>Ga0307278_10000863_pt1 | contig 14904 bp, 13 predicted proteins | sample ER_DNA_117_FD_194482 | JGI IMG/M metagenome (GOLD analysis project Ga0307278, IMG submission 194482) | Bulk soil microbial communities from the East River watershed near Crested Butte, Colorado, United States - ER_DNA_117 | ecosystem: Environmental > Terrestrial > Soil > Floodplain | place... | reverse complement strand
CTCGTGGGGGCCGGGCCGGGCCGGCCACCGGCACTGGCCGAGGCGCGGCGGGCGTAGATGCTGGAGCGGGGCGCGCCAAGCACCCGGCACACCACCGCCAGCGCCAGCTGGTGTTCCATGGCTATCTGGGCCGCTTCGCCGGCGGGACCTGGAGCCCCCTTTTTTCGGCCGCCGCCCGCAGGATCTCGTTCTCCATGGTCAGCTGCCCGACCTTGCGCTCGGCCTGCTTGAGCGCCCGATCATCGCCGGACCGGTCCGGCCGCTGGGCCTTCAGCGCCTCCTTGCCGCCCTCCAGCAAGTCGTCCCGCCAGGCCGCCAGCCGATGCACCTCCACCCCAAGCTCCCGTGACAGCACCTCCAGCGGCTCGCCACGCAGCAGCCGCAACACCGCCTCCATCTTCTTGCCCGCCGACCACCTGGGCCGAGACCGGTAGTCACCGGCCTGCTCATGCTGGTGCTCGTTGTTCACCGCCATGACAGGCATCTTCACCCCTGCCTACTCGGTGTCCAAGAGAACCGGGAGCGATGGAGGACGATCCTGCTCCCGGTCCCGCGAGCTCGCTGCGGCTGGCCCCCGCGCCGAGCCCGCGAACTTGCCTTGCCGCCCCTACCCACTCGCCGGCGGCCCCCGCAACCTCGCCCCGCCACCTCGCACCCCGTTCCCCTCGGCCGACCACCCAACGGTCGCCCGGTTCCCGCCAACCGCTCAATCCCGCCGACCAACCCGGTGACTCGGTGCCGGATCGACCTCGCTGGTCAAGGACGCACCAACCAGCTTCGCTATCGAACCGCTGGATCTGCCGGGTCACGTGGAAGCCGCCCCAGCACCCTGCAGCGCCGCCCCAGCCACCCAGCGCGGAAATACTCATCGTCGGCCGCAAGTCGCCAACCGCCTGAAGGAACGTCCGATCGGCGCGCGCCACCATTCCTCGGACCGACCCGATGTACCCAAGGCGTGGCTGCGCGCCCGTGAGCCGCAGCCGACCAGCAGACGTCGGCGTCAGACCGATGCGGTGGTGGTAGTCCGGTCGTCCCGCACGACTTGCGGGGCGTCGTTGCGACCTAGGCCTTCGGACGGCTGCACAGCTCGCTGTTCGAGCCCGATCGCATCGCAGATCCGCTGGAGGTCGTCCAGGGTGGCGAACTCGATCAGCACCTTCCCCTTGCGCTTCCCGAGTTGCACGCGGACCCGGGTCTCAAGGCGGTCCGAGAGTCGCTCCGCAAGGTCGGCCATTCCGGGGGCCTGCATGACCGGTCGGACCCGAGACCGAGCTCGCTCCTCGGGTCCGAGTAGCGGCTCACCGTTCTTGATGCGCTGGGCGAGCTCCTCGGCCATCCGCACGGTCAACCCCTCGGCCACGATCCGATCGGCAAGTCGCTCCTGCTGCACCGGGTCCTCCAAGGAGGCAACGGCACGGGCGTGGCCGGCCGACAGCGTCTTGGCCGCGATCCTCCGCTGGACGCTTCCGGGCAAGCGCAGTAGGCGCATCGCGTTCGCGATGACGGGGCGGCTCCGCCCAAGACGCGCGGCCAGCTCCTCCTGAGTAATGCCGAAGTCGAGCAGGAGCTGCTCGTAGGCTGCCGCCTCCTCGAGCGGGTTCAGGTCCTCCCGATGGACGTTCTCGAGCAGGGCATCCCGGAGCAGCTGATCATCCTCGGTGGTACGGACGACAGCAGGGATGCGATCCAGCTCTGCCGTTCGGGCGGCCCGGACCCGGCGCTCCCCCATGACGATCTGGTAGCGCTTGCCGTTCGGCCGCACCACGATGGGCTGCAGCACTCCGACCGCTTCGATACTGGCGGTCAGTTCCCGGAGCGATTCCTCGTCAAAGGCCGCGCGAGGCTGGCGGGGATTGGGATCGATACGGTCGAGTGGGAGTTGCTCGAACCATGGACCCGATGGCTCCTCGGCGCGGTCTGCAGTGCCCGGCTCCTGGTCGGATGCCCGAGCCACCGGCTCCCGGTCATCTTGCGGGCTGCTAGGGATCAGCGCTTCCAGGCCACGGCCAAGGCCGCCACGGCGACGCATCAACTTGCTCCTTCCCCGGTCGGCGCGAGCAAGCCACTTCGCTCCGCGAGCTCAAAGGTTAGGTCGCGGTAGGCGATACCACCGCGGGAGAGTGGGTCGTAGAGGGCGATCGGAAGCCCATAACCGGGTGCCTCGGAGAGGCGAACACTCCGAGGCACCACCGTCTGGTAGACGACATCGGTGAAGTGCTTCCGAACCTCGTCCACGACCTGGAGGGCAAGGCGGGTCCGGCCGTCGTACATGGTGAGGACGATCCCACCGATTCGAAGCTCGGGATTCAGGTTGGCTCGGACCAGCTCGACGTTCCGAAGCAGTTGTCCAAGACCCTCGAGCGCGTAGTACTCGCATTGGATCGGGATCAGCAGCTCATTGGCGGCGGCTAGGGCGTTCACCGTGAGCAACCCGAGCGACGGCGGGCAGTCGATGAGGATGGTGTCGTATTGGAGATCGATCGATTCAAGCGCTCGTCGGAGTCGAGTTTCTCGTGACATTGCGCTGACCAACTCGACCTCCGCTCCTGCGAGGTCGATGGTGCTGGGTAGCACATGGAGGTTCGCGACGCCGGTCGCTCGAATCGCCGCCGCCGGAGGCGTCTCGCCGGTGAGCACGTCGTAGATCGATGGTTCGATCTCGCGATGGTCGAGACCAAGGCCAGTCGAGGCGTTGCCCTGCGGGTCGAGGTCAACCACCAGGACGCGGGCGCCGGCCAAGGCGAGGTAGGCGCCGATGTTCACGGCGGTCGTTGATTTGCCCACTCCGCCCTTTTGGTTCGCCACGGCCAGGACACGCCTGGTCCCGTTCAGTGCGTCGTGCTGGATGCGGAAGGTGACCCTTGCGTTCCTCGCCGCAGTCTCACTGTCGATGTTCGTCTCGTTGCTCAATCCTTCGAACGGGGAAGGCGCCTCGAGGAATGTTTCACGTGAAACATCGACGCCAGCTTCTGCCGCCGCTCTCGAGACGGCGTCTCGCACAGCCAGGGCCGCCTCGTCTTCCGTGGCGTCGTCGTCGGGAGTCTGATCCATCTCTCCACCACCGCCTGCGGATGTTTCACGTGAAACATCCTCGCTCGGTGGACTCGGCGGTGTCTCCCGCAAGTCCACCTCTCCCGTGTCCGCTATTCGAGCAACGGTCGATATGTTCGCCTGCTTCCCTACGCCGGTGCCACCTTCGATGATTGACGCTTCCCGTCCGACCCCGTTCCCTCCAGGCAGGGAGGATTCCCCTTTCCCCGTGGCACCAGCGGCGTCCTGGCTCGCGGTCGTGATGTCGACAACTGCCGGACGGCCCTCTGGCTGCATTGCCGCATCTGACGGTGTGCGCACCTCCCCTTTGTCATCGGCTGACGCGGGGACCGCCGACCGTCTGCGGGAACCAACTTCGGACGCGACGCGGGACGAGCCTGGGCCCATCCCGCCCGCCCTCTGATCGTGGGTCGGCATCGCATTCGTCCCGGTTGCCGTCACGGCGAGCCGAACGTTGGCGGCTGTCCCATCCGATCGGGTCTCATCGGCGTCGGCGGGTCCTGGTCCGCCGCGCCCGGCAGAGCCCGGTCCGCCGCGCCCGGCGGGTCCGGGGTCCGGGTGATGCTCGGGCACGGCACGCTGTGCGCCAACGGCTGGCTGCTCAGGCGACGGCCAGTCTCGCGCGGCTGGCTCCTGCCCTGCGGCCGGCTCCTGCCCTGCGGTTGCTGTCTCGCTCGCGGGCCGATCGCTGGCGTGCGCATCCGAGTGTTGATCGCCGGAAGGCTGGTCGGCTCCACCTGAAGCGTTCCCGATCGGAGCCGCCTCCTGACCTGGCGGGTATCCCTCGTGTTTGGCGGCTCTGAGGTTCTCCCCTCCCTCATGGGAGGTTGGTCCCACAGGTCGATGCTCCCTTGATTCCTGCAGAGCCGCCTCGTTCGTAGCCGCCTTCAAGCCGAGCGCCGCAGACGGCTCTTGGCCGCCGGTCGGGGGTTCGGTTGCCGTCGTCCCCCCGTCTGGTGCCCTTCCCTCGAAGAGACGCGGCCAGCTGGGGTCCGGTTGCGGGATCGACGAGTCGTTCGACGCGTCCGCATCGTTCGACCCAGCGTTCCCGTGCTCCGAGGCCAGATTTCTCGGCAGGCCCGGCAGGACTGGTTCGCTCCACGAGCCCGACTCGCCCGCCTGGCTCATGGCGGTCGACCCGGACTTTGCTGCGGCGGACCGATCGGTGGTGGCGGCGCTATCCAGAGTGGGTGGTTCCTTGGGCCGCTGAGTCCCTACAGGGTCCGGCACGACGTCGTCGGGCTGGCCCGAGGCTTCCCTTCCTTGAGCCGCCGAGCCCTCCGGCTGTCCATGGAGACTTTCCAGTCGACCGAGGGTGCCTTCTGTTCGACCGCCAGGCGAGTTGGCTCCGGCAGGCAATGGCCCGGCCCCTCGTTCGTCCCACCCCGCAGCGATGGGCGTCGACCCGATCTCCGGATCGGGGTCGACGTAGACCATTCCCGCCTCGATCAGTTCCGGGCTTCGGGATGCCTGCGATTCGGGCGTCGCCGGATCGGCAAGCTTCGTTCCCGAACCCGCTGCCCTCTCGGGATCGACAGCGTCCTCGGCACCAGCGCTTCCTGCGGTCGCAAGGTCTTCGCCGCCATCCGCCGGCTCGGCGGCTTCTGCCCTTGGGACCTGGGAGGCACCCTCTCTGGCCGTTGCGTCCGTGCGAGCGGAAGCCAACTCCTCGACCGGGCGCTCGGCGCTCAGGCGCTCCGCGAGTGTTTCCGTCAACCGAGCCGGGTCGGCAGCGGCCGAGAACCATCCGACGGTCGAGTCGGTGTCGCTTGCGTACACCGGAGCGACGACGACCGGTCCCTCGGCCGCACGAAGAGCAGCCTGGCCGGTGCCGGGAGGGACTCCCTGCGCATCGGCTTGGTCGGGTTCCAGGTCCGGTCCGGCAGCGGCGCGATCCGGCTCGGAAGGAGATGAGCCGCTTGACGTGGGAGGAGCAGACCACCCTCGCGGCGCGGGAGAGGACGACCCGCTTGCCGCTCGAGGCTCGTTCGTGAGCGGACCACTGGACGGCGTGATCGGGGAGGCGGTCGTTCCGGTGTCCCGAGGCGCGAGCCTGTCGGCCACCGGGGACGCGGCCCCCTCCACCGGAGACGCGAGCTTGTCGGCTACCGGAGACGCGATCGTGTCAGCCGCCCGCGACCCCACCTGCTCGGCCACCGGGGACGCTGGCCTCTCGGCTATGGGAGACCCGGGCTGCCTCTCATCCGCCGGGACCGCGGTAGTCCCGGCGGACTGGCTCGTTTCGCCTTGGTCGGGGTCAGCATGCTCGTCCGAGTTGGAGGCCGCGGTCTCCTGGGCCGGGGTCATGCCCATGTGCCACCGGACTGCGTCCGGGGGGTCGGACCCCCAGATCGGGTCGAGGCGAGATTCGGTTGGGTCCTGCCTGGGTGCGGTGTCGCGGTACGGCCACTCCCGAGACTGATCCACCGTCGACGTTTCACCGTCCTGTGCTGGTTTCGAGACGGCACCGCGCCCGCTCGTCTCGCCTACGGGTGACGCTTCCGCGATGCCGGCCCTGTCTCCGGTGACCGCCGACGGCGATGCCGACCGCACCGATGTACCCTGCTCGCCTGCTCCCGCCTGACTTGCGGTCCTACGGCGTTTCAGTCCCAACGCGGCCAACAGCCTGCTCAGGAACCCTTCCTTGGGCTCCCCAAGGACCTGCGGTGCTTCATCGGGCCGCCGAGTGATGGCTCCCGCCTCCCTTCACAACAACCACGAGGCGGCGCGCAACGACACCGGAGTGCTGGTGGACGACGCCCGGCGAAAGAACTGGCTTGTGTAGCAAGCCTGACCACTTGCCGTACCGTCGTGCTCCTGGGACTCCGACTACAGCATGCCGAAAACCGGAACGGCACCGGTGGATGACCAGCTCCCGTCCCTGCTTGTTTCCTCGACCTCGCAGCAACCTACAACACCGTCCTGACGGCACCCCGGTCGACGCTGTTCAGCTACCGCTGTTCTCGCGCAGCTGGCCGAGCGGGGTTTGCGCCGGCACACCCGATCGCCGGGGGAAGCGGGGGGAGGTCGCAGCGATCTTTGCCATCATAACGACGAACCCGAGCCGGTCAATCGGCGAGCTCGGGTTGGGGATAATTCCGTCGAGCCGTCCCCCGAGTTGCTCGCACGCGGACGAGGCCTGGTCGAGCTCGTCGGTGGCCGGCCGCCCGCGCGGTACAAGGAGCTGGCCTCCGGTCTTGAGCAGCGGAAGGCCAAGCTCCGCGACGACCGGGAGCGGAGCGAGGGCTCTCGCCGTCGCAACGTCGAACGAGTGCCGCGCTGGGCCATGGCCATAATCCTCGAGTCGCGCATGGACCACGGAGACGTTGGAGAGGCGCAGCTCGCCAGCGACCTTCTCGACCCAGTCCAGCCGGCGTCGCTGCGCGTCGATCAGGGTGAACGACGCCGACCGGTAGGCGACGGCCAGTGGCAGGCCCGGCAACCCGGCACCCGACCCCAGGTCGGCCCAGAGCTCTCCGGGCTGCGGTTGCCGGATCGCCGCCAGGCCGAGGGCGTCATCGAGGTGGCGACCCCAGAGCCGTTCCAGCTCTCTCGGACCCAGGAACCCGAGCCGAACCGCCTCCGCGTAGGCCTGCTCAAGAATCTTTGCGTCGCCGGCGGCTAAGGGAGGATGCCGCTGGGAGGGGTCGGCGTTCGCCAATGTTTCACGTGAAACGTTAGGCGGGCCGGATGATGACGCGCCGGTTCGGCTCCTCGCCGAGGCTCTCGGTCCGGACGCCTTCGATCTCAGCGACTGCGTCGTGGACGATCTTCCGCTCGGCAGGAGTCATCGGCTGGAACTCATGGCCCTCGCGAGTCCGAACGACCTGTTCGGCTGTTACCCGGACGATTGAGGTCAACTTGTCCCGCTGCCGGGCGCGGAAACCGTTGATGTCGAGCAGGAGGCGCACGCGTCGCTTCGACTGACGTAGGACGGCGAGTCGGGTCAGCTCTTGGAGAGAATCGAGCGTCTCGCCGTTGGGGCCGATGAGCACGTCCAGGTCCGAGCCCTCCAGGTCGATGTGGCCTCCGACCTCATCGACCCATGTCGTGATGTCGCCGTCGACGTCCAAGGCGTCGAGGAGCCCTTCGAGGAAGTCGCCGGCACGCTCCGTGTCCTCTTCCACCATCTGTGGCTCGATCGGCTCGTCGCGGTAGGCACGGTGCGGCGAGCGAGTCGCCCTGGATGGCTCCTCCGGGGCGGAGGGTAGACCGCCCGTCGTATCCACGGCCGGGGAGGACGCCGAAGCGGGCGGGGACGGGGCGGGGACTCGAGGGTCGGCGGACACTTGAGGGTCGGCGGGTGGCGTTTCGAGTCGGCCTGCTGCCTGCGTGGCCGCGGGCGGTTGACCGTCGCCAGGGTCCGAGACGACGATCGACGCCTTTTGAGCTGTCGCTTCCGGGATGTTCGTTCCGCTCGAGATTTCTGGCGCGGATGGTGGGGTGGGTGCCGCTGCGGGGGCGAGCGCCGGATCGGGCTCGGTCGACCCCGTGACGGCCACCGGTAATCCCGGGGCCGAGGGCTCCCGAACCCCGGGCGACCCCGTTTGAGAACCCGCGGGCGGAGAGTCGGAGGCGAGGGATTGAGCATCCGCCGAGCCCTCCGGGGCTGCCGGGGCGGCGTGATCGGGAGCGGGCACCGAACCCGGGGACGAGACCGAACCCGCGGCACCGGCCGGGCCGGGAGCGGGCACCAAACCGGGGGACGAGGCCGGACCCGCGGCACCGGCCCGACCAACGGCACCGGCCCGACCCACAGCACCGGCCGGGCCGGGAGCGGACGCCGGACCCGAGGGAGCGACCGAACCAGGAGCCGAGACCGAACCGGCGACGGACGGTGCGGCGGCGGCAGACGCTGGACCCGGCGTGGGGGCTGGGCGGGGGGTGACGCGGACCCGGGCGGGGGTGCCGACGTAACCGAAGGTGGACGGGACGGGGTCCTCGAGGACCTCGATGTCGACCTGGTCTGGGCGGAGACCGAGCTGGGCGGCCGCGGCGATGACCGCCGCGTCGACCGTCCTAGCGCTTGCCTCGGCGTGGGCCACTCGACTTGCCCTTTCCGGACGAGCGGCTGCCCGACCTCCGGTTGCCGCTGGTGCCCTGCCGGCCGCCCTGCGGCGCGGGTCTCGACTGGGCGCTCTTGGCCGCTGGCCCGCCGCCACCCTGCTTGGGTTTGGGCGTTGCCTTGCCGTCGCCCGCCTTGGCGGTCCGGTTGCCGTTCTTGCTGGGCGGCGGGGTCGGCTCGGCCTGGCGCGACTGCGTCAGGCCACGGAACATGCTCAACGGGCCGAGGCCCTTGCGGCTCTCGCCGTTGTCGGTCACCGCGGACGCCCCGGCGGGCGCCGCCTGGGCGTCCGCGGTCGCCGGGATCGGGTGGGTCCGCAGGAGCATGTACTGCTGGCCGACGCTCCAGAAGTTGGTCGTGACCCAGTAGATGATCACCGCCAGGGGCACGTTGACCGCGAACACGAAGAACATCAGCGGCATGACCTTCATGATGGTCTGCTGCTGGGGGTTCACCTGCGCGGCCTGCTTGCTCATCAGCTGGCGCTGGGAGATATAGGTGGTCAGCGCCATGGTGGTGGTCAGGATCAGGATCGTGACCCCGGCGGCCGAGAAGAGCTTGTCCCAGCCGTTCAGGGCCAGCCAGTGCTGCTCAAGAGGGACCCCGAAGAAGGTCTTGCCGATCAGGACGTTGTGCTCGCCGGCGATCTGCTGCCGGAAGATGACCTGGTAGAGGGCGAAGAAGAACGGCATCTGGGCCAGCAGCGGCCAGCAGCCGGCCATCGGGTTGAAGCCGCGCTCCTTGTAGAGCGCCATCATCTCTTCGTTCAGCTTCGTCTTGTCGTTCTTGTGCTTCGCCTGGAGCTTCTTGATCTCCGGGGCGAGCTCCTGCATGACCCGCGTGGACTTGACCTGCTTGACGGTGAGCGGGATGAGGATGATCCGCACCGAGATCGTCAGCAGGACGATCGAGAACCAGTAGCTCTGGCTGCCCAGGAGCGGCTCGACGAGGCCCTGATAGAACTTCAGGACGTGATACAGCGCGTCACGGAAGCTAGTGAAGATCTCGATCACGAAGAGCCTCTCTCGGGCGGGCCGACCTGGCCGGCGCTCACCATCTCACCGTACCCCCTGCGGCCCGACTTCACGCGACGGGTCGAGGGCGGGACGTAGTCGAAGCCCCCCGGATGGAACGGCTGGCACTTGACGAGACGCCGCAGCGCCAGCCAGGAGCCCCGCAGGGCCCCGTGGGTCTCGATCGCCGTCTTTGCATAGGCCGAGCAGGACGGATGGAACCGGCAGCGGTTCCCCAGGAACGGGCTGATCCAGCGCTGGTAGGCGCCGATCAGCGCCATCAGGAACGCCGCGGGCCGGCCGGGTGCCGGCGTGCTCGCCTGCTGTCCGCTCAACCGGCGTCGCCTCCGCGCAGGCCGGCCGCATTCAGCACGTCACGGATGTCGCCGGCGATGTCCCGGTAGGACGCCCCGGCGACGCTGGGCCGGGCCACCACGACCAGGTCGAGGCCCTCCGGCAGCTCCTTGCCCTCGAGCCGGATGGCCTCCCGGAGCAGCCGCTTGGCCCGGTTCCGGGCCACGGCGCCGCCGACCTTGCGGCTCACGACCAGCCCGGTCCTGGCCGGGCCGGTCCCCGTGGTCCGCTTGGCCACATAGAGCACGACCGCTCCCTGGGCATAGGAGCGGCCGGTCGAGAAGACCGACCGGAAGGCCGACGGCGAGCTCAGCCGGGTAGCCGACGCCATGCGAACGCCTCAGGCTCCGAGCCGGATGCGGCCCTTGGCCCGGCGGCGGGCGATGATCGAGCGGCCGGCACGGGTCCGCATGCGGATGCGGAAGCCGTGCGTCTTGGCGCGTTTTCGGTTGTTCGGCTGGAATGTACGCTTCACGACAACGGCTCCTAACCCGGTCGAGGCGGAGGGCAGGCAGAGGCAGGGCGCGGAGAACGCGCCGAAAGACGATGGTACGGGCCTCGCGCGAACGGCGTCAACGCGACTCGTTATGCCTGCTGAGTCCCGAAACGAGCCCTTGAGAGGCCGGCACCGCCGATGCTATCCTCCGGCCCGCCTTCAGTCGGCGGCCCACACGTTCTGGCCCGGCTTCCCCGTCACGGCCATCTGCCCTCATCACGTCGGAGGGTCTGCCGTCTCTCCCGGTACCGGCCCGGTCGGGCCTCCGCGTTCGCAGGGTCGGGTTCTCCACACCTGTGGATGGGGGTGTGGATATGTAGGTTGCGGCGGGTCCCAGGGTCGCAGAGGGTGTGTCGCACGGTCGGCGCACACTGTCGACATCCGGGACCCGAAGGCCGGAAAGGGATGAGGCGGCTGTGGTCGAAGGGCTCCATGACGACGCGGCGGCGATCTGGACTGCGTGCCTCGAGTCGCTCGACGGCGCCGGGTCGACCCACAAGGCCTGGCTGGCCCAGATCCGGCCGGTCGTGGTCGTCGGCGACACGTTGGTCCTGGCCGTGCCGGACGAGTTCGTCAAGGAATGGATCGAGCAGCGCTACGCCCCGACCGTGACCACCGCCCTTGAGCGGGTCACGGGCCGGGCCCTGGACATCCGCGTCACCGTGGGACCGCTGGAGGATACCGGCGACGAGGAGCCGGCGAGCCCGGTCGCCGCCCCGCGGCCCGCGGCCGCCGACCGCCCCCAGCTGACCCCCAAGTACACCTTCGAGCGGTTTGTCATCGGCTCCTCCAACCGCTTCGCCCACGCCGCCGCCGTGGCCGTGGCCGAGGCACCGGCCAAGTCCTACAACCCGCTGTTCATCTACGGCGGCGCCGGGCTGGGCAAGACCCACCTGCTCCACGCCATCGGCCACTACACGGGCAACCTCTATCCCCAGGCCCGCATCCGCTATGTCTCCAGCGAGCAGTTCACCAACGAGTTCATCAACGCCATCCGCGACGACCGGACCGGGGCCTTCCAGCGCCGCTACCGGGACAACGACGTCCTGCTGATCGACGACATCCAGTTCCTGGAAGGCAAGGAGCGCACCCAGGAGGAGTTCTTCCATACCTTCAACGCGCTCCACAACGCCGACAGGCAGATCGTGATCTCCTCGGACCGGCCGCCCAAGCAGATCGCCACCCTGGAGGACCGCCTGCGCAGCCGCTTCGAGTGGGGCCTGATCACCGACATCCAGCCCCCCGACCTGGAGACGCGCATCGCCATCCTGCGCAAGAAGTCCGGCGCCGACGGCCTGAGCGTTCCCGACGACGTGCTCTCCTTCATCGCCTCCAAGGTGCAGTCCAACATCCGCGAGCTCGAGGGCGCGCTGATCCGGGTCACGGCCTTCGCGTCGCTCAACGGCAGCCCGATCGACCTGGCCCTGGCCGAGATCGTGCTCAAGGACCTGTTCCCCGACGAGGGCCGGCGCGAGGTCTCGGTGCCGATCATCATGGCCGAGACGGCCACGTACTTCGGTCTGACCATCGAGGACCTGACCGGCTCCAACCGCTCCCGGCTGCTGGTCACCGCCAGGCAGATGGCCATGTACCTCACCCGCGAGCTGACCGACCTGTCCCTGCCCAAGATCGGGCAGGCCTTCGGCGGCCGCGACCACACCACCGTAATGCACGCGACCCAGAAGATCCGGGGACTCATGCGGGAACGCCGCAGCATCTACAACCAGGTCCAGGAGCTGACCAACCGGGTCAAGGTCCGCGCCCAGCAGCAGGGGTCGTGAGCGGCGATGGCCTGGGGACGAGCGTGGGGACGACCTGTCGATGAGCGGGGGACGGAAGCCGGCCGACTGGGAGCCGCGGGGCGCCTGGGGACGGCGGGGCGGTGGTATCCCCACCCCACCTGGGACCGCGGCAGCGGCCGCACGCTGGCCGATCACCGGTCCGTCCACATGCCCACAGCGCCTATTGCTGTTCCGAGGTTCTCTGGTTCTTCAACCAAACAACACCAAGACCCTGGGGAAAGGTCGGGAGGTCAGCCTTGAAGTTCACGACTGAGCGCGACAACTTCGCCGACGCGGTGGCCTGGGTCAGCCGGACGGTCTCGACCAGGCCCACCCTGCCCGTGCTCGGCGGCACCCTGGTCGAGCTGGAGGGCGGCAGGCTGCGGCTGGCCTCGACCGACCTGGAGCACACCGGCGAGGCGGTCATCGAGGTTCGCGGCGAGGCCGACGGCCGGGTCGTCGTCCCGGGCCGGATCTTCGGTGACGTGGCCCGCAACCTGCCCACCGGCCTGGTCGAGGTCGAGGCCTCCGACGGCGGCCTCGAGGTCCGGCGGGGCCAGATCACCCACGAGCTGCGCCTGCTCGACGCCGAGGACTTCCCCACCCTCACCCAGCCGTCCCTCGAGCACGTCGGCACCATCGCCGGCGAGGCCCTGGCCGGGGCCGCCGCCCAGGTCGGCCGGGCCGCCTCGCACGACGAGGCCCGGCCGGTGCTCACCGCCGTGTTGTTCGAGGCCGAGCCGGAGCGCCTGACCCTGGCCGCGACCGACTCCTACCGCCTGGCCGTGCGGACCCTGGAGTGGAGCTGGCAGCACGAGCCGATGACCGCCCTGGTGCCGGTGCGGGCGCTCACCGAGGCGGCCCGGGCCCTGGCCGGTGAGAGCACGGTCGAGATCGGCATCGAGCCGCACCAGGTGACCTTCGCCGGCGGCGGCCGCCGGCTCACCTCCCGCCTGGTCGAGGGCGAGTTCCCCAAGTTCCGCAGCCTGATCCCTTCGGGCTACGAGAGCGTCGCCACCCTCGACCGCCAGGTTCTGCTGGACGCGCTGAAGCAGGTCACGCCCTACGGCCAGAACAACAACCCGGTCCGGCTGACCCTCGACCGGGAGCGCCTCCAGGTCGACGGCAGCCTCCAGGACGTCGGCCGCGGCGCCGCCGCCGTGGACGCCAAGTACGAGGGCGAGGGCCTCACCATCGCCTTCAACCCCGTCTACCTGAGCGACGGGGTCGCCGCGGTGGATGACAACGAGGCCGTCATCGAGGTCCGCGACGGCCTCAAGCCGGCGCTCATCCACGGCAACGACGCCCTCGGGTTCATGTACCTGCTGATGCCCGTCCGGCTCCCCGGATGAGCCGTCCCGGGACCTAGCGACCCGGATGCGGGTGGAGCGGCTGGAGGTCGTCGACTTCCGGAACCACGACGGCGCGGCGGTCGAGCTGCCTCCGGGGGTGTCGGTGCTGGTCGGGCCGAACGGGGTCGGCAAGACCAACCTGCTGGAGGCGGTCGGCTACCTGGCCACGCTCGGGTCGCACCGGGTCGGGCAGGACGCCAGCCTGATCCGGGCCGGGGCGGCCTCGGCGGTGATCCGCGCGGCGGTGCGGCGGGCCGGCCGCCGGCTGCTGGTCGACCTGGAGCTGCGCCAGGGCACGGGGGTCCGCGGGCGGGTCAACGGGGCGCCGGTGCCGCGGGCCCGTGACCTGCTGGGCGTGGTCAGGGCGACGGTGTTCGCCCCCGAGGACCTGGGCCTGATCCGGGGCGACCCGGAGGAGCGCCGCCGCTTCCTCGACACCCTGGCCACCCAGCGGCTGCCCCGCTACCACGGCAGCCGGCAGGACTACGACCGGGTCCTCCGCCAGCGCAACACCCTGTTGCGCAGCGCCGCCGGCCGGCTTCCGGCCAGCGCCCTGGCTACTCTCGAGGTGTGGGACGAGAAGCTGGCCTCCGCCGGGGCCGAGCTCTGGTCCGAGCGGCTGCGGCTGGTGGCGGCGCTCACGCCCCGGGTCGAGCTCGCCTACCAGCGAGTGGCCGGGCGCGACGACCTGGTCGAGATCGCCTACGTCTCCTCGGTCGCCGCGGCCGCGCCGGCCGACTCCGACCCGGTCAAGCTCGCCCAGGCGCTGCGCGAGCGGCTGGTCGCCGACCGCGGCCGCGAGGTCGAGCGGGGGCTCACCCTCTCGGGGCCGCACCGCGACGACCTGGCCCTCGGGCTGCGCGGGCTGCCCGCCCGGACCCACGCCTCGCACGGGGAGGCCTGGTCGCTGGCGCTGGCGTTGCGGCTGGGGTCGCACCGGCTGCTCGCCGAGGAGGGCGAGGAGCCGGTGCTGCTCATGGACGACGTGTTCGCCGAGCTCGACCGGCAGCGACGGGACCGGGTCGCCGAGGCGGCCCTGGCGGCCGAGCAGTCGATCGTCACCGCCGCGGTCGCCGAGGAGCTGCCCGCCGAGCTCCACCCGGCCGTGTTTCACGTGGAACCAGGATCGATCCAGCTCAGGCCCGGTCCGTGACGCAAACCGGTGCAGGTCTCGCAGACCGGTCTCCTCTGCTCGACGGGGCCGCCGGTGCGGGCCGGGTGTCGGGTGGGAGTGGGAGCGTGAGGGCATGACGCGCCGGCGCCGGGAACCGCGCCAGATCGGGGCCGAGCTGGCCGAGGTCATGCGGGCCAGAGGGTGGGACGGGCGGCTGGCCGCCGCCCGGGTGGTGGCCCGCTGGCCCGCGGTGGTAGGCGACGCGGTGGCCGCGCACTGCCAGCCGAGCCGGCTGGAGGAGGACGGCACCCTCCAGGTGGTCGCCGACTCGGCCGCCTGGGCCACCCAGCTCACCTACCTCCAGGGCAAGCTCCTCGACCGCCTGGGAGCCGAATGCGGCCCCGGCCTGGTCCGCCGGATCCAGGTCCGCACCACCGAGGCCCGTCCCCGCCGATGACCCGGAGCCGCCGAGACCCCTGCCGTAAGCAGGAACCCCGGTTGGGAGGGTAGCCGATGACGCGGAGACGCGGGCTCGGGTTTCCACAGCCCCTCGAAGGGTTGCTGTCACGGGGCTGATGTAGGCTCTGACCTGCGCGAACGAGGCATGAGATGGGGAGATTCGTGCTATACTTGTCGGGGATCTTCCCCCATCCCGCGCACCGCGACTGCGCGACGTCT
>Ga0307278_10000862_pt1 | contig 14905 bp, 11 predicted proteins | sample ER_DNA_117_FD_194482 | JGI IMG/M metagenome (GOLD analysis project Ga0307278, IMG submission 194482) | Bulk soil microbial communities from the East River watershed near Crested Butte, Colorado, United States - ER_DNA_117 | ecosystem: Environmental > Terrestrial > Soil > Floodplain | place... | reverse complement strand
GGGGCGACGACTTCTCAGAAGGTGTTTCCCGATTACGATGCGCGGCTATCGCGATATTCGTATCTCGTCAGTTTGTTCCCGGAAAAGATCATTCGCGATCTTGGGCTTAACCTCGAGCTGCGCCGGCGCGTTACTGCATCCTTCACCCCGTACGTGAAGGATGGCAGCCACGACAGTTTGCTCTTGAGCAATGTCTCCGAAGAAATGAGTCGTCGTTCGATATTCGACCTGACCGGGAATTACACGGAGTACGAACAGATGAAGAAATTTTACAATCTCTCTCGTGTCTTCGCCGAGCAGGTTTGGGACACGATGCTGGAGCCGCTTGTTGCGAAGGAGGAGTTCCGGCGGCGGTTCGATGTCGATGATGTTTCGCGCGAAGCGTGGCGCAGTCTGGCCTTAGAACCGATCGGGAACGCGATCGAACGTTATTTACAAAACGATCTGGTGCGCGGGCTCGTGTTCACCGACGCCAAGATCGGCGTTTTCACGCATCCCCACGATCCATCGCTGGTGCAGAACCGGTGTTTCATTTACCACGTGATTGGCAATAAGACCGGCGAATGGAAGGTGCCGGTCGGCGGCATGGGCGCGGTAGCGAGAGAGTTGGAACAGGCGGCGCGCATGGCCGGCGCGGAAATGTTAACGAATGTCGATATCCGCGCGCTCGACGTGAGGGGGAAAAACCGCAGCGTGGAATTTGAGGTTGATGGAAAGAGGGAGACGGTTGGAGCGGAATATCTTCTGGTGAATTTTGGGCGGAACGTGTTAGCGAAGTTTGTCGGAAAGCTATTTCAGCCCGATTCCACTGATGAGGGGTCGGTGTTTAAAATCAACATGCTCCTTCGCCGCCTGCCGAAATTGAAGGCGACGCGTTACGCGGCGGCTGAGGCGTTCTGCGGGACGTTTCATTGCGACGAAGGCTACAAGCAAATGAGTGTCAGCTACGATCAAGCGTGCCAGGGCCGACTGCCGAACAAAATTCCGTGCGAAGTTTATTGCCACACGTTGACCGACGACAGCATTCTCGCGCCAGAACTGCGTAAACAGGGATTTCACACCATGACATTGTTCGGGCTCGACACGCCGTGGAGTTTGTTTGCGCGCGACAACCATACGATGCGAAAACTCGCCGAGAAGAAATTCATCGAAGGTATGAACCAGTGGTTGGAAGAGCCGCTGGAAGATTATCTCGCGGTCGCGCGTGACGGCAGTCTCTGCATTGAAAGCAAGAGCCCGGTCGATATCGAGGATGCTTTGGGTATGTATCGCGGAAACATCTTTCAGAACGCGCCGACTTTTCCTTTTGTCGAGGCAAAAGAACAGGCCGGCAGGTGGGGAGTCGAAACGGAGTACGAGAATGTGTTTCTCTGTGGTTCAAGCGCATTGCGCGGCGGCGCGGTCAGCGGTATTCCTGGACATAACGCGGCAATGAAAGTGCTTCAAAAGAAGCACTGAAAGCAAACGCCCAACGCTGAACGCCCAACGTTCAATGTCGAAGTCAGAAGCTAATCCACTTGATGTCGAGTCAATCGACGCCATCATCGCCGCCGCTTACGATGTAATTTCCGGCCCGGCGGGTAAACGTGATTGGGAGCGGGAACGGTCGTTGTATTATCCAGGTGCGCGTTTAATCCCGACTGCAAAGCCGGGCGCGAATGACGATCTAGCACCGCAAATGCTGGACGTAGATGGCTTCACTGCGCGCGTGGAATCGTATTTTTCAGAGCACGGATTTTACGAAAGGGAGATAGCGCGGCGCACCGAACAATTTGGTCATATCGCGCATGTCTGGAGCACCTACGAATCGCGCCACAGCCCGGACGATCCCGAACCGTTCATGCGCGGGATCAACAGCATCCAGCTATTTTATGATGGCAGTCGCTGGTGGATTGTGACCATCTACTGGCAGCAGGAAAGTACAGAGCATCCAATTCCGGAAGAATATTTCTAGGGAAGATGACCTTACGTATCCCAGTGCGGAGGGGCTCGTGCGAACTAATCGCAAGACAATTACTCATCAAATCAGCGATCAACGGCTGCGGGCGGCAAACGCACTCACTTCTTTCGCGAATTTGTCGAGAATGATGGTGGCAGATTCCTGCGAATAGCGCAGAGCGATGTACGTATTTGAGATCTGTCGGATGCGCTGGGATTCGTTAGGTAACAATTGGGCGGCTCGCCTTGAGAAATCTGACGGACCCTCCCATGGGTTGCGCCGCACGCCGAGGCGAGCGGCCTTGCGACAAAAACGCTCATACAACGCCTTGACCCGGTCCGCGCGCGAACGAGTCCGCAGTTGCATCCAGCCGGCATAAGTTACGAGCAGAGCGGCGGCGACAACCAGGATTTCGATGATGAGCAAGACCGGTCCACGGTTGGCGATCCCGACGGAGGCCAGCAATGCCTCCTGTACGTCGGCGTCGAAACCAAGGAGCCGGGTGTCCCACTCGTAATTGAGCGTCTCCCAGGCAAGCCGAATGTTGGTGAATATTACTGACCGGGCCAGCTGTGCGACGAACGCGCTTTGGCGAGTTTCCATTTCTCCAAACGCGATGCGTCTCGCTAGAAACGAGTTGAGATCGAGACTCGCCCGTCCAGGCGCAACTACGCTGGTTGGATCCACTCGCGTCCATCCGCTATCCGGGAGCCAGACCTCGCACCAGGCATGGGTGTCGGACTGTCGCACGAGAAAGAATCGGCCCAGATCGTTGTACTCACCCCCCAGGTAGCCGACGACAACGCGCGCGGGAATTCCAGCCAGTCGCATCAGAGTGGCGAAGGTGGCGGCGTAGTGTTCGCAAAAGCCAACTCGACGATGAAAGAGAAATTGCTCCAGATCGTTCTTCTTGTATTCGCCTGGCGACAATGAATAGCGAAACCCTTGCGACCGGAAAAACTGAAGCGCGCTGTTTACTGTAGCGCGCGGATCAGAATTCTGTGCGACCCAGGATTCCGCCAACTCGCGCACGGTCGGGCTGATCGATGCCGGCAGCTCGAGCGCTTCCTTGCGTTCATGGGACTGGAGTTCCTTTGCTGTAACTTCGGGAGATGAAATCACCTCATACCGGCGGGCCTTTCGAATCGGCTGAACGCTCCAGAGATAATTGCCCCGTGTAAGCAGTGCACCAGAAGGGGCCTCAAACGGCCGATCGAGCGCGAACATCCAACGCGCACCATGCGGCGCGATCGTTATCCGTTGTCGAATCTCCTGACTCCTCAACGATTGAACTGGTGGGGCGCGACCAAGCTTGCCCTGAGCGGAGTCGAATGGGGGCGCGCCGAGCCTGGAGGAGTAAGAGATTGGTGCAGGAGCGTACGGAGCTCGCCATTCCATGCCTTCGCAATGCCACATGACTACGCCGCGCCAGTACATGGGGCCAGGCGGCCGAGTTTTGTGGTCAGGAAACTCCGCGCGGAAAGCGATGTCCGAGGAATTTGCAAGAGATGCGATGCTGCCCGGAGAAAGTCGATCGGAAAAACCGGAAGATGCCGAACGGAGGTTGCGAATATCAAACCGGAATCCGGTATTTATTCGAGGAAACAAAAGGAACAGTAAGAGGATGAGTGGCGCCGCCTGAGCAAGAAGTTTGCAAGTCGCGCCTAGCGGCGGCCAGAAAGCGCCAGGCGACGATCCACGATGAAACTGGATCAGCGCCACAAGCAGCAGTGCGAATGCGGTCAGAAGACAAATCGCAATCGCAAAGTCTTGGGAAAGGAAAAACCCGCAAAGACAAAGCACCCACGCCATGATTACCATGACTTGGAACTCGCGCGCGGTGTGCGCTTCCAGAATCTTAAGCGACATTAGAACGACAAGAAGAGATACACCAGGCTCAACGCCCTTCAGGGATCCGTAGCTGAAGAAGATTGCGGCGAGTGTCGCCGCCGCGAGAACCAGTTTCAAAGTTGCAGAGCGAAGCCGGTATCCTTTTGGCTCCATCCAAAATTTCATTGCGAGCGTGATCAAAAAAAGGCCCGGGACCCACGTCGCGAGAGAGCCGAACATTGGGGGTAGAGTGAAGAGCAATGCGGCCGCCAGCCAAAGCAGCGGTCGCCGTGGAATACTCCTATCCCTCTGTGTGCGCCTCTCACTCTTACTCTTGCTCATGCTCATGCTCTTCAGGCTGCCCTCACTGAAATAAACTGAGTGCGCGCAGGCACTGGTGAAAATGCGATTGTCCAACAGCTGGCGGAATCTCAGTGCCCGGAAGACGAAGGCCGTAAGGACGTCGCACCCGTTCGGCTTCGATCACCCAAAGCGCGAGCTGCGACAGCCTGTCTTCCACATCCGCAAAACGGAGGGCAGAAAAATCAAGATGCACCGAGCTCTCTGCTTCGGCTGCAAATTGTTTTGTCATGAGCGGCTGCCCTCGCGCCACGGCTTTCCAATCGATGTGACGTTGGGACTCGCCGGGCACGTAGGCGCGGACTCCCGCAAAGTCATCACCTTCTCCGAAGTCCGTTTGCGGCCGGCTATGAGTCGCGTGCGCGCGACTCAACGGGAGCTGGAGATCTCCCGCAGGTTTGGGATACACAACATAGGTTTGAGAGGCAGCGAATTTTTTCAAAACGCGAATAAAGCCGAGCGGATATACGCTCGTTAGGCACAAGGTTCCTATCTTATGTTCGCCCCGCTGCCGTGCAGGAAACCGAAGCGTCACACGCGCGGCTCTGCCGGCCGGAATGTGATCGATGCGTTTACGCTCCGAGGCAGAGCCCGATAGAGCCAGGTCAATTCCATGGCGTGCCGCGCGGGATCCGTTTATGATCTCGGCCGGTAGCGAGACCTCCTGGCCCGCAAACGCGGGCTTCACGGATTCGAGCGTTACCGTCACACCTGCGAGATTGAGCAGGGTGTGCGGAATTGAAACTAGAAAGACCGCCGTCAGTGCGAATAGAAGCAGGTAAACTGCCGCGCTATTTTGACTTGAGGCCGCGTACCACATCGCGGCCAGAACAAACAGAAGACCGGCAAAACTTGTGGTCGGATAGACGCAGAATTTTCTTTCTTTCACGGGACCGGCACGGTGTGCAACAGATTATCAGCGAGTGTGCGCCCACTTTGTCCCGGCTGCTCGATATCGTGTCCCAACCGATGCGCCATGACTGCGATTCCCACAGCTTGAATATCTTCGGGCAAGACCATGTCGCGTCCGTTCATCAGCGCCCAGGCTTGGGACGCATGCAGCAAGGCCAGACCTGCGCGCGGCGACAAGCCAGTGCTATGACGTTGCCGCGAGGCATCGAGCAAATCCTGCAGGTAATCGAGTAGCGCTGACGAAGCGTGCACCTTTCGTACGCTATCTTGAATTTCGAGCAATATTTGTGGACTAAACACCGGTTTCAATTCCTTGAGCATCTCTCGGCGATCCATGCCCAGAAGCATCGCGCGCTCGCTGGCGCGGTCTGGCACGCCCAGTTCGATCCGCATCAGAAAGCGATCAAGCTGAGATTCGGGCAGCGGAAAAGTGCCGACTTGATGCTGCGGATTCTGCGTCGCGATCACAAAAAACGGCTCAGGCAACTCATACGTCACGCCATCGATTGAGATGTGGTGTTCCTCCATTGCTTCAAGCAGCGCGCTTTGCGTTTTTGCAGTCGCGCGATTTACCTCGTCGATCAGCACGACTTGCGAAAAGAGCGGGCCGCGGTGAAACACGAAGCGTTGCTCGTGCCGATCGAAGATGGAATTGCCGAGAATATCGGCCGGAAGCAGGTCACTGGTAAATTGGATGCGCTGAAAGGCGAGCGCGAGCGAGCGCGCCAACGCCTGGGAAAGCGTGGTCTTCCCCACGCCGGGGATATCTTCAATCAAGAGGTGGCCGCGCGCGAGGAGACAGGCGACTGCGAGTTTTACCGCCTGATTCTTGCCTACGATAACTTCACAAATCTGCTTTGTGAACGCGTCAACGTGCTCCGTCACTCCGAAATGATCTGCGGGAACGATGCGATTCGCAAACGGCATGTGCGGAAAGTGACTTCTGCTTACTCGTTCTCGTGCTCTTGCTCATGCTCAATGCTCCAACGCTGGATCTAATAAGTTGTGTTCCTCGGTTCGCGTAGATTTTCGCGCTCGTTTTCGTGGCGTCGTGACAAACGGCACGCCCGGCGATCGCGCCCTACCAAGATTAGATTGCGATGGAACGAGCGCCGGATGGGCGTCGCGATAACATTTTGTGCCCAGACCGAGCAGGAAAGCCGCCACAACGAACGCTACTACTCGCTTTTCGGTGGGAGTGAGGCGGAATCGTTGCCTCACTTGATCGAATTTGGAACGCCAGCTCTCTTTCAACTTTCACCTTCATCTAACCACGAATGAACACCCGCCTTCGCGCGCTCCGGCGCGGCAGGCGAATAGACACGAATTCATAAAAACGATCCTCGCCATTGTTAGTGTCCATTAGTGTTTATTCGTGGTTCTCCCTTCCGCCGAGGCCGAACCAGAACGGACCTATAATGGCTCCTGATGTTGAAATCGTAGAATCGCGCTTTGGATTCCGCCGCCATTAGATCGCGGTAAACCGCAGGCGGTACCTCGAGATAACGATAAATAGCGCTATTTACGAATTCGATTTCGAGAATGTGACGGTGCCTGCTGTAGCCAATCTTTGCGATCGCGGTTGAATGAACAGGCTGCCGCGGAATGTGCGAGATGATCGGGGGTGAATTGCGAGATTCTGAGGGTTCCGCGCACGCGACTGAAACCGCGACACCTAACATCGCAAGGCAAATAGCCCACCAAATTTCTAACCACGAATGCACACGAATAGACACGAATTTATGAAACCACCCGATTCCGCTGCAACGTGGCATGCTCAAAACCAGGGATCACGTCAACACGCAATCTGGTGGTCCGGCAATAGTTCAACTTGTTATAATTAGTGTTCATTCGTGGTTGCCCTGCCGTCATTGCCCGAGTGGCGTCGAGACATCAGTGCCGGGTGGCGGGGTAAATTCGAATGTCGATGGAGGAACCGGCGCGCGTGTCTGGTTTGAATAGGTGGTCACAATTCGATCGCCATTCGGCAACAACATACCAGTGCGTTCGACCCGCAAGTTGTCATTGATCCGCAGATCAAGCTTTTGAAACACTCGCTTCATTGAAGCTGTGCGCGGCCTCAATGCCAGCTCGTATCCCGCCTGAGGCGGGCCGATCTTTGAGGCTGTGATTTGGAAAGTGTTTTCAACGTTCTCCAGATTCAATGCGGAATTGATCGCTGCCACCGTGGAATCGAGCGGCGAATGTTTGCCCAGTGGATAACGCTCAGCCGATTTAAAGTTGGGATAATAAATCCAGAGCTGATGACCATCGCTCACAGTGATACTCGGCGAACTGCCTTTCACTTCGCGTTGGAATTTGTTTGGCGGCTGATACAAGACCCTTCCCGAACTTAGGATCGGTTTCTTCATTAAATGGATAATCCTTTCCTCCTGGAAATCGGCCTGCGTTATCCGGTTCTCCCGAATTCGGGCAAGAAGCCTTTTCACTTCCGCGTCCGGAAGTGCTTCTGCCCTGGCAAAACCCGTCAGACAAATCAGACCGATCACAATAAAGAAAATCTTGCGCATTAGCTTCAGTGAGTTAAACGGTGTCGATTTTATTTTCGTGCCACGGCCTGGGTTCAGCCGCCGCCATTGCCGGCAGCGAAAAGAAAATTGTCGCGACCAGGCTCCAGAAGATGCCGATTGCACAGGCGCTTCCCAAACTGCTTAGCGCCGGATTCTTCGCGAGCACTAATGAGCCGAAGCCGGCGACCGCTGTCAATCCTGCGAGCACGACCGGTTTCACCACACCCGCGACGTCATGTTCGATCTCACGCGTCTTCTGCCAGACAAGCACAACATAAATTCCGTAGTCCACGCCGATCGCCAGCACGAGACGAAACGACAGCACGTTGAGCATGTTCAAATCGATGTGTAGCAATTTCATCGAAGCAATCATCGCCCCGATCCCGAACGCAAGGGTGACGACCTGGATGATCCAGAGACGCAAATCGCGATACAGAATCGCCAGCAGCGACACGTCGAAAAACGCCATCAACGCGCTAATGATCAGGAGTTGCCGGTGCGACCATGGCAAGAGATCCGCGAGAGCATAGCTCCAGCCGGTGAGGATCATCGGAATCCCGGCCACTGGCAGATTGCGTCCCAGATCTTCGCGCTGTGCGTGCGTCGAGACTGGTTGATTAGTGGTGACGAATCCCGTGGTGAGCAATGGGTCCTGTCCGAAATAGCGATCGACCAAAAACCACCAGCTTGATGATCTTGGCAATTGCGCGCGCCAGTTTGGCAAAGGCGCCCCTGTATCGACAAAATGCTGGAAATTATCGAGCAACGTAAAAGCGGATGCGAATGCGTCGCGGCTGAATCCTTCGGCCTCGAGAGTTTGTTTAAGCGTCTCGCGCGCGGCTGAAAAATTGATCGCGCTCAACTGTTCTCGATTTCTCTGCATCGATTTCGGCGAGAGACAAAGGGCCGCTGGTGTAGAGAAGCTTTTGATTTTGCCCGCCGCTTGGAGATCACTCCAATGCGCGGCAATTTTTTGCCAGTCGTCGTGCAATTCCTGCGGATTCGTCGCGTGCACAACTGCCAGCACGGGTTCCCAGCGCATCGGCATTTTGTGCATGATCTTCTGGAGGGCAAGACTCGCCCGACTGTTTTTCGGTTCGAGAGAACTGGTGCTCGCTTCGAAGTGCAGCGGCGGAATTGGCGAAAAGCCGATCGCAGTCAGCAACAACAAGAGCGCGCTTGAAAAAATCAGCATGGGCGCAGGGCGCCGCACAGCCCAACGCACATATTTCTTTATGATCTCAAAGACCCAATCATGACGAACTGGCGCCTGTCGTTCCCGAATGAACAGAAATAAAATCGAGCACATGAACAGGCCGGCAACGAAAATGCCAATTGCGATCAGCACTCCTAGTTGAGAGAAACCCATCGATCCGCTTAGCACGAGCGCGAGAAACCCGACCGCAGTGGTGAGCGCGCCAAAAAAAACAGCCTTGCCAAGTTTTGCGACCGACGTCGCAATGGCTTGACGATGCGACTCTCCATCTGTGCGCGCCTGCTGATACCGCCCAAAGGTTAGAATCGCGAAGTCAACGCCCAGGCCAACGAGAATGGCGCAAAATCCCACGCTGACCATGCTGAGGCGTCCAAAAATGAGCGAACCAAGTGCAAGTGCCACCAAACAAGAGAGGAGAAGCGAAAATCCCATACCCAGCAACGGCAGCCATCGTCGAAAACCGACAAAGAAGATGGTGCCCACCAGCACGATTGAGCCCGCCAGTGTCGCGAGGATGTCATAGCGCATGCTAAGTGAAATTTCCGACACGAACGCCGAACGCCCCGTCACGAGAATTTCCAACGGGCCGCCGTCCCATCCCTCGTGCGCAGTCGCACGGAATGCATTTACGCGGCGCATCAACCGTTGGCATTCAAACGCGCTAATCGACGACTGGTTCGTCACTGCGAGGAAAATGCGCATCGTCCGGTCTGGTGAGGTAAGCGGCTGGTTTTGTTCGATCGCGGTGCTTTCTGCAAAAGGCTTGAGCGCCGGTGCAATCAAACCGAGCGGATCAAATGAGAGTTCGAACTCTGCGCGGGGCGAGCCCGCTTCGATCTGCTGGTGCAACCGATGGAGCCGATCGCGAATTTTCTGCGGTTGCAAGATCGACATCGTCTCGTTGAAGGCGCTTGGTTCAAGATTCAGGAGGAGCGGTACTGCGATCGATTGCAGATCACGAATTCCATCCGGCGTGGCCATCGGCGAACCCGCCAGGACACGCGTACACCATGGTTGCTGTCGCAATTTTTCAGCAAAGGCGGGCGCGAAGTCCTCCAGTTTATCAACATCATTCGGATCGCATAGAAGCGCGAAGGTAAGCTCCCGGGTTTGCTCAAATTCGCGATCATAAATCTTCAGTCCCTGCACCGAGCGGAAACTGCCGGGCAAGATGTTGAGCACATCGGAATCGAGTCGCAGCGAGGTAACCAGGATCGTGATGCAAGCGACCGCGAGCGCAGCCGCGCCACACCAAACCAGCGCGCGTCGTTGCGTTATGATTCGAGCGATGAAATCACTGATGCGCATGGCGCATGTATATCAGCAGGATCAAACACAGTGCAATCGGGTGGGGGAAGCCAACGGCCTGGAGGATAGCCTTCCAGGCTGTCTCGGCTGACAAGCATCTTGTCCGCCACGGGACGGACTCGCTGTGGCGAGCTTGGCGTTTCCGGCAGGCTGGAAGCCCGCTGGCCGAGTCAGGCAGGATGCCCGACCTCCGGTTCTCGCGTCAAAACCGAAACAGAAAAGTTTCGTTGCCGGCGACGTATCGCACCGATTGTCGATCTTGCGAGTGAATGAGCTTGTCGCGCAAGCCGAGCCAGCCGCGCAGTTGCTGCGGCGCTTGATCGACTGGACCAGACCAACCGCCGCGCGCGACTGGCCCTTTGACTTCGGCGAAGCCTGCATCCTGCCTCAAAGATAACAGCACTACGCCCGGGCCTTTTGATAACGTCAATTCAAAGTCGTCGGCCTTTGAAAAACGGACAATCACATCACCAATGAGCGTCGTCGTCGCCGTTCGATACATGAGCTGTCCATTTTTGGTCTGCCAATTAGCAGCTGCTTCGGAAAATTGATGGTGCGAGATGGTTGCACAACTTGTTACGCAAAAAAAAGCAATCGCGAGAAACCAAATCAGGTAAACGTGATTGACCCGTTCGACCCGTTCGGCTTCGCTCAGGGCAAGACTTTCGCTCAGGGCTGGATTCTCAATCGCCCGGGATTTCGCCGTCATGGCGGCGCGCCAACTGTTTCGAATCGCGTCGGCGCTGTTTCTTTCTTTGGCACGAGCGTGAGCCTTGGCACGATCGGATGGTGGCGTTGCAACCAAACCAAAAAATAGAAGACCCACATTCGCCACCGGATAGGAAAGCTATTGCCGACATTTCCGCCGAGTACAGCGTTCACCGCTGGCGCAAGCCCAAGCACATTGCGCGGCGACAAAAACACTTCGATGAATTCCTTCGTGTACCATGCATTAACAAAGCGAAGATAAATATCCATCGCCCGGTTGACTGCGCGCTCGTAGCTCGCGAATAGTCGCCTCGCTTTTCTCGGATGATCGAGAATGGCGTTTAAGACGTCGGCGCATCGTTCACCGCTGAAAACTGCCAGGAAAACGCCACTACTAAAAATGGGATCGATGAAACCGGCTGCATCGCCTGCGAGCAACCAGCGATCGCCCTGCAGCCTTGCGCTGCGATAGGAGAAATCCGCTTCCACATAAACTTCCGACGCGCGCCGCGCGTTCGTCATTCGCTTGGCAATGATCGGTTGCTCGGCGAGTGCCTGCTCGAGAAAATCTTCGGCGCTGAGCTTTGATTTACGGAATGTTTCGCTGTCGAGAACGATACCAATGCTAGTGCGCTCGGTGGTAAGCGGAATGATCCAGAACCAGCGATCGATTCCACGAATCAAAAGCGTAAGCGTACCGTCGATTCCCTCAGCTCGCCAAACATCATCGTAGTGCGCGAAGATCGACAATTTCTGAAGATGATCGTACGTCGTTTTAATTTTGAACTGCCTGCCGAGAACGGAATTGCGCCCGCTTGCGTCGATTACGTATTGAGTGCGAACGGTTCGGGAGGACCCATTCGATTTGACGCTAAGTTCAACAGCATCCTTTAGGAATTCGACTCGACTGACTGAAGTTTCCTCGTGCACTTCCGCGCCGCTTTCAGCGGCATGATCCAATAGCACTTTATCGAAATCAGCCCGCGTGACCTGATAAGCGTGATCAGTTTGCGAACGATAGCCGTCCTTAAAATAAAACTTGGTTCCAGTTTCCGAGCACGCGCCAAAGATTTCGCCGCCGAATTTTTTCAGGAAACCGGCGCGCAATAATTTTTCATGCAGCTCCAGCCGGCTAAACGCTTTCATGCTAAAAGGCAGCAACGATTCGCCGATGTGAAAGCGCGGAAATTTTTCGCGTTCAAACACGATAACGCGTCGCCCGGCGCGGGCGAGCAGCGCACCCGCAGTGCTACCGGCCGGCCCTCCGCCGATGATAGCGATATCGTACATGTCCACGTTCATTGCGGGCCAAACTTATCGGGAAATTAACTCCTTTGCCAGCCAGAGATTAGCCAGAGACAAATGCAAGGTGGAGCCCCCCGAGATGATTGGCGCGTGCTTGCGTCATCTTAATCTGTGCTAATCTGTGTTCACCTGCGGCAACACCGCATTTGGGTTGCCGCCGCGATATGAAACTGATCGACCGATTTGTTAGTCGCGAGTTGCTGGTCAACGTCGCATTTGCCATCGCGGTGCTGAGTTTGGTACTCGTCGTCGGAAACATATTTCGTAAACTCCTTCCGTTGCTGGTGAACCACGACGTGCCGATGGAATACCTCATCACGTTTATTGCTTATGTGCTGCCTTTTTCGCTCATTTTCACTATCCCCTGGGGATTACTGACTGCCATCCTCCTCGTGTTCGGCCGGCTCTCTGCCGATAACGAGCTGATTGCGCTGCGCTCGAATGGCGTGAGCATTTCGCGCGTTTGCGTTCCGCTCGCTGGGATCGCGCTCGCCTGCACGGCGATCTGCCTTTGGCTTAACGTGCAAGCCGCACCGGCTGCCCAGGAAAAACTGCGCAGCACCATTTTCGATCTCGCGACCCGCAATCCGATGGCACTTTTCGGCAGTGATCAGGTAATTGATCAATTTCCCGGGCGAAAAATTTATGTGGGGAAAAAAGAAGGTAACAAGCTCGAAAACATCACCGTCTTTGAATTGAATCGAGATTCGCTTCCGGTGAAAGTCACGTATGCGCACACTGGCATGCTCGAGGCGGATTTGGCGAACAAGCAGATCCTCATGCACCTTTACAAGGCGCGTTACCAACAGCGCGACGAAAAAAATCCGACGGACCTGACGAAGATTCGCGATGGAATCAATATGGCAGAAGGCACGTTGCCCATCAGCCTCGAGGATCTGTATGACAAGGAGAAAAAACGGCCGAGCCGTTCTGCGTTGTCGATCGAACAACTGCTCGACCAATTAAAAAGCGAAAACCAGCGGGAACGCAGCGCCAGCCGGACAGAAATAAACAAACGCTTTTCATTCCCCTTCGCGTGCATCGCGTTTGCAATTATCGGCGTGCCGCTGGGTGTAACCGCGCATCGCCGGGAGACCTCGATTGGTTTCGCCATGGGATTGATTGTTGCGGTCAGTTATTTTCTATTCGTGATTATTGGCGACACTCTGCGCGGAAACCCAAGAGTCCATCCCGAGCTGCTGGTCTGGTTTCCAAACGTCCTTTTTATCGTGCTCGGAGCATTCTTATTTCGGCGACTCGCTCGTCAGTAAGTTGCTCAAGATGGCAAACAAAGATCCGCGTGTTGATAGGTTCGCCTGACAGACTCCGTTTGGACTTCTGGCATTGACGTTTTACAGGGCAGCTCAGACTTCCTCCGGCTCCGGTCCCAACGAGAGGGAACGCACGCCGGCCGGATCGGCCCGTCGACGTTGGAGAACCGGAATGCGCGTTGAAAGCATGTTCCACAGGCAAACAGTTACGCAAGCCAGTACCAGGCCTGACGCGTAAGGTCGAATGTCGTTGAGCAGATCAATCGCCGGAAGCGTCGCCTGGAGCTTCTTATCGACCAGCATCACGTGCACGATCATCAACGTACTCGCAGCCGAGATGATAAAATGAATCATACTCAATCTAACACTCACTCCGAGCACGACGGCGCTAATGACTGCGCCCCACATGAGATAGCGTTCGTGCATTTGACCCAGCAGCGCGAACATCAGGAGCCATGGCGCGGCGATTGCAATCAGGGCGCGCGGATCGCGATCGCGCATGTGTCGCGCGACGCCGCGCGCGCAAAGCGCCAGTGCGCCGAGGTAAAGCAGGCGCAAGGTCCACTGCAGCGTGAGATTGAAATGTAGGGATCCAAAATGCGCTGACCAGAAGGGATCTTTCAGGGACCAACCGACATTGGAAAGAAGCGATGGAAGATTGTAGCAAGAACTGATAAAAAGATAGGGATAATGCTCGCTGCCATAAACGAAACCGATTTGCAGCCAGCTGAAGGTTCCACCGGTGAAGGCGCCAATTACAAATGCTGCGCACCCGATCACCCCAGCGATCCACGCGCTTCGATGCAGCAACTCGCGTCGCAGAAAGAACCACGAGCTAAGGCCGGCGACACTCGCGACGGTTATCCAGGCGGCCGGAGTGCGCAAAAGCCATGGAGAAACTATTAATGCTGCCGTTGCAATGAAGCCGGCTAGCATGCGTAGGGCGCGAGTCCATCTTTTTTGCCACAATGGCCAGAGAACAAAAAAAGGCACAACGAACAATAGCTGTCCTTTGAACATGGCACCCGCCGCAAGCAGAGCACCACACAGGAACCAGCGATTTTTTAGCGCTGCGAGCACAGCGAACAGATAAAACGGTACGATCCATACGTCCCATTGGGGCCAGCCGTGCGCGTCGAGAATCATCGACGGTTCAAGCCAGGCAACGCTGGCCGCTGCCAACCCGCAAATGAAAGCGCGATGTTGTGGTGGTAAACCGCGCAGGAACGGTGACCGCGTTGCGTAGTGCGAGCGTCGCACCCAGAAGCGGACCAGAAGGAAAATTGCAACTGCGGAAATCAGTTCGCATAATAGATTTATCTTTAGCAGGGGATTGACGAGCTTCGGGCGTCCGTCATCGACTCCAGGAAATTCACTTCGCACTTGCTTTGCCCAAACTGACATCACGAGGAGTCGCAACGGAGGATAATCGAGGCCGTAATCCTTCTCGTAAGCGTCGTCCTTTACCCGATCATAGAGTGCCAAATAACCTCGGAAAAATGCGGGCCAGGAATCGCCCGAGCTG
>Ga0307278_10000861_pt1 | contig 14910 bp, 10 predicted proteins | sample ER_DNA_117_FD_194482 | JGI IMG/M metagenome (GOLD analysis project Ga0307278, IMG submission 194482) | Bulk soil microbial communities from the East River watershed near Crested Butte, Colorado, United States - ER_DNA_117 | ecosystem: Environmental > Terrestrial > Soil > Floodplain | place... | reverse complement strand
GCCCTGACGCGGCTCGCGACCCGGTCGCGCACCAGCCGCCCGCCGCGCCAGGCGAAGCTCTGCTCCAGCAGCATCCCCGCACCGGACGCCAGCGTGCCGGTGCTGAACCCGCCTCCGCCGCTGGCGACGTAGCCGACCGCTACCGCGGTGGCCTCCTCCCCCGCGTCGCGCAGGGCGAGCGCGCCGGCGAGGTTGCCGGGCACGAAGTCGTAGCCGAACGCGGGGACCAGGGCGCAGCGGCCTTCGGCCCGCGGGCCGAGCTCGTCGAACACCCGGCGGACGAACGGCGGCTCGCCGGTCGCGTCCAGGTAGTGGGCGCGCGCCGCGACCGCCGCCTCGACGGCCGCCTGGCCATGCACCAGGAAGGGGCCGACGGTGGTGACCAGCACGTCGCCCTCGCCGACCAGGTCGCGGACGCTGGCCGGCCTGGCGCTGTCGGCGACGGAGACCTCGAAGCCAGCGCCCAGCTCGCCGGCGAGCGCGTCCAGCCGCCGCCGGTCCCGCCCGGCCAGCACCGCGTGCGTACCCGCGTCGGCCAGCTCGCGGGCTGTCAGCCGGCCGGTGTAGCCGGTGGCCCCGAACAGGACGACCCGCGGCGGCAAGTCGCTCAGCCGCCGCCGAGGCGGAACCCGACGAAGATGGTCACCACCCGGCCGCGCCGGACGGTGGCGCCGGCCGGTGGCTGCTGGAAGACGACCCGGCCCTCCTGCTGCGGGTCGTTGACCGCCACCCGGCGCTCCTGCACCTGCAGGCCGGCCTGCTCGAGGATGTGCCTGGCCTGCGGCGGGCGCCGGCCGATCACGTCGGGGACCTGCACCAGCGCCGACAGCGTGGTGGAGGGCTCGCTGGTCGGCGGCGCCGTGGTCGGCGGCACGGTGACGGTGGTGAGGCCCTCCGAGGTGCTGGTGGCGATCAGGGTGGTTGGCGCCTGCGGCTGGGTGGTCTGGACGGGGATGGTGACGGGCGCCGCCGCCGGCGGCGGCGCGCCGACCAGCTTCGACGCCAGCAAGGCCGCCCCGACGGTGAGCGCGACCACCGCCAGCGGCAGCAGCACCCAGAGGAGCCAGCGTCGCCGCCCCGGCAGGGCGGGCGCGGCGTGGCGGCTGGCCCGGCCGGCGGTGACCGTCCCGCCGTACATCGCGGTGGGGTCGGCGCCGGTCGCGGGGTGGCCCGCGAGCGGCGGCAGCACGGTGGTCGCCATCGCCGCCGTCGCCGGCCCGGCGGCCCGTCCCGCCTGCACCCGCCCACCCGCCCGGGCGCGCTCCAGGTCCTCGCGCATCTCCACCGCCGTCTGGTAGCGGTCCTCAGGCCGCTTGGCCAGCGCCTTGAGGCACACCGCCTCGAGGGCCGCCGGCACGTCGGGGTTGAGGAGCCGCGGCGGCGCCGGGTCCTCGCGGACGTGCCGGTACAGGATCGCCACCGGGGTCGCCCCCCTGAACGGCACCGACCCGGTCAGCATCTCGTACAGGCAGCAGCCGAGCGAGTACAGGTCGCTGCGGGGGTCGACCTGCTGGCCCTGGGCCTGCTCCGGCGACAGGTACAGGGCGGTGCCGACCATGGCCGTGTGGGCGCCGGTCTGGGTGACCGACTCGGCGGCGTCGGCCCTGGCGATGCCGAGGTCCATGAGCTTGACCCGGCCGGAGTGGGTGAGCATCACGTTGGGCGGCTTGACGTCCCGGTGGACCAGGCCGCGGGCGTGGGCGGCGGCCAGCGCCGAGCAGACGTCGGCGGCGATCTCGGCCGCCCGGTCCGGGTGCAGCGGCCCCTCCGCGAGGATCGTCTCCTTGAGGGTGCGGCCGCCCACGAACTCCATGACGATGAAGGGGGTGCCGTCCTGCATCCCGGTGTCGTACACGGCCACGACGCCCGGGTTGGAGAGGCTGGCCGCCGCCTGGGCCTCGCGCCGGAAGCGCTGCTGGAAGGCGGGGTCGTGGGCGTACTGCGGCAGCGGCACCTTGATGGCCACCTGCCGGTTCAGCAGCCGGTCGCGGCCCTCGTAGACCTCGGCCATGCCGCCGGAGCCGAGCAGCCGGCCCACCTCGTAGCGCTCGCGCAGCACCTGGGGAGTCGTCGCCATCGTCCTTCCGTCCTTCACACGGCCCAGGAGCTTATACGGCTCTGCGTGTCGGTGCCGTTCGGGCCGCGTACGGCGCAGGTCAGCCGATGGCGCGCTCCAGCAGCTCGTTGACCAGCTTGGGGTTGGCGCGGCCGTGGGTCTCGCGCATGACCTGGCCCACCAGGGCGCCGAGCACCCCCCGCTTGCCGCCGCGGACCTTGTCGACCAGCTCCGGGTTGGCGGCGACCACCCGGTCGACGACCGCCTCCAGCTCCGCGGTGTCGGAGATCTGCGCCAGACCCTTGCGGTCCACGATGACCGCCGGGGAGGCGTCGGAGCTGAACATCTCGGCCAGCACGTCCTTGGCGGCGGTGGCCGACACGGTGCCGGCCGCGACCAGGTCGAGCAGCTCGCCCAGGCGCTCGGGCGACACCGGGTTGGTCGCCATGGTGTGGTCGAGCTCGCGCAGGTCGCGTTGGAGCTCGCCCATCACCCAGCCGGCGACGGCCCTCGGGTCGCGCCCCTCGGCGACCTTCTGGAAGTAGGCGAGGACCTCGGGGTCGCGGACCAGCCAGCCGATCTCCTTGGCCGGCAGGCCGGTCGCCTCCGCCAGCCGTGCGCGCTGCTCGGCGGGCAGCTCCGGCAGGGTCGCGCGCAGCCGCTCGACCCAGTCGGCGGTGGCCTGGATCGGTACCAGGTCCGGCTCCGGGAAGTAGCGGTAGTCGGTGGCGTACTCCTTGGAGCGCATCGGCTCGGTCCGGCCGGCGCCCTCGTCCCAGTGGCGGGTCTCCTGGGCCAGCTCGCCGCCGTCGGCGAGCACCCGGCGCTGCCGCTCGGCCTCGTAGCCGACCGCGCGGTGGAGGCTGCGAAGCGAGTTCAGGTTCTTCAGCTCGACCTTGGTGCCGAGCTCGGCGTGGCCGACCGGCCGGATGGAGACGTTGACGTCGAAGCGCATCGAGCCCTCTTCGAGCTTGGCGTCCGACACGCCGAGCGCCAGCAGCACCGCCCGCAGCTCCTCGGCGTAGGCGCGCGCCTCGTCGGCGGAGCGGAGGTCGGGCTCGGAGACGATCTCGACCAGCGGGATGCCCGCCCGGTTGTAGTCGACCAGGGAGTAGTCGGCCCCGTGGATGCGGCCGGTGGCGCCGACGTGGAGGCTCTTGCCGGTGTCCTCCTCCAGGTGCACCCGGGTGATGCCGATCCGCCTGGCCGCGCCGTCGACGTCCACGTCCAGCCAGCCGCCCACGCACAGCGGCTCGTCGTACTGGGAGATCTGGTAGTTCTTGGGCATGTCCGGATAGAAGTAGTTCTTGCGGTGGAACTGCGAGCGCTCGGCGATCCGGCTGTGCAGGGCCACGCCGATGCGGGCGGCGAACTCGACGGCGCGGGCGTTGACGACCGGCAGCGAGCCCGGCTCCCCCAGGCACACGGGGCAGACCTGGGTGTTCGGGTCGGCGCCGAACGCGGTCGGGCAGGCGCAGAACATCTTGGTGGCGGTGGCCAGCTCGCAGTGGGTCTCGATGCCGATGACCGTCTCGTAGCGGCGGGCGCCGACCTCCTCGGCGACGGCGGCGGTCATGGCCGCACCTCCTTCGGGCGGGCGCCGAGGCCGAGGTCCTGCTCGAACGCCCAGGCGGCCCGGAGCATGGTCGCCTCGCCGAGCGCCGGCGCGATGAGCTGCAGCCCGACCGGCAGGCCGTCGGCGAGCCCGGCCGGCACCGACACCGCGGCGTTGCCGGCCAGGTTGACCGGGATGGTGAACACGTCGGACAGGTACATGGCCAGCGGGTCGTCGACCCGCTCGCCGATCGGGAACGCCACCGACGGCGACGTCGGCCCGGCCAGCAGGTCGAAGCGCTGGAAGGCGGCCTGCAGCTCCCGCAGCACCAGCGTGCGGACCTTCTGCGCCTGGCCGTAGTAGGCGTCGTAGTAGCCGGCCGACAGCGCGTAGGTGCCGAGCATGATGCGCCGCTTGACCTCCGGCCCGAAGCCGGCCTGACGGGTCCGCTGCATCATGTCGACGACGTCGCCGGCGTCCTTGGCGCGCAGCCCCCAGCGGACGCCGTCGTAGCGCGCCAGGTTCGACGAGCACTCGGCCGGGGCGATCAGGTAGTAGGCCGAGAGGGCGTACTCGAACGACGGCAGCGAGCACGGCTCCAGCCGCGCGCCGAGCCGCTCCAGCCGGTCCAGCGCCTCCCGCACGCGGGCGAGCACGCCGGCGTCGGTTCCCTCCAGGAACAGCTCGTCGACGACCCCGACCCGCAGGCCGTCGACGCCGGCCTCCAGCCGCGAGCTGAAGTCGGTCGGGGCCTCCGGGATCGACGTCGAGTCCATCGGGTCGTGGCCCGAGATCGCCTCCAGCAGGGTGGCGGCGTCGCGGACGTCGCGGGTCAGCGGCCCCACCTGGTCGAGCGAGGACGCGAACGCGATCAGCCCGTAGCGGCTGACCAGGCCATAGGTCGGCTTGACGCCGACGATGCCGCACAGCGAGGCCGGCTGGCGGATGGAGCCGCCGGTGTCGGTGCCGATCCCGAGCGTCGCCAGCCCGGCCGCGACCGCCGCGGCCGACCCGCCGCTGGACCCGCCGGGCACCCGGCTCGGGTCCCACGGGTTGCGGGTCGGGCCGAAGCCGGAGTTCTCGGTCGACGACCCCATGGCGAACTCGTCCATGTTGGTCTTGCCGAGGATGACCACCCCGGCCTGGCGCAGCCGCGTCACCACCGTCGCGTCGTAGGGGGGGACGAACTCGTCAAGGATCTTCGACCCCGCCGTGGTCCGTACTCCCTTGGTGACCAGCACGTCCTTGAGCGCCAGCGGCACCCCGGCGAGCGGGCCGAGCGCTTCGCCACGCTGCCTGGCGGCGTCGACCCCGGCCGCGTCGTGCAGCGCCTGCTCGCCGGTGACGGTCAAGAAGGCGTGCAGGCGGTCGTCGGTGGCCCGGATGCGCTCGAGGGCCGCCTCGGTGGCGGCGACCGCGGTCGCCTCCCCGGCGGCGAACCGGGCGGCCAGCTCGTGGGCGGTCAGGTCGGCGAGATTCACCGGGGCACCCCCTTGGGTCCCGACTCACCGGGGGACCCCCCTGGGGTCCCCCGGACCCCTCCGGCCGGTCCGTTCCGGCCGGGGAGGGCCGGGGAGCTCAAGGCTCCTCCTCGATGATCCGCGGGACCATGAAGCGGTCCTGCTCCACCTCCGGGGCGGTCGACAGCGCCTCCTCGCGGGTCAGGCAGGGTCCCGGCGTGTCGTCGCGCCAGACGTTGACCCTCGGCAGCGGGTGGGCGGTCGGGGGCACGCCCTCGGTCGGTAGCCGCTTGATCTTGTCGGCCTCGTCGAGGATCAGCGAGAGCTGCGCCTGGAAGCGGTCCAGCTCCTCGTCGGTGAGGGCGAGGCGGGCGAGGCGGGCGACGTGCTGCACGTCGGCGCGGCTGATCGGCATGGCGTGATCCTTCGAGCGGACGGGGCGGTCGGCCGAGTCTACCGCCCCGGGTCGGTACGCTAACGGGGATGCATGATGCGGAGCGGAGGAGCGATGGGCGGTGACGCCGGGGGCGCGGCCCGGAGAGGATGGGCGCGGGCGGCCCTGACGGCGCTGCTGGTGATGGTGGGCGGGCTGGCGCTGGTCGCGGTCGGCAGCGACGGCGGGTTGTTCGCCCTGGTCGTGGGGGCCGTCCTCGGCCTCGCCGTGGTGGCCGCGACCGGCTGGTGGGCGTTCACCACCCGCCGGGTCTGGAAGCGCCGGCTGAACGTCGCCGTGGCCGCGCTGGTGGTCGCGTACGTGCTCCTGGACCTGGTGGTGGTCGGCCTGCAGGGGGCGGTCGGGGTGCTGGTGCTCACTGCCGGCGTCCTCGGCTACGGGGCGGCGGCCCGGCGGGCGCTCGGCCCCGTGGCGACGCCGACGGGCGCCGGAGGGGTCCGGGGGACCCCAGGGGGGTCCCCCGGTGAGTCGGGGCCGGAGCGCCCACCGGCCAGACCCTGGCTGCTGGTCAACCCCAGGTCCGGGGGCGGCAAGGCGGAGCGGCTCGGCCTTGCCGCCGCGGCCCGCGCCCGCGGCGTCCAGGTGCACGAGTTGGTGGCAGGCGACGACCCGGCGACGCTGGCGCGCCAGGCGGTCGCCGCGGGCGCGGACGCGGTCGGCGTGGCCGGTGGCGACGGCTCCCTCGGGCTGGTGGCCGCCGTCGCGGTCGAGGCGGACGTGCCGTTCGTGTGCGTGCCGTCCGGCACCCGCAACCACTTCGCCGCCGACCTCGGGCTCGACCGCGCCGACCCGCTGGCGGCCCTGGACGCCTTCGCCGGCCCGGAGCGCCGCATCGACGTCGGCGTCGTCGGCGACCGGATGTTCATGAACAACGTGTCGCTCGGCGCCTACGCCGAGCTGGTCGCCGAGCCCGGCTACCGGGCCGGGAAGCTGACCACCGCGCACGCCGTCCTGCCCGGCGCGCTGCGGGGCGAGCGTGCGCTGCTGCAGGTGGCCTTCCAGGACCCGGAGGGCAGGCGGTTCCAGGACGTGCTGGTCTTGCTGGTCGCCAACAACGGCTACGAGCTGCACGGCGGCGCCGTGCTCGGCGCCCGCGAGCGCCTGGACGGCGGGATTCTTCAGATATCGGCCCTGCGGGCCAGGACCGGCGCCGAGCTGGCCGGGCTGGTGGCCCGGATCGCCGCCCGCCGGGCCCGGCCCGGAGCCGAGTGGGCGCAGTGGACCACCGCCACCCTGCGCGTCGACGCCGCGCCTGCCGACCTGCCGGCCGGGATCGACGGGGAGGCCGTCACGCTGGCGCCGCCGCTGGAGTTCCGGGTGCTGCCGCTGGCGCTGCGGGTGCTGCTGCCCCCGGTGCTGCGGCCGCGAGCCGCGCAGGTCGGCCTGCGGAGCTGGGCGACGGTCCGGCGTCTGTGGGCGGTCGCGCTCAGCCGCGGTCGCGCCGTTTCCACAGCTACCAGGCCCGGCTGAGGGCCGGCCTCAGGGCAGCAGGCGGTAGAAGCGCCAGTAGTCGGTCTCGATGGGAAGGACCTCGACCGCGGCGAAGCCAGCCGCGGTGGCATAGCGGCGCAACGTCGCGGGGCGCAGCACCGCGCCGGTCGCGGCGGTCTGCGGGTCCCCCATCGCGCTGGGCAGGCACGACACCACGCTCCAGCCGTAGGCGTAGCGGTCCCGGGCTGGCGCCGGGACGACGAACTCGTCCTCGACCAGCTCGTCGGCCACGAGCACCGTCCCTTCCTCGGCGAGCATCCCCCGCACCACCCGCAGCGCGTCGACCGGGCGGGACATGTCGTGCAGGGCCTCGAAGATCGTCACCAGGTCGTAGCGGCCGCGCTGCGCCGGGTCGGAGGCGTCGGTGACGGCGAACCGCACCCGGTCGGCCACGCCGGCCTCCTCGGCGTGCCGGCGGGCGGCGGCGATGACGTCCTGGTCGAGGTCGAAGCCGTCGACGCCGATCCCGGGGTACGCCTTGGCCATGGCAATGCTCGACCAGCCGGTGCCGCACGCGACGTCGGCGACCCGCGCCGGCGGCTCGCCCCGCAGCCGCCGGTCGACCTCCGGGATGGCGGGGAGCCACCGCCTGCCGAGCAGGTTGACGTAGAGCGCGCGGTTGAACTCCGCCCTGCCCTCCGGCTCCCACGGCAGCGGCGGCGGCGCGTCGCCGGTCCGGAACGCCTCCACCAGCGCCGGCAGCGGACGGCCGGCCCGCACGATGTCCACGCCCTTGTGCGCCTGGTAGCGGACGTCGTCGGGGTCGGCGAGGACGGGGAGGTGCCCGGGCGGCAGCCGGTAGCGGCGCGCCAGCGGGTCGGCTGCCGGCTCGTCGACCTCCAGCAGCCCGCTGCTGGCGTGGTGCTCGAGCCACTCCCTGATGTACCGCTCGGCGGTGCCGGTGCGCCCGGCGAGCTCCGCGGAGGTCGCCGGGCCGCCGTCGGCGAGCGCCCGGTACAGGCCGAGCCGTTCCCCGAGGTAGACGGTGTACAGCTCCAACGCGCCGATGGCGTCCTGGAGCAGCCGTTCGGCAAGCGCGCTCGCCGGGTCGGTCGGAGGGTGCCTGTCGGTCATCATCGCTCCCGGTGGGGGGATCCGTGTGCCTTGACGGTTCCGCGGTGGAACGGTACGCCTTGCACCACCGCTCCCGGCGGAGGGGAGACGCGATGCGCAAGCGCGACGTGCTCGAGCACCTGACCATCGGGCGTCGGGTCGCCGAGGAGGAGAGCGACGAGCTCGCCTCGTACTTCGTCGAGACCGACCAGTGGCGCAAGATGATCGCCGGCGACGTCGACATCGTCTTCGGGCCGAAGGGATCGGGCAAGAGCGCCATCTACGCGACGCTCCTCAACCGCAGCGACCGGCTCCTCGACAAGCGCATCGTGCTGGTCTCGGCCGAGAACCCGCGTGGCGCGCCGGCATTCCGCGACCTGGTCACCAACCCGCCGGCGAGCGAGGCGGAGTTCGTCAGCCTGTGGAAGCTCTTCGCCCTGTCGCTGATCGGCCAGGCCCTCGTCAAGCTCGAGGTCCAGGGCGAGGCGGCCAGCCAGGTGCGGTCGACCCTGCACGACGCCGGCCTGCTGCCCGGCCGGCTGGTCACCCTGCGCACGATCGTGCGGGCCGCGCGGGAGTACGCGCGCCGCCTCATGCACGCGGAGGCGCTGGAGACGACCTTGAACGTCGACACCCTCACGGGGCTCCCCACCGGCGTGAGCGCGCGGATCACGCTCGCAGAGCCGTCCTCCAGGCAGCGGCTGGCCGGCTTCGTCACCGCCGACGAGCTCCTGGAGCTCGCCAACCAGGCGCTGCTGGACGCGGGCCTCACCGTCTGGATCCTGTTCGACCGCCTCGACATCGCCTTCGCCGAGAGCCGGGAGCTGGAGGCGCGTGGGCTCCGCGCCCTGTTCAAGGTCTACCTCGACGCGATGGCCCTGCGGGCCGTCAGGCTGAAGGTCTTCCTCCGGACCGACATCTGGCGCGCGATCACCGCCACCGGGTTCCGGGAGGCGAGCCACATCACCCGGCAGATGACGCTCGCCTGGGACGACCCGGCGCTGCTCAACCTCGTCGTCCGGCGGCTGCTGCGCAACCGGCCGCTGACGGCGCTGTACGAGGTCGGCGAGGGCGACGTGCTGGCGAGCGTGGACCGGCAGCGGGAGTTCTTCGACCGGCTGGTGCCGGAGCGCGTCGACGCCGGACGCAACCTCAGGACGTTCGAGTGGCTGATCGGCCGCGTCCGCGACGGCACCAAGCAGGTCGCCCCGCGCGAGCTCATCCACCTGCTGTCGCGGGCGCGGGACGTGCAGCTCGAGCGGCTGGAGCGGGGCGAGCGCGAGCCGCCGGGCGAGCTGCTGTTCTCGACGCAGGCGCTGCGGGACGCGCTCCCCGAGGTCTCCAAGGTGCGCCTGGAGCAGACGATCTTCGCCGAGTACCCGGACTCCAAGGCGTTCCTGCAGGCACTCGAGCGGGAGAAGACCCATCAGACGACCAAGACGCTCGCCATCATCTGGCAGATCAGCGAGGACACCGCCACCGCGATCGCGACCGGCCTCGTCGAGCTCGGCTTCTTCGAGCAGCGAGGGACCAGGACCAACCCGAGCTACTGGGTCCCGTTCCTGTACCGCCCGGCCCTCGGCATGGTTCAGGGCTGGGCGGAGTAGCCGGCGGGCCGGCGCCCCAGCTTGGCGTCGAGCCCGGCCAGCAGGACGTCGAGGCCGAGCTCGAACTCCGCCTCGTGGTCGCACCCCTTGAGGTAGGGGAGCATCTCGGCCATGCGGGGGAAGCGGTCGGGCGGGAGCATCCGCAGGAAGGCGTCGTGCTCGGCGGTGTGCTCGGGGCCAGGGTCCCCCGACATCAGCCCGGCGATCTCCAGCATGACGTGGCCCTGCACGTAGCCGACGAGCATGTGGTAGGCGGTGGTGGTCTCCTCCACCGACAGGCCGCCGCTCCGCAGCGCCTCCAGGGTCAGCTCGATCGGCTGCAGGCAGTCCGGGTCCAGGTGGCGGTGCTCGGCGAACAGCGACAGGACGTTGGGGTGGGCCAGCAGCAGCCGGCGGTAGGCCAGCGCCAGATCGCGGAGCCGCTCCAGCCAGTCGCCGTCGTGCCGGGGCAGCTCGAACTCGCCCATCACCGTCTCCAGGATCCCCGACAGCAGGGCCTCCTTGCTGGGGACGTGGTTGTACAGCGACATCGCCTCCACGCCCAGCTCGCGGCCGAGCCGGCGCATGGTGACCGCCTCTAGCCCGTCGGCGTCCATGACCCGGGTGGCCGCCTCGAGGATCCTCGCCCTGGTGAGCGGCTCCCGCCGAGCCGTCTCCGCAGCCTGCGCCATCCGCCTCACCTCCACCCTCGCTCCCGGGTTGACAGCTTACACCGTACGTTTGATACTTACGCCGTCAACATACGGCGTAAGTGAACGTCGGGGGAACGGGAGGACGACACATGGGGTCGAGACTGCGTCCGGAGGCCCTGGCCCGCGCGGCCAGCCGCCATCCATGGCGGACGCTGGTGCTGTGGGCGGTGCTGATCGTGGCGGCGGTGGCCGCCTCCTCGGCGTTCCTGGACGACGCGCTCACCACCCAGGCCGGCTTCACCAGCCGGCCGGACAGCGTCCGCGCCCAGGACCTGATCGAGCAGCGGCTCCGCGGCCCCGAGCGGGACACCGAGCTGGTGGTCGTCCGCTCGGCGTCGCGTCCGGTGGACGACCCCGCGTTCCGGGCCCGCGTCCTCGAGCTCCAGGGCGACATCGCCGGCCTCGGCACTGGCATGGTCCAGCGCGTGGGCAGCGTCTACCAGCTCGAGGACCCCTCGCTGGTCTCCCGCGACCGGCACGCGACGCTGCTGCCGGTGGTCATGGCCGGCTCCGTCGAGCAGGCCGCCGACCACATCGCCACCCTGCGCGGCGTGGTGGACCGGGCCGACGGCGGCGACGGCTTCGAGGTGCTGCTGGCGGGCCAGGGCGCGCTGAACGAGGACTTCAACACCATCGCCGAGGAGGACCTGCGCCAGGGCGAGACCATCGGCGTGGTGGTGGCGCTGGTGGTGCTGGTCGCGGTGTTCGGCGCCATCGTCGCCGCGCTGCTGCCCATCGGCCTGGCGGTGCTGGCGATCGTGGCGGCCATCGGCCTGGTGGCGCTGCTGGGGCTCGTCTTCGACTTCTCGTTCTTCGTCACCAACATGATCACGATGATGGGCCTGGCGGTGACCATCGACTACTCGCTGTTCATCGTCTCCAGGTACCGCGAGGAGCGCCGCGCCGGGCACGCCAAGCTCGACGCCATCGAGCTGGCCGGCGCCACCGCCAGCCGGGCCGTGCTGTTCAGCGGCATCACCGTGGTGCTGGCCCTGGTCGGCATGCTGCTCCTCCCGACCACCATCTTCCGCAGCCTCGCCACCGGGGCGATCCTGGTGGTGATCACCGCGGTGGCCGCCTCGCTCACGCTGCTGCCGGCGCTGCTCGGGCTGCTCGGCGACCGGGTCAACGCCCTACGGGTGCGCCGCCGCTCCTCGCTGGAGCGGGAGCGCCAGGGCGGGATCTGGGTGGCGATCAGCCGCGCCGCGATGCGCCGGCCGGTGCTGTCGCTGCTGGCGGCGGTCGCCTTCCTGGTGGTGGCCTCGACCTCGGTGTTCGACCTTCGGACCGGGTTCGCCGGCGTGAGCACGCTGCCCGACGACTTCGCGTCCAAGCGGGCGTTCACGGTGCTGGCGACGGAGTTCTCCGGCGGCCTCACCACCCCGGTCGAGATTGTGGTCGACGGCGACGCGGACGACCAGCGGGTGCGGCAGGGCGTGCAGCGGCTACGGGCGCTGCTCGCCGCCGACCGCGGCTTCGGGCCGTCCACGGTGGAGGTCAACGACGCCCGCGACCTGTCGCTGGTGTCGGCCTCGGTGACCGGCGACCCCAGCGGCGCGGCGGCGGTGGACGCGGTCACCCGCATCCGCGAGGACTACGTCCCGGAGGCGTTCCCCGCCGCCACGCCGGCCGACGTCCTCGTCGGCGGCGAGACCGCCTTCAACAAGGACTTCTTCGACCTCACCGGCACCTACACCCCGATCGTGTTCGGCTTCGTCCTGCTGCTGTCGCTACTGCTGCTGACCGCGGTGTTCCGCTCGATCGTGGTGCCGGTGAAGTCGATCCTGCTGAACCTGCTGTCGGTGGGCGCGGCCTACGGGATCCTGGTGGCGGTGTTCCAGAAGGGCGGGCCGGCCCTCGGCCGCTCGCTCGCCGACCTGCTCGGGTTCCAGCAGGTCGACGCCATCGAGGCCTGGCTGCCGCTGTTCCTGTTCTCGGTGCTGTTCGGGCTGTCCATGGACTACCACGTGTTCCTGCTGTCCAGGATCCGCGAGCACTACGACCGGACCGGCGACAACACCGCGTCGGTCGCCGAGGGCGTGCGGACCACGGCCCGCATCATCACCGGCGCCGCCCTGATCATGGTGGCGGTGTTCGGCGGCTTCGCCGCCGGCAGGCTGGTGTCGTTCCAGCAGATGGGGTTCGGGCTCGCGGTCGCCGTGCTGATCGACGCCACCATCATCCGCTCGGTGCTGGTGCCGGCCGCCATGAAGCTGCTCGGCGACTGGAACTGGTACCTCCCGAGCTGGCTCGGGTGGCTGCCGAAGCTCACGGTGGAGGCGCCGCGGCCGGTCCAGGTGCCGGCCGAGCCCCCCGAGCTGGAACCCGTAGGGGCGCGGGACCGCGGCTGACCCACCCTCCCGGCGCGAGGACCGGGGGCTACCCGGCGGCGTGGGCGACCGGGGGGCCCTCGGTGCTCGCGGCGGGCGGCGCGGCGGCGGCGCGCTGCCGCAACGGGAGGCGCAGCTCGAAGCGGGACCCGGCGGAATGGCGCGCGTCGGTGAGCACCAGGTCCCCGCCCTGGGCGCGCGCGAGCTGCCGGCCGATGAACAGCCCGAGGCCGAGGCCGGTGTGGTCCTTGTCGAGGCGGGTGAAGCGCTCGAAGATGCGCTCCCGGTCGGCCGGCGGGATGCCGGCGCCCTCGTCCTCGACGGCCAGCACCGCGACCTCGCCGTCGCGGTCGGCGAGCAGCCGGACCAGTCCCTGGTTCGACGAGTACTTGCAGGCGTTGTCGAGCAGGCTGCCGAGGATCTGCAGGACCGCGTCGGGGGCGACGCGCACGGGCAGGCTGCCGTCGCACTCCACCCTGATCGGGTGGTCGCGGTGGCCCGCCCGCGCCTCGCCGGCCGCCTGGAGCGCCAGCTCGGCGGCGTCGGCGTCGGTGGCCTCGGCGCCGCTGGACGGGGTGGCGTCGCCACGATCGAACCGCGCCGCGAGCAGGAGCTGCTCGATCAGGTTGCGCAGGCGGGTCGCCTGGCGCTCCCCCATCTCCAGCATCTCCTGCCGCTCCGCCGGGCTGAGGGGCGCGCCGACAGCGAACAACCGGAACACGCCGAGGACGGTGGTGAGCGGGTTGCGCAGCTCATGGGAGACCATCGCCAGAAGGTCGTCCTTCATCTGGTCGGCCTCCTTCAGCTTGCGCGTCAGCTCCTGCTCTTTGACGCGCAGCTCCGCCTCTCTGTGGGCGTTCTGCTCGGCCTCGCCCTGGCGGATGTTGGCCCCTGACTCGCTGCGCAGCACGACGTAGAACCCGATGGCGGGCGCCGTCAGCGCCAGCAGCACCATCAGCCCGTTCTCCGCGACCATCACGACGGCGAGCACGACCGCCATTGCCATGGCCGTGATGGCCACGACCGTGCCCAGCAGACGCGTCCAGGTGAGGTCGGCCGGCGTGGTCGGGTCGAGGTGCACGTTGATGGCGAACAGCAGCGATTTGACGGCCATGAAGACGAACGTCCCCGCGAGGACCGCGGGCAGCGTGGCGGCGGCGGGCTCCTGCCCACCGCTGAGGGCCACCCACACGCCGGCACCGGCGGCGAGGCCGATCGTGTGGTGGCTGACGTTGAACGCCAGCTTGCGGGCTGACGAGCGACGCGCCAGGCCGGAGACCGCGATGGCGGCGGCCTGCAGCAGCACCGCGAAGCCGACGCCCCCGTAGAGCATCAGCGCGAAGGCAAACGGCGCGGTGACGAGGACCCTCGGCCCGCGCCGGTCCCGGCTGAGCGGGACGGCGAAGAACATCCCGACGACGAGGTAGACGCTGAGGTGGGCGACGAGCCCCCCTCTGTCCCGAAGCTGGTCGACGTCGACGGTGGTCGCGAGCACGGCGAGCAACGTGAAGCCGATCGCCACGACGACGGCCACGTACGCTCTCAGCCTGCCCGACACGCCCGTAGTGTCGCGCGACACCATGTCACGAGGCAAACAAAGGATCTTCGGGCGGGCGCATCATGGCGGGATGGCGCGATGGCCGGCTGACGCGGCGGACCTGGCTCGGGTCCAGGGGGAGCTGGCCGGGGCGGGCCCGCCGGCGTGGGCGCCGCCACCCGGGCGGCTTCTGGTGGGTGGCTGCTACGTCTGCTTCGCGCGGGGCGTGACCCAGGCGGGCGCGGAGGGCGACCCCGGGGTGGCCGGCGCGGCCGTAATCCGCGGACGCCGACTGCTCGCGTCGGCCGTCGCCGTCGGCCCCGCCGGCGCTCCCTACCGGCCGGCGCTGCTGGCCCTGCGCGAGGGGGTGCTGCTGGAGGACGCCGTCCGCGCCCTGCCGCTGCGGCCGGACGTGCTGCTGGTCAACGCCACCGGCCGCGACCATCCCCGCGGGGCCGGGCTGGCGCTCCACCTCGGGGCCGTCCTCGATCTTCCCACCGTCGGGGTGACCGACCGGCCGCTGCTCGCCGAGGGCGACCCGCCGCCGGACGTGCGCGGGGCGGTGGCGCCGCTGCTGCTGGACGGCGAGCCGGTCGGCTGCTGGCTGCGGACCCGGCAGGGCGTCAAGCCCGTGGCCGTCCACGCCGCGTGGCGCACGGACGTGGCCACGGCGGT
>Ga0307278_10000860_pt1 | contig 14911 bp, 14 predicted proteins | sample ER_DNA_117_FD_194482 | JGI IMG/M metagenome (GOLD analysis project Ga0307278, IMG submission 194482) | Bulk soil microbial communities from the East River watershed near Crested Butte, Colorado, United States - ER_DNA_117 | ecosystem: Environmental > Terrestrial > Soil > Floodplain | place... | reverse complement strand
CTGTCCAGAGCCGCGCGTCCGATCGCCGAAGCGAGGAGCCGAGCTCTGCGAGCTCGAGTGCCCGGACGACGCGGCGCCGGTCGTTCGGGTGCACGTCGGCGGCCGCCGCAGGATCACGCTCCGCCAGAGCGGCGTGCGCGGCCTCCGCCCCACGCTCTTCGTACAGGCTGTCGAACCGCTCCCGCACTCCCGGCCGCGGCCGAGGCGGAATCTCGAGGTCGGCGAGCGCCGCACGCAGGTAGAGCCCCGTGCCGCCGACGACGACAGGAGTCCGCCCGCGCTCGAGAATCCCGTCGATCGTCTCGTGCGCGAGCCGCTCGTACTCCCCCACCGAGCCCTCGTGCTCGAGCGGCCAGATCCCGACCAGGTGTGTCCGGCCACCCGACTGGTTGGTGAGGACCGGAAGGCCGCGATAGACCTGCATCGAGTCGGCCGAGACGAGCTCGGCCTGGAATCTCTTCGCGATCGCCTCGGCGACCGCGCTCTTGCCCGACGCCGTCGGCCCGAAGATCGCAAGGACGCTCACGCGAGCAACCGTTGCCGGATCCGCTCGAGATCCCGGTTGTCCACCCCTGCGTCTGCAAGGTACGCCGGCGTGCTCGCGTGCTGCCCCTCGAGCTCGAGGAGCACATCTCGCATCGCCTCAGCCGGCATGATGGACAGGAGCCGGCGGCGTTCGCGCTCGTCGTCGTCCTTCGCCTCGGAGATCCACTCGGCCCGGAACGGCGCCCAGTTCGCCTCGCTCGCCGCATAGTCGTCGGCGATGGTGTCGATCGCCACGCCGGCCACACGGAGCAGGAGCGCCGCGACCAGGCCCGTTCGATCGACGCCTCCCTGGCAGTGGACGAGCACCGCGCCCGCCGGCGCCCGAGCGACCGCGGTAACCGCGCCGGCGAAGTTGCCGGCGAAGCGATCCAGGAACGCCAGGTACACGGCGCGGCGCCAGGCTCTTGGCTCCTTCAGGTCGCGCAGGCTGCGATCGATGTCGACAGAGATCGGGTCCTCGAGGAGGGGCACGTGGACGACCTCGATCGGGATCTCGCTCGGCGGATCATTGGCGAGCTCCGCCGGGAACCGTAGATCCAGGATGCGGGTGACCCCGTACTCGACGAGCTGCCGCCAGCCCTCGTCCGAGAGCAACCTGACGTTGTCCGACCGGACGACCGCGCCGAAGCGCGTGCTGCGCCCGTCCTCGGTCGCGTGTCCGCCGAGGTCGCGGACGTTGCAGCAGCCGTCCCAGCGGAGAGTGCGCGCGCGCACGCTGCGCTATGCCGTGAGGGCCGCCACCTGGGTGCCCCGCAGCGTCGTCGAGGTGGCGCGCTCGATCTGAACCGGGACGAGCTCGCCTGGCGCCCCCGGACCAGCGAAGTTGACAGTCGTGTTGCGGCGGGTGCGCCCTCGACGCAGTTCAGGATCCGTCCGACTCGGTCCCTCGACGAGAACCTCCTCCACGCGGTCGACCCGGTCGGCGTTCAGCTCGGACGCGATCCGGTGGACGACCTCGACCAGGCGTTCGAGACGATCGTGCTTCGTTTGCTCCGGCACCTGGTCGCGCATGGCGGCTGCCTCCGTTCCGGAGCGCGGGCTGTAGATGAAGGTGAAGGCGCCGTCGAAACGTACCTCCTCGACGAGCGACAGCGTCTGCTCGAAGTCCTCCTCCGTCTCGCCCGGAAAGCCGACGATCACGTCGGTCGTGAGCGCGAGGTCGGGAATCGCGTCGCGCATGCGCGAGACGAGGGCGAGGTACCGCTCGCGCGTGTACGTCCGCCGCATCCGCTTGAGCACCTGGCTCGAGCCCGACTGCACCGGGAGGTGCGCCTGCTCGCAGACGGCCGCGCACGACGCCATCGCCTCGATCACCGGCGCCCGGAAGTCCTTCGGGTGCGGGCTCGTGAACCGGATCCGCTCGATTCCGTCAACGGCGTCAACCGCACGCAGCAGCTCGCCGAAGTCGGTCCGCACGTCCGGCAGCAGGTCTCGTCCCCAGGAGTTCACGTTCTGCCCGAGGAGCGTCACCTCCTTGACGTCCTCGCGCGCTAGCCGCGACACCTCGGCGAGGATCTCGCCCGGCCGCCGGCTGACCTCACGGCCGCGCACCTTCGGGACGATGCAGTACGAGCAGACCGAGTTGCAGCCCATCGACACCTGGACCCACGCCTGGAAGGGCCGCTCGCGCTGCGGCGGCAGCTCGGCCGCGAACGCCCGCTCGTCGGCGATGCCGAAGCGACCCCGGGGCACGCCGTGGCCGCCCACGCCGATCCACTCCTGCAGGTGCGAGATCGACCCGGGCCCGAAGGCGACGTCGACGAAGGGGTAGCGCTCGAAGATTCGCTCCCGTTGCGCCTCCGCGTAGCAGCCGCCGACCGCGACGATTCGCTCCGGGTCCCGTCTCTTGAGGGCCCTCGCGTTGCCGAGGTGCGCGGCCAGGCGCGTGTCGGGCTTCTCGCGAATCGTGCACGTGTTGAACACGAGCACGTCCGCGTCCTCGGGCGAGGGGGCCTCGCCGAGACCGAGATCTTCGAGCAGCCCCTTGATCCGCTCCGAGTCGTGGGCGTTCATCTGGCAGCCGAAGGTGGTGACGTGGTACCGCTTCACGGCGTGATCATGGTAGCCCCGTGCGGTCTTAGAGCCTCTAAGGCCCGGTCGACGAGGCCAGGCGGCGCGGCCAGCTAGGGCTGCGCGGTCGGCCGCACGAGGATGTCGCTCACATCGACGTTCGGCGGCTGCTCTAGGGCGAAGAGGACGATACGGGCGATGTCGTCCGCCTCGAGCGGTGGCCAAGGCAACGGGCGGTCGAAGAACGGCGTCTGGACCGCACCCGGCTCGACGACGGTGACGCGAATCGTCGAATTCTTCCGTAGGTCGCGGAGCTCGCCGCGCAGTGCCTCGCCAAGCGCGCTTGCCGCCCACTTCGTGGCCGAGTAGAGCGATCCCGGAACGACGCGTCGCCCGGCCGCGGAGCTCATGATCACGTAGTGCCCGGCGTCCTGCTCGAGCAGCTGCGGAAGCGTCGCACGGACCGTGAGCGCCAGGCCCAGGACGTTCGTCCCAACCATGGCCCGCCACTCCTCGATCGACCCGGTCAGGAAGCCACGCCCGCCGCCCACACCAGCGTTGGCGAACACGGCGTCAATGCGACCGAAAGCGTCGAGCGTCTCGGCGACGAGCCGCTTGACGTCGGCCCACTCGCTGACATCGCACGGCACCGCCAACGCCCGCTCGGCACCGCCGAGGTCCCCGGCCACTTTGCGCAGGACATCCTCGCGCCGCGCGGCGAGTGCGACTCGGTAGCCACGTGACGAGGCGACACGTGCGGTGGCGGCGCCGATCCCGCTCGAGGCGCCGGTGATCAGCAGGACGGGATCCGTTACTTCGCCACCTCGATCGCGCGGCTCTCGCGGATCACGGTCACCTTCACCTGGCCCGGATACTCGAGCTGGTCCTCGATCTCGCGTGCAATCTCGTGCGAGAGCAGGACGGCGCGGTCGTCGTCGACCTCCGTCGGTTTGACCATGACGCGAATCTCGCGGCCGGCCTGCAGCGCGTACGCCTTCTCCACCCCTTTCTTGTTGGTGGCGATCTCCTCGAGCGCTCCGAGCCGCTTGATGTAGTTCTCGAGGCTTTCGCCCCGGGCTCCGGGCCGCGACGCCGAGATCGCGTCGGCCGCGATCAGCAGCACGGCCTCCACCGTCTGCGGCTGCACCTCGTAGTGGTGGGCCTCGATGGCGTGGACGACGCCCTGCGACTCGCCGTAGCGCCGGGCGTACTGCGCCGAGATCCCGGCGTGCGAGCCTTCGACCTCGTGGGTGACCGCCTTCCCCACGTCGTGGAGGAGCGCGGCGCGCTTGGCGGTCTTGACGCTCGCCTCCAGCTCGGCGGCCATGATCCCGGTCAGGTGGACGACCTCGAGCGTGTGCTTGAGGACGTTCTGCCCGTAGCTCGTCCGGTACCGCAGGCGCCCGAGCAGCTTCACGAGCTCCTCGTGGAACTCGCCGCAGTGCGCCTCGAACACCGCCTGGCCCCCCGCCTGCACGACGTGCTCCTCGAGCTCCGCCTTCGACTGGTAGTAGGTCTCCTCGATCCGCGCCGGGTGGATACGGCCGTCCTCGATCAGCTTCGTGAGCGTGATCCGCGCCACCTCGCGCCGCACCGGATCGAATGACGACAGGAGCACCGCCTGCGGCGTGTCGTCGATGATCACCTCGACACCCGTGAGGGACTCGAGCGCCCGGATGTTGCGGCCCTCCCGACCGATGATCCGCCCCTTCATGTCGTCCGAAGGCAGCTCGATCAACGACACGGTCGTCTCGGCCGCGTGACTGGCCGCCACACGCTGGAGAGCGTCCGCGACGAGGTTTCGCGCCCGCCGCTTCGCCTCGTTGCGGGCCTCCTCTTCCAGCTGGCGCACCTCGCGGGAGAGGTCGTGCCGGATCAGCTCCTCGGACCGCTGAAGCAGCTGGGCCTTCGCCTCCTCGACCGTCAGGTGGGAGAGGCGCTCGAGCTCCGAGAGCTGGCGATCCTCGAGTCGCTGCAGGCGGTTGCTCAGCTCATCCGCGGACGCTTCTCGCACGCCCACGTCGCGTTCGCGCCCGGCGATCTCCGTCAGCTTCCGGTCGATCTCCTCTTCTTTCGCGAGCACGCGCTCCTCGGTCTTCACGATCTGCGACCGGCGCTCCTGGACCTCCTCCTCGACCTCGGCGCGCAGGCGAACGGCCTGCTCCCGCGCCGCGATCTGCGACTCGCGGCGGACGGCGTCGGCCTGCTGGCTGGCCTCCGCAAGCAGGAGCTCGCGGCGGCGCTCCGCGGCGCTGAGCCTCGACGCGGCCAGAACGCGGAGCAGGACCGCCGCGAGCACTCCCCCGACGACGAGCCCGATCACGATGCCGATCACAATGAGCATTAGTCGCTCCTGGCGGTGGTGTCGGCCCGGCCTTGGGGCCGGACTCGGCTCGATTGTCCGCGGCGGCGCCGCGGGCGCCATCCGCCATCGCCCCCGCACAGGGCGGTTCCGAATTGAGCAGCTGGACGCCGCCCTCGCGAGTGGCCTCTAGTCCAGTGCTCTCACAGGTTGGTCAGGAGCTTGTCGGGTTCCTGGCACTTCGTGTCGTCTCTCTTGATTCCGGAAAAGTGATCTATGCAGGGAAAATGTCGGATGAACTTCACCTATCGTAGCCATCGAGGGGCGCGTCTGCAAGGGGCGAGCCGACCGCGTCCTCGATAGCCCCCTCTGAGAACCCGCGCCGGGCGAGGTACGACGCGGTTTTCACGGAGCGTCCGCGCTCGACGACCACCTGGGCGGCGCGTTCGCTTTCGGCTTCGAGCCCGCGGCACGCCTCGTCGGCCGCCGCCGCATCGAGCCCGAGCCGGTCGAGACGGAACGCGATCGCCGCATCACCCCAACCGCGCCGTGCGAGCGCCTGAGCGGTTGCCGACGCGAGCCGCTCGTCGTCGACGATGCCCGTCGCGGTCAGCAGCGACAACGCGTCGGCGCGGGCCGCCGGAGGCAGCCCCGCCCGCGCCAACCTCGCGCCGAGCTCCCGCGAGGAGACGTCCCGCCGTCGCAGCGTCCGCGCGGCGAGCACGAGCGCCTCACTCCGTCGCAGCTCCCTCCGGAGCAGGCGCAGCCGAGCGCGGTCGAGCTCGAGCCCCTCCACGATGCCGGCCCGCACCACCGCGTCCGCGGGCACCACCCGCCAGGCGCAGCCGTCCAGCTCGACCTCGACGCGGTCGCCGCCCCGCGGTCGGAGCCCGGTGACGCGCGGCATGGCTAGGTGGCGGCGACCTCTTCCTCTGCCTCCTCCTGAACCGGCGCAGTCAGGTCGGGCGTCCCCTCAGCCAGCGGCAGTAGCCGAGCGGAGACGATCTGACCCTCCCCTACCTGCGCCTGGATTCGCCCGACGATCTGCGTGCAGACGTCGGGGTGCTCCTTCAGGAACGCGGTCGCGTTCTGGCGCCCCTGGCCGAGCCGCTCCTCCTCGAAGCTGAAGTACGACCCCGACTTCTGGACGATCTTCCGCTCGAGTGCGGCGTCCATGACGCTGCCCTCCCAGGAGACCCCGGAGCCGTAGATGATGTCGAATTCCGCCTGCTTGAACGGCGGGGCCACCTTGTTCTTCACGACCTTGACGCGCACGCGGTTGCCGATCGCCTCGACGCCGTCCTTGAGCGTCTCGATCCGGCGGATGTCGAGGCGAATCGAGGAGTAGAACTTCAGGGCACGGCCGCCCGGTGTGGTCTCAGGGGACCCGAACATCACGCCGATCTTCTCGCGTAGCTGGTTCGTGAAGATCGCGATCGTGTCGGTGCGGTTGAGCGTGCCCGCGAGCTTGCGGAGTGCCTGGCTCATCAGCCGTGCCTGGAGCCCGACGTGGCTGTCGCCCATCTCGCCCTCGATCTCGGCCTTCGGCGTCAGGGCGGCCACCGAGTCCACCGCGACGATCGAGAGCGCGCCCGAACGGACGAGCAGCTCCGCGATCTCGAGCGCCTGCTCGCCGGTGTCCGGCTGCGACACGAGCAGCTGGTCGATGTTCACGCCGATCCGCCGCGCGTACTGGGGGTCCATCGCGTGCTCGGCGTCGATGAAGGCGCAGATCCCGCCGCGCCGCTGCGCTTCGGCCATCGCGTGGTAGACGAGCGTCGTCTTCCCGGACGACTCCGGGCCGAAGATCTCCACGACCCGCCCGCGCGGCAGCCCGCCGATCCCGAGCGCGAGGTCGAGTGCAAGCGAGCCCGTCGAGATGGCGGGGATCGACACCTGCGCCTGGTCGCTCATGCGCATCACCGACCCCTTGCCGAACTGCCGCTCGATCTGCCCGAGCGCGACGTTGAGAGCCTGCTCGCGGTCCATCTCAGCGCTCCTTCCAGTGATGTTGGGCTGCACGTTGGTCGCACGTTCCTGGATGGAGCACCTAACCCTCCTAGCTGCCTAGCGGGACGGATTCGAGGACTTCGTACTGCGCGCCCGTGTGCCGCAGCACCGAATGGTAGACAGCAGCCTCGGACGGACTGATGCGGCCGAGGTCCGGCACTGTTGGAGCAAGCTGCGGCGGTCGCCGGAAGCGCAGGACGGTGACATGGGCGAGCCATCGGCGACGCTCACGCTCGTACACCTCGAGCTCCTCGAGCCGGCGATGGAGGTCCTCGGCGAATGCGGTCGCGCTCCCCCCGTCGTCCTCGAGCGCGAGCATTCCGACGCTGCGCGTCTCGCGGTAGCGTGTGACCGAGAGCGCAGGGCGGCGTGCACGGACCGCCGCGGCAGAGAGCGCGGCGAGGATTGCGCCCAGGTCGCCCGCCGGGCGGTGGCCGAGGAAAGCGAGCGTGATGTGGAGGTTCGCCGGCGGGACCACGCGGACGTCGGAGACGTCCTCGAAGGTCTCCCGCTGCCACCGCACGAGGCCGCGGATCGTCTCATCGGGGAGCAGGAGGGCGGCGAACAGGCGCGGTCGCTCATGCCCGCCGACGCTAGCAGCGCTCGTCACGCGCGACCGTCTCGATTCTGTGACAGAAGTTCACGCACGAGGTGCAGCGCCGACGCGGCTGCGCGCGCCCGGACAGCGTCTCGATCGCCCGGAAGGTCGAGCCTTCGCGCGCGGTCGCCTTCCGACCCGGCTGCATGCAGGTACACGAGCCCAACGGGCTTCTCCGGCGTGCCGCCGCCCGGGCCGGCGACGCCGGTGACCGACACGGCGACGTCCGCACCCAATCGCTCCCGGGCGCCGGCAGTCATGGCGGCGGCCGCCTCTGCCGACACGGCCCCGTGCCGTGCGAGCAGCTCGGCCGGCACGCCGAGCTGCCGTCGCTTGACCCCGTCCCCGTAGGCGACAACGCCGCCGACGTAGGCGTCGCTCGATCCGGGAATGGACGTCAGCCGGGCACCGACGAGCCCGCCCGTGCAGGACTCTGCCGTGGCCAGCGTGAACCCCTGCTCGCGGCAGAGCGCGAGTACCAGCTCCTCCACGGGCCGGCGATCCGCGGCGAAGAGAAAGCGGTCGAGCTCGCCCCGTAGGGCGTCGACGAGCTCGCTTGCCCTCACCTCCGCCCCTTCGCCGACGACGAGGTCGACCTCGATCTCGAGGTCACGCGCGCAGATCGTCGCCTCGACCCCCGCTCCGTCGCCGCCCGCGTCGGCGAGGGCACGCGCAACCGCGGATTCGCTCACGCCGAAGAAGCGAAGAATGCGGCGTCCCGGCGGTCGTGCTCGCGCAAGCACCGTCCGCACTGCCTGCACCTCGAGGGCGCGCGGCCAGAGCCGCCGCAGCTCGGCGGGCGGGCCCGGAAGGACGACGACGGCCGGCCCTGCAGCGTCGAGGACCATGCCTGGCGCCGTTCCGGCCAGCCCCAGCGAGACTGCCCCCTCGGGCAGCGAGGCCTGCTTGCGAACGCCGGGGGCGAAGTCGGCGTAGGGTCGGCCGGACCGCTCGGCGATCCGGCGCGAGACGGCCTCGATCTCGGCCTCGAGGCTCGGATCTGCATGCACACGCCGTCCCGCGACCCGCGCCACGACCTCGACCGTCCGATCGTCGTGCGTCGGCCCCAGTCCGCCCGAGACGACGCAGAGGTCGGCCTGGAAGCCCTCCCGCAGCGCGGCCTCCAGGTCGTCGGGGCGGTCGCCGACCACCACGATCCGCGGCACCTCGAGGCCAAGCCCGGCCAGCTCACGCGCGAGGAAGGGGCCGTTGGCGTCCGCCAGCACGCCGTGGACGAGCTCGCTCCCCGTGACGACGACTGCCGCGCGCGGAGGCGTCAACGCGTCTGGGATGCGGGAACGATGCCCTTCGGGCCGGCGATGAAGGTTCCGGTCTCGGTGCTCGGCGCGGGCCGCACCTTGCCGTTCAGCCGCCAGGTGAGGCTCGCCGGCTGGCCGACGTTGAGCCAGATCCGCCGCACCCGGCGGTGTCCGTTTCGCGGCAGCGGCAGTACCTGGCCGGTCTCGAGCGTGCCCTCGTAGAGCTGCTCACCGCCGTCCGACGTACCGACGTGCGCCTCGATCCACGACGCTCCGTTGGTCGCCCGGAGGACGAGCTTCACGCCGGCAGGCTGAGGCGGCTTCTTCTTCTTGCGGTGCGTCGTCGGCGGCTTCCGCGTCGTCGTCGGAGGCGTGCTGTTCACCGGCGGCACGGGCGCGTTCGACTCCTTGGGCCCGCCGGACTTCCACGCCGCGATCACGAGCGCGGTCACGGCCGCGATGCCGAGCAGCACGAAGAGCACGACCCGCGACTCGAACCGCCGCACCCGCGGCCCGACGTTCGTGCGGGCGATCGGCGCCGGCTCCTCCTCGCCCGTCGCGTAACGCGAATTGAACTCGTCGACGTAGAGCTGCCCGTCGAGCCCGAGGTACTCCGCATAGATGCGCAGGAAGCCCTTGACGTACGTCTGCGCCGGGAGCAGGTCGAACTGCTCGTCCTCGAGCGCCTTCAGGTGCTTCGCCCTGATCTTCGTCGCCTGCTCGATCTCGGGGAAGCCGAGCCCCTGGCGGAGGCGGGCCTCCCGCAGGCTGCTGCCGATCGCGAACACTCGGCAGGATTGTAGTCTCGTGGGGTAAACCGACGGTTTCCCCCACGAACCCAGCTCCTGTCGCCTTCGGCTCGGTCGCTTTGAGTTGACGCGGCCCGCACCGCGGCTGCGGCGGGCAAAGCCCGCCTGCGCCGGTCGCCTCGCTCGACTGCCGCGCCCTTTTCGGCGGAGCGGGACTTCGCCCGAGCGGAGCCAGACTGCGGGAAGCGCGTGTGCCTATTGGTCGCTGAAAGTGCGCAGCACTTTCAGCGAGACGTCAGTCGAACAGGGTCAACAGCCCGTAGAACCCGACCGCAAGTGCCGCCGTCAGGGCGACGTAGACGCCGAAGAAACCCAGCCACCGCCCGACGGTGCCGGTCCTGCCGCCGCCGACACGGCCGAGCGTGAACTCAGAGCGGCGGCGCGCTCGAGTGCCGAGCGCGACCGCGGCCAACCCTGCGAGAGCGGCGATCGGAATCGCTCCTGCTGCGTCCACGAGCCGCACGCTCTCGAGCCGCTCGGAGAGCACGACCGCCGCCGGGAGGCAGGCGATCGCGAGCACGCCGACGACGACCGAGGCCCACGCCCGGAGGTTCACCTCGGGCCTACTGCTTCTTGTAAGGACGACCAACGGCGGCTGGAGGGATGGATCGGCCGATCACGCCTGCAACGGCGATCAGGGTCAGGACGTAAGGCAATGCCTGGAAGAGCGTCGCCGCCGAGTCCGAGTAGACGTCGAGGCGGAAGGCGAGCGCGGTCGAGAAGCCGAACAGGAGGCAGGCGCCGTAGGCGCCGAACGGGCGCCAGTTGCCGAAGATCAGCGCCGCGAGCCCGATGAAGCCGCGGCCGGCGGTCATGTTCTCGGTGAACGACCCGACGAACCCCACCGCCAGGTAGGCGCCCCCGAGGGAGGCGATGATCCCGGACACGGTCACCGCCGCATACCGCGTGGCGTAGACGGAGATGCCGACCGTGTCGGCGGCGCGGGGGTGCTCGCCGACGGCGCGGATCCGGAGGCCGATCGAGGTCTTGAACATGACGACGTACGAGATGATGATGAGGGCGAAGGACAGCCAGATCATCAGGCTGAGGTCACCGAAGACGTCTCCGATGAACGGGATGTCGTCGATCCGCTCGAACAGCGGACCGACGACTCTCGAGGTCGAGTCAAGATCCGGAATCCGCGGGATCTCCGGCGACCCCTGCTCACCGTATTTGTCGATGAAGAGATAGCCGGTCAGGCCGAGGGCGAGGAAGTTGACCGCGGTACCGCTGACGATCTGGTCGGCACGCAGCTGGATCGAGACGACGGCATGGATGAACGCCAGGACGGCGCCGGAGAGCATGGCGCAGAGGATTCCGATCTCCCAGGAGTCGAACTTGTCGGCGCCGTAGACGCCGAAGAACGCGCCGCTCAGCATCATGCCCTCGAGCCCGATGTTCACGACGCCGCTGCGCTCGGAGAACATCCCGCCGATCGCAGCGTAGGCCAGCGGCGTCGCCCACCGAAGCATGGCCGCGAACAGAGCCGACCAGGCGACGACGTCATCGAGATGGCCCGTGCTCGACCTCGTCGCTGCGAGCCCGAGGCCGATCCCGATCACGCCGGCCGCCACGGCGCTCCAGCCGAGCCGGCGAACGCCGCGCGTGACGGCCCAGGTTCCCGCGGCTACGGCGAAGAACCCGATCGCGACCGACGCGAGCGGCGTGCGGGTCGCCAATGGGGGCAGCGTCAGCCAGAACGCCAGCCCGCCCAGGACGATGCCGGCGACCGCGACGTAGCGCGGGTCGGTGAGCGCGGCCGGGCGCCGAGGCGCGTCCGCCGAGGCGGTCACGAGGCCTCCCCTGTCGTCGGCATGACGGGGCTACGGCCTTTGAACGGCCGCAGCCTCCGCCTCGCCTGCCACACATAGAGGACGATGATGTCCGCGCCCACGAACAGCAGGATGATCGCCTGGATCATCAGGGTCAGGTTGCTGGCGAGGGTCGGCGGGAAGTCGTCCGGGAGCGCGGTCGAGCGTGTGCCGACGTAGAGCCCCGCGAACAGCAGCGACGCGAGGAAGATTCCAACCGCGGTGTTGCGCCCGAGCAGCGCCACCGCGATGCCGATGAAGCCGATCGTCGACACCTGGATGTCGAGCACGCCGATCCGGTACTGCCAGCCGAGCATGTCCATCGCCCCGCCGAGACCGGCGAACGAGCCCGAGATCGCCATGGCGAGGATGTAGCTGCGTGCGACGCTGATTCCCCCGTACCGCGCGGCTTCGGGGTTGAAGCCTACGGCCCGCACCTCGTAGCCAAGCGTCGTCCGGTTGAGCGTGATCCAGAAGACGACCAGCATCCCGATGGCGATGAAGAAGCCGATCGAGAGGCCCTGGAGCAGCGGGTTGCCCCACCAGACCGGCAGCTTCGCGTTCTGAACGACGTCGGGTGAGATGGGAATGGACTTGTCGACGTCGTTCTGGAGCGGTCCGTCACGGCCGACCAGGTAGCTCCCGGCCCAGTAGGCGATCCAGTTGAGCATGATCGTCGTGATCACCTCGTGGGCGCCGACGGTCGCCTTGAGGAAGCCGGCGATCGCGGCCCACGCCGCTCCCGCCAGCGCGGCGAGCACGACGGCGAGGAAGACGTGGTACGGCTTCGCCATGTTCGCCCACGAGGAACCCACCCACACCGCCATCAGCGACCCTACGATCCACTGGCCCTGGCCGCCGATGTTGAAGAGCCCGCACCGGAAGGCGAACGCGACCGCAAGGCCGGTGAGTGTCAGCGTCGTCATGATCAGGAGCGTCTGCTGGAGGTTCGCCGCCGCCAGCGACGACGCGGCGAGGCCGCCCGACTTTGCGAGGGTCGAGTCGCTCGTGTTCCACGGGAACCAGATGCGCGCGTCGGAGAAGGGCACGCCGATGTCGTACGAGCCGACGTGGAAGAACCAGTTCAGCCCCGACCCGTTGAAGATTGCCTTGTAGGCCGTGAAAGGGTTGTGGCCGGTCGCGGCAACGACGAGCCCGCCCATGAAGAAGGCGAGGATCGCAGTGATGACGGGCGTGATCACCCCGCCGGCCTTCTGGTAGACCGCGAGTCGCTCGGCGACGCTCGGCGCATAGCCGCCGGGCTCCTGGTGCGGCGTCTCCTCCTGTTCGTCGAGGCGCTGCTCCCGCTCGATGTCGCTCACGCCGCGGCCGTCCGCTCGCGCCGGCCGCCGGCCATGGCGAAGCCGAGCTCGTCCTCGCTCACATCGGGGCCGTACTCACCGACGACCTGGCCCTCGTAGATGGCCAGGATCCGGTCGGAGAGCGAGAGGATCTCCTCGAGTTCGAGCGAGACGAGGAGGACGGCGCGGCCCTTGTCGCGCTCCTGGATTAGGCGCCGGTGGACGAACTCGATCGCGCCGACGTCGAGGCCGCGAGTCGGCTGCGCAGCCAGCAGCACGCGCGGATCGCGGGCGACCTCGCGCGCGACGACGACCTTCTGCTGGTTGCCGCCGGACAGCGCCGAGGCGCGGGTCTGCGGCCCACCGCCCCGGACGTCGAACTCCTGGAGGAGCCGGCGCGCCCACGCCAGCAGGCGCCGCGGCAGGAGCCAGCCGATGCGGGAGAACGGCTTGTCGGCGTAGTCGTGCAACACGAGGTTCTCGGCGAGCGAGAACTCGAGCACGAGGCCGCGCCGGTGGCGGTCCTCGGGGATGTGGCCGAGGCCTTTCTCGAGGTGGTCGTGCGGACTCGCGGAGGTCAGGTCCTTGCCGCCGACCGCGACGCGCCCGGTCGCGACCTGCCGCAGGCCGGCGAGCGCGTCGATCAGCTCGGTCTGCCCGTTTCCGTCGACGCCGGCCAGACCCACGATCTCGCCGCTGCGAACGGTGAACGAGATCCCGCGGACCGCCTCCAGCCCGCGCTCGTCGAGGACGCGGAGGTCCTCGACCTCGAGCAGCGCCTCGCCCGGCTGAGCCGGCGTCTTCTCGACGCGGAGGAGCACCTCGCGCCCCACCATCGAGCGGGCAAGCCCGGCTTCCGTCGCTCCCGTGCGCCCGATCGTCTCGATCAGCTTGCCGCGCCGCAGCACGGTGATGCGGTCGGCGACCTCGAGCACCTCGTTCAGCTTGTGGCTGATGAAGATGATCGACTTCCCCTGCGCCTTCAGGCTCTCGATGATCGAGAACAGCTCGCGGGCCTCCTGAGGAGTCAGCACCGCCGTAGGCTCGTCGAGGATGAGGATGTCCGCTCCGCGGTAGAGGGCCTTGAGGATCTCGACCCGCTGCTGCTGGGCAACGGTGATGCTCTGCACGCGTGCGGTCGCCTCGACGGCGAGCCCGAACCGCTGCGAGAGGTCGCGGACGCGCTCGATCGCCTTCCCCTCGTCGAGCAGGACGCCCGCGCGCGTCGGCTCGGCCGCGAGCACCATGTTCTCGGTCACCGTCATCACCGGAATGAGCATGAAGTGCTGGTGCACCATCCCGATTCCGTGCCCGATCGCGTCCTTGGCGGAGTGCATCGCCGCCGGCCGGCCCTGGACGAGGATCTCGCCCTCGTCGTGGCGGTAGAGGCCGTAGAGGACGTTCATCAGCGTCGACTTGCCGGCCCCGTTCTCGCCCAGGAGAGCATGCACCTCGCCGGGCCGGAGGTCGAAGTCGATCCGATCGTTCGCGACGATTCCCGGGAAGCGCTTCGTGATGCCGCGGAGCTCGAGGACGGGCGCGACGTCCATCTGAGCGGCGATTCTACGCAGAAGGCGGGCCCGAGGGCCCGCCTTCCCGAGCTCGCTGCCGAGGTTGCTAGACCTTCTTCGGCGGGTTGATCTTGTTGTTGATGATCTGCTTCTTGAGCGTGTCGATCCGCTTGAGCCAGGCCTTCGGGACCCTCGCCTTCTTGCTGATCTTGCCGACCCCGACGCCGGCGTTCTTCAGGTTGAAGTTCAGATTCGTGCCGCCGCGGAACTTGCCCTGCTTCGCTGCGCGGATCACTCGGTACACCCAGAGGTCGACCCGCTTGACGGCGCTCGTCAGGATGTACGACCCGAGGTAGGACTGGTCGACGTCGACTCCGACGCCCCACCTGCCCTTCTGCTTGGCCGCGTCGAGCGCGCCGAGTCCACAGGGGCCGGCGACGGCGAACACGACCTTCGAGCCGTCGGCGATCTGGTTGAGCGCCTTCTCCTTGCACGCGGCCTGATCGATGAACGTCCCCGAGTAGTCGAACTCGACCTGGATGGCCTTGTTGCACCTCTTCGCACCGGCGCGGTAGCCGGCGAGGAAGGTGTCACCGGCGGGATCTTCACGCCCGCGGTGACGCTGATCAGCTGCTTGCCCTTCGCGCGCTTCGTTACGAGGCCTGCCAGGCACCCGATCAGGTAGCTGTTCTCCTCGGTTGCGAACTGCGAGCCCATCACGTTCGGCGACTTCGAACTGCTGAACGGAGCGTCA
>Ga0307278_10000859_pt1 | contig 14913 bp, 16 predicted proteins | sample ER_DNA_117_FD_194482 | JGI IMG/M metagenome (GOLD analysis project Ga0307278, IMG submission 194482) | Bulk soil microbial communities from the East River watershed near Crested Butte, Colorado, United States - ER_DNA_117 | ecosystem: Environmental > Terrestrial > Soil > Floodplain | place... | reverse complement strand
CCTATCCTTGCCATCAGGGAAGGCAAGGACGATCGACCCAAGGTCGCCTGATGGTCAGCGGGTGGGCCAACGCCAGGGTTCAGCTGTGCGGCCGCTTCGTCGTGGCCGTCGACGGCGCCCGCGTCGAGGACGCCCTGCCCGGCCGCCGGGGGCGGCTGCTGTTCGCCTACCTGGTCCTCACCGCGGCCGCCCGGTGCCCCGCGACGAGCTGCTCATGGCCGGCTGGGGGCAGGACGCCCCCACCGAGGCCGGCAACGCGCTGAGCGTGCTGCTGTCCAAGCTGCGCCACGCCCTGGGCGCCGACCACCTCCGGGGACGGACCGGGGTCGAGCTGCTGCTGCCCCGGGAGACCTTCGTCGACGTCGAGGCGGCCCTGGAGGGCGCCCACCGGCGGAGTCCGCCATCGCCGAGGGGCGCTGGGCGCAGGCGTGGGGCCCGGCCGGGATCGCCTACCACGTCGCCACCAGGCCGTTCCTCAGCGGCCTGGAAGCACCCTGGATCGACGAGTGGCGGCGCCGGTTGGAGGAGGTCCGGCTTCGCGGGCTGGAGTGCTTCGCCGCCGCCGGCCTGGGCCTTGGCGGCCCGGCGCTGGCGCAGGCCGAGGAGCGCGCCAGGATGCTGACCGAGCTGGCGCCCTACCGCGAGACCGCGCACCGCCTGCTGATGGAGGCGCTCGAGCGGCGCGGCAACCCCGCCGAGGCGCTGCGCGCCTACGAGCGGCTACGAACCCTGCTCCGCGAGGAGCTCGGGGCCGCGCCCAGCCCCGCCATGCAGGCCGTCCACCGACGGCTGCTGCACGTCGCCGACAACTAGAGCAGCTCCGCCTGCGCGAGGATGTCGTCGCGGGTCACGTTGCCGACCAGCTCGGGGTGCAGGACGCCCATGTGGCCCTGCGCGTTGCGCCACAGCTCGTCGTCGTCCGCGCCCTGGATGACGTAGCCGCACATGCAGACGATCCGCAGTGCCATCGCCAACCTCCAGGTCCACATCCGCAGCGATCTTCACGCGCGGCCGCTCCCGAACTGCGCATGGTCGTGGTGGCCGCGCTCCGCATCGACCCGGTCAGGCTGCCCACCCATGACGCATGGAGATCCGCGCGTTCGTCCCTCAGCTCCACCCCGGCAGCCGGCCGCCTGTGGCGTGGCCGCGACCGACGGTACCTCTGGGCCGCCAGCCTCATCGCCAAACCTGTGTGAGGCCTGCCTCGGACCTCGTCGCCCACCTCCCATGAACGTAGGAGGAGGTCCCTCGGCCCGTGCATGGAGCGCCTCAAGCCTTTGCAAACACCTAGAAATCCGAGGTGGCTGACATATTCGTTCCTGCGACGCGCTGGCCTCTCGGTGATATGACCCACGTCAGCCCAAGACCCGAAACCCCTTATTGAGTTTTCGGAGTCAGGGTGACAGGACCTTAGCGTCGTGACCTGCGGCTTCGCTGCACAACGAGCGTCACTCCAACGCTGAAAACTCAAATAGACACCAAACTGAGCATGAAGCACGAGCGTTCCACGTCAACAGGCGACCGCTGTAACCGGCGACTACGGGATCGAGGAGTGCATCTCCAGGGTCGTCAGGGTCGATCTCGCGCTTGCCGGCGATCGGCGCTGGCATCGCCAGCGGGCATATGAGCAGCCATGCTAGCGAGCACGGGAATGGCTGAGATCCTCTCCTCGTCCAAGTGCTCCCATATCATGCCCGGCGGCCGTCGCGGCGAGCCGCACACGATCACCTCGTCCGGCGTGACGATCAGATCGACGCGGAAGTCGTGCTCGGTCTCCGGCAACGTCTCATCCACCACCTGCAGCGGATGAACCGTCGTCACCATCACCGTCTGCTCGCTGACTAGGCCAGCCTCGACGAGCAAAGCCAGCTCCAGGTCCGCATAGCCTCCACCCTTGCCGAGCCGGACGCCGTTGCGGTTGACCGCTACGCTTCCGCAAATCACCACGTCTACCGGGCGTAGCTCGCTTACTGCCACCTTGCGAGCGATGGTTTCCGCTGTCTCATGGACAGCCGCTTCCAACGGCGGGACGCTGAGGGTAGCCGGGTCCAACAGGAAGAACGGCAGCTCGTGGGCCAGTCGTGGGACGGCCATGAATAGGAGCTTTCCCTCAGCCAGTGCGCGAGCGCGAACCGGGAGCTGCGCCTTGTCCGGATTGGACTTCAGTACCTGGGCCGACTGCCACGCAGGAAGCGCCGCGAGCTGGTCGGCGGCCTGTTCAGCACCGACGAAGTTCGGGATTCGTCCCCTTGCCGGGCGGCGCAGGACGCCCTCTCGATCCAGCAGTGCCCAGACTCGCTCGCGCATGTGTTCCTTGCGCTGGGCGGCCGCCTGCATCTCGACGTGACTCGCCACGCCAGTTCCTCTGGGCTAGTTGGGCTCAAGGGTCAGGTGGGCGGGACCCAAAGCTGCTGGTAGGTCATGCGGCCAAGGTCCCGGTACAGTCGCGAGGCTACAGGCAAGTCACGCCACCGCTCCAGCCTCGGGCGCAGCCGGCCGAGCTCGGTACCGATCCGCCAAGAGCCGGTTCCTCGCAAGATCGCCAGAGCCTCGCGACCCCTCGCCGCCGCCTGCTCCGGACTGCTGTCTTCGGCGTAGGCAGCGGCCAACCGAGCGAGGTACAGGCCACGGTCGCGGTTCTGGGTTGCCGGCAGCTTGACGAGCTCCTGCTCGAACAGGTCGATGGCTCGTTTGGGCTTTCCCAACTCCAGCCAACAGGTGGCCCGATGGAGTTCGAGGTACACCTCGGTGCAGTAGCTTCCCGGCCCGGGATCACCGTTTCGGCTGCTGAGTGCCACCATATTCAAGGCATCGTCGAGCTTGCGGTTGCAGGCCACTTCGATGCCATCGAGCGCGTACCCGTGGGCTTCCTGCCGCAACGCCAAGGCTCGCACCCGCCCTGGGATCGGGCCCGGTTCCCTCAGCGCTGCCTCCGCCAGTCCGACGATGCGGCCAGCATCTCGATCGTCGGACGCCTGGTTGCTCTTGCGCATGAGCACGTAGGCGACCAGGACGCGGTTGCCGGCCTGTTGTGCCCACTCCACCGCGCGGTCGGACCAGAACGTGGCTGCCTGGGCGTCGCCCGCATCCTGGTGGAGCCAGCCCGCGAACTCCGCATACCGCGCTCCGATGGTCAGCAGCTCGATCCTGTTTCGTTCCCTGGCGTCGCGTAGGTGCTCCTCGATGAATGCCAGGTGACCAGGCATCGCCATGATGAGGAGGTGTGGGCCGAGGAGCTTGTCGGCGCGGTGGTATTGATCGAGGCGGGCACGAAGGCGGCCCACAACATCGACATCAGTGTCGTCCTCGGCCAGGTTTCCAGTCGATGTACTCAACTGTATCTTGAGCGTGTCAGACAGCCGTTCCCAGGGCACGGAATCGGGCATTAGAAGGGCGCCCGCACCTAGGGCGGTCCCTCGGAGGAATTCGCGGCGCTTCATCCGCTGTTGGCGAGCTGCCTCGGTGACCTGCTGGATCGGCAGGTCGAGTCCGGCTGCCAGCCACCGAAGATTTCTTGGGTGAGGGATACGACCGCGTTCGATCTCGTGGATCGTCTGCCGAGTGAACGCACAGTACTTGTCCTCCAGGCCGGCCGCGCCTTGCACCCGCTGAGCCGCCTCTTCGAGTGACAGGCTTAGCTGTTCGCGCTGGTTGGCGACCAGTTCGGCCAGCGGAAGGCTTCCAAGTCGCTCGCGAGCCATCAGCGATCCCTCGATCATGCGCGGTGCGACCCGTATCCTACCGCGCTGCATAGCCCATCCCTGTCGTCGTCTTGTCATCGTTTTCAGATTTCTAAACGGATACAAGACACGCTATTCAGGCCCATCGGCGGCGACTAGCCTCGGGCCCTATTATTGAGTTTTCGGAGTCAGGGTGACAGGACCTTAGCGTCGTGACCTGCGGCTTCGCTGCACAACGAGCGTCACTCCAACGCTGAAAACTCAATAGTGCGCCGTGCCGCATTGGCGCGGGAGACACCACGGAGGGAAGCCGCCAGACCGGTAAGCCCGGCCAACGTTCCCTCCGCACTGATGAAGGGATCGGGCTTGTCGCGCCGGGCCTGTCAGCACATGAACGTCAAGCTCCCAGACAACAGAACGTGTGGGGGCCTCTGCCAGGCGTTTCCGAGCTGTCTGCCTCCGGTCTCCCCCGAGGTTCTGGACCGGATCGTCAAGGATCGTCTTCTCGAGGGCCTGGAAGCCGAGACGGCAGCCAGCATCGCCGACGCCCTCGAGCAGCTTCACGCCGCGATCACTCGCGGACTTGCCAAGAAGGACGCGGAGCCACCATCGCATCCGCAGTTGGAGTCGTGACGTGCGTTGCCGGGCGTCCTCCTTCCTCCCCGCCGAGTCGTGGCGCGAGCGGCGTCCCCCGGGTCTTGGTGTGCTCGTGCGGACGTGCCGGCATCGCCAGTGTCTGACACTGCGGGAGGGCACCCTCCGCTGCGAGGTGCCGCAGCAGTTCGTCTCCGACGTCGCGCGTGGCCGGGTCCATGACATCCAGCATGAGTGCGTGCTGCCGCCGGTCGGTGCGCTCCGCATTCAACCCGATGAGCTCGCGCAGGCCGGGATGCCCAGCGGACCGGGGCCGTGGCCGATGCGGTTGGCCGCACATGATGCGTCCGAGCAGGGGTGGGCGCCGAAGGCGACAGGACCGGCCGACGAGCCTAACCCGGCGTTGCCCGCCCCCGGAGCATCGGGGCGGTTGGCTGCCTGGCCGCTCCTGATCCTGGATGCCGGGGCGTTCCTGGCCCGCTGCCGCTGGTGCGGCTGGAAGAGCACCGGCCAGTCAAGTCCAAGTGGGGCGTGGGCGGCGTTCGATGCGCACGCCTGTGAGGAGCGCCCGACATGAGCGCGGCCAAGGTGATCGTCCGCGCCTGGACGATGAGCTTGCGTGATGCGCTGGCAGAGCTGGCCTCGGCGCGGCTGCGCTGGTGCCTGACCTGCGGTCGGGTCGGGCTGTGGGGTTGGCGGCCGTTGATGCCGTCGATGCCGATTACCTGGGTCTGCGCCGACCGAGTTGGCTGTCGGCGGCGCCGGGCGATCGTGGCGAGCCGCCGAGAGAGGGGGTGGCGCCGCTCCCAGCAGGTTGCCTGACGACGGCCGGGGCCGGCCCGTCGGGGATCGGGCCGGCCTCGGCGCCCTCGGCTGGGGTTGGCCCGTCCGGGCTCTTCGTGCCCCCGCGAGCCGGCGACGGCCGGCCCCAGCCCCGAGCAGCAATCCGAAGGAGGTAGCAGGTGACGCCATCCAGCCACGCACCAACGACTGGTCCTGAGCCTTGGAGTCAGGGTGCTGAGCGTCTGTACGCCTGGGCGGCGGCTCGGCTTCGTGCTGACCCGGACGCGGTCCGAGCATGCGTGGACGAGTTCGACGCCTTGGTGACCAGGCGGGCGCAGCGCCGCCGGGCGGCAACGCGGGACTTGGTAGTCGAGCTGTACGCCCGTGACGGCGTAATCCCATCCCCCGAGCGCATCGACGCCGAGGTCGAGGCAGCCTGCACCCAAGAGTGCGACGAGCGCCTGGCCGCCGAGCTGCGCCGCCTGGTCACGCCACCCGTGGCCGCCGTCCGCCGCGCCCGGACCCTGGCCGACCAGGAGCTAGACGGCGACTGCCGGGCCGCGCTTGGCGTGTTGGCCACCGCGCCAAGGTCCCTGGCGCAGTTCCTGCTCGAAGCCGAGCAGCGCCACGCAGCTGAGCAGGCGTTGCTGGACGGGTTCGCAACCAAGGAGAGCGACCTTGCTGGCCTGCTCGAGGAGGCCTGCGGCTGGCAGCTCCGCCGCCGCCGCCGGTTGCGCCGCGAGCTGGCCGACGCGACCCGGGGCCGCACGGCCGCCGAGCACCGCCTCCGGGCCGCGACGGCGCGGCTGGCCGCGGTCCAACTTCGCGAAGCCCAGCGCGGTGAATGGCTGGTCCAGCCAAAGGTCCAGGAGGTGCTGGGCGCGGGCGCGGCGGCGCTGCGGGAGCTACACGACCGCGCCCAGGTGAGGGAGGGCTCGGCGACGGTCGAGCTGCCGGCCGTCGCCCGGCCTATTCCGAGCACGACGGGCCGCCCCGTCACGCCAGGGGCGGCACGGTGAGCGCTGTAGGCCCGGGATTGGGCAGCTGCGCATGGCGGCGCTGCCAGCACCAGGCCACGGTGGTGGTCTCCTTCCAGGTGCCGCACCTGCTGGCCGGCACCAGCCGAGGTTACTGCGAGCACCACGCTGGCCAGACCGCCGGGCAGCCCGGCGCGGTCCTGACCGGGACCGTGGGTCGGGTGCCCGTCCAGCCGGCCCTGCCAGGCCTTGAGCCGACCAGCGCAGCTGGCTGGCAGCCGCAGCCGCGCGGAGGCGGGCGGTGACCGCGCGGTCAGTGCCGGCTGACCCGGCCGCGGCGAAGGAGCGCCACCGGGTTCGGGCGTTGGCGCAGGGCCGCGCGGCGTCCTGGCTGGCCCGCTCACACCCGGAGGAGTACCGGGAGTGCTACGCCCAGGCGCTGGACCGGGTCCGCGCCCAGGCGCCACGGTTGTCGTCCCGGCAGGCGCACCAGCGGGCCAGCCGCCACGCCCACGCCGACCTGCAAGCCTGCTTCCGCGACGAGTACGAGGGGCGTGTGGAGGCCGAGCTGGCCGCGCTCCGGCCAGGCGAGCCCGTGGAGGAGTTGGGCTGGGTGGAGCGGCCAGTGGCGGCCCGCGCGCGGCTGCGGGCGCTGCTGTGGCTGGCCGATCAGCACCCCGACCAGACCAGGGCGCGGTTCCACGCTGAGGCCGGCCGGCTGCCCCTCCGCGCCGCCGACCGGGCGCCTGCGCGGCGGCGGGCGCTGGCCTGGGTCCGCGCCCTGGACGGGTTGCGCGTCGCCTACCCGAAGCTGTTCCAGGCCCGCTACGCGCACGAGCTCGCCCGCCACGCCAGCCAGGAGCAGCAGCCATGAATGGCTCGGCCGTCGTCGGGTGTGGGCTGGGTCGCCGGCTGCCAGCGCGGGCGCCGGCGGCCCAGCCCGGCCACCCGGCGGCCACCAGCGGGGAGGGGGTGGTCGCCCGGCTGACCTGACCACGGGCAGTCCACGTCCAGCCCGGCCGGGCGCGGCCGTGCGGCCAGCCGCCACGGAGGCGGTTCGCGTGGGGAAGCGCACGGCCGCGCTCGCCACCCACCCGGCCAGAGGTCGCAGCAAGCTCAGGGGAAGGAGCTTGGCATGACCACCACCACCATCCGACCACCCACCCAGCCCGACCAGCGCGACCCAGGTTTGCAGGCCGCGTTGGCCGCCGTCGAAGAGCAGTACGGCGCCGAGGTCGTCACCTGCCCCAACGGCACCGCCAGCACCCCACCCGCTGTGGTTCCCAGCGGCAGCCTCGCCCTCGACCACGCCCTCCGGATCGGTGGCCTGCCCCGCGGGCGGATCAGCGAGGTCTACGGCCCCGAAGGCGTCGGCAAGACCACCCTCGCTCTGTCTGTCCTCGCCCAGGCCCAGCACTCGGGCGGGACCGGACTGTTCGTCGACGCCGAGCACGCCCTCGACCTCGCCTGGGCACGGCGGGTTGGCGTCGACACCGATCGGCTGCTGCTGTGCAAGCCCGACAGCGGCGAGCAGGCGCTGCAGGTCGCCAGCCTGCTGATCGCCACCGGCGAGCTCGACGTGCTCGTGGTCGACTCGGTCGCGGCCCTGGTCCCCCAGGCCGAGCTCGACGGGCAGATCGGCGACCACTTCGCCGGGGTGCAGGCCAACCTGCTCAGCCAGGCGCTGCGCAAGCTCGCCGGGCAGGTCGCCCGCGCCAACACCGCGGTGGTGGTCACCAACCAGCTCCGCCAGCGCGCCGGCGTCGCCGGCACCCCGACCTACACCGCCGGGGGCCGGGCGCTTGGCTACTACGCCTCGGTGCGCCTGCACCTCCACCAGCCACAGACGGTTAACGACGCCGGCCGGGTGCTCGGTACCCGCGTCCACGCCCAGGTGGTCAAGAACAAGCTCGCCCCGGCCTGGCAGGCCTGCGAGCTGGAGCTGCACGCCGACCACGGCCTCAGCAGCGAGGCCAGCCTGCTCGACCTCGGCCTCGAGGCGGGCCTGCTCGCCCAGCGCGGTACATGGCTGAGCTACGGGACGGCGCGGCTCGGGCAGGGCCGACAGGCCGCCCGCCGCCGGCTGCGCGAGCACCCCGACCTGGCGCAGCGCCTCGACCAGGACCTTCGCGCCCGCCTGTTGGCCGCCACCGACGCCCCAGCCGTTGCGGCTGCGGCCTCCTAGCCACCACGAGGCCGGCCGCGACCCCCGCCGCGGCCGGCCCGCGCCTCCTTAGAGGGGATCGAGGTTCGTGAGCGTCGTCCGCCAGCTCGCCCAGGCCGTCGTGCTGCTGGGGCTGCTCGGCTGGGTCGGCTGGCTGCTGCTGGCCGCCGCGCGCGACGACCACCGCCCCTGGCGCTGACCCGTCCCGGACGACCACGAGCAACGTTGGAGGCACCGATGCCGATCTGGGCATGGACCGCTATCTGGACCGCCTTGGCGTTCGTCCTGCTGCTGTTCCTCGGCGAGTCGATCCTCGCCTTCGCCGCCGAGCAGCTCCGCGAGCGCCGGGCTCACCGGCTCGCCCTTGAACGCGAGCGCACCAAGCAAGCCCTCATCGGCCACGACCGCGACGCGCTGGTCTGGCAGCAGCTCGACAGCGTCACCGACACCAGCGACCAAGCCGGCGAGCGCCGTTGAACGCAAGCAAGTCCTCCGGAGGCGCCACCGCGCACCGTCGCCCACGTCCCTGCCGCGCCCGCGCGATCCGACGGCGAACCCTGCTGCCGTTGCTTCGCCGCGCTGCCGCCTTTCGGTCCGTTAGCGAACGTCCACAGACTTGCACTTGGAAGTGCTTGGCTTGCTGGCGAGTCTCGGTGACTGCTTCGCTGAGCAGTTACTCGTTAGGGCCATAACCGACTCATCGCAGGTCATCTTGTGGCCTACCGCTCGATGGACGCGAGGTCGTTGTCGATGCCGTGGGCGCTGATGGCTACGAGCTGGTCGACGAGGTCGAGGCATCGCTTGCGGATGCTGGGGCTGTCGTGCTGGGCGTGGAGCCGGAGCACGAGGTGGACGAGGTACATGGCCTCGGCGGCGGGTGCGGTGGTGATGTCGGCGATGACGGCGCCGTGCAGGTGAACGAAGCGCTCGCAGATGTCGAGGGTCACTCGCGGGAGCGGCTGGCGGCTCGCGTCGAGCAGGTGCAGGACGACGCCGGCGTGGTCGTGGAGCGCGGCGCTGCCGGCGAAGGCTTCCAGCAGCATTGCGTGGCCGCTCAGGTGCTGGCTGCCGAGTACTTGGAAGGCACCGACGGCGTTGGAGCGAACCTTGGGTGAGGGGTCGGCGAAGCCGTGGCTGAGCGCCCGGAAGGTGCGGTCACGGCGGTGAGGGTTGGCGACGTTGGCGGCGAACACGCCAAGGACGCCGGCTCGGGTCGCTTCGTCGCCCTTGAGGGCTGCGTCAACCAGCCGGTCCAGCTCTGGTGCTGCGAAGGAGGCCACGGTCAACTGCCGCGCGCCTGCCTGCTGGGCTTCTTCGACTGGGCAGGCGAGCATTCGGCTGAGGACGTCGGCGACGCCGGGGTAGTGGCCGGCGCGGATCGTGTAGTGGAGGAAGCGTTCGAGGTAGCGGCTTGCGAGCAGCTCGTCGGGCGCGTCGGCCACGGCGGAACGGAACAGGTCCACCGCCACCTTAGGCTCAATGCCCAGCACCGAGGTGAGCGCGAGGGTCGCCATGGCGCGCACTTGCAGGGTGGGGTCAGTGGCCAGGGCTGTGAGCGCGTCGCGCAGGAGTCCCAGTCGGCTGGGGTCCTCGAAGAGGAGCTTCGCGATCGCGGCTGCGGCCGCGCCGCGGGTGCAGTTGAGTCCAGCAAGGTCAAGCGCCTCGCCACGGCGCTGCTCCGTTCCTGATTGCCTTGGCATCCAGTCGTCGGCGGCTGGGTGAGGGTCGCTGGTGGCGATCTCTGCGGCCATGCGGACGAGCGCTGCCGGCAGGCTCGCCGCTGCTTCCGCTTCCACCAGCCACACGATCGCGTGGTTGGCGTCGTGCCCGGCGACCTGCTGGGCGTGCTGGCAAGCGCGAAGCAGGAGCTGGGGATCGACCCGTGCGCCGGCCAGACCCTGCAGCACCGCTGTGACATAGGGCGCAGCCGTGCCGTCTGGGAAGCGAAGCAGGAGCTGGGTGAAGCGCTGCGAGTCGGCCTTGGTGGCCGCCTCAAGGACCTGAGCTTGCGTGGTGGCGTCACCGACCAGGCTGCCGTCTGGCCGCTGCCGAAGCTCCGAGGTCTGGTAGCGGGCGATGGCCCGCAGCCACTGCCGGTCGGTCATCTTCTCTGCGGCCGTTTGCGGGATCGGCGGCGGAACCACGCCGAACTGGATGCCATGGGGCGGGGAGGCGTCGTCGACGCCGAACTTCCTGCGGAGCTCGGCCAGCCGGCGCTCGACGCGAGGCGGGCGGCGGGCAGGGTCGACGGCGTTCAGCAGGCACAGCTCGCCGTGGCCGCGGGACTTCAAGCCCGTGTAGCTGCGTTCGAAGGCCGGCGCGTAGTACAGGAGGGTCTCGACCAGCTGGTCAAGCCGCTGGTCACCGCATGCCGGGCTGATCGCAGCGACCAGCTCACGGGAAACCCAGTGCGGTGCATCCACGTAGCCCAGGCGCAGCGCCGCTGGCGTGCTGGCGAGCCAGGCCACCGCCTGGTCGGCGAACCGGGCCGGGTTGGCGCAGTAGGCGCGGGCGAGCAGGAACCAGGCCGACTCGTACGGGGCCGCCTGGAGGCTCGTGAACGCGGCGGCGGCCCGGTCAGGATCGCGCACGGCGAGCCCTCCTAGCGCTGCTGCCATGCCGGCGTAAAGGTCGCCGTCGAACTGGCGCAGGTGGGGATCGCCGTCGACGACGTGGGCACTCCAGACCGCGTCGTGGAGCGCACCACCGCGACCCCACTCCGGCATGGCGTTGCGCCGCATCACCTCCAAGAACAGCGGGAGCAGCTGTTCGACGAACTCGGCCGGGGCGGACCGCGCGGCGGCAGCGACCGCCTCGGAGGCGTGGTGCTCCTGGTGCACGGCAAGCGGCCCGGACGCCTTGAACGGGTTGGCCTCCCGCGCTTGGTGCATCGCGCGGCTAAGCAGCATGCTGATCAGGTCGACTGCGCGGGTCGGCTCGGTGGTGGCGAGGCGGTGCAGCGCGTACCACAGGTCTTGGGACGCGCCCGTCTCGTACAGGCCCTCGCCGATCGCCTCCCGGAGCAGATCGAACGGCACGTGGTCGCCGTGCAGGGCGGCCATCCACAGGAACCCGCGGACCCGGCGTGGCCAGGTGGCATCTCGGGGTAGGCGCCGAACGAGGTCGACGCTCTGCTGCGGAGCGGTGCCGGCTATGGCGGCCAGGGCCCACAGCGCCCGCTCGACGAGCGTGGCGTCGGTCGATTCCAGCCACGACTGCCAGCCGCCGGCGGCATGGATGACCGGGAACCAGGCAGGGTTGCCGCGGAGTGCCTGCCAGCACCGAAGGTGTAGTGGGGAGCTGGCCTCGTCGGCCAGCGGCCGGACGATCGCCCACTCCTCGACGGTCGGGTCGGGGATCGTCTCCATCAGGGCCAGAACCAGGACCTTGAGGTGCAAACGGACCTCGTCCGCGGACAGCAACCACGCGAGATTCTCCAGGTACTGCTGCCGGAGGGCGTCGTTGGCGCGTTCGAAGACCAGCAACTGCCGCACCTGGCCGCGACGGAACAGGTCCTGCTCACCAGAAGCCAGCAGGTCGCGGAGCCGGCCCCCCGTTCCGATGAATCGTCGCGCGAAGCAGTAGTCGAAGAACGTCTCGTGGAAGAACGCGACCCGCTCGTGGTCGGCCAGCAGCACCCCGCAGGAGGCCATTACCTTGACCTGGCGGTCGAAGTCGTCCAGCAGCGGCGTGGGGGTGGACAGTTCCTGCCGGTCACTCATGTAGTCGGTCAGGAGGTCCACCACCGCCAGCCACTCGTCCTGGCCGTCCCGCGCGGCCCGGCATGCCTGGCGCTTGACCTCCCAGTAGCGGTTGTACAGGTCGGTCAGGCTCCGAACCCCTGACAGGCCACCGATGCCGGCGCGGGCCAGCTCCACGAAGATCGCCAGGTGCAACGGCACCGTGAGCAGGCGCCTTAGGCTGGGCGGAAGGTCGCCTGCGATGCCGGCGTCCGACAGCACCTGGTCGACCACGGGCGCATCCAACCCACCGACCGGCACCGTGAGCGATTCCGCTGCGCCAGCAACGGCTCGCAGCTCACGGTCGTTGTCGAGGTCAAACCCCCGGCACGCGAGGACTACGTGCACCCGGGGATAGCTGGCCGCCTGCGTGAGCAGTTCGGAGACCAGGCCCAAGCGCTCCGGGTGGCGACCCGAGACCACGCTCACCGCGTCAAGCTGGTCGACGACCAGCAGGGCGTCCCCGCCGGCGGCGACGCCCGCAAGGACAGTAGCCGGGGAGTCCGGCAAGCCCAGCTCGGCGCCGAGCCGATAGACCGTGTCAGCCCGGGGGAGGCGGTCGGCAGCCAGGACGAGCACCGGCCACCCCTCGCGCCGCGCCTGCTCGACCACCTGGGCGACGATCACGCTCTTGCCGGCACCCGCGCCACCGGCAAGCAGGACACGACGCCCTTCGAGGAGGTGCGAGAAGGCCCGGTCGGCCTCTTCCCGACGAAGCTCGCGCCCGTCGATGTACAGGCCCCGTAACCCTCGCAGGTAGGATTCGGCCGCTTCGCCGAGCCGCCGGACCACTGCCTGGTCCTGGGCCAGGTCCCGCGGCATGATGCCGTGCGCGGCAAGCCCCGCCCACACGTCCTCAGCGGACAGTTCCCGGTGCACGGAGTCGTCCACGAGTTGGCCGAGCACGGCGGCTGCCGTGCCAGGCACGCCAACTACCAGCGCCCTGAGGCGGTCGCTCACCCACCGCTCGAGCTGTGGCTCGTCAATGAGGCGGACGTCCACCCGCCCAAGGGCGCGGAAGACCGCCTCCTCCGGAGGGTCGTCCCACGCCCGCCGCAGCCGCTGGAACCGCTCCTGCTGGTCGCCGGTCAGGAACTCGGCGGCGAACTCCGCCCACGACGCCGCGCTTGCTGCGCGCTCGGCGAGTTCACGAAGCTCTTGCGCGCCCGTGCTGGACACGAACACGCAGCGCCCACCAGCCTGGATCTTCGGCCACCACGACCTGAGGATGCCAACCTGGGCCAGGTTGTGGATCGTCCACGGACCCGCGTCCCGCTGGCGTTTAGCCTGGTGCCATTCGGGCACGCCCCCGACCAGTAGCCGAAACTCCGCTCCTTCGCCCGCCTCACCGGGCACCTCGATCCGCAGCGCCTGACCACCGCCAAGAAGAAGCTCGGTGAGCGCCAGAACGGTCCAGCGCCGCTCGTAGCTGTTGCCCGCCTTATCCGACGGACCGCCGGCACGGGGCACCCCGCCTCCAATCCAAGACGAAGAGACACGCGATTCTACGAGCGAGCAGCGACCAGCACCGTCGGCCACACGCCGCTCGGCGCGGCCACTGTGCGACACCGCTCGCCCGAATCTCGCTGAATCTGGCAGAATCGACGCTTCCCCACTCGTTGCACGCGAGTCGAGACGGCGGACGCGTGTGGGCGGCGCACGCTCATGCCGAGAACCACTACGTTGGAATGGTGGGCAGACAAGTGATCTTCACCAAGGAGCGAGATCCCAGGCTGATTACCGTGCGCCGCGGTGGGTTCCTGCAGGACCGAGATCATCGCCTTCTTGCAGTGTGGGCGGCCAAGTGTGCCATGCACGTGCTGTACCTCTTTGAGCAGGAGCAACCAGCGGACGACCGCCCGCGCCGAGCTATCGAATTGACCCACGCTTGGGTGCGGGGTGAGATCACGATGAGTCAGGCCCGCGCGGCTGCCTTTGCTGCGAATGCCGCCGCCAGGGAGGTGTCCGGCGCCGCAAGGGAAGCGGCTCATGCCGCTGGACAAGCCGGGGCCGTGGCTCATGTTGCTGCTCACGAACTGGGCGCGGCCGCCTACGCAATCAGGGCCGTGCGCGCGGCCGCGAGTGCGGACGAGCGTGACGAGGCGGGGCGCTTCGAGTGCAAGTGGCAGCGTGCGCAACTTCCGGACGAGATCAGGGAACTGGTGCTGGACGACCAGCGGCTGAGGAATGAGGCGTGCTGGTCCGTGTTTCAGTGTTGATCAGCCGCCCCTCAACCACAGACACGACGGCTTGATGTTCGACACGGTAGCGCCGCGATCCGCGCGTAGTCCGTCCGTACCGGAACCACCACCCGCCACATCAAACTGAACTCCGCCACCGGTCCGCCAACTTGACGTGAACTCCGCCACCTTTCCGCGGAACCGACAGCCACGCTGAACCCCGCGGAGAACTGACGCTGAACCCCGCGGAGAACAGACGCGTCACGCTGTCCGGCTTCGCCGGGTCAGCTCGGTGAGTGGGGAACGGCCTCGCCCGCGGCGCCGCGGACGGGACCCTGCACCCGTCCGCGGACCGGCCGTTGTCGCGGCCGCCCGGCCAGGTCCCACGGCCTGCGGTGGCCGCCTCAAGGACGCGTCGCGGTCCTTCGGACCGGCCCTTGCGGGCCGTCCTTGACCCGGCCACTGCGCTCGTGGGCCGGTCCTACCGGCCGCCTTCGGCGGCGTGAAGCCAAGGCCGCCCGGCCGCGACCACCCTCGACGCTGATTCTCCCGGAATCACGCGTCCGCGCCCCATCGCGACGACCGGAATCACGTGGCGCATCTCTCCTCTGGGTTGGTTCCGTGTCCAGGGCCCAATTCCACAACCGTGGGTCGAGACCTGAACTCCCTGCCCAGGGCTCTTGCAAAGTGTCGTGATATCCGTTTCATCCGTTTCATGGGTGTGGGATGGGGATGCTGAGGAGGGCGAGCGGCCGGGTCGGGTCACGGCCGCTGTGGCGCAGCGCGGCGGCAATG
>Ga0307278_10000857_pt1 | contig 14947 bp, 12 predicted proteins | sample ER_DNA_117_FD_194482 | JGI IMG/M metagenome (GOLD analysis project Ga0307278, IMG submission 194482) | Bulk soil microbial communities from the East River watershed near Crested Butte, Colorado, United States - ER_DNA_117 | ecosystem: Environmental > Terrestrial > Soil > Floodplain | place... | reverse complement strand
GAGGTTGTCCCGCGGCTCGTAGATCTTGAGGTGGCGGTCCCCCACCTGAGTCCTGCCTTCTGGTAGGTCTCGGGTGATCCGCCAAGAACACCGCGAGGAAGGGGACCGCCGTGGGCAAGCAGTATCAGACGAGGGACGCCGAGGCGAGCATGGCTGGCCTGGTCGTGCCAGACGAGGTCACCGTCGCGTTGGCCGAGATCGCCAAGTCGGCCAAGGAAGGCTTGCTGGCGCTGGCCGTGGGCGCCGGGCTGCAGGTGATGGGCACGCTGATGGAGGAGTCGGTCGCCGCGCTGGCCGGCCCCAAGGGCAAGCACAACCCCGACCGCACCGCCGTGCGCCACGGCCACGAGCAGGGCTCGGTGACCCTGGGTGGCCGCCGCGTGGCCGTCACGCGGCCCCGGGTCCGCGCCACCGACGGCTCCGGTGAGCTGCCGGTGGCCGCCTACCAGCTGTTCTCGGGCACCGAGCTGCTGGGCCGGCTGGCGTTGGAGCGGATGCTCGGCGGCCTGTCCACGCGCCGCTATGGCCTGGGCCTGGAGCCGGTCGGCACCCAGGTCGCCCAGACCGCCGCCGGGACCAGCAAGTCGGCGGTCTCCCGCCGGTTTGTCGCCATGACCCACACCGCCCTGGCCGAGCTGCTGGCCGCCGACCTCAGCGACCTGGACCTGGTGGCGTTGCTGGTCGACGGGGTCCACTTCGGCGAGCACACCTGCGTGGTCGCCCTCGGCATCGACCTGGACGGCACCAAGCATCCGCTGGCGCTGGTGGAGGGCGCCACCGAGAACGCCACCCTGGCCCGCGAGCTGCTGGTGGGGCTGCGCGAGCGTGGCCTGGACACCGCCCGGCCGATCCTGGTGGTCATCGACGGCGCCAAGGCGCTGCGCCGCGCTGTGCTGGACGTGTTCGACCATCCCGTCATCGCCAGATGCCAGCAGCACAAGCTCCGCAACGTCCGCGACAAGCTGCCCCAGCGGCTGGGCGGCCCGGTCGAGCGTCGCATGCGCGCCGCCTACCACGCCGCCTCCGCGCTGGACGCCCAGGCCCAGCTGCAGGCGCTGGCCCATGAGCTCGACAAGACCCACCCCGGCGCCGCCGCGTCGGTGCGGGAGGGCCTTGCCGAGACGCTGACGGTGCTGCGGCTGGGCGTGCCGCCGACCCTGGCCCGCACGCTGCACTCCACCAACCCCATCGAGTCGATGATCTCCATCTGCCGCGAGCATGCCGGCAACGTCAAGCGCTGGCAGGACGGGCAGATGGCGCTGCGCTGGTGCGCTGCGGGGATGGTCGAGGCCGCAAAGCAGTTCCGCCGCGTCAACGGCTACCTGCACCTGCCGGCCCTGCAGGCGGCGCTGGAGGCCGAGGTCGCCAACCCTGTCACCGGGTCGTGCGAGGCTCAGGAGGAGGTGGAAGCAGCCTGACGATCACCGGGGCCGCCACCGAAGTTCAACGGAACTCGGGACATCCTCCTCTGGGAGAAGGGGCTGCTGCACATGACCGCCCCCATGCCTCTTGGCGGCGGCGGAGCAGACTTGCTGAGCGAGGTTCTAGTGACTGAGGCGCTCGCCCAGTCTTGTGGGTCTACCGCAATGTGCTTTCACATGCATGCCAGTGCGCTCCAGCTCGTCTTCCGAGTCGCCGACCGCGAACCAATTCCGGACAGCCTACGGGACATCGTTGCAGGCTATCGTTTGTGCACCTACGCGACGAGCGAGGCGGGTTCAGGTTCCCACTGGTGGCACATGGACCAAGCGGCCGAACGTCAGGGTGACAGGTACAGGATCTCGGCGACCAAGTCCTGGGCCACCAGCGCAGGACACGCGGACTACTATGTCGTACCGCTGCGTGCCAGCCCGTACGCGGACCCAAACGAGCTCACCCTTTTCCTTGTCCCCGGCCGAGGACCCGGGGTGCAGGTCATGGGGACGTGGGATGGCTCTGGCATGCGCGGCAACTGCAGCACGCCAGTTCAGTTCGATCTGACCGTTCCCAAGTCAGCACGGCTCGGCCCATCCGGCCACGGGTTCCAGCTCCTGTTCGCCTATGGCCTGCCAGCGTTCCAGCTTGGCCTCGCAGCGGTCTACCTCGGGATCGGCCAAGCCGCCTACGACGCTGCGGCGCTGCACGCCGTTCGGCGGATCTACGCCGATACTGGCCGACCGAAGGCGCACTCGGCGGTCACGCAGCAGGACATCGCGGAGATGAAACTGAGGCTGGACACGGCACGCAGCCTGCTGTACGTCGTGGCTAAGTCGGCTACCGACCGCGAACGGCGTGGCGAGGACCCGGTGGACCTCGCTGGCGATACCGACTTCATCATCGCGATCGCCCAAACCAAGGTCGCTGCCTGCGAAGCCGCCACCGCCGTGACCGACACGGCGCTTCGTGTCTGCGGAGGCTCTGCGTACAAGCGTGGTCACGTGGTCGAACGCTGCTACCGGGACGCACGGGCAGGGTCAGTGATGGGGCCTGATGACGACTCGCTGAAGATCCTGATCGGACAGCGCCTGCTCGGTGTCCCGTTCCCATGGAGCATCCGTGACGCGTAGCGTGTACGTGCAGCGGAGCATCCCGCGGGTCCTGGCAGTTCGCGCCGCTCGCCGGGTTTGGCCTGGTGCCGCCTACAGCCGCCTTGGCCCGGTCCACGATCGCACTGTCGACGAGGTTCCCCTGCCCGGGTCGGGCTGGGTACGGATCCGCAACCTTCAGTGCGGAATCTGCGCGACGGATGTGGCCTTCCTCCACGCGGAGATCGACCCGCGTATCACCTTGGTCGCCCTGCCAGGCAGGGACCGCGTCTACCTTGGCCACGAGCTCCTCGGCGAAGTCGTCCAGACCGGTCCCGGCGTCGACAGAGTTGCAGTCGGCGACCGGGTGATCCTCGATACCCGCTTTCAGGGCCCCACCTGCCGCAGCCAGGACCTCACGCCCTTGTGCCGGCACTGCGCCGCCGGAAACTACATGCTCTGCACCAACCCGAAGCGGTTCCCTGCAAATCCGGGAACCGGTGGCGGGTGGAGCGAGCACCTTGTGTGCCACTCCACCGAGATCTACAAAGTCCCCGCCCGACTGTCGGACGATCAGGCGATGCTCGTCGAGCCGTTCAGCCTCGGCATCCGGGCGGCACTCAAGCGCCTTCCGAAGCCGGACGAACAGTGCCTGATCATCGGCGCCGGCATGGCGGGCTTGACCATCACACAGAGTGTCCGGCTGCTCTCGCCCGACAGCCACATCACCGTCCTCGCTCGATATCGCCACCAGGCGGAGATGGCCGAACGCTTGGGCGCCAACCGGGTACTGCGCGACGATTCGCCGATCAGGCTTGCCGGGGCCGCGGGCGCACCGCTGTTTCGGGGTCCATTGGGCAGCTATTTTGTGATGGGAGGGTTTGATGTCGTGTATGACTGCGTCGGATCCGCTGACACGGTCAACACGAGCCTACGCCTCGCCACCGCGGGAGGGTCCGTTGTGCTGGTCGGAATCAGCCTTCGCGGTGCGCGGATCGACCTGAGCCCCGTCTGGCATCAGGAGGTCCAGCTCATCGGCGTCCTCGCCCACGGGATGGAGAGCTGGGAGTCAAACCGCATACCGACCTACGAGCTCGTCTGCCGCGAGATTGGCGCCGGCAACCTCAGTACTGACGGGTTTATCACCGACCGCTACCCGCTTGCAGAGTGGAAAGCAGCGGTGCGACGATCCCAGCAGCGCGCTGGCGGGGTAGTCCGGGTGGTGCTCGACATCACCCCATCCAACCGCAGGTAGGGAACCCGTGTGGCTCTGGAAGCTCGCGCATGCGGCCTGGGTCGCGATCGGCGGAGTGTCGCAAGTCGCGCGCGCCAAGCGTCACGAGCACCACCAAGAAGCGGCGGCTGGGTCCCCGCTCGGCGACCAGGCCGTCCTCGAGGTCGCCTCCCGCGCCTGTCGCGCCCTCGCGATCAACGTGACCTGCACGGGTTCCCTGCCGGCGCAGGGCACGGGCCGGCTGATCTGCGTCAACCATATCGGATACATCGAGATTCCTATCATGCGATCACTCGTGGCGGGGAGCTTTGTCGCGGAAGCCACGCTACGCGGTTGGCCCGCGCTGGGATGGGTGATGGAGGTGTTCGGTACGGTCTTTGTGGACCGGCAACGACCGCTGCAGGCCCCTCAGGTCGTGGCCGAGGTCGCCGACCGGCTCGGGCGTGGCATCGATGTGCTCGTCTTCCCAGAGGGCACCCCGTCCCGGGGGGAGTATCTCCAGCCGTTCAAGACCGCGATCTTCGAAGCCGCAATTCGTGCCCACGCGGCAGTCGTTCCCGTGTACCTCTCGGTCGACAGCATCGACGGTTGCCCAGCAGTCGGATCGATTCGCGATCGGGTCTGCTGGTTCCGTGACCGCCGCGGTGCGCGTCCCAATCTCGTCCGCCACCTTGTGGGTCTGGCCAAGCTACGGTCGACTGCCGTTAGCATCCACATCGGTGGCGCGATTCACGCCCGTGACGATCGTAAGGCGCTTGCTGCCCAAACCCGCGCCGCGATGATTGAGCTTGAGCGGGTGGCGCAACGCGCCGCACCCGGCTCCCTCGTTTGCCCCCCGCACACTGCCCGGACGGACCACCCGGGCACCTGCCCTAGCAGTAGCCGCAGCGACCGGAGTACAAGTCCGACGGGTGGCCCGGGATGACGGATTTCATCCTCACGTCCGTCCAGACCATCAGCGGGACCGTCGACCAAGTCGGCGGGAAGGCTCATGGCCTTGCCTGGCTGGCAAGCCAGCCCGACGTCGTCGTGCCCGAATTCGCCTGCCTCACCACCGCGGCCTACGACGCCTTCATCTCCCAGCGGGATCCGGCCGACGCCGTCGAAGTGCTCCGCAGGCGGCTACGCCACGGGGCAAGTCGCTTCGTCATCGCGGCCGAATCGGCGCGCATCTCCGCCGCACTGGAGGGCGTTCCGGTGCTGCGAGAAGTCGCTGAGGTGACCGTCACCGCGGCTGCTCGACTCCTTGCCGCAGGTCACCAGATCGCTGTGCGATCATCAGCCACTACGGAAGACCTTCCGTCCGGCGCCGCGGCGGGATTGCATCACAGCCAACTGCACATCACCGATCCCGCCGATGTCCTCGACGCCGTGCATCGCTGCTGGGTGTCGGCATGGTCGAACGAAGCCATCCAATATCGCGTCGCGCACGGCCTGGCCGTCGAGGGCATTCGGATGGGCGTGGTCTTGCAGCACATGGTGAACGCGGATACCGCGGGCGTGCTATTCACCGCCGATCCCCTCACGGGCGACTCGTCCATCACCCACATCGAGGCGGTACGAGGCCTGGGCGACAGGCTGGTCGCCGGCACCTCGACGCCAGAGGTGTGGCGAACCGGCCCCGCCGGCCTGCACCGCCAACCATCCCAGCCAGGCGGCGGCTCCCAAGCAGCAGGCCGCGGAGGCACCCCGGTCTTGACGCCGGACGAGGCCGAGGAACTCGCCGCTCTGGGGGGGCGCCTCGCCTCGCGGCGGGGATCGCCGCTTGACCTCGAATGGGCAAGGTCGGGCGGTGTCACCTACCTCCTCCAGGCCCGGCCCGTCACCACAGCAACCGACGGTCAAGTCCCCTCGCCGAAACCTATCCCCAAAGGCCGGTGGACACGCAGTGGGTTCGGCGAATGGTTTCAGTCCCCCCTGTCGCCGCTGTTTGCCACGACGGTGCTCCCAGAGCTTGAACGGGCAACGACACGACTCTTGGCAAGCCGGCTCGGGCTGCGACGGCGCCATCCGACTTGGCTCGTCTTCGGCGGCTACTACTACACGCGCCGTGACATCCACCTGACGCTATCCCTGCTCGGCACCCCGATCCGCGGATGGGCGGTCCTGCGCTCGGGAGCCGACGAGTGGCAGCAAGCGGCTCGCGTCCACGCTAGGGCGGTCCGTGATCTCGACCGGATCCCAGCAGGCGCCTCCCCCGAGGCGATCCTCGACCAGCTACATCGCATCATCACGTCGAACGCGGAAGCGTGGGCATGGATCGTCCTTACCGGGGCCGTAACCAAGTTCGCCGAGTCGCTCTTTGGCTGGATGGTGCGAGCCGCTCTCAAGCCACTCGGGCACCCCCCATCCGCCTACCTGTCAGGCTTCGAGAACGCCTCGGTCGCCGCAGACGACGCCCTTTGGGTCCTTGCCCAGCAACTCAGATCCGCCTTCACAACCAGCGGCAGTCATGCCGACAACTCTGCCGGGCTGCCGTCGGTGCCGAGCGCCGATGACGTCCGCCGAGCTGGCGGGACGGCGCTTGCCCGGTGGACAGACCAGTACGGGCATCGCCTGCTTGATCTCGACCCTGCCTACGAAAGCGATGAGTGGCGGGAAGCCCGGGCTATCTCGGTGCTGCAGATCTACCTCAGCAGCCAGGCCGCGAGGCCACGTGACCAGCATCGACAAGCGACTCGTGAGCGGGAGGCCGCCGAAGCAGAGCTCCAGCAGTATCTGCGGCGCAGGCCGATCCGCCGCCAGCTGGTCAGCGCCACTCTCAGGCTCGCGCAAGGCTATGCGGCGATCCGCGAGAGCCGCCCGTTCGCATTGCATCGAGGGTGGCCGCCGAGGCGCCGTGCGGCGCTCGAACTCGGGCAGCGCCTTAGCGATCGAAGGCTTCTGGACCACCCCGATGACGTGTTCTTCGTCCAAGCCGACGAGCTTGCCGCCTTCGTAACCGGCCACTCCAACAAGCTCGACTTGCGAACCGCCATCCAGCAGCGCCGTCGTGACTGGCTCCGCTTCTCGCTTACCGACCCACCCACTTCACTCAACCCCGGTCGGCTCGATCGTGTTCTTACCCCTCGCCGCCGACGGCCCCGGTCAGGCACTACCCTTACCGGCCGAGCAGCCAGCCCTGGTCAAACTGTGGCCCACGCCTGCGTGCTCAGCGGTCCGAGCGATTGGTCCCGATTTCGCCCTGGCACGATCATCGTGACCCGGTTGACGACCCCCGCCTGGACCGGCTTGCTCTCGATCGCGGGCGGGATCGTGACCGAGCAAGGCGGAGCACTGTCACACGCGGCCATCATGGCCCGCGAGTACGGAGTCCCTGCCGTCGTCGGCGTCCCAGACCTACTCGACCACGTACGCGACGGGGACTTGCTTGAAATCGATGGAGCAGCGGGCACGGTACGGCGCATCAGCCACGAACATTGATGATCACGGGTATCACCTCATGGTTGGAGGCGGGCCCATGCAACGCTCCATCCAATCAATCGTGCTCATCAATACGGAGAGCTATGCGTCGGGCGCCGCCATCCACAGATTCATCCATCAACACCCTGATCGACTCTCCCTGGTGATCGTCTCGCATCCCCACCGCGAAGCGCCCTTCCTGCAGCAGTTCAAGCGGCACTTCCAGCGGTCCGGGCTGCGATTCGTATACTTCCTATTCCTCAACTTCAGTCTCTACGCGGCAATGACCAGAATTGCAGCATTCCTTCCCAGGTCCAACCAGCGGCGACTAGTCCCCCTGCGACGTCTATGCGCCGGATTTGGAATCGAGTACCTTGAGGTGCGCAACATCAATTCACCTGAGGTGGTCGACAGAGTGCGTGCAGCAGCCCCAGACGTGATCGTCGTGCACTATTTTGACAAGATCCTCCACGAGCAGATCATCTCGATCCCTACGATCGGTGTCCTCAATGTGCATACCGCTCTCCTCCCCCGATATCGGGGTCTCTTCCCCGAACTCTGGGCGCTAAGCCATGGCGAACGCGAGATTGGCGTGACGATTCACATGATACTTGACCGAGGGATTGACTCCGGACCGATCTTGGCCCAAGAACCGCTGCTGATCCAACCAGAACACTCGGTGCTCGGCATCAGCCATGTCGCGAATCTCGTCGGAGCCAGCCTCACCTCAACCGTCCTTGATGAACTCGAGAACGATCGGCCACACGCCTCTCCTCAGGGAGATGGATCCTATTACTCGTTCCCACTGCGAGGTGATCTGAGTCGACTCCGGCATCACTCACGAAAAGTGGGAACGCTTCGAGAGGTCGTAGCCGCAGTGTTCAGTCCTCATGCGTAGACTATTGCCCTGCACGCAGTACGTCTCGCTATCCAATGCAACTCTATCCTTCTGTAATTCTCAACGGGACTCTTCTCAAGTCCAGCAGGTGCGAAGCGCGACGACAATGTATGTGGGCCAATGGACAGAAGCGATGCTGGCCTCGCCTGCAGGCAGAGATTAAGGACGCAGAGCGCACAGAATTTCCGTCAAACGTTCAACGAAATGCAGATGGCCCTCCCTGGGATAGAAATTGGCGTGACAGTCGGGAATGGCTGAGGCGAGGTGCCTTCCCATGGCGATCGGTGCGTTAGCGTCCTGCTCGCCATGCCACAGGTGTACCGGCATCTCGATGTCCTCAAGGCGGAACCCCCAAGGGCGAGCGTACAGACGCATCTCCCAAGCAGGGCCCCGGCCGCCATTCCGGAATGCCTCAGAGAAGCTCGCCTTTAGCGTCTTCCGCAGTTCTGGTCGGTCGAGGTATGGCTGGTCCACTGCTGCAAACGAGCGTCGTACCTGCTCAATTGCGCGATCCGGCTGCTTCACCTGCACGGCCACGGCCCCAGCGAAGAGGCGTGACAACGCCGGAAAGCGGCCAACAGCCTGCAGAAGCAGACGATTTTGTTGGCTCATGCCATGGGTAGCACCAGGGGCATTCAAGGGTCCAATGCCGCTGGCGATGCCGACGCCCGTGAGCCGCCGCGAGAACTTCATCGCACAAGCAGCGGCATACGGACTCCCGCCCGAGATACCCAGGACAGCAAACCGCTCGAGCCCGAGGGCCTCGGCCACCTCGCTGACATCGTCGGGCCAGTCAATAAACCCACGTCCGGGCTTGAAGTCCGATAGGCCCATACCCGGCCGATCGAGGGCGATGACCCGGACGCCGCTGGTCTTGGCCGCCTCGTCGCCAAGTTGCCCTTCAGCCCGCGATCCAGGAAAACCATGGAAGTACATGAGGGGTTGGCCGCTGGGGTCACCCCATTCGGCGCAGCCCAGTCGACGACCGTCTCTCAACGCGATTGTCTCGCCAATGACGTCATGCACGACCGGAGTATATGGCCTTGGCAGCGACGTGGCTCTAGATCGAGGCGGGCAGACATTCTGCTGCATTGGTACGAGGGCGTCGGGCCAGCGAGACTCGACGGATGACAGCTCCTCAGCGCTCTGGCTCGCCGGTCCCACCTAGTGGACGGTGGAGGCGGCCAGGCCGACCCGCGGGGCGATCTGGGCCGGGCCCAGCCGCTGCTTGCAGCGCAGGTGGACGACCTTGCGGACCATCGGCGCCGGGGTGCGCTCGGGGCGAACGGTGGGGGCAGCTGGACCGGTCGGCCATCCCGGCCACGCCCTGGTCGCGGTAGCGGCCCGCCCACCGCTGGGCCGTGGTCCGGCTGACCTGGAACCGCTCGGCGGCGCGGGCGACCGGCCAGCCTTGCTCGACGACGCAGCGGGCCAGCCGCAGCCGGCCGAGCTCGCTCAGCGGTGTGCTACGGTGGGGCACGAGGACCTCCTGGGTTGGCGTGGGTGCCTTGGCAGCTCCACACCAGACCCGGAGGTCTTCCCTAGATCAAATCCCGCCCAGGCCGGCTCGCCCTGCATCAACCTGTCCGGGCAGGACAGCTAGCCATCCGGCTCCTGCGCCCGCGGTCAGCGAGTTGCCTTCTCCGGGCGCAGGCCAAGGTGGTCGTCGGCTGCCGGGCTCTGCTTCCTGGGGAATCGGCGAGGGCTCACAGGTTGATACCAAGCCCGTCATGGAGCTCCCGCGTCTGCGCCAACTCCTGGCTGAGGCCGGCCATGGTGAGTTCGTGCGGCGAAGGCGGCGCCAGCACCATCGGATCGTCCGTGTCGGGCCAACGCCGGGCGGGCCCGTCGAGGTCCCCGGTCCGCTTTAGGTGGCTGGCTGCGGGGTGCTTGCTGGCGTCCCGGGTCCACCGTTCGCCCAACCCTTGGACCGGGTCGCGGTCGTGGTAGCGATCGGTCTGCTGGGTGGCCGCGTCAACGAACACGTGCAGCTCCTCCACGCAGCGGGTGGCCATCGAGTAGGCCGACTGCCTGGAGGTCTGCCAACCCCCAGGCAGCACCAGCACCACCTGGGCCTGGCCGCCTTGGAGCTTCAGCGCGTGGCTGGCGTAGCCCAGCCGCAGCGGCTGGGCGTCCTCGTGTACGGCGGGATGGACGGTGACGGTGTGGCCGTCGTCGGCGCGGACCACGACCTGGCCACGGTCGGGGTCGGCGTCCATGACCTGGCCGGCGGTGCCGTTGGGGACGTAGGTGCGTAGGTCGTCGTTGGCGCGGTAGGGGCGGACGAACCGCACCCGGTCCTCGGCGTAGAGCCGCTCACAGCGGCCGTGCGCCCGGTCAACCACCGTGACGGCAGGGCCGGTCAGCTCGCCGTTGGCCTGGCGCTTGGCCTGGCACAGGGCGTTGAGGGTGTCGACGGTGTGGTTGTCGGTGTCGGTCACGACCGCCACCCCGTCCAGGCCACGAGCCCGGCGGTGCGCATCCCAGGCGTGCACGACCTCCTTGACGGCAGCCGACCGGTCCGGAGCGAGGTGCAGCCGGCCGCGGGCCCGCAGGCTAGCCAGTGCCTGGGGGGCGCGGCCCTCGCGGATCGCCTGGCAGGTTTCCCGGTCGGCATGGTGGCGTTGCCGCACCACGCGGGTGAGCTGGGCGTGGCCGCCGATCGCCGGGTCAACCAGGCGCTGCCAGCCGCCGGGGCCGACGGGCTGGGCCTGCTCGGGGTCGCCGAGGGTGCGGATGGCGGCTGGTCCGGCGGCGTCGAGCAGGGTGGCCATGCGGGGGGTGTCGACCATGGCGGCCTCCTCGACCAGCACCACCCAGCTGGCGCTGGGCTGGAGGTGGCCGGTGGCGACGGCGCGGGCGAACGCCTCGACGGTGTAGCCGCGCTCGAGGTCGAGCTCGCGGGCGGTGCGCCGGGCGGTCTCCGCGGCGGTGGAGACCAGCACGACCGGCTGGAGGTTGGCCCGGTAGGCGCGCAGCAGCGTGCGCAGCAGGGTGGTCTTGCCGGTGCCGGCGCGGCCCTCCAGCGACGCCCACCCGACCGGCGCACCAAGATGGTGCAGTGCGGCGAGCTGATCCTTGGAGAGCGGTGGCCCTCGTAGGGTGGCGTGCTCGGCGGCGTGGGCGAGGTGCTCGGGCCGTGGGGCGAGGGCGCGGGTGGCGGCCTTGGCGCGGGCGGCCTCGACGATCTTGCGTTCCTGGGCGAGCAGGACCGCGGTAGTGAACCGCGGACCGTCCGGGGTGGCGACCGGCACCAGGTCGGGGCCGGCCTGGAACCGGTCGAGGAACGCGCGGGCCTCGGTCGCGTCGAGCAGGCCGGTGGCGGCCTGGTAGGCCTGCTTGGTGACCTCCGTGGCATCGAAGGTGGCGTCGTTGCGGGTGAGCCCGTCGGGGGCCAGCAGCCGTGCTCGCACCGCCGCCTCCCGCTCGGCCAGCGACGCAGGAACGCGTCCGTGCCGCTGCCGGTGTGGTACGGGGGCTTGCAGGCGGTGGCGTGCAAGGACGGCGCGGTAGGCGGGCCAGTGCGGCACGGTGCAGGCGTCGGTCTTCGGCGCGCGGGCCTGGGCGGCCAGCCGGTCGCGCTCCCGCAGGGTTGGCGGCCGCCCCCGGCGGGCCTGGAAGTTGGTGACTTGCTGGTCGAGGTGCCGGCGACGGGTGGAGAACAGGTCGGTCAGGCGCCGGTCGGCGCCGGCCAGCTCCCAGGTGCGGCCCGTGGCGGTCTCGTGCCAGGTGAGCCGGTAGCCCAGCCGGGTGAGCTGGGCGGCCAGCTCGCACGAGTAGATGGCCTCGGAGGTGGTGGCGAACCGGTAGACGGGCCGGGAGTCGACCGCCAGGAACCGGCCCTGGCAGAACGCGAGTTGAAGACGAACGCGTGGGAGTGGAGCTGCGGGTCGGGCGGCCGACCCGGCTCGGCGGCGGTCTCTGGGGTGGGCCGGCTGGTGTGGTGGGTGAACACCGCGATGCCAAGCTCACCGGGGGCGTGGACCTGCTCGCCGTTGACGGTCGGCCGGCACCCGGCCACCCGCGCCTCGAGCTCGGTCAGGGTGACGCGGACGGCGGCCTGGTGGGCGCGTTCCAGCGCCGCCCGCTGGTCGGGGGTGGCGAACGGCAGCAGCGCGGAGACCGACTTGGGCGGGCTGAGGTTGCAGTCGATCCCCGCCACCCGCATACCACCGCGGGCGATCGCCGTGCCGGTGGCCGGGTCGAGCCTGGTCGCGTAGGAGGCCTTGACCAGCCGCTCACCCGTCAACGGATGCAGGCCGGCGGCCAGCCGCTGGAACGCTACGCGGTCCAGGCGGTCCACGCCGAGCCGCTGCCAGAGCCGGCCGTGGAGCTCGGCGACGGCCTCGCAGGGGGTGCCGTCGGGCCTGAGGTAGTAGTCGGCGTGCTCGCGGCCGCCGGCGAGGTAGTGCCACAGGTCTCCGCCGATGGTGGCGACGAGCTTGGCCTGGAACTTCCTGGGCGTGAACACCCGCCACCTCCGGCTGGCCGACGCTATGACCGGGCCAGCCAACGCCCAGGCGCTCACAGGAAGGCTCACAGTAGCCGCCGCCGAGCACCGCGCAGCGGCACCTCGCTGGCACCTGGAACTGGCCGCGCCGGAAGCCCGATGAAGGCAGACGCGTCACGCTGTCCGGCTTCGCCGGGTCAGCTCGCAGCAGTGAGGGGAACGGCCTCGCCTGCGGCGCCGCGGCCGGATCCTGCACCGGACCGCGGACCGGCCGTTTCGCGGCCGACCGGCTGTATCCCACGGCCTGCGCCGGCCGCGTCAAGGACGCTCACGCGGTCCTTCGGACCGGCCCTGCCGGGCCGTCCCTGACCCGATCGCCGCCGCCGTGGGCCGGTGACACCAGCCGCCCCCCGGCGGCGCAGGACCAGGGCCGCCCGGCCGCGACATTTCAGTCAGGATCGGTGTTCCCGCGGAATCACCCCCGCCGGCCGGCTCCTGGCGGGGTTAGCCGTGTTCGTCGCTGGATGGTCATTGGCTGGCGCTCCAGGCGCAGGTCGGAGATGACGACCCTCATAGGAGGACTGGCGGGAGTTACCTGAACCGAGGCCACCATGGGCGTGTCCGGCCTGGCCGACCCGTACGTCTGGTCGTCCCTGATCGGCCGCGTCACCCCGCTGGTGATGGTCGTGGCGACGCTGGCCGTGTGGTCCTGGCGGACCCGCCGGGCGGCCAGCGCGCTGCCGTCCGCGCCGCGCCAACTGGTGGTGCCGCCGAGCGGCCACGCCCAGCCCGAAGTCGCCTCCGCTGCGGATCCGCCGCCCGGCGCGCCCGCCACCCCCGGCCCGCCACCCCACGGCCAGGGATGAGCGCCCGCACAAGGGCAGGGATGGGAACCGCCACCCGGCCCACAGCCGAGCCGGCCGCCGGGATGGGGAGGTGCGGGTGGCCCGCCCCGCCGCCCCGGCACGGCCCGCCGGCCTGGTCTGGGTCCTGCTCGCCGTCCCCGCGGTCGTGGTCGTCCTGGCCGTGATCGTGGCCGTCGCCGTGCCGACCTTCCTGGGTGCGCGTGAACGCGCCCAGCAGCGCCAAGCCGCCCGTGTCGACGCCGCCCAACCCCGCCTGGCGACCCCCGAGACCATCGGCGGCATCGGCCGCGCCACCAACCCGGCCCTCACCCAGGTCACTGCCGACCTCGCGCAACGCCAGCAGGAAGGCGGCTACACCAACGCGATGGGCGCGGTCTATGGCCCCGACGCCCAGCACCGGCTCCTGTTCGTCACCGCCGTGCGCACCACCTCGGCCAGTAAGCGAACCGCCTACGTCCGCAGCATGCACGCCTCGTCGCTGGCATTGGTCCCCGACGCCCAAGCGGCCGCAACCCCGAGCAGCCCGGCCCGCGGCGGCGTCACCTTCGACTGCGCCACCGTGCCAGGCAACCTCCAACGGATTAGCGCGGTCTGCACCTGGGACGGCGACACCGCCGGCGTCGGCTATGTCGGCATCCCCGTCAGCCAACTCGCCGACCTGCTCGCCGAGGCCCGCGTGACCATCCGCCGCCTGTCCTAACCCCAGCGACCACACCCCACGGCACCGCCGGGCAAGGTGTCGAGGTCTGTGCAGGAAGCCTGGCGCGGCTCGGTCAGGTTCGCAATGGCCGCGTCGATAACCTTCGCTACATGTAGTAGCGGTAGTCGGGTTGGGGCTGCACCTTGGCTGGAAGTTCGGCCAGGATCTCGCCGACCCGGTCGGCGAAGGCGAGCGTCATGGGCTGGTCGCAGGAGAAGTCGGTGGTGTTCCAGTTGAGCTTGCTCAGTCCGAGCGTTTCGGTCAAGAGTGCCTCGGCGGGCGTGTCGCCGTGGTGTTCGAGCAGCTCAAGCGGCTGCGGGGCGCGCGGCCCGGGGTAGCTCCGCAGGAACGGGACGTAGCCCTTGGTGTAGATGAGGAAGTCGTCGTCGGCGAACCTCACCCAGGTGCCGCGCAGGGGCGGGTAGATGCCGTGGCGCAGAAGCTGCAGCCCGCGCTTGCCGAAGGCCAGCAGGTCGACCTCGGGGATGTGCTGGAGCGCTGCTCGGAAGCCTTGCAGCTCCTCGTCCCAGTACCTCGAGGACTTGTGGACCACCACACGGAGCGGAGCCCGCTTGGCGTGGCGCTGGTAGACGGCGAGCACGTCGGCGAGCAGGTGGCGGGCCTGGTCCTTGGTCAGGTGGGGCGCGCGGCCGGGCTGGTCCCACTCGAACGGCTGGCCCCGGAGCACCAGGCCGTCGCTGCGGTGGGAGAAGATCTGGGCCAGGCTGGTGCGCACCTGCGCGGCGGCGCCGTGCTCGCGGTAGAACTCGATGCCGACGTAGCAGGTGTCGGGTTGCAGGTCGGCCAGGCGCCATGGCTGGCCGCCGGCCTTGTAGTACAGGCCGATGCAGAAGTTCCAGGCCCGGGTCGCCGGGTCCTGGACTCGTCGTCCA
>Ga0307278_10000856_pt1 | contig 14949 bp, 13 predicted proteins | sample ER_DNA_117_FD_194482 | JGI IMG/M metagenome (GOLD analysis project Ga0307278, IMG submission 194482) | Bulk soil microbial communities from the East River watershed near Crested Butte, Colorado, United States - ER_DNA_117 | ecosystem: Environmental > Terrestrial > Soil > Floodplain | place... | reverse complement strand
AGGAGATAGAAGCGATTCTCCTTCGATATGCTAGGTCCGCCATTGGAAACATTCTCGCGCTCGGCGGCGATAGGCCTGCTGGAGTTGCCTATGATAAATCGCGGGACTCGTTCCAACATGCAATCGATCTGGTCAGATTCATTCGCAGATTCAACGAGTCCGGCGCGCATACGGACCGCCGCGGTTTTGGAATCGGAGTGGCCGGTTTCCCCGAGGGACATCCCACCACACCCAATCGATTAGTCGAAATGGATTACTTCAAAGCGAAAGTGGACGCCGGCGCCGACTACATCGTCACGCAGCTATTTTTTGATAATCACGACTTCGTCGATTTCCGGGAACGCTGTGCACTCAGCGAGATTCACATCCCGATTATCGCTGGGATAATGCCGATTTCTTCTATCAGCGGATTTAAACGCATCGCCGAACTGGCGGGCGGCGCACGCTTCCCCGCTAAGCTTCTGCGCGCGCTACAGCGCTGCCAAAACGATCCTGAAGTGGTCAGGCGCGTCGGCATTCAATACGCGTTGGAACAATGTCACGATCTTCTGGATAATGACGTCGCGGGTATCCACTTCTATACACTGAACCGCTCGGACGCCACGCGAGTAATTTTTGATAGCCTTGGCTTTCCGCGTCATCGGAACGCGCAGGCTTCGAGCTTGTAGTCGAACGATAAACCCTGGCACATTGAAATAGGTGCGCCTTTGCATATTTTCGGGAGTTAACCTGGTCATCGCCGTTTCTCCATAACGAGGCAAAACAGCTGGATGGGAGAAACTTGCGCAAAGTCGATGACACGCGCAAAATCTCGAGATGTTACGGGTTCGCCGCTCGCTTTACTGGCAGGCTGCAGCGCTGGTCGCAGCGGTTGCTCTGATTTTTGCACTCTCGCACTTTTTCCCAGTCGCAGACTTTATCGAGGCGGTGCAACAGCGCGTGATGAGGTTGGGCGCCTGGGCCGCGATTTGCTACCCATTGCTTTTCGCAGCTTGCAATGTCCTTCTCCTTCCGGGCGGAATCCTGGCTGTCGGAGGGGGTTTTTTCTTCGGTTTGTGGTGGGGATTTTTAATCGTGTTTGTAGGCAACGTCGTCGGTACAGCAATTTCCTTTGCACTAAGCCGGTCGATGGCCAGGCGATGGTTTCAGCAAAAACTCTCGGGTAATCCAACCCTGCAGGCACTGGGGCCTGCTGTGGAACGCGAGAGTTGGAAAATCATTCTGTTGAGTCAACTGCACCCCCTTTTTCCTACGAGCCTACTGAATTACTTCTATGGTTTGACGCGAATTCGATTTAGTTCCTATATGCTTTGGTCCTCCATCGGACGAATCCCAGGCCTTTTTTTGTACGCTTACGTCGGGACACTGGGGCAATTTGCAGTGCGTATCATGCGCGGGAAAAATTACCCGCGCACGATCGAGTATTGGATCTGGGGAGGAGTCTTTGTAACGACTGCACTGCTCTTGATGTTACTGGGCCGCGTGGCGTACCGGGCGATGCAAACGTCACAGGCCGCGGCAAGGCTGGCTGGCGAGAGGCAGAGAGATGGCATGAAGGACGGAGTATTATTAAGATAACTAGCTTATTACTAGCAACTTATGTCTATGATGTTTAAGCTGCCAAGAGAGTACGACGTGGTGGTCGTCGGCAGTGGGCATGCAGGAATCGAAGCGGCACTGGCTGCCGCTCGAATCGGATGTCGCACGCTGATGCTGACCCAAAACTTGGACACGATTGGTCAGATGTCGTGCAATCCGGCGATCGGGGGTCTAGCCAAGGGGCACATTGTGCGCGAAATCGATGCCATGGGCGGTGCTATGGGCGTCAACGCCGACGCAACGGGAATCCAGTTTCGAATGCTCAATCGAACCAAAGGTCCATCCGTTCGGGCCCCACGAGTCCAATGCGACAAAAAGGCCTACCAGTTTCGAATGAAGGCTATTTTAGAAGCCGCAGAAAATCTCGACGTTAAGCAAGCAACTGTATCACGGATCATCGTCGAGGACCGAAAAGTCCTCGGGGTTGAGACGGATCTCGGGTTGAGAGTTGCCACGCGCAGCGTTGTGATCACTTCCGGGACATTCCTGCGCGCTCTTTTGCACGTAGGTGAGAGCAGCAAACCGGGCGGCCGGATGGCTGATGCTAGTTCGAGCTTGAGCGACAACCTTCGTCAGCTTGGCTTCGAAGTAGGACGATTCAAGACCGGAACCCCTTGTAGATTGAACGCCCGGTCGATCGATTTTTCGCGCTGTACGATTCAAGTCGGCGAGGAGCCTCCTCCGACTTTTGCTTTCGAGGCTGAAGAGATCGGCGACGGCCGAGGCGAGGTCTTCACGTTGAACTCTATTCGCGGCGGAAAGTTCCACGTGGAACAACTTCCCTGCTGGATAACTGCTACGACGCCAAAGACGCATGAAGTCATCCGGGCAAATCTTGACCGATCCCCGCTTTACGCCGGGAGGATAAAGGGCATAGGCCCACGATATTGCCCCTCGATAGAAGACAAGGTTGTAAGATTTTCAGATAGACCTTCGCATCAAATTTTTCTCGAGCCCGAGGGGTGCCATACGGAAGAGTATTACGTCAACGGAATCTCCACTAGTCTACCGTACGATGTCCAACTAGAACTGCTTCATACCATTCCAGGGTTGGAGCAAGCCGAGATCATGCGGCCAGGCTACGCTGTCGAATATGATTATTTTCCTCCAACCCAGCTTTTTCCGACCTTGGAAACCAAGCTAGTCAGCGGGCTTTATTTTGCAGGCCAAGTTAACGGTACCTCTGGGTATGAAGAGGCGGCAGCCCAAGGCCTGATCGCTGGAACCAACGCGGCTTTGAAAGTTCAAGACCGTTCGCCATTTGTCCTAGGCAGGAGAGAAGCTTATATCGCGGTTCTCATTGATGATCTGGTCACCAAGGGAACCGAAGAGCCGTATCGAATGTTTACAAGCCGAGCGGAGGATCGACTCTTTTTGCGCCACGATAACGCAGATCAGCGCTTGACCGAAGGGGCGTTTAGCGTGGGGTTAGTGAGCAAGGACCGCTTTGCTCGTTTTCAGGAGAAAATGCGCCTTTTGGAGCAAGCTCGGTCAACAGCTCTCGGGACGAAGCTTCGAGGCGTTCCAATCTCCCAATTGTTCAAGAAACCGAATTTCGGAGCGCAGAATTTGCCTCTTGAGATTCTTTCTCGTGTGCCACCTGCGATTTGGGAGCTCGTCGAGACCGATTTCAAGTACGAGGGCTATACGGCTCGGCAATCCGAACAAAATCGACAGCTGGAACGCAGACAGGAACAAGTTATCCCGGACGGGTTGGATTATAGGAAGATCCGCGGGCTTCGCTCCGAGACGCGACAGAAACTAGCAGCTTTTCGTCCAACCTCGCTTGGCCAAGCTGCGCGTATAAGCGGGATCACGCCAGCGGATGTTGCTATTATTTCTATTTGGCTGTCTAAGAACAACTTACAATACAACCGGCCGGAGTAAAGGCCAGTTCATCACAAACGCTTGATGCTGAGGTTGGCTACTGTATTGGTGGCAAGTTATCTATTGGGATCGATTCCTTTCGGATATCTGGCTGGTAGGCTCGCTGGGATCGACATCCGGAAAGCCGGCAGCGGTAACATTGGCGCCGCGAATGTCGTGCGTGTCCTAGGGAAACGATTCGGCTACCCGGTTTTCATCTTGGATTTCTTAAAGGGTCTAGGCGCGGTGAGGATTTCGATCGCAATCGCGACGGCTATGCGGCCGGAATGGGGTTCACCCGAGATGTTGGGAATTCTCGCGGCGGTATCTGCTGTGATCGGGCATTGTTTTCCGCTGTGGCTGAAGTTCCGGGGAGGAAAGGGCATTGCCACCTCTGCAGGAGCGCTTTTCGGTCTCATGCCACTCGCGATGCTGATTGGGGTGGCCATTTGGATATCGGTCTTCTGGTTGACGCGCTATGTCTCAGTAGCGTCGGTGGCGGCTGCGGTCGCCCTGCCACTCGTGATCGCCGTCATGACTCGGCTAAATCAAAGCTATGGGAAAGCGTTGTTTTACTCGTCGCTTTGTATCGCGGGAGTTGTCATTTGGCGGCACCATTCAAATCTTTCCCGGCTAATGCGCGGCAGGGAACCACGCTTTACCAGGAAGTGAACATCGATAAAACAGCAATCTTGGGTACCGGTGCTTGGGGAACGGCGTTGGCTTGGCTATGGGGAAAAAACGGGCGGCAAATTTCCCTTTGGGGTCACAACGTCGCTCGTGTCATGCGCATGCAAAAAACGCGGGAAAACCGCGACTATCTTCCGGGAGTTAAATTGCCTGAGTCAGTGGATGTTACATCCGAACTGAGCGACTGCGCCGGAGCGGATCTCATCGTCTTTGTTACACCCTCAACTGTGTTGCGCGAGATCGCGACCCGTCTACGAAAACTCATAGTTAATCCGCGCTCTCTATTCCTGAGTTGCACCAAAGGGGTCGAGCACCTGACGGGGATGCGGATGAGCCAAATCATCCGCGAAGTTTTCCCGGGGCACGGAATCGCAGTCTTATCGGGCCCAAACCTCGCCGTCGAAATCGCGCAAAATCTACCGACCGCGACAGTCATTGGCTGCGATGACGTTAATTGCGCGGCGAGGCTGCAAAACATCCTGGGCAGTTCGCGGTTTCGCATTTACACCAGTCAAGATGTCGTTTCTATCGAGTTGGGTGGCGCGTTGAAAAATGTCTTCGCCTTGGCGGCCGGAATTAGCGATGGTCTCGGACTCGGCGATAATGCGAAAGCCGCGTTGGTCACTCGATCCTTGACCGAGCTGGTCCGGCTAGGGGTTGCCATGGGCGGGAACGCGAAGGGCTTTTATGGATTAAGTGGGGCGGGCGACCTGATCCTGACCTGCTACAGCGAACGCAGCCGCAATCATACTGTTGGCAAGCGTCTGGGGGAGGGCGAACCAGTCTCTCAGATTAGCGCGTCAATGAAAGCGGTGGCCGAAGGGATTCCGACCGCGCGAAGCGCGTGGGAATGCGCACGGCGATTGAACATCGCCACACCAATCATCGATCAGGTATACGCCGTGCTGTACGAGCAGAAAAAACCGACCGTCGCGCTGGACGCACTGCTAAGGCGCGAACAAAAAGCGGAACACTTGTAGGGGAGCATCTTATTGTAGCGTCTCCGAGATTACAGATTTGCTGCCGCATATTTGTCGCAAAATTGAGCGATCACCGCCCGGTACAATTGCCGCTCAGCGATTTGAATCCGCGCGTGTAGAGTTTCCGGCGTTTCGTCAGGCAAGATTGCAACCTCGCGTTGAGCGATGATCTGCCCGTGGTCGATTTTCTCATCGACATAATGCACCGTGCAGCCCGTCACAGTTTCGCCGGCTTCGAGAGCTTGTTTCCATGCTTCAAGACCCGGAAACCTTGGCAGAAGGGATGGATGGATGTTGATGATACGCTGGGGGAATGCCTTGAGCATCGGCGCGTGCAACACCCGCATAAAACCGGCGAGGACCACAAGATGAACGCCCGCTTCACGCAACATTTTCACAAGCTCCTCTTCTACTTCCGGCTCTAGGCGCGTGCGAAATCGACCGGGCGCCAAATAGGCATTCGCAACGGAAAACTCGCGCGCGATCTCAAGGATTGGCGCGTCGAGCACATCCGAAATTACCACACGCGCTTCCGCGGGAAGGTCGCCGGAGCGGATGCGTTCGAGAATCGCCCGGCAGTTACTTCCTTTTCCCGATCCGAGAATTGCAATTGGTAACCGTTTCACCGATGGATTCTGCGTTTGTCCATTAACCGAGACGAATGGGGCTAGCGATAAATTTCAGCTCCTGGTTTTGCATACTTTTTCGATTAAACGCGAAGTTGAATAGCCGGCCTCAAACGGAATGAGGCGAACCTCCGCGCCGATTTCCTTCAACACTGCGCGCTCCTCTTCGTTCAACGTTTCGGAGGTGTAATCGCCACCTTTGACATAAATAGCCGGCCTGATCGCAGCAATAAATTGCGTCGCCCGGATTTGTGGAAAAATCGTGACCAGATCTACGCATTGCAAAGCGGCAAGAACCTCGGCGCGATCGCTCTCCGTTGTAACAGGACGGCCGCTTCCTTTCAACTCGCGGACCGAACGGTCGCCATTCAACCCGACTGCCAGGAAATCGCCGAGCGCACGCGCAGCTTGCAAGTACCGCACGTGCCCGACGTGGAGTAGATCGAAACACCCGTTCGTAGCGACCAGCTTTTTACCAGCAGCACGCAATTTTTTGCAGCACGCAGAAAGTTCCTCGAGCTCAACGATCTTTGGGCTCATGCTTTTCTTATTCAAAACATTTGGCTCATCGCCACATTGTGCGGCAATATTCGCTGTTTGCCTCTCACCGATTTGAGTGACCCCGCGAAAATGATCGAAAGAAAAAGGAAGCGCAATGCACAAACTTTGAAGGCTCGCGACGGGTTCCGGCTTTGCAAGAAGCCGCTGGTGCGCGTTGCCGTAGACGACCGATTACACGGCGTCGACGATAGCGTGTACCTACCGCGCGTCTATAGTGCGCCAATCCTGTTCGCCATCGCACGCGATTCGTGCACCATCTTCGCGAGTTGGAATATCGATTGGACGTCAGTTTTTGAAAAAGCGATGCCAGTGGATCGACAGGTCCATCTTCGGGTGTATCGCGCAGACGGTCTTGAAGAAAAAACCGTGGCTGTCGAACCGATGGCCGCGATGGATTACGTCACAACATCGGACCCGGACGGTTCCTATCGCGTCGAGATCGGATACTACCAACCTGCCGACGTCTGGCATTCAGTTGCGCTGTCGAATAAGGTCCTGATGCCGCGCAATGAGATCGCTGAAACCGCCGACGTGGACATCGCCATGATTCCCTTCCACCTCAGTTTTCAACAGCTGCTGAATCTATTCGGGTTGGGGAACGAAACTGCGTTGGCGAATGTCATGTCGGAATTTCAAAAGCGCGCATTGAGCGAAGGACACGAGGGGCTGAGCGCACAGGAGACAAAAATTTTGCGGAAGCTAGACGTTTCTCTATCCGCGATCGCAACGGCGCGCCGCGCTCTTAATGACGTCGATGGCGAAAAGCTTGCGCGGCGCGCCGGCGTGCTTTCCTATTTCGGCTCAACCAGCCCGTCGCGCGGATTCGAAGGCGACTGGGCCTCAGCCGGCTCGTAAGTTGTTGTCTTATTAATCGGCGGAGCGTTTTGGCGTCGCTAGTACATCCGCCTAAACGCGCGGGTGAGCCAGTTTGCTGCGGCGGACGCCATAGAAGAAGTAAACGACGATGCCGATGACGAACCAGATAATGAGCCGTTCCCACGTTCGCCATGGTAGCGAGATCATCAGCGCCAACGCAGACAGTGCGCCCATGGGGGCGACGAACCACACCGCCGGCGCCTTGAATCTGCGCGGCAACTCCGGCTCGCGGACCCGCAGCACTAGCACGCCGATTGAGACGATCACGAAGGCCAGCAGTGTGCCGATGGAAACGAGGCTCGCAGCATCGCGGATCGGCAAGATCGCAGCGAAGAATGCCACCACCACACCGGTCACTATCGTCGTGATCCACGGTGTCTGGAATTTTGGGTGAACCCTGCTCACAAACTCCGGCAGCAAGCCGTCGTCGGCCATTGTCCAAAAAATCCGCGACTGGCCCAGCAGCATCACCAGAATCACAGAGCTAAGGCCCGCGATGGCGCCGAGTTTGATTAGTGAGGACATCCAGCCAAGCCCGGCGTGATCCGCCGCGACCGCGATCGGATCGGGGACGTTCAAGTCACGGTACGACGCCACACCCGTCGCGACGCCGGCGACCAGAATGTAAAGCACCGTACAAATCAACAGCGAGCCGATGATGCCGATCGGCATGTCGCGCTGGGGATTTTTTGCTTCCTGCGCAGCCGTGCTGACAGCATCGAAACCGATGTAAGCAAAGAACACAATCGAGGCCCCTTGCATGACGCCGGTCCAGCCAAAGTGGCCTCGTACGCCGGTGTTTGGCGGGATAAACGGATGCCAATTCGCGGGATTTACCGCGTAAGCCGCGCCAATGATGAACAGCAGCACCACCGCGACTTTAACAAAGACAATAACGTTGTTGACCGTCGCGGATTCTCGAATGCCAATCACCAGCAGGAGACTGACGATACCGATGATGATGACCGCCGGCAGATTAAAGATGGCCGTGACCTGTGTTCCATCCGCGAGCGTGATAAGCGTCCCGCGCGCCGCAGATAATTCGGCCGGGATGTGAATGCCGATGTCGCGCAGAAATGAGACGACGTAGCCGGACCAGCCGATAGAAACGGTGACCGCTCCCAGAGCGTATTCGAGGATCAAATCCCAGCCGATGATCCACGCAAAAAGTTCGCCGAGCGTAGCGTAGCCGTAGGTGTACGCGCTGCCGGCCATCGGCACCAGGGATGCGAACTCGCTGTAGCAGAGCGCCGCAAAAATCGACGCTACGCCTGCCAGCACGAACGACAAAATCACCGCCGGCCCCGCATTCTGCGCCGCGACGGTGCCCGTGAGCACGAAAATGCCGGTGCCAATGATTGCACCGATGCCAAGCGCGGTAAGGTTGGTCGCTCCCAGCGCGCGTTTTAAACGCTGATCCGTCAGCGCATCAGCTTGAAGTTGCGTGACGCTTTTTCGACGAAGTAAGTTCATGAGCGAAGTTGTTTTTTGGTTGTGCTAATCGGGATGAGCCAAGCAAGTCAAGCTGTCCGTGATCTTTTGCGCCGAAATTCCCACAGAAAATACACGGGCACCCCAGTAAGGACGATCATCAAGCCCGGCCAGGTAGTGGCCGTCTGATACATGAACAGCACCACGAGAATCACGGTTGCGCCGACGACGTATAGAGCGGGCACGATTGGATAGCCAAATGCCCGATAGGGTCGTTCCACGTCTGGCTGTTTTCGACGCAGCAAGAAGATGCCGATGATCGTCAGAATGTAGAAAATGAGCGCGGCCGAAATTACATAGTCCAGTAGATTGCCGTAAAGGTTGCCGTAACCGGTAACGCTGCCGGCTGCGTCTGTCTTAACAGTTCGCGGTAGGACGAGGACACCGGCCCAAATGCCTTGAATGATGAGACCCCATGCGGGCACATGATTTTTGTTCAACTCGCCAACCCGACGAAAGAAGAGACCATCGCGCGCCATCGCATAATAGGCGCGCGCGCCGGCCAGAATCAGCCCGTTATTGCAACCGAAAGTGGAAACCATGATCGCGATGGCCATGATCGCCGCGCCCGCGCCGGGGAAGATGACGTTAGCGGTCTCAGACGCGACGCGGTCGCTGGGCGCGTTCTGAATTGCATCGAAAGGCAGCGCCGCCAGGTACGCCACGTTGGCCAACAGATAAAGGCCAATCACGAGCACCGTGCCGAACGCAAGTGAGAGCGGCACGTTGCGTCGCGGGTTGACCACCTCGCCCGCCGTGAATGTGATGTTGTTCCACGCGTCGGCAGAGAAAAGCGAATTTGTTTGGGCCACGCAAATTCCGACGAAGAGGCCGAAGGCGGTCGCAGCGGTCAGACCCGCGCCCACATCCTGCAAATTTCCACGTATCGTCCAGAAGTCGCTGAAGTTTGCTGCGCCTGCGCCGGATCTTAGACCCACGATAATGCCCAGCACGATGAGCGCAATCAGCGCGCCGGTCTTTGCCGTGGTGAAGACGTTTTGCACCAGCTTGCCAACTTCCAGGCCGCGCGTGTTCGTGAATGTGAGAAAACCGATTAGTGCCAAGCCGACGAATTGTGCTGTAGAAAGCGATACCGCGTACCCGCCGAATCGGATCGGCGCAATAAGGTAATTGGTCTCCGAGACCCACGGAAGAAGCACGCCCATGTAACGAGCGAATCCGACTGCGACCGCCGCGATCGTGCCGGTCTGAATGACAAGGAAAAGGGTCCAGCCGTAAAGGAATCCCCACAGCGGCGAAAAAGCTTCGCGGAGATATACGTATTGACCGCCGGCTTTCGGCATCATTGCCGCCAGCTCACCGTACGACAGCGCGGCCGTAAGCGTCAGCAAGCCGGTGACGAGCCAAACCACGAGTAGCCATCCCGGCGCGCCGACCTGCCGGGCAATGATCGACGAAACAATGAAAATTCCGGAGCCGATCATCGAGCCAGCCACGAGCATGGTTGAGTCGAGCAAGCCGAGTCCCCTGACCAATTTTTGCTCAGCTACGGGTGCTTCGGTAATTGCGCTTGTCATATAGGTTGGTTGAATGGCGGAGAGTTAATCATCACTCGACTGTGTCGTGCAATGCCAAAAAACTGCGCTCTCATATTTTGGTCGCTCGACCGATTCAAACGCAAAAATGTTTACGCGTAGAAAGGAACCGTGTAATCTCCGCCGCGCGATGATTTCAAATCACCTGTCTTTCGTGCGGAAGAGCCTCTCCATTTTGTGTGCTGGTGCGGCGCTTGTCGTCGAATTCACTGCCGCGCCACACGGCGCTTACGCGCGAGGAACAACACAGTTTGAAGCGCTACCGCTGGTGCGCTCGCGACAAAATCATTTGCTAGTGCGCGCTTTTATCAACGGGAAGGCAGCGTGGCTCACGGTCGACAGCGGTGCGCCGGTAAGCGTAATCGCTTTGAATCGTCGCGAGTATTTTCGGCTGAAGCCCGCCACAGCCGAATCAAATCTACCCGCACGTGTTCAGATTAACGGAGGCTTCAACAACGTTACGATCGCGCGTGAACTGAGGATCGGAGCGCTAGCTCTGGTCGATCAACCAGTGGTTACAGTCGATCTCGGCTACTCCGCTCGCGCCGCGCGGTTCGCTCATGAACAAGAAATCGACGGGATCATTGGAGCGGACATTCTTTTCCCGACGCAAGCGGTGCTGGATTGTGAGCGGCAGTTGCTCATTCTCAAGACCGATCCGGCCGTCCTCGGCAGCTTCCCTGGTTTTAATCGGCGCGGATTGCGGGCTGTTCCGATTCAAGTCAGCGATGGTTACAATTTGTATGTCAATGGTTCCGTTAACGGAAAGCCTGCCAGGCTGATGGTCGACACTGGTTCGTTCACCACGCTGTTGCATCGTTCGTTCGTTCGGCGAATGCGAATTGCTACGCGCGAAACACCCTATAGTTCGTCGGCTGTGAATCTGAAGGAGCGTGGCGTGCGCGTCGCGCATATTCGCAAACTTTCGGTCGGCTCGGTAGATATTTTTGGCAAGGACGTTGGTGTCATTGACTTGGAAGGATTAATTCACGACGGCTTGTTGGAAGGTTCCCCGCCCGTCGCCGGTCTGCTCGGCGCAGAAACGCTGAGGCGCCACCATGGCGTGATCGACTTCGGCACGCGCACTCTCTATTTGAGATAGCGAGCACCGCCATCGGCTTTGTCATTCCGCACGAAGTCGAGGAGTCTCTTATTTTTCTGCTGGTGAAGAAAATTATGCAGGCATTCGTTTTAGCCGCCGGACGGGGCAAGCGGCTGCGGCCTTTAACGGACGAGCTCCCAAAGCCGCTCATTCCGATTTTTCAAAAGCCCCTCATCACTTTCGCGTTAGATCATTTGATTGCCGCAGGAGTCAACCAGTTCGTGATCAATACGCACAGGTGTCCCGAATTATTTCAAAGCTTTTTCCATGGGAGCGACTATGCCGGCCGTTCGGTCACGCTTATTCACGAACCAGAACTGCTGGAGACCGGCGGCGGCATCAAGAACGCAGAACGCGAGCTCGGCACCGATCCATTTCTGACCTACAGCGGCGACATTCTGACCGATGTCAATCTGCAACCTTTGATTGACGAACATTTGCGCCACCGCAACGACGTAACTCTTGCATTGCGTGAGACCGGCTTGGCTTCGGATATAGCTTTGCGTGACCACCGCGTTGTGGATATCGCGAATCGCTACGGTATCGCCGGAAATCTCGATTTCGCTAACATCGCCGTCTGGAATCCAGCGATCTTCCAACGAATTCCGCCGCACAAAAAGATCTCATTCATTCCGATCATTGCTGATTGGATGGGCCAGGGTGGTCAGATCGGCGGTTTCGTGATGAACGACGGAAAATGGTTCAATATTGGTTCGCGTACGCAATATCTCGACGTGCACCGCAGAATTTTGCGAGAGAATTGGAAACCGTATTACCTCAAAATACATGACTGGCCTGAGCGCATAGCGAAATCAGCGGTTGTTGATGCCAGTGCGGAATTACACGGCTGCTCAGTTGTCGGAGAGCATTGTGAAGTCGGCGCAGAAGCGATCTTGGAAGACACGATTTTGTGGCCGAACGCACAAATTGCTTCCCAAAGTCGGCTTCAGGGTTGTATTGTCCGCTCCAAAAAAAAGGCCAGCGGCATCCATCGCAACATCGACATCTAAATCCAACCCATGAAAACGGCGCTGCTTCTCCGACGAACGCGAATGCATTTTCCGCGTTTGAACGTCGACGAGATAAAAATCAGGCCAATTGAAAAAGGAGGTTCTGACCGGAAATTCTATCGAATCGATTGCCCTACAGATCAGGCGCTGATCCTGGTCAAATACAATCTGGAGCGCGAAGAAAATCGGCACTACGTCCAGATCGCGAAATTTCTCGACTCTCACGGAATTCGAGTCCCCAGAATTTATTTTCACGATCCCACCGAAGGCCTCATCTGGATCGAAGATTTGGGCGAACGCGACCTCTACAGCTATCACGACGAGAGCTGGCTCGTTCGCCGCGTGTTTTACGAATCAGCCATCGACCAAATTCTGAAGCTTCACAGTCTGCCGGAATCTGTCTGCGCAGAAATGAAGGAGCATTTGCCAGCCGAGTTTAACGCTGCGCTTTACCGATGGGAACAGAAGTACTTTTTCGACAATTGCCTCAGTCGGTATTTCAGGATCGACGAGTCAAAACGCAAAGAGGTGGCCGTGCTTCCGCGATTGCGCGAAATCCCAAAACAGCTTGCAGGTTTGCCGAGGGTTTTGGTCCACCGCGATTTTCAATCGCAAAACATTATTATCCAGAACGGGCAGGCTAATCTGATTGATTTTCAGGGAATGCGGCCTGGCTTGGCGGAGTACGATCTGGCATCGTTGCTCTACGATCCGTACGTCGATCTTGCAGAAACGGAGCGCGCCGAGTTGATCACGTACTATCGCGAGCAGCAGAGCAAAAGCGGAACAACGCGTGACGGCGATTTCGATTCCACGCTGCGCCTATGCGCGACGCAGCGCCTGATGCAGGCGCTGGGTGCTTATGGATTTCTCGGATTGGTCAAGGGAAACCAAAATTTCCTGAAATACATTCCAAGAGCCGTCCGCTCGCTACGAGACACCGTCGCGAAAATTGACAGCCTTGAGCCACTTGCATCTTTTCTTGCGGATCTCTCTGATCGGCAGCCAGCTCATTGAGTTTTTCCGCGGCAAATAGCTCGTGCTACTTCATGCCGACAAATGGATTGGTTCTCCGTTCGATCCCAATTTTCGTCGGTGGCCCGTGGCCAGGAAGCACTGTCACGTCGTCTCCGAGCGGAAATATTTTTTTCCTGATCTCACTTATCAGCAGATCGATATCTCCGCCGGGCAAGTCCCCGCGACCAATGCTCCCGGCAAAAAGGACATCGCCATCGATGAGCAATTTATCCTTGCGCGAGAAGAAACAAAGACTGCCAGGGCAATGTCCGGGAACGTCCAGAACTTGAAAATCGGCGCCCAGAAAATCTCGGTTTGGCGTTTCTTCGACGAAAAAATCCGGTTTGGCCGGTTCGATTTCGAGTTCGAACCCAAAATTGCGAAAAAATTCCCGGTCGGAGATCATAGGCGCGGTGAGCGGGTGACAACCAATCGGACAACCAAATTGCTGCTTGATGCTGGCAACATCCTGGACGTGATCGATATGTCCGTGTGTCAGGAGCAAAAGTTTCGGCTCGACCCCATGCGAACGCACCCATTCGCAAGCGCCCTGAGGCGCGTCGAAGAGGATTTGGCCCTCTGGCGCTTTAAACAAATAGCAATTCGTTTCGAAAATGCCGCCGCAAAAGCTTTCGTAACCCATATGATTCACTGTATCGAGGCGTCGCTACGACTGAAGGCGTGAGTTTTTACGAATATTGAATGTTCGCTGTTCTTGATTGTCTCATTCCTACTCACATGCCGATCTCGTTTCATCATCTTGCGTTCCACCGTGAAATCTGCCAAGGTGGGAAACCGCGTAATTACACATGAAATCACATTTCCAGCGAAGCTTGGCGTTGTGCGCCATCGTTTTAACAGCCGCGATTGCCGCGCCATCTGCAGTAGCGGCGTCGAAGGAAACGATCTCCATGTCCGTCGGTCGGCTGTTGGAGGAAGGCCATTATACCCGCCAGAAGCTGAATGAGGAAATTTCGAGAAAATTCCTGCAGAGTTATTTGGAGTTGCTCGATTTCAGTCACCTGTTCTTTACCCAGCAAGACGTTGACGCACTCACAGCAAAATACGGCAACTCGCTGGCCGGGGACGTTCTTCTCGGCACCCTGAAACCGGCCTACGAGATTTACGCTCTATACACGAAACGGGTTGACGAGCGGGTCGCGAAGATAAAAGAGCTGTTGAAGCAGCCGATCGATTTCAAGAGCAACGCAACGGTCGAGTTGAGCCGCCAAAAATCGCCATGGCCAAAAGATGAAGGCGAAGCCGACCAGCTGTGGCGCGGTCGTATTACAAACGAGCTGTTGCAGGAAAATCTGAGCGAGCATCCGATTGAGCCCGCACCGCAACTGGTCGCGCGCCGCTATGATCGCCTCGCCCGCAACGTCCACGAGCAAGATAAGGACGAGCAAATCAAACTCTTTCTCGATGCGCTTGCACAGGCGTACGACCCGCATTCGGAATACCTGAGCAAGGCCGATATGAAGAATTTCAGCATCAACATGGGCCTCTCGCTGGTAGGCATCGGCGCCATGCTCCGGTCGGAAGATGGCTATGCGAAAATTGAAAGCCTGGTGC
>Ga0307278_10000855_pt1 | contig 14954 bp, 13 predicted proteins | sample ER_DNA_117_FD_194482 | JGI IMG/M metagenome (GOLD analysis project Ga0307278, IMG submission 194482) | Bulk soil microbial communities from the East River watershed near Crested Butte, Colorado, United States - ER_DNA_117 | ecosystem: Environmental > Terrestrial > Soil > Floodplain | place... | reverse complement strand
CGCCGGTCGCGTCGCCGAGATTTTGGATTAATGATTCTTCCTCTACCTCTTCCTTTCACTCTGCTTACTTGAGCGAGATGTCAGGAAGAGGAAGATTAAGAGGAAGAGGAAGCGGGAGAGCAAACCTTACGCCAGTAGCTCAATTGGTAGAGTAGCGGTCTCCAAAACCGTCGGTTGGGGGTTCGAGTCCCTCCTGGCGTGCTTGAAGACTTGCAAACGCCGAACGCCCAACATCGAACGTTGAACTTTAAATTCAGAGGCAGCCAATTTGGCGTTGGACGCGTGTCACGCTGTAGCCTTGCGAAGGCGGGTTGAGCGTTGGATGTTGGACGTTGTTTTTAGAAATCAATGATTACGAGAGTAAAAAATTTCTTCAGCGAAGTGAAGGTCGAGTTGCAGAAAGCTTCCTGGCCGTGGGACCCGAAAGAAAAGGGATTCCGCCGCTATAAGGAGCTCACGGACTCGACGCTCGTGGTTGTCATCGCAATGTTATTGCTGGGCGGGTACGTTGCCCTTTTCGATTTCGTCCTTGTGAACTTTGTCCACTTTTTTACCCGATTGCATTGATTTATGGCGCAAACACTCGCAGGCAAAGATCAATGGTACGTCGTGCACGTGCTTTCCGGACAGGAAAACAAGGTGCGCGAGAGCATCGTGAAGCGCGTCAAGACGGAGGAAATGAGCGACTTGATCTACGAAGTGCTTGTTCCGACTGAGCGCGTCTCGGAAATCAAAAAAGGCAAGAAGAGCGAGACGACGCGCAAATTTTTTCCCGGCTATCTGATCGTCAACATGCATCTGCTCGACGAAAACAATCAGCTTGTCGGGCGCACCTGGTACTTCATCCGCGATACACCCGGCGTGATCGGTTTTGCCGGAACCAAAGACAAGCCGATCCCAATGCGGCAATCGGAAGTGGACAACATGCTTGCGCAAATGAAAGAGCGCGAGGAAAAGGTGAAACCCAAAGTGAGCTTTGAAGTAGGCGAATCGGTGAAAGTCGCCGACGGACCGTTCCAGAACCAAACTGGCATTGTCGAAGAAATTGATCCCGAGCGCGGCAAACTACGCGTCTCCGTCACCATTTTCGGTCGGGCCACACCAGTGGAATTGGAATATTGGCAGGTGGAACGTGGATAAACTTATGTCCGTCATGTCGAGCGGTGAAACATTGAAGGTAACTCAACGGGATTCTGCGACTCCGCTTCGCTGCGCTCAGAATGACCCATTATTTTTATGGCAAAAGAAGTAGTAGCTCACATCAAATTGCAGATTCCCGCTGGTCAGGCGAACCCGGCGCCGCCCGTCGGTACCGCGCTCGGACCGCGCGGCGTCAATATTATGGCGTTCTGCAAAGAATTTAACGCCGCCACCCAGAAACAAGCTGGCGACATTCTCCCGGTGGTGATCACTGTCTTCAAAGACAAATCGTTTACTTTTATTACCAAGAGTCCGCCCGCCGCAATCTTGTTGAAGAAAGCGGCCAACATCGCCGCTGGTTCCAAAGAGCCTAACAAAACCAAAGTTGGCAAAGTCACGCGCAAACAGGTCATGGACATCGTGAAAACGAAGGGCAAAGACTTAAACGCGCGCAACGATGAAGCCGCCTTCCGCATCATCGCCGGCACCGCTCGCCAGATGGGCCTGGAGATTGTCGATTAAGATCGACATTTTCAGCCCAAATTCTCTCGTTGTTTATTCGCGCATGGGCGTAATCTGTTGCCATGAAAAGCCGTACATTCTTGCGTGCCCTTTTCGCGAGCACAATCGGACTGAGTCCGTATATTTTTGTTCCGGTCGCGGCAGGCGGACGTTTGATGCACCCGTGGACGTTTCAGGAACTTGCCGCGAAATCTGATCTCATTGAGATCATCGAAGCGATTCGAGACGATTCTGCGACAGATTCGTTCAAACCGGATAGCCTTAGCCGATTTGTGGCGATCAATACATGTTTCCGAGTGCACGCTGTTCTCAAAGGAGAAGTAGAGGACAAAAAAATCACGGTGCTTCATTTTCGAGATGAAGAAGACGTCGCGAATGGACCTATGTGTGCGGATTTTAGTTTTAGCGTTACGTACAACGAAGAGCGTTTTGTCGATGGAAAACGCGTTGGATCAGCGTCGAGCGGCGACGCTCACAGGCCGATGTGGCTCGCCTTTCTAAAAAAACGCGCCGATGGCAGGTTTGAACCAGTCACAGGGCATTACGATTCCGCACTTTCGTTTTGCATTATGCCCCAGAAGGATTGCAGCCTGCACATCGAAGATTACGGGCTTCCCTCTAAATAAGTTTCGTGCCCCAAGTAATCCCACTCTTGCAATGCGATTGGGACGTTGCCGTTTTTCCAAACGAAATCGTGGAAAGCGCGGAGGTTGAATTTTTCGCCTTGTTGTAAACGCGCTTCAGCCAGAAATTTCATTATCTGCAATTTGCCGATCTGGTAGGTGATTGCTTGGCCCGGTCCTGTGGAGAACGCAATCGCCTCCTGACGCGCCGTGCTTGCGTCCATCGGGACTTTTTCCTGTAGATATTTCGCGGCTTGCTCCAGGGTGAATTCGCCAAGCGCGAGTTTCACATCCACTTCCACGCGGAGCGCGCGGAGGCGCATGAAATTGTAAATGATCTCGCGCGTGTGCGGACTGTCGTCGAACAAACCGGCCTGCAACATCATCTCTTCTGCATAAAAGCCGATCCCTTCGTTCGCGCCCGAGTCATAGTAATGCCGCCGGATCGGGTCTTCGTGCTTCCAGGAAAGACAAAGCTGAAAATAATGGCCGGGAATTCCTTCGTGAACGGTGATAGGCCGCGGGTCCTCCGCGGTCGCGCGCCAGAAGTAGCCAAGCTTCCCCGAAGGCTCGGTCACATACCGGATGCAATTCTCCTTCAAGCGCGACGGCGAAGTGAAGTCATCAGTTTCACCGAAGCCTTGGAGCGCGCGTAAATATTCTGGCATCGGACGCAGCGTGTAATGTTGGACCCAATCCGGAACGGTGAGAATGCCGTGCTTCTCCAAAAATTCGCGGATCGACAACTCCCTTCCAGCTGCGTCTTTTATCCAAGTGTCGGTGTTCAGCGGCAGTTTCAGTGGCGGAACCTCTCGGTTTCGCTGCGCTTCAAATGCCTCAAATGTCACGGTGCGATCCCACTCCTGACGGCCCATCGCCAGAAGTTGTTCGGGCGAGTAGGGGAGTAGCGCCACATTCTTGAGAAAAAATACGTAGGCGTCGCGCCCAAGCGCCGTCTCAATGGGCAGCGACGGCAATATTTCCTGAAGTTTTTTGCGAAAACGTTCGAGCGCATCTGCCGCGCGATCGGTTGCGCTGTTCAATTCCTGTTCTTTGAGAGTTGTGGATTTTAACAATGCCGTCGCCATTTGATGCAGGCGCGGCCGAATATTTTCCAGCCCTTGAATCGCAACCGAGGCGAATGGCGCCGGCGGCTTATCCAGATTCGCGACGCCTTCCCGCAGGATTGATGGAATATTTTCAATGCGTGTAAGAATTTCGCGGCTGCGCGCTGCATCATACGGGCCCGGAACTGTGAATGCTTCGACGACTGGCGTGAGCGTTTGCTCGATGTAAAAATTCGGATCGCGCTTCCAACGCGGATTAATGTCCAACTCCCAGCGCACTCGCGACAAAGCCGAACCGATCAGCCGATAATCGACCTCCTTCGGAATCGGCCATCCGTTTGCGTCGATCTTCTTCCAGCGCGCTTCGAACTTAGCAAGATTTTTTCGCCGATTGTCGATCGCCGCTTTCGACCAATCGCGAACACCCCCCGGCCGCTCCATGCGATTCACATCGTCTCCTGTGAACGGCGCGTACTTCGCGCGCCACGCCCAAAAATCGTCTGCCAGTTTATCGAGAGAGTCCGCCTGTGTTTGGCCGCTCGCGGACAGAGCAAGCGAACTCAGAAAAAGCAATGCGCAGAAATACTTCACGGCAGTTTCAATCCGAGCTTCTGCGCATCGTGATTGTCGATGGCGTGAGTCCGGGCCGATACATCGATGCGCCGTAGCAAACCGCGGCACTTTTCTCGCGCGCGTAGCGAATCTTGTTTAACTTTTCATCCCAGCGTTCCATGTAAGAGCAATTCGCCGTTTTCTTGCTGCCGGGGATGGGAACGTAACGATTCTCTGTAAACGTGAGAAACGCGGCTTCACCGGGAAGCGGAATTGGAGCGGCCCAATTGGGCGATAGCCTGACAAGTCGCGGGCCAGCGAGGTCGAGCGCGAAAACCGTGTCACCGTCCGTGCTGTTTAAGTGCAAGTCGAAAAATGCGAGGCGCAACGGCCCTTCGAAAAGAAAATGTTGATCCTTGTTCTGTTTCTCATGCAACAACCCAAAGACACCGTAAAACCCGGGTAGCTTGTCGAATTCCGTCTCAGCTCCCGTTTTCAAATCGCGGAGCAGGTAATGTTTTCCATGACCCGGACCATCGCCCTGATCATCTTCATCCTTCGGATCTTCGCGCAACACCAATTCGACAGAATTATCCGGCGATTTGTAAGTCGGTGGCGGCGTTTCGACGGGCGACGCAGATTCCTCAGGCGACGCCGCCAGACTGGGCGATGGTGATTCCTCCGGCTCGATGTTTGTGAAATACGGTGAGCTTTTTGCTTGTGTGTACCAATCGGGCGCCGCATCGAGTTTCTTCAAATGTGTCCCCCGTGGCTCAATGCTCCAGAATTCGTGCACATCATTAGGCTTTTCGCGCGTGAAGACAATCATGCTGCCGTCCTCCGCGAAAATTGGGCCCGAGTTCTGTCCCGAGTTGTCATTGGTTAATTGCCGCAGCAATTTCCCATCCTCGCGATACAAATAGAGATGCGAGTGGCTGGTCCCTTCCGCCTGCAAGTATCGGATCGCGATCACGATCTCTGCATCCGCCCATGCTTGCCTAATTAGAATCGCAAGCGCGCCTATGATTATCAACGCTCTTAAGATCAGTCGCATCAGTACGAATTTCCCGAGGATCATGCGCGATCGGTTTTCAATCGCTTTTCGCGCTCAAACCGTTCAATTGCGAGTTCTATCAACTTGTCGATTAACTCGCTGTAAGAGATACCGGTCGCTTCCCAGAGCTTCGGGTACATGCTTATTCTAGTGAATCCAGGAATGGTGTTGATCTCGTTGACGATAATTTCCCTGCCGTTTCTCAAGAAGAAATCGACCCGCGCCATTCCCTCACAACAGAGCACGGAAAACGTTTTGATAGCCAGCTGGCGGATACATTCCGAAATCTCCGACGGCAGCCTGGCCGGTATTTCCAGCACAGCGCCGTTCTCATCGAGATATTTCGCTTCGTACGAGTAAAATTCGTGGCGAGGTAAAATCTCGCCTGGGACTGATGAAATGGGATTATCGTTGCCGAGCACGGAACATTCCATCTCGCGCCCGTCGATACACTCCTCAATTAATATCTTGTTGTCATAATTGAACGCATCACGAACCGCGTGCTCGAATCCTTGGCGATCTTTGACTTTATGGATGCCGACCGATGAGCCGAGGTTTGCAGGCTTAATAAAAAACGGCAGGCCGACCTGCCCCCGCGTGTAGTCAAAACCAATTTCCTTCGAGGAATATCTGCTGGCTACGATAAATCTGGCAACGGGAATTCCAGCGTCTCTTAGTAGCCGCTTCATCACATCCTTGTCCATGCCGACGGCTGAACCGAGGACGCCAGCACCGACAAACGCGATGTTTGCAAGCTTCAGCAGTCCCTGAACGGTGCCGTCTTCGCCAAACGGGCCATGGAGAACAGGAAAGATCGCATCCAAAGAGCCAAGCCTCTGCTGCCCGGAAAGCGCTACAAGCTGCTCGTCCTGCTTCCCAGGAACTAGCGCGAGGTTTTCACCGCTTTCTGGTAGCTCGGGCAATTCCGATTGAGTTGTCGGAAGGAGAAATCGGGATTCTTCATTGAGATGCCATCGCCCCTTCTTATCAATGCCTATCAGTACGACTTCGTATTTATTCGTGTCGATAGCGCCGATGATATTCTTCGCTGACTGCAAAGAGACTTCATGCTCGGCAGATCGACCCCCGAATAGTATTCCAACACGAATTTTCCTGGCCATCGCTCTTTCGCTCTACCTTTGCGGAATAGGTGATTCACCGATTCGCAGTTGAATCGCGCTGACGTGTTCGGGGTCGTGATAAATTTTCACGTGCGCGGTCTGCGCGTCCTTCGCGGTTTCGTCTGCGACCACCCCGCCTGAGTTATAGTTCTTCTGCCAGAGGATGGAATTCGGCGAAGAGATGACGAGGCGAAGCCGACTGCCTTTCATCAACTGGCGAGCAACGAAGAGACCCGGATTAAAATCGCAGCGCACGATCTCGCCGGGCTTGACGAGCTTCGCCTCACGCAGCGATTCGCGGTACCGCAGGCGGCGGATATCGCTCCAGAGCACGATGCTCGTTCCGTCCGGTTGAATTTCGTAGAGATGGGCTTGCAAGTCTGTATCGGGCGTGTCGATGGAAACCCAAAGCGTCAACTGCGGACAACCGACAAGCGGCGTTTCGTTAGGCAGCGGCTCGGTGTGATATACCAAACCATCCTTGCCAATGCTCAACGCATACGTTTGATCGATGCCAGAGGTTTTTTCTTTTGGATCGGTTCCATCAACTCTCTCGCCGCGCGTGGTATCCAGCGGATCGTAGGTGAATGTATCCGAGCCCTCACTCGGCTGCTTTTCAGTAAGCGAACCAGATCGAAAGACGCCATTCGCGTCGCCATTTTTGGAATCGAGGTAAAAAATCTTCGGATTCGCAACCAGAGTTTCGAAGCTATCGGCGTATTTCCATTCGCCGTTGGCGCCGCTATTTCCCGGCGCGAGCAAGTAATAGGCGACTTGATTCTTAAGAAATTCCGGCTTCGGGCCGTTCCTCATTGTCCAGTCGTACCACTGCCGATGCAGATCGTTAAGATCCACAATGGCCGCCGATCCGAACTTTACGCCGCCGACCTCATTCGTAGGCGTGCGCGTGCCCGCGTGGTCCCATGGGCCAATAATCAGAAAATGTTTCGCGCCCGCCTCTGGAGAAACATTTCCGAGATGATCCCGGTAAAAGACAAGCGCGCCTAGTTCATCGCCATCATACTGACCCGTGATTGTGAGAATCGGCAGCGTGATCTTTTGGAACTGCTCGCGCGTCGGCACCATCGCATCGTAGTACGCGTCGGCCATTGGATGCTTGAGGATGCGCTGAAAATTGGCGGAGGGATTTCCGACGAACGAATCGAGTGACTTAAAGGGGATGTGCTTCTTGTAAGCGTCCAGGAATTTTGTGTTCCAGAATTTTTGATCGGCGAAAAGATTTTGCTGTCCGGCGCGGCCACTGGTGAACGTGAACCACTGCACGTCGTAGGTTTCGCCCACATTGTGGTACGAAGGATAATCGAGCGGTGGATGAGCGGCTGCGGCGGGAACGATCGTCGCGAGATGTGGCGCGAGTTCTTTCGCCGTCGCCCATTGATCGAATCCCGCGTAGGAACCGCCCCACATCGCGACTTTGCCATCGCAGAACGATTGTTTTGCCAGCCACTCCACGACGTCGTGCCCATCGCGCGGCTCATTTGCAAACGGTTCGAACTCGCCACCGGAGTTTCCGCGACCGCGAACATCGACAAGTGCGAACGCGTAACCATGTGATGCGAAGTACGCGGCGCGCGCATGATAGCTGTCTGAAACATAGGGCGTGAGCGTGAAGATCACCGGCGTCTTCGGCGGCGATCCATCCGGCGTTTTTGGCAAATACAACGTCGCGTTCAGTTCGACCTTGTCCCGCATCGGAATCTTTGCGCCCCATTTGAGGTCGTAGTCGGCAGACGGTTGTGATGGCGATGGCGCGGGAGTCGGAGTTTGCGCTTGGAGCGTTCCGAAGATGGCCATGGCCATCGCAAGAATGAGGCACGATGAGGCACCGCAGATGGTCATGCGTGATTTCGTCATGCGAGTATTGAAGCGAATCCGGACAAGATAAACAACGGACAAATGCCTTGGCGTAGTCATCCTGAACGGAGTGAAGCATCTCTCGAAGGATAAGGAGCATGCTGGCTAGATCGGGTACCGATTGCGTCGATTGTAAATCGCTCGTCCGCAGCCGGACTCGCGATGACATGTGCTGTTGTCGAGCGAATGAGAATCTTGCTTTATCCAAGCGAGCCCCGATATACCGCGAGAATGAATCTTTTCGCGAAATTTTCACGCCCATCTCCAGCCGGCCTGGATGAAAGTTCGCCCGGCTAATGAATACTGGGACAAATCCTTCGTCCCGGACACTGACGCTTTGCGCCGGCACGGTGTTTATTGCGGCGCTTATTCTTTATGCCTGGACGCTTGCTCCGACGGTTACCTTGACCGACAGCGGCGAGCTTATTGTGGTCGCCTATGGCCTGGGAATCGCGCACCCACCCGGCGCCCCTCTATGGGTTCTTCTTGCCCATCTCGCATCGCTCGTGCCCTTGGGAAACATTGCGGCGCGAATCAATTTTACTTCCGCTCTTTTTGCCGCGCTTGCTTCCGCGATGCTTACTCTTGTTGTGGCGGAGTTAATGATTACGGCTTCATATCTCGCCGCATCGAAGCGAAAGAAGAAGGGCGCGCACCGGAGTAAAAAGGCTGCTTCGCGAACAAGGGGCGAGGATTCAGGCGTTAGCCGCCTTTTGGTGCTTGCGCCTGCGATCGGCGCGGGGCTGCTCATGGCATTCTCCCGCACGCTTTGGTCTTACGCGACCATTACCGAGGTCTATGCTCTCAACACGTTCCTTATTCTCGTTATCTTCTTTTTGATGCTCCGGTGGCGGCGGTGCATCATCGCAGACAGAAAAAGTATCGGCATCGCCTCGGAGGCTGGCCAAATCATCCGCCATAGGCGGATCAACGCTCACGACAGTTTTCTTTATGCCGCTGCGCTCGTATTCGGGCTCGCGCTAGGCGTTCATCACGTCACCGTGGCGCTGATACTTCCGGCGTTGGGCGTCATCGTTTACAGGACGGAGGGCCTGAGGTTCTTCACGAGCCGCCGCCTGATATATGCTGCGCTGATTTCGATTGGGGCTCTGGCCGCTGTTTATACCTACTTGCCGCTTGCGGCGTCGCACTCGCCTGTCATCAACTGGGGCAATCCACGTTCGCTGCAGGAAATATGGTGGCATGTCACCGGCCGGCAGTATCAGGTGTACTTCTCCTTTACACCGAAGATAATGGGAGAGCAGTTTGTTGAATTCTGCCGAATTGTCTTGCGCGAATTCGGTGTTTCCTGGCTGCCATTGCCGCTCGCCCTGGCTTTTGCGGGTTTCGCCAGCGCTTTCAAACGGGACCACACAACCTTCTGGTTTCTACTGTTTATCGTCATTGCCGATTTGGCTTATGCCCTCAGTTACGAAATCGCGGAGGACAAGGATGCGTACTATCTGCCCACGTTTATTTCGATCGCGATTGCCGCTGGGTTGGGGATCCGTTGGTTGATCCAACTCGCTGTTTCCAAGGCCATGCCCGTTGGGAGGCCGCACGGGGTAGCTGCAATTGCTGTTCTGCTTACCTCAGCAACAGCTCTCACGGCGAACTGGCCCTTCAATAATCGCAGGCATTACTTGATTGCGCACGATTATGTGGAAAATCTCCTCAGCACGATCGAGCCTAACGGTCTGTTACTTACGCTCGACTGGCAGGCCGCGTCTCCAATGTTTTATGCGCAGGAGGTGGAACACCGCCGGCGCGACGTCAAAATTGTGGACATTAATCTTCTGCGTCGGTCGTGGTATTTCGATTATCTGCGACACGCTTATCCTGGTCTGATCGAGCGGTCGCGCGAGAAGATCGACGCATTTGTTGAGAATCTTAAGGAATGGGAACGTGACCCTGGGGCATTTGCCAGGAACCAGTCGCTTACTCAAAGGATCAGCGAGGCATTTCTGCAGATGATCCATTCAATTGTGACGAACGAGAGGAACATCGCGCCAGTTTATGTTACCAGAGACTTGCTATTCGCCGACTCAACTAACGGCGAGCTAACCAGGTGGCTCACTCAAAACTATCAACTTGTTCCGCAAGGACTGGTCTTCAATCTCGCGGGCGACCAGAGCTTTCACGATTCGCCTGACCTGCGCCTCCAGACGCGTGGTCTGACTGACGGTTCCCTGCGGTTCGAGAAAGATGACGTCGTAAGCCTCAAGGTATTGCCGGTCTATACAAGCATGCTGATCAATCGGGGGCGCTATCTCGCTTTATTCAACCAGGACGCCCGCGCCCTCGAGGCCTTCAGGCAGGCGCTCGCGCTAGATCCCGGTCTCGCCGCGGCGCGACAAGGGCTCGCGGAAAGTGCGGCTAAGCTGCGGAATCCATAGCGGATGTCTCGGCGTCGCTTTAAGAACAGCCCACTCGCGTTCGGGCATTCCTTTCTTGCCAACCTGGCGGATTGCTTCTAAACCGGCGCGATGAGAGGCACGTCTCGCATTCTTGCAATTTTCTTATGTTTCGGAGTCGCGGCCCACGCGGCCGATCAAATTATCGTGCTTAAAGCCGAGCGCATGTTCGATGGGAAATCGAAAACGCTGGTGCAACACGGAGTCGTCATCATCCAAGGCGATAAGATTGTCGATGTAAGCGGCAATCTGGCGATGCCAAGCGGTGCGCAGGTAATCGACCTGGGGGATGCAACGCTTGCGCCGGGATTCATGGACGCACACACGCATCTCACGCTCGATTACTCCGGCGATTACAATGTGCGCCGGCTGCAGGAACTTGATCTCAATGTCTCCGAGCAAGCAATCCGAGCCACAACCTTCGCTCGCGCGACCGTCGAAGCCGGCTTCACTACCGTGCGCGACCTGGGTAGCCGGTTTGTTGGCAGTCGCGAATTTGTCGATGTGGCGCTGCGCAATTCGATTAACAAAGGTGTAATCGTCGGTCCGCGCATGCTGGTGGCGACCAAAGGAATTGGCGCTACGGGCGGCCACTTCGATCCAACCAGCGGATTCCGCGATTTTCTTTTCGGGCGCGAGCCGGATTATACCGACGGCATTGCAGATGGATCCGAGGAAATCCGGAAGGCGGTGCGCTTTGAGGTCAAGAACGGTGCGGACGTGATCAAGGGCGCGGTTTCGGGCGGCGTGCTGTCGCTCGCAGATGAAGTGGACACGCCCCAACTGACTCCCGCGGAAATGGCGGCGCTGGTCGATGAATCACATCGGTTGCGCAAGAAAGTGGCCGTGCATTGTCATGGCGATCAAGCCGCGCACGAAGCGATCGAGGCCGGTGTTGATTCGATCGAGCACGGGTCCTTCATGAAACCGGAAACCCTCACTCGGATGAAAAACAAAGGCACGTTCCTCACGCCGACGCTCATGGCCACAGAATGGATCATGAGCAAGCTCGACAATTATCCGCCAGCATTGCAAGCCAAAGCAAAAGCGGCCGGCGCCGCTCGATCGGAAATGTTTCGCAGCGCCGTAAAAATCGGTGTGAAGATTTCTTTTGGGACTGATGCGGCTGTTTTTCCGCACGGCCAGAACGCGAAAGAGTTTAAGTTAATGGTCGATCTCGGGATGACGCCAATCGATGCGTTGAAATCGGCCACGGCAAATGACGCCGAGCTCTTGGGGGTTGCGCAAAAAGTCGGCACACTGGAAAAAGGGAAACTAGCCGACATCGTTGCAATGCCAGGCGATCCGGCTTCCGACATCACCGCGACCGAGCGGGTTTTCTTCGTGATGAAAGAGGGGAAAATCGTCAGGAACGGACCGCCGATTGTGTACACGGGCGCTAAACCGACAGAGCCGGCAGACGTTGTGGCCCCCGTTGACTGACCGCCGCTGCGATTACTCGTGGGAAGTTGATTTTGACAACGCATGAAATGCCGCTATTTTGCACGTCCCGCTGCTGGACTGAGCGGCCTAATACGTAAGCAGGAGCCTTGTTGCTGCAGCAAGTAACCGGGCGTTTGAACTGCATAGAAAAATGCAAAAAAATCGAAGCAAACGTTATCGCGCTGCCGCTCAGCAAGTGGATCGGACAAAGGCTTATAATCTTGCCGACGCAATCGCGACACTGAAGAAATTTTCCCCGACAAAGTTCGATCAGACTGTGACGGTTTCATTTCGGCTTGGCGTTGATCCAAAGCAGTCTGACCAGATGGTGCGCGGGACGTGTCCGTTACCGCATGGCAGCGGCAAACAGGTGCGCGTGCTCGTTTTCGCCGAGGGCGAGGCAGCAAAAGCAGCCAGGGAGGCAGGCGCAGAATTTGTCGGGATGAAAGATCTGATTCAGAAATGCCAGGAGGGTTTTCAGGATTTTGACGTTGCGGTCGCTACACCGGCGGCGATGGCGGAAGTGCGAAAACTTGGAAAAGTGCTTGGACCGCGCGGCTTAATGCCCAATCCCAGGACCGGGACGGTGACCGACGACACGGCGAAAGCGGTGCAGGAAGTGAAGGCGGGCCGCGTGGAATTCAAGCTCGACAAGAATGGCAATGTCGCGGTACCGGTTGGAAAATTTTCCTTTGACGAACAATCGCTAATGGAAAATGGAAACGCGGTGATCGAAGCGGTTGTCCGGGCGCGTCCGGCGACGGCGAAAGGCCGTTACCTTGAAGGCGTAACAATTAGTGCGACGATGTCCCCGGGAGTTCGCGTCGATCCAGCCCCGTATTTGAGTGTGTGAGGTTTAGATCAACAACAATTAGACCGATAATATGCGACCAGAAAAAGCCAGCATTGTTTCCGATCTTTCCGAGAAGTTGAAGCGCTCGCCTTTCGTGCTTGTGACCGATTATCAGCGAATGAAAGTGGGCGACTTTGGCGAACTCCGGAACCGGCTTGCGCCAGCGGGTGCGGAAGTGCACGTGGTAAAAAATAATTTCCTAAAGCGCGCAATGACCGATTCCGGTTTTCCGGATGTCGGCGACAAGCTGGTTGGCCAGACGGCAGTTGTTACGGGAGAAAAAGATGTGGCGCCGGTCGCCAAGATTTTTAAGGTGTTCGCGACCGAATTCAAGGTCGCTGTGCTCAAGATTGGTTTTGTCGATCGCGCTGTTCTTTCCCCTGCGGAATTGGAAACATTGGCGGAACTGCCGCCGCGCGAAGTTTTGCAGGCGCAATTGATGGGACTGTTCTTGTCGCCCGCAACGCGCCTGGTCCGTTTGCTGAATGAGCCCGGCGCGGCATTGGCGCGCTTGCTCAATGCAAAGGCGCACAAGGAAGAAAAACCAGCGGAGGCAATGGCATGATTTTGTAGGGCAGGCGCTTCGCCCTTCGGTTAACTCAAGGCAGGCTCTGCCGAACGGCAACCGGAGCGGTTATCTTACAATCACAGAAACAAAAAACGAAAACTGTCCGGGCTGATGGCTATCAGCCTTAATTCTACGAAGGCCTCGGAGGCGGCAATGGGAGGAAACAAAAATGGCAGATACAGATAAATTGGTAGATCAGCTCAGCAACTTGTCCGTGCTTGAGATTGCTGGATTGGTTAAGCAGCTTGAACAAAAATGGGGTGTGAGCGCAGCCGCAGCGGTGGCGGTCGCGGCTGGACCTGCGGCGGGAGCCGGGGGAGGCGCAGCAGCAGCGCCAGCTGAAGAAAAGACCACATTCGATCTCATCCTGAAAGAGATGGGCTCGAACAAGATCGCTGTGATTAAAGAGGTTCGCAGCGCTGTGCCCGGATTAGGCTTGGCGGAAGCCAAAGCGCTTGTGGAAGGGGCACCCAAGACAATCAAGGAAGGCGTGACCAAGGAGGAGGCGGAGGAGATCAAGAAAAAGATCGAGGCCGCTGGTGCGAAGGTCGAAATCAAATAAACTGATTTTATGCGGCCGCTGTCGCACAAAAAAGTTGCGCAGCGGCCGTTTTTGTCTAACGTAAATTTCGTTAAAAGCAGGCAGACGTATTTTTAACCCAGCGCTCAAAGCCAAAGCACAGGACTGGCAGCAAAATGGTGGTCGTCAATTTGACAGGCCGCTGTTTTGGTGTCATTTTTACGCCTCTCGCTCGTCGCTGATCCCGTAAAATCTTGCCCGTGCCGGCCGCGATTTGGTGTGGCCGTTGCGAGGCTTAGCTCTTGGCCCTATTGATTATGTCGGAACGCATTTACTTCGGAAGTATCAAGGAAGGCATCGAACCACCGAATCTGATTGAGGTTCAGCTCAATTCATACATCGATTTTCTCCAGAAAGATGTGCCGCTCTCAAAGCGGAAAAATCAAGGGCTCCAGGCTGTTTTCAAGGAGGTCTTCCCGATCGAGAGCTATGATGAAAAAGCAGTGCTCGATTTCAGTCACTATGAAATCGGCGAGCCGAAATTGACCGCCCTGGAGGCGCAGCGCGAAGGCCAGACATACAGCGCACCATTGCACGTCACGTTCCAGTTGCGCGAGGAAAAAGGCACAAAGGAAGAAAAGGTTTACATGGGCGAAATCCCGCTCATGACACCGCAAGGCACGTTCGTCATCAATGGCGCTGAGCGTGTGGTGGTGAGCCAGTTGCACCGTTCCCCGGGCATCGCTTTCGAATCGACCGTTCACGTGAACGGCAAGGTGCTCTACAGCTTCCGCATCATCCCGGACCGGGGTTCGTGGATCGAGGTGCAATTTGATACGGCTGATCTTCTTTACATTTACCTCGATCGGCGCAAACGGCGCCGCAAATTTCTTGCCACGACCTTTCTACGCGCACTCGGGTACGGCGCTGACGAAGACGTCATCAAGCTCTTCTACAACATTGAGAATCTAAAGCTGAGCGAGAAACTCGACGAAGAGATGCTGGCCACCAAAGTGCTCACCGCGGAGATCCGTGACGGAGAGGTGACGGTAGCTCGCGCGTTCGAACCGCTCACCCTGGCGACCGTTCGCCAGATCATGGCGCTGAAGATTCACGAAGTGAAAGTGATCGATATTTCGAACGATGACACAGTCGTGAAGGCACTCAGGAAAGATCCGGCGCACGACCAGGAAGAAGCGCTC
>Ga0307278_10000854_pt1 | contig 14955 bp, 14 predicted proteins | sample ER_DNA_117_FD_194482 | JGI IMG/M metagenome (GOLD analysis project Ga0307278, IMG submission 194482) | Bulk soil microbial communities from the East River watershed near Crested Butte, Colorado, United States - ER_DNA_117 | ecosystem: Environmental > Terrestrial > Soil > Floodplain | place... | reverse complement strand
TGAAGTAGGGGCGCCGGCCGATCCGGAATGGCGAGCCGATCTCCGAGGGCCGCAGCGGCCCCTGGAGGCCGTCGAGCCACAGGGCGAGGATGTGGGCGGCCCGGCTGGTCTTGGACACCCGTTGGCCGTCGACCATGTCGATGTCGACCGCCCGCCAGACGGTGTGGTTGGACACCCTGGTGGTGTGCTTGACGAAGCGGGAGTGGCCGCTGCGCAGGCAGCTGAGCCGGATGCGGTGGCGCTCGGCCAGGACCGCCAGCAGCGACTGGACCCGCAGGTCCAGCCGGCCCGAGGCCAGGTCGGTCCTGGGGTCGCAGCCGTGGCTGGTGGTGGCCGTGATCTGTGGGTTGGCCACCAGGGCGCGCACGAACGGGTCGTCGGACGGGGCCAGGGCGGGGGCGGCCCTGGTGTAGCGGCCGGCCACCGTCACGACCTCGTGCACGTACCAGCAGGCGTTGTTGTAGCGCTTGAGGGCGGCATGCAGGGCGGCGCCGCCCAGGACCTGCGGGCAGGGGTCGCGGCCGACCGCCTCCGGCCGGCCCAGGCCGTCGGCACACAGCTTGCGGGCGGCGGCCGGGACGGCGTGGGCGGGGTCGTAGACCTGGGCGCGCACGCCCGTGCCCCAGGTGTCCCAGGTGCTGGGCGGCCCGTCGGTCAGGTTGAACTGCATCGGCCCGGCGCAGCAGCCGGCGCGGTTGATGCCCGAGCGCACCCCGGGGGCCGAGGAGCGGCCGTGGTCGGACTCGATCTTGCCGATGGCCGCCAGCAGCTGCCAGGTCAGCGCCGGGCAGGTGCCGGCCGCGGCCACGTACCGGGCCAGGTAGGCGGCCGGGATGTCGGCCAGGGCGGCGTCGCTGGCCCCGATGCCGGGCCAGCGGCCGGCCTGCGCCGCGGAGGCCCTCGGGCGCTCGGCGCCCGACCCGGCGACCGCCCGACCCACCGCCGCCGGGACCCGCACCGCGAACCCGGGCGCCGCCGTCCCCGCCAGCAGCCCGAGCAGCAGCAGCGCCGCCACCACTCCCCCGCCCCCCCACCGCAGCCGGGCGCTCACCGGACCCTCCAGCCGTCGGGGCCCCTGCGGACCCGGACCAGGGCCGTCGCGAGGCGGCCGTGGCCGTGGTCGGCCAGGACCAGGACCCGGACCTCCCGGGCCGACAGCCGGTCCTGCTGCAGCGGCCGCACCTTGGCCCTGGGCACGCCGTTGCGGGTCGCGTACCAGGCGGCGGCCACCTCCGTCGGCCGCTCCCCCACCGGCGCCGGGCGGGCCCGGCCGCGGAGGCCGCCGTGGTCGCCAGGGTCGCGGCGGGCGGACCCGGCGCGGGCGCCCGGCTCCCGGATCCCGGGGGCCGCAGCGCCATGGGCCGGCTGCGCGGCCGCGCCCGGCACCTCCCCCTGGTCGTACAGGACCCCCACCACCACCGCCAGCACCACGGTGAGCGCCACCGCCCTGCCCACCCGCCGCCCGGTCTCCCCGGTGGCCACGGCCGCCGCCCGGCGCCCCGCGGCCAGGGCCAGCCGGGTCGCGCCGGCCAGCAGCGCCAGCAGCGTCGTCCAGTTCGTCCGGTTTGCGGGGTGATTGGGGGCGGGGCCCGAGCCCGCGGGCCGACGGGTGGCGTGCCCGCGGGCCGGCTTGGCGTGGGGCGGCTGCGCGGGGGCCGGCTTGGCGTGGGGCGGCTGCGCCGAGGACGGGGGGCGTCGCCTCGCGGGGCGGGGCTGCGGCGGGGGCGCCGGGGTGGGCTGGTGCTGGGGCTTGGCGGGCATCAGGCGGCACCTCCCCGGACGGCGGCGGGCTTGGGGGAACGGGAACGGGCGGTCGGGGCGCGGGCGGGCAGGGCCCGGGGGCGGCGACGCTGCGGGCGGCGCCGGGCCAGGAGGCGGCGGACGGCCAGAACGGCGGCGAGGGCGGGGACGGTGGAGCCGGCCAGGAGCATGCCGAGGTAGGCGTCGGCGGCGTGGGTGAGCTCGGCGACCCGGATGACGACCAGGGCGGCCAGAGCCGAGGCGCCCAGGAGGGCCACGGCGGCGGCGAGGGGGACCAGCCACCAGCGCAGCAGGGCGCGGCGGCGGGCGGGGTCGACGGCCAGGGGGGCGACCAGGAGGCCGGCCAGGGTCAGCAGCCACACCAGCGCCTGGGCGCAGCTGGCCAGCATGGCCAGGGCCACCAGGGCCAGGGCGAACGGCAGGGCGTAGACCAGGGCCAGGGTGGCGATCACGGCCCGCTCGAGGCCGTGGCGGCCGACGGCCCAGTCCCCGACCGCGGTCACCCGGGCCCGCAGCGACCGCAGCAGCCCCGGCTTGCCGGCCGGCGGGGCGCCGGCCAGCACCGTGGTCCCGGTCTGCAGCCGCGACAGCGGCTCGGCGACGAAGGCCGTCCAGTAGCGCCCCGCGACCGTCCGCTGCACCCGCTCGGCCCCGTCGCCCGCCCGCTCGGCGGTGGTGGCGACCGAGCCGCTGGGGTCGGCGGTGGCGGCGGCCCGCAGCAGCAGGTTGGGGACGGCGGTACCGGCCCTGGCGGCCAGGGAGGTGGCGGTCTGGGGCCGGGTGACCAGGACGGTGAGGCCGACCACCATCAGCAGGGCGGCCAGCCAGAGGCGGCCGGGGCGGCGGCGCAGGCTGCCCCAGGCGGCCAGGGCGGTGACCGCGGCCAGGGTGGCGCCCTCCAGGGGGAGGCGGTGGCGCTGGCGCCAGGCGGCCAGCTCGGCGGCGGCGTCCTCGCCGGCCAGGAAGTCGAGCGGGCTGAGCCGGTGGACGTCGCGCTGGCGCTCGATCGACCCGCGGGCCAGCCAGGCGGTGGTGCGGACGGCCCAGCGGGCGTAGGCGTTGAGGGCGCCGCCGCCCTCCAGGGCGACCGTCTCACGCTGGTAGTCCCAGGTCGGCGACGCCGGCGCCGGGCCCTGGTGGGGCCGCAGGGTGAACACCACGGCCAGCAGCACGAAGGCGGCGGCCAGGTAGGCGGCCAGGACCCTGGCCGTGCCCGGGGCGCGCCGCGGCCGGGTCGAGGCGACCGGGGGGCGGCCGCGGCCGCCGCCCCCCCCCCCCCCCCCCCCCCCTTGGCCGGGGGGCGGCCGCGGCGGATGGTCATGCTCATTGGGAGCCCCCTTTCGAGGCATGGCGTGTCGCGCCAGGCACGGGCAGGCCAAGGCCGGGCCGGGACGGGGCGGGAGTCGGTTTGGGTCGCCGGGCGCCGGTGGTCAAGGGCGCCCCGGTAACGGGTGGAGCCGGGGAGGCGTTGCCAGGGAGGGAGGGGTGCTGCCGGGTCCATGGTCGGCCGGGCCGGGAAGGAGATCAAGGCTTGACTTCGACACCGTCGGGGAGGTGCCCTGGTCGCCGTCGGGGGCCGGTCACCACCATACGACGAGGCCACGACAAGGGGACGACGGTTGGACGAGCGACCCTGGTACGCCGGCTTCTTCGACGACGACTACCTGCGGATCTTCGCCCCGGAGCTGCCCGAGGAGCGGACCGCGGCCGAGGTCAACGCGGTGGTGCGGCGCCTCGGCCTGCCCCCTGGGGCGCGCCTGCTCGACCTGTGCTGCGGCCAGGGCCGCCACGCCGTCCCCCTGGCCCGGCTCGGCTACCGGGTCACCGGCCTGGACCTGAGCCGGCGCCTGCTGGCCCGGGCGGCCCGCCAGGCCGGGGTCGCGGGCCAGCCGGTCGCCCTGGTCGAGGCCGACATGCGCCGGCTGCCGTTCGCCGACGCCAGCTTCGACGCCGTCGTCAACCTGTTCAACGCCTTCGGCTACCTGGAGGACGACGCCCAGGACGAGCTGGTGCTTGGCGAGGTGGCCCGGGTCCTGGCCCCTGGCGGCCGCTTCCTCCAGGAGCTGGCCAACCGCGAGGCGCTGGTCCGGGGCTGGCACGACAGCGACGTGCAGCGCGCCGGCGACGGGCTGATGGTGCTCCACGAGCGCACCCTGGACCTGCGCGCCAGCCGCGAGCGGGTCCGCTACACCCTGGTGGACCCCGACGGCCGCCGCAGTGTCCGCGAGCACGCCATCCGGCTGTACACCCTGACCGAGCTGGAGGCCATGCTGGGCCGGGCCGGCCTGGAGCTGCGGGCGGTCGGGGGCGACCTCGACGGCGGCCCGCTGGAGCTCGACTCCGCCTTCCTGGTGACCTTGAGCGGGCATCCCGGCAGCGGATTCAGCTAAACTCTGCTAACCACTCATTCGTCGCTCACCGTGGGCCGCGGCTGGGCGGGACGTGGGCCTGCACCGCCGGCGGGTGAGGGGAAGGGGGGCGGGATGGATCTCGGCCTCGGCTTCGACCAGGCCGCCATCGGGATGGCGCTGGTCGGCCTGGACGGCCGCTTCCTGCGCGTCAACCGCGCCCTGTGCGAGCTGCTCGGCCGCTCCGAGGCCGAGCTGCTGGACAGCGCCATCGGCGACCTGGCCGAGCCCGGCGAGGACCCGGTGGTGGCCGAGCTGGGCCGGGCCGCCGCGGCCGAGGGCGCCCAGGCCAGCTTCCAGGTCGAGCGCAGCTGCCGGCGGGCCGACGGCGCCCGCCTCGACCTGCTCATCAGCGCGGCCCTGCTGTGCGACCCCGACGGGCGCCCCCAGGGCTTCTTCGGCCAGGTCCAGGACCTGACCGAGCGCAACCGGTCGGCCCGCCAGCTGCGCACCAGCGAGGCCCGGCTGCGCTCGGTGATCGCCAGCGCCCCGATCGTGCTGACCGCCTACGACACCGACGGCGTCTGCCGCTTCTCCGAGGGCCGGGCCTTCGAGCGGCTCGGCATCACCCCCTCGGAGCGGGTCGGGCGCTCGTTCGTGGAGCTGCGCGGCGACCAGCCCGAGGCCGCCGCCGACTTCGAGCGGCTGCTGGCCGGCGAGGAGCTGTGGGCCAAACGGCCCGTCGGCGACGTCATCTTCGACGTCCACTACCGGCCCCTGCTCGACCCCGACGGCCGGGTCGCGGGCGTGGTCAGCGTGGCCGTTGACGTCACCGACCTGGAGCGGGTCGAGCGCGAGCGGCGCCACCTGCTCGGCCAGCTGATCACCGCCCAGGAGGAGGAGCGGCGCCGCCTGGCCGGCGACCTGCACGACGACGCCGTCCAGTCGCTGACCGCCGCCCGCATGCAGCTGTCCATCCTCGACCAGGTGGTGGACCGGCTGGGCGGGGAGGTCGCCGGCCGGATCCGCCCGGCCCTCGACCAGGTCCACGAGAACCTGGAGCAGGGGCTGGTGGCGGCGCGGACGTTCCTGTTCAACCTGCGGCCGCCGCTGCTGGACAGCGCCGGGCTGGAGCCGGCCCTGCGCCAGCAGCTGGCCAAGCTGGCCGAGCGGACCGGCTGCAAGACCGAGGTGACCTGGATGCTGGAGGAGCGGCTGGACCGCGACCTGGAGATGGTGGCCTTCCGGGTGGTCCAGGAGGCCCTGGCCAACGTGGCCAAGCACGCCGAGGCGAACACGGTGCGGCTGTGGGGGGAGCGCGAGGGGTCGATGGTGGTGATCGCGGTGGCCGACGACGGCGTCGGCTTCGACCCCCAGGTGGCCGGGGAGCGGGCGGCGGCCACCGGGCATCTGGGCCTGCGCTCGATGGCCGAGCGGATCTCGACCGCCGGCGGCCGCCTGGAGCTCAGCTCCCGGCCCTACCAGGGCACCCAGGTGGTGCTGCGTCTGCCCGGGTGATCCCGGGGGCTCAGCCGGCGGCGGCGCGGCGGGCCGGGCGCAGGCGGCGGCCGACCACCGCGCCGGCGCTGCCCACCAGCTCGCGGTGGAACCGGTCGGCGGCGCCGGTCAGCAGGGCCAGCTCGTCGGGGGCCAGGTGCAGGTCGGCGGCGGCGGCGTTGGCCTCCACCTGGGCGACCGACTTGGCCCCGGGGATGGCGACCACTCCTGGGTGGTGGACCACCCAGGCCAGGGCGACCTGGGCCGGGGTGGCCTGGTGGGCCGCGGCCAGCTCGCGCAGGGCGGCCAGGACCGGCCCGGCCCGGCGCAGGTTCTCGGCCGAGAACAGCAGGTTGTCGGCCCGGACCCCGCCGGGGGCGGTGGCGGCGGTGTACTTGGCCGCCAGCACCCCCTGGGCGAGCGGGCTGTAGGCGACGATCAGGCGGCCGGCGGCGGCCGCATGGGGCAGCAGCCGCCGCTCCGGGCGGCGGGTGAGCAGGCTGTAGCGGACCTGGTTGGAGACGACCGGGCCGCCAAGGGCGGCCTCGGCGGCCCGCCACCGGCCCAGGCCGTAGTTGCTCACCCCGACCTGGCGGACCAGGCCGCCGGCCTGGAGGGTGCGCATGCCGGCCATGGTGGAGCGCTGGGCGACCAGCGGGTTGGGCCAGTGGACCTGGTACAGGTCGAGGTGGTCGGTGCCGAGGCGGGCCAGGCTGCCCCTGGCCGCGGCCGCCACCCGCTCCCGGGTCGGCCAGGTCGGGGTGAGCTTGGAGGCCAGCACCACCGACCCCCGGGCCGCCGGGTCGGCCAGGGCGCGGCCGAGGAGGCGTTCGGACTCGCCGCGGCCGTACGCCTCGGCGGTGTCGATCAGGGTGATCCCGAGCGCCCGGGCCCGCTCGACCACGGCCAGGGCCTCGGCCGGGCCGAACTGGGCGCCCCAGCCCCACTCCGGCGAGCCGAACTGCCACGCGCCAAGGCCGATGACCGACACGCGCAGCCCGCAGGCCTCGACGTAGCGCAAGCTGGCGTCCCTCCGCAGGCGGCCGTCGGGGATGCAGCATTCCGCGCCCCGGGGGCTCGCAAACCCCGCGGGGCGGGTCAGGCGGTGCGGCGGCCGGCGAAGGCGCGCAGGTCCAGGACCGGGGCCATGGGGGCGCCGTCCGGGGCCGGGGCGGCCGCCGGTGGCCGGGGCGGGGGCAGGAACCCCACGGCCGGGACCGGCACCGCCTCGGTGGCGGCGAGGGTCTCGGCGACCTCGAAGAACAGGTCGGCCAGGCCGAGGCGGAGGGCGGCGCAGACCGCCTCAAGGACCTCCGAGGAGGCCTCCTTGCGGCCCCGCTCGACCTCCGACAGGTACGTCAGCGACACCCCGGCGGCCTCGGCGACCTCGCGCAGGGTGCGGCCCTGGGCCAGGCGCCGGCGGCGCAGCGCCTTCCCGACCGCCTCGCGCAGCTTCACCGGCCCACGACCTGGTCGACCAGCCCGTACTCGAGCGCCTCGGCGGCCGAGAACCAGGTGTCGCGCTCGGTGTCGCGGTGGATGCGGTCGACCGGCTGGCCGGTGGCGTCGGCCAGCAGCTGGTCGATGCGGGCCCGCTGGCGCAGGATCTCCTCGGCGGCCCGTTCCAGGTCGGTGGCCTGCCCCTGGAACTGGCCGGCCCACGGCTGGTGGATCAGCACCCGGGCGTTGGCGGTGGCCCGCCGCCGCCCCTTGGTCCCGGAGGCCAGCAGCACCGAGGCCATCGAGGCGGCCATGCCGGCGCAGGTGGTGGCGACCGGGCAGGCCAGCTGGGCGATGGTGTCGACGATGGCCAGGCCGCTCAGCACCTCCCCGCCGGGGGAGTTGATCCGCAGCTCGATGGGCGCCTCGTCGTCCTCGCCCTCCAGGTACAGCAGGCGGGCCATGACGTCGTTGGCCCGCTCGGCGTCGATCGGCCCCGACAGCAGGATCACCCGGCGCCGCAGCAGCCGGTCGACCGGGTCGATGGGCCGGTCGAAGGACTCGGTGAAGGTCCCGATGCTCATGCGAGCACGGTACCGGACTCGGCCGCCGCGCACGACCCGTTCCGCCCAGGGCGAACCGGGTTAGGATCCGGCCATGGCCAGGTTCCATGAGCTCGAAGGCTTCGTCATCGTGGCCGGCTGGGGGCTGCTGTTCCTGTTCGGGATCGGCCTGTTCCTCACCCGGCGCGACGCCAACCGCCTCTACTGGGGCCTGCTGACCGTCCTGCAGGTGCTGCTGGGCGTCCAGCTGCTGGCCGGGATCGCGCTGTTCGCCGCCGGCGGCCGCCCGCCGCTGCTGCACTACCTCTACGGGGCGGTGTTCCCGGCCCTGGTCATCGGGGTCTGCCACCTGTTCACCCGGGGGCTGGAGAAGCCGCCCTACCACCTGTTCTTCACCATCGGGTCGTTCTTCGTGCTCGGCCTGACGGCGCGGGCGCTGATGACCGGGCTCGGGATCGGCTGACCGGTGGCGGGCGACCGGCTACTCTATCGTTCAACCTTCCGGCCCACCCGATTTGCATGGATCCGGCTCCGCCCACTACATAGTGGCAGCGTCCACTCCGACCAGAGGATGGCCATGCAGCCCCGTCGTCGCGTCCCCGCCGCCCGCTGGCTCGCGGTGACGGCGCTCACTCTCGCCGCCGCCGGCTGCGCCCCGCAGAGCGTCACCGAACAGGGCCGGGCCATCCACAACCTCTACAACCTGTTCCTGTACATCGCCGCGGTCGTCTTCCTGATCGTGTCGGGGCTGGTCCTGTGGTCGGTGGTCCGCTACCGGCGGCGCGACGACGAGCTGCCCACCCAGACCCACGGCAACACCCGGCTGGAGCTGACCTGGACGGCGATCCCGTTCGTGATTGTGCTGTTCCTGTTCGTGGCCACCCTGCAGGCCCAGAACAAGGTGCTGGACCCGGTCGCCTCACCGGCCCTCAAGGTCACCGCGACCGCCTTCCAGTGGAGCTGGCGCTTCACCTACGAGGGCACCGGGGCCGAGGTCATCGGCACCCCCGAGCGTGTCCCCGAGCTGGTCGTGCCGGTCGGCCAGACGGTCAGGGTCAAGCTCGAGTCGGCCGACGTGGTGCACTCCTTCTACGTGCCCCAAACCCTCTTCAAGCGCCAGGCCATTCCCGGCATCACCAGCGAGTTCGACCTCACCTTCGAGAAGGTCGGCCTGTACCACGGCCAGTGCACCCAGTTCTGCGGGCTGCAGCACCCCGACATGGTGTTCCGAGTCCGGGTGGTGACCCAGGGCGAGTACCAGACCTGGCTGGCCGCGGCCAGGCGCGGCTCGGCCGGCCAACCGGGGACCTAAAGGAGCAGCGAGCGAGACATGGCGACCACCGAGCTTCCCCTGCCGGCGCTTCCCGAAGCCCACCACGAGGAGCCGGGCGGCATCGTCGACTACCTGACCACGGTCGACCACAAGAAGATCGGCGTCCTCTACATGGTCACCGCCTTCGCCATCTTCCTGGCCGGTGGGGTGCTCGCCCTGCTGGTCCGCGTGGAGCTGGCCCGGCCGGGGCTGCAGGTGATGGGCGAGAACACCTTCAACCAGGTGTTCACCATGCACGGCACCCTGATGATCTTCCTGTTCGCCGCCCAGGTCTCCACCGGGTTCGCCAACTACATGGTGCCGCTGCAGATCGGCGCCGCCGACGTCGCCTTCCCGCGGGCCAACGCCATGTCCTACTGGCTGTACCTGTTCGGCAGCCTGATCGTCTTCTCCAGCTTCTTCGTGGCCGGCGGCCCGGCCGCGGTCGCCTGGACCGCCTACCCGCCCCTGTCGACCGAGTACTTCCAGGGGACCGGCATGGACCTGTGGATCATCGGGCTGGCGGTGGTCGGGATCGCCGGCATCCTGGGTGCGGTCAACCTGGTCACCACCATCTTCCGGATGCGCATGCCGGGCATGACGATGTTCCGGATGCCCCTGTTCACCTGGGGGGTGCTGGTCAACCAGCTGCTGATCCTGTTCGCCTTCCCGCCCCTCACGGTGGCGTTCGCGCTGCTGTTCCTGGAGCGCAACTTCGGGGCCAAGTTCTTCTCCGCCGCCGCCGGCGGCGACCAGCTGGTGTACCAGCACGTCTTCTGGTTCTTCGGCCACCCCGAGGTCTACATCATCATCCTGCCCATCTTCGGGGTCATCTCCGAGGTCATCCCCGTCTTCTCCCGCAAGCCGCTGTTCGGCTACCGGGCCATGGTGTTCGCCTTCTTCGCCATCGCCGCCCTGTCGTTCGGGGTCTGGGCCCACCACATGTTCACCACCGGCGCGATCTACCTGCCCTACTTCTCGATCATGTCGCTGCTGATCGCGGTGCCGACCGGGATCAAGGTGTTCAACTGGATCGGGACGATGTGGCGAGGGTCGATCACCTTCTCGACGGCGATGCTGATGGCGCTGGGGTTCATCCTGGTCTTCGTGAACGGCGGCATCACCGGGGTGATGATCGCCTCGCCGCCGATCGACTTCGCCGTCAACGACACCTACTTCATCGTCTCGCATTTCCACTACATCATGGTCGGCGGGCTGCTGTTCGGGATGTTCGCCGGCATCTTCTTCTGGTTCCCCAAGTTCACCGGGCGGCTGCTGTCGGAGCGGCTCGGCCGCTGGCAGTTCTGGACCTTCCTGGTCGGCTTCAACCTCACCTTCTTCCCCCAGTACCTGGTGGGGCTGGACGGCATGCCGCGCCGCATCGCCGACTACAGCATCGAGCGCTGGGAGCCGGCCAACCTGGCCTCGACCATCGGCGCGTTCCTGACCGGGGTGTCGGTGCTGTTCTTCATCTGGAACTTCCTGGTGTCGATCCGGCGCGGCGCGCCGGCCGGAGACGACCCGTGGGAGGGCAACAGCCTGGAGTGGGCGACTAGCTCCCCGCCGCCCCACCACAACTTCCACCAGCTGCCCGAGATCCGCTCCGAGCGGCCGACGTTCGACCACCGCCACCGCGGCGACCCGGCCTTCGCGGCCGCCCACAGCGACCCCGAGCGGGGCTGAGCCGATGACCGACGAAGCCGCCATGCTCCTGCGGGTCTCGGTCTTCGGCTTCGCCGCCGGGGTCGTCTACTGGTTCCTCAGCTACGAGCCGCTGGGCACCGTGGCGCTGCTGCTGCTGGGGGCCGGCCCCGGCTTCGCCGGGTTGGTCCTGCTGCAGGAGCAGCGCCAGCGGGGCGGCACCGGCGAGACCAGGGCCGTGTCCCTACGCCGCCTGGCCGGGATCCCACCCCAGGACCCGCCCGGCCCCCGCGACCTGGAGGCCGAGGACCTGGGCGTGCTGCCCCTGCCCACCATCTGGCCGCTGGCCGCCTCCCTGGGCGTGGCCATGCTGCTCACCGGCCTCATCTACGGCCTGTGGCTGGTCATCCTCGGCCTGGGCCTGCTCGGCTACGCCGGCTGGGGCTGGCTGGCCGCCGTCAACCGCGAGAACCGCTACGGTCGCATCCAGGCCGACACCACACCCCCCTCCCCCCAGTCCGGCCCCGCCTCCGACCCCCGCCCCCACCCCGACCCGGCGCCGCCGCCCGAAACTCCCGCCCACCCCTGAGCGCGGCTACTCGCTGTGCGACCCGGCGCCGGCTGGGGCCCGGTCGCCGCCGTCGGAGGCGGCGGGTTCCAGGGAGACGGTCTCGTAGCCGCCGTCGTGGGTGCGGCTGAGGCGGACGCCGGCGTTGATGCGGGCGGGCCGCAGGCGGCTGCGGGACAGGCTCTTGCACATCCAGTAGGTGACCAGGAAGGTCAGGATCGGGGCGATCACCAGGGCCCACTGAAGGATGCGGGTGATGGTCTCGACGGTGACGTTCAGCAGCACCCCGAAGATGTCGTTGCCGCCCTCCAGGAACATGATGAAGAACACCATCAGGCCGGCGGCGCCGATGCCGGTGCGGATCGGGGTGTCGCGGGGGCGGTCCAGCAGGTGGTGCTCGGCCCGGTCCTTGGTGAAGCGGCGCTCGATCCACGGCCACAAGGTGAGGATGCCGAAGGCGATCCCGGGGAACAGCACCGCCGGCCAGAACACCTCGGAGATGGTGAAGCCGAACAGGTTCAGGTCCCAGGGCGGCCCCAGGCGCAGGGCGCCGTCGAGGAAGCCGATGTACCAGTCGGGCTGCGCCGGTGAGGTGACGTTGTAGGCCACGAACGGCCCGTACTGCCAGACGGGGTTGATCTGGGCCAGGCCGCCGAGGAGGGCGAGCACGGCGGTGACGAACAGCAGCAACGACACCGACTTGAAGGTCTGCTCGGGCCACAGCCGCTTGCCGACCACGTTGCGCTCGGTCTTGCCGTGGCCGGGGAACTGGGTGTGCTTCTGCAGCACCAGGATGGCGAGGTGGGCCCCGACCAGGGCGAGCAGCAGCGCCGGGATCAGCATGATGTGGAACACGAACAGCCGCGAGATGATGTCGCCGGCCGGGAACTCGCCGCCGAACAGGAGATAGGTGACCCAGGTACCGATCACCGGGATGGCCAGGGTGACCGAGTAGAAGATCCGCAGGCCGATGCCGGACAGCAGGTCGTCGGGGAGCGAGTAGCCGGTGAAGCCCTCGCCCAGGGCCAGGAACAGCAGCCCGATGCCGATCAGCCAGTTGAGCTCGCGGGGGCGGCGGAAGGCGCCGGTGAAGAAGATGCGGCACAGGTGGACGACGATCGAGGCCACGAATACCAGCGCCGCCCAGTGGTGGACCTGGCGCATCAGCAGCCCCGCCCGGACCTCGAACGACAGCCGCAGCACCGAGTCGTAGGCGGCCGACACCTCGGCGCCCCGCAGGGGGGCGTAGGAGCCGTCGTAGATGACCTCCTTGACCGACGGGGTGTAGAAGAAGGTCAGGAAGGTCCCGGTGAAGATCAGCACCACCAGGGCGAACAGGGCGATCTCGCCGAGCAGGAACGACCAGTGGTCGGGGAAGACCTTGCGCAGGGTCTTGCGGGCCAGGCTGGAGGTGCCCAGCCGCTCGTCGAGGTACTTGAGCGATCGCTCCATCACCATGCTCATCAGTTGCCTCGATTCCGGTCCCAGAACGCCGGCCCGACCGGCTCGTAGAAGTCGCCCTGGGCGACCAGCACGCCCTGCTCGTCGACCCCGAGGGGCAGCTGGGGCAGGGGGCGGGCGGCCGGGCCGAAGAACGGCCGCGCCCCGTCGGAGACGTCGAACTGCGACTGGTGGCAGGGGCAGATCAGCGACTGGCTCTCGGCCCGGTACAGCCCCACCGGGCAGCCGGCGTGGGTGCAGATCTTGGAGTAGGCGACATGGGTGCCGTCGGGCACCGCGGCCAGGCGGTCGGGGGGCAGCCTGAGACTGCCCTTGCGGACGTGGATGAGCAGGGTCTGGGCGTCGGCGGCGCCCTCGTGGCCCTCGGGGAAGACGGTCAGGAAGCCGTCCTCGGGGACGGTGTCGAGGGTGACCAGCTTGCCGTTCTCGTCGACCACCCGCCGCCCCCGGGTCCAGGAGGTCACCTTGAGGCTGCGGCCCGGGGCCGGGCCGAGCGACAGCACCGGCAGCAGCAGGGCCAGCCCGAGCGCCCCGCCGGCCCCGGCGAGCAGCTTGAGCAGCAGCGAGCGGCGGCCCATGACCGGGCCGACCTCCTCGGCCAGGGCGTCCCCGAGGGCCTGGCGGCCGGCGGCGCCGCTGCTCAGCTCGTGGCGCTCCTCGACCACCTCACGGGCGTCGAGCAGCCGGTTGGCCCAGATGCCGAGGGCGACCCCGAGGCCGCCGAGGGCGATCGCGAACAGGACCCCCTCGATCTGGGTCTGGCCGCCGGCGAAGTAGACGACGAACAGCCCGATCCCGGCCACGACGGTCACGGCCAGGGCGATCGCGGCCGACCGTTCGGCCTTGCGCTGGTCGCCGGTCAGCTCCCGGTTCTCCGCCACCCGCTCGCTCCCCTGCTGGTCGCCTGCTGTCATGACGATTCAACCGCGCCCGGCGATCCAGCGGGCGGCCAGGATCAGCGCCCCCAGCCCGATCACCCAGGCCACGAACCCCTCGGGCACCGGCCCCTTGCCGCCGATGGGGGCGCCGCCGCGGTTGTAGGGGCTGGTGCGGAGGCTCTCGACGTAGCGGGCGATGTCGTTGACCTCCTGGGTGCTGGAGGCGGTGCCGAACTCGTAGTCGGTCAGGCCGCCGCCGACCGGCATCTGCCCTGGGCCGATCTTGATCGCCTCGGCCACGTCCTGGGGGTGGACGTTCTGCAGCGACACGGCGATGTTCTGGCCGCCGAGGGCGGCCCCGGCGCCGTTCATGCCGTGGCAGGCCGCGCACGCCTGGCCGTACAGCTGGCGGCCGCGCTGGAGGTCGCCCTGGGCCGGGTCGACCTGGGGGACCTGGGCGTCGCCGACCGCCCGGCCGATGTAGGCGACCAGGGCGCGGGTGTCCTGGTCGTTGAAGCGGGGCTCGCCCCGCTCGATGGCCGGGCCCTTGTTGTCCTTCCAGGGCATGCGGCCGGTGCGCAGCACCCAGTCGACCGCGGCCGCCCCGCCGACCTCGGCCAGCGACGGCACCCGCGGGTAGTAGCTGGGCCCGGACGGGTCGGGGCCGTGGCAGGAGGCGCAGGCGTTCTGGTACAGCTCGCGGCCGCGGGCCTCGAGGGCCGGGCTGTCGGCCGGCTGCTGCTGGGCGGCCGCCCGGGCGGCGCCGCGGGTGGTGGCGGTCCCGGTGGCCGGGGTGAGGGCCAGGGCGAGCACGGCGATGCCGCCGATGAGGATCGCGGTCCTGCGCACCCGGCTGCTCCCTTCGACAGGCCACCGTCTGCCCTCATGCTAAGTAGCGCGGGACCCGCGGGCAATTCCGGATCGACCAGCGATAGGCTCTTGGCGGGCAACGTGGCGACCAAGGGGGGTCGGTGACTTCGCTGACGGCTGGTGCTGGCAGCTTCTTCTCACGCGGCCGGGTTGGCTGCGAGACGGGCCAGTCCAGCCCGGAGGATGTTGCGTGCCGCGTGTTCGTCGGCATTGAGGGTGTGCCCGCACCGGCGGCAGGAGAACACGGCTTGGCTGGCGCGGTTCTCCTTGGCGGTGTGCCCGCAGGCTTCGCAGCGGTCGGAGGTGTGCCGGGCGTCGACGTCGATCACCACACGGCCAGCCTCTTCCGCTTTGGCGCGCAGGATCGACACGAACCTAGCCCAGCCCGCGTCATGGATGCTTCGGTGCAGGCCGGCCTTGGCCGCGGACCGGTTGGGCAAGAACCGGCCTGGCCGGTCAGGATCGGGTTGGGGGGCGGGTCGCCGCACCATGTTGCGGATCTTCAGGTCCTCGATGACCAGCAGGTTGTAGCGGACGAGCGCCCGCGCCGCCTGGTGGTGGAAGTTGCGCCGCTGGTTGGCGAGCTTGCGATGCCGGGCCGCTACCGTCTCTCTGG
>Ga0307278_10000853_pt1 | contig 14961 bp, 14 predicted proteins | sample ER_DNA_117_FD_194482 | JGI IMG/M metagenome (GOLD analysis project Ga0307278, IMG submission 194482) | Bulk soil microbial communities from the East River watershed near Crested Butte, Colorado, United States - ER_DNA_117 | ecosystem: Environmental > Terrestrial > Soil > Floodplain | place... | reverse complement strand
CAGAAGCTTGTGTCGAACTTTGGACGCAACCGATTCGTGCATGATTACGCGTCGCGTGGACGTGCAACGCTGCCCGGCCGTGCCCACCGCGCCGAAAAAGATCGATTGTGTCGCCATGTCGATGTCGGCGCTTGGCGTGACGATGAGCGCGTTGTTCCCGCCCAGTTCCATAATCGTTCTGCCAAGACGGCCATGAACGGCCTTGGCAACATTCAAACCCATGCCTACCGAGCCGGTCGCGGATACCAACGGGATGCGGTGGTCGTCTGCCAGTTTCTGGCCGACAGTTTTGCGATCGCCGATCAGCAAAGTAAAAATTGCCGGATTGGCGCCTGTTTCGTGACAGACGCGCTCCGCGATTTTTGTGACCGCAATTGCGGTGAGCGGCGTTTTTTCCGAAGGCTTCCAAACTGTGGGATCGCCACAAACAGCGGCGAGCGCGGCATTCCACGACCAAACCGCGACCGGAAAATTGAACGCGGTGATCACGGCGACGACCCCGAGCGGATGCCATTGCTCCATCAACCGATGACTCCGCCGTTCTGATTGAATTGTCAGGCCATAAAGCATGCGCGATTGACCGACCGCGAGATCGCAAATGTCGATCATCTCCTGCACTTCGCCTTCGCCTTCCGCGATGATCTTTCCGGTCTCCAGTGTCACGAGTTGGCCAAGCTCGTGTTTCGACTCGCGCAAGGCGTTGCCGAGGCGGCGAACGGTCTCGCCCCGAACCGGCCCCGGCGTGATGCGCCATTTTAAGAATGCTTCCTGCACACGGGCGATTGCCTTTTGATAATCCTCGTCGGATGCCGCGCGCACGCTGGCGAGTCGTTGCCCATCAATCGGCGAGATCTTATCGATCTTCGTGCCGCCTCCGCGCCATTCACCGCAGAAGACGCCGGGATTTTCGTCGGCGATGCCGAGTTTATCTAAAACAGGTTGCATAGGTGGATCGACCGCTCCGCGGGCGATGTTACTCTACGCGGCTTTGCCGCCATTTTTTAGCATCGCGCGCGGAGCGCACGATCCATCACGTCCATATCATTTTCGCCCCCGGCAGTATTTGCGCATCAAATCCATAGCTTCATCGATAACTTCGGCCGTGATATCGAGCGGTGGACGGAAACGAATCGAATTCTCGCCGGAACGGAGCGTGAGCACGCTGAGATCGAAAAAGCCTTTCCAGAATTCTTCGCGCGTTCTTGGATTGGGAAGATCGAAGGCGAGGAACAGTCCCCGGCCGCGCGCTGCAGAAATCGTTGGCTCCTCGCGTTGCAAATCGCGGAGTTGATCCAGAAAATACGCGCCTACTTTCGCAGCGTTCTCCACCAAATGTTCTTCCTCGATGATGCGCAGGTAATGCGTCGAACGCACCATATCGGTGAAATTTCCGCCCCATGTTGAATTCAATCGGCTCGACAAGCGAAACGCATTGTCCTTCACTTCGTCGAGGCGTGGACCGGCCATCACGCCGCACACCTGCGCCTTTTTCCCGAATGCCAGCAGGTCTGGCAAAACATTGAAATGTTCGCAGCACCAGTTGCGACCCGTCGCGCCCATGCCGCATTGCACTTCGTCGAAGATGAGAAGCATGTCGTTTTCGTCGCAAATCTTTCGCAACGTCTGCAGCCATTCGCCGCGAAAATGATTATCGCCACCTTCACCCTGGATCGGCTCGATGATGATCGCGCAGATGTCGATCTTGCGCTGGTCAATGAACTCGTGGATCTCGCGCTCCGCTTTCGCTTCGCGCTCAATCACGTCCGCTTCGCGCTCTGATTCCGGCAACGAAAAATCGATGCACGGACATGAAACGCGGGGCCAATCGAATTTTTCGAACAAATCCGTCTTGCGCGGATCGGTGTTCGTGAGACTCATCGTATAGCCGCTGCGACCGTGAAAGGCGTGCCGGAAATGCAAAATCTGCGTGCCGCGTTCGCCATGACCTGCGGCCATGTTCTTGCGCACCTTCCAATCCATTGCCGCCTTCAAACAATTTTCGACCGCAAGCGCGCCGCCCTCGATAAAAAGATAACGATCGAGCGGCGGCAAACCGACGACGTGCTCGAACGTCTCCACAAATTTCGCGTAGTCCTCCGAGTAAATATCAGAGTTCGCGATTTTGACTTTGGCCGCGCGCAGGAGGTCGACCTGCACCGCCGGATTATCGAAATATGGATGATTAAAGCCGACCGGCATCGAGCCGAAAAAGCCATAGAGATCAATCAGCCGCCGATCGCCGGCGGCATTGTACAAATACGAACCGCGACTTTTTTCCAGATCAACGACGACCTTGAAACCGTCGAGCAGAACGTGTTGCCCAATCGTCTCGAGCACGTTCGACGGCGATATTCCTTTTTGTTTTTCGCTCTTTGTGGCGCGGCTTCGAAGTGAAGCCGCTTCCGTGAGCACGGGCGGCATACTCATCGGTTGATCGTAACCTGACCGGTGAACGCGGTCAATGGGGCTCGCCGTTTATACGATGCCGTCGTGCAACATCGCGTGTTTTCCTGCAAGCAACTCCTGCGTGAGCTTATAGCCGCGTTTGTCCACGTTACGCTGCGTGCCCGCGAAATGGGTATTGATGCGCAGGCGGGCGGACCGACAGAAATAATCGGCGACGGACAGAACTTCATCGGCGGGCGCGCTGTTATCTATTTTCCATTGAGCAAACGAACAAGTCGCGCTGATTGCGAATAGCTCAGTCGCAATTCCGACGAAGCGCGATAGCAACAATTGTTCGCGGTCGAGTTTTGGGCCGAACCGAGCCATGGCGTGAAACAGGCCGCGTGCAAGCCGCTTGCTTGTCCGCGCGCTATAATTGACATGGCCGGCCAACGTCCCATGCAAATTGTCGATCTTACCCGCGCCGTTCCGTAGCCACTGTCGCGGATACCAGCCGGCATAAAATTTCCCAGAACTCAACACCGCCTTGAGACGTTCCGATTTAGGCAATTGCGTGTTGAATATTGCGCCGCCGACTTTCAAATGCGGATCGAGCGCTTCGCGCGCGATGAAGAGCCGCATGATTTCGCTCGAACCTTCAAAGATCGTATTCACGCGGCAATCACGCAGGAATCTTTCGACGGCGATCGGCGGCTCGCCCCGTCCGGCTAGCGATTGCGCAGTTTCATAGCCGCGACCGCCGCGCACTTGCATCGCGTCATCGGCAATCTTCCAGGTCATTTCCGTCGCCCACATTTTGCACATGGCTGTTTCGATGCGCAGATCGGACGCCTTGCGATCGAGCAGCGACGAACTGAGAAATGTCATTGCTTCCATCGCGAAAACGTTGCCCGCCATCTCCGCGATTTTTCCTGCAATAGCGGCATGTTGGCCGATCGGGACCCCCCATTGAATCCGTTCGTTCGCCCACTTGCGCGAAATTTCCAGCAACCGCTTGGAAACGCCAACGCACGCGGCTGGCAACGTGAGTCGCCCCGTGTTCAAAGTGGTGAGCGCGACTTTGAGTCCTTTGCCTTCGCCCGCGATAATATTTTCGCGGGGCACGCGCACATCTTTGAACGTGACCACCGCGTTATAGAGCGCGCGCAATCCCATAAATCGGCAGCGGTACGCGATCTTCAGACCCGGCGTGTCCACATCCACAATGAATGCCGTGATTTGTTTGCGCTCTTTTCCGCCCACGAGCTTTGGCGGCGTCCGCGCCATCACCACCAGTACGCCCGCTTTCACGCCGTTTGTGCACCAAAGTTTCTCGCCGTTCAGAATGAACTCAGAGTCGTCAGGCGTTGGCTCTGCGCGAAGGCTCATCGTCGCCGGGTCGGAGCCGGCGTGAGATTCAGTCAAAGCAAACGCGGAAATCTCGCCACCGGCGACGCGCGGCAGATATTTTTGTTTTTGTTCTTCTGTGCCAAACAAAAGCAATGGCTGCGCGACACCGATTGATTGATGCGCCGAAACCAGCGCGGCCACATTTCCATCCCAACTACCGAGCAAAACCGCCGCGCACCCGTAGTTATACTGCGATAAACCGAGCCCGCCGTATTTTTGTGGCACCTTGATTCCAAACGCACCGATCTGCGCGAGGCCGGCAAAGTTTTCGGGCGGAATTTCACCGGTGCGATCGATCTCGTCCGGATCGACGTGATCGCGCAAATAAGTTTCCAGGTTTTGCAGGAACGATTCGCCGGCAGCGCGGTCCTCCGCGCTTTGCGCCGGCCACGGGTAAATCCGATCGAAGTCGTATCGTCCAATGAAAAGATTGCTCGCGAAGCTGCCGCGATCTTCCAGTGGATCGCGCGCGGCCTCAGCCAGTTCCAGCGCTTCGCGTTGGCCTTTGGCCATCTTCGAAGTGTCGATAACGGGCGCGGCAGACTTCTCAGGCCTCGCGCTGGTTTCTTCAGCGATCTGTTTCTCCGGCGCCTCGAGCGGGGATTTCATAGGAGCATAGGCTTCCAGCCTGTGGGGACACCGGGCATCTTGCCTGGTGTCTGGAAATTGTAATCGGCAGGCGAGACGCCCGCCCACCCCACAGGCAAGATGCCTGTGCTACGGCGAATTGTACGATCACCTTTCATAAAATTGCGTTCCCTCTCGCGCGTGCTTTTTCAATATTTCACACGGCGCAAACTTCTCTTCGCCCTGCGCGAGCCGCTCCATTTCTTCGACGATCTTTTTCAGCCCGAAATGTTGCGCGAAACGCAATGGCCCGCCGCGGAACGGCGCAAAACCTGTTCCCAGAATCATTCCGTAGTCCGCGTCCTCGGGCGAATCGACTACCTTCTCTTCCACACAACGCGCGGCTTCGTTGACCATCAGAAAGATAAGACGGTGGCTGAGAGTGGAAGCGTCGCCCTCGGTGCTGGTTTGTTTGGAACTAGGCGACGAGGCGTTGCTCCTACGCCATTTTTCAAGCGCGTCGTTAGGCGTTTGCGTTTTGGCTTCGTATTTGTAAAAGCCAGCGCCCGTTTTGCGGCCGAGCATCCCGCCGTCGCGCAGCCAGAGCAGCGCACCAGGAACATGATCACGCCGTCCGTATGCCGCCTGAAGCGTATTGCCAATATCGACAGCGATATCGACGCCGACTTCATCGATCAAACGCAGCGGCCCCATCGGCATCCCCCATTGTAAAAGCGCATTGTCGATCTTGTCCGCGTTCACACCGTTTTCAAACAGCTCCGCGGCATCGAGCAAATAAGGGAACAAAACGCGATTGACGAGGAACCCTGGGCTGTCGCGCACAATTACGGGTAGCTTTCCGATTTGCCGCGCAAAGGCGAGCGACCGCTCGCGCGCCTCCTCTGACGTTTGTTTTGCAACCACAACTTCCACCAGCTTCATCCGGCTAACCGGATTAAAAAAATGAAGGCCGATGACGTGCTCAGGTGAAACGGTCCCATCGGCGAGCTCGCTGACTGAAAGGGCGGAGGTATTTGTGGCGATGATCGTTTTCGGACCGGCCTGCATCGCCAGCTCGCGGAAGATTTCTTTTTTGATCTCGACCTTTTCCGACGCGGCTTCGATCACAAATTGCACATCACGCAATTCCATCGGCGCAGTCGATGCCACAATCCGGGCGCGCCCCTCTCTTGCTTTTTCCCCGCTCATCAAACCGCGCTTTACTGCGTCGGCGTAAGTCTTCTCAATGTTAGCCAGACCGCGGTCGATTTGCTCCCGTGCGATATCGCGCAGGATCACCGTAACGCCGCGAGAGCTGAGCCACTGCGCGATACCTGAACCCATTACGCCCGCCCCGATCACGGCGGCGTGCACAACCTTTTGCGCAGGAATCTTCGCAGAACCTTTCTTATATTTCTCGGCCAGAAAGAAATTGCGGATCAGATTTTGAGTCGATTCGGTTTTGCCGAGATCGACAATCGCGTCCAGCTCAAAGGCGAGCGATTGCTGGGTGGAAGCAAAAAGGCCCTTCTTGATCACTTCGAGCGCACGCGCCGGCGCCGGATTGTGATTGCGCGGCACGGGAATTTCCTGATCAATCTTCGGTGCCGGCGAAGGTTTGCGTTTTCCATCGCGCAACTTCTTCCGCGCAACATCGACCAGTTGATCGCGCGACGCGACTTCATCGACCAAGCCGAGCTTCAAGGCTTCCTGCGCAGAATAAAGCCTGCCCTTCAAAATCGCATCGGCGGCCTTGTCCGCCCCGATCAAGCGCGGCAGGCGCGTGCAGCCGCCCCACGCGGGAATTAACCCAAGCGTTGTTTCCGGCAGACCGATACGTGTGCTTGGATCGTCTGACGCGACGCGGTAATCGCAGGCCAGCGTGATCTCATAGCCTCCGCCAGCGCATGCGCCATGGATTGCCGCAGCGGTCGGAATTCGCAATTCGGCGAACCTGTTGAGGATTCGTTGTCCTTCCGCAATGAACGCATGCAAATCCCCGGTCTGCGCTAGTTTCAACAGCGTCTTCAAATCCGCGCCGGCGACGAAGATCGATTTTTTCGCCGAAGTAATGATCAGCCCGCGCAACGAACTCTCGTTCTCTACAAAATCGAGATGTTCATTTAACTCATCGAGAGTAGCAGCGTCGAAAATGTTCGCGCCCGATTCGAGACGATCGAACGTAAGCACGCAAACGTGATCGTCGCCGATCTCGCGCCGAATCATTGAGCCTGTCTCAACTGCCGCCATGGGAATTATCTTGGTTCGTTTCGCGCAAATTCCAAGCGGAGACAGAATCCCCGCCACAAAACAATAGTAAGAGATTCCCATTCGACTTCGCTCAGGGCAAGACTTTCGCTCGGATGACAAGAAGATGATTTGGAGGCGTAACCAGGATGCGTGGATGGATCGGTCGCTCCGCGGGCGATGTTATTATCCGGCCGTCGACCGCATTTTTTTAACATCGAGCAAGGGACTGCTCGATCCACTGATTGACGCTCTCCACGACCGAGTGTTAAAACTCGGCGGCAGTTGCGCATGAAAATTCGCTTATGGTCGGCAAAATCTTAGAGCCAGAAATCAGGAGCATGATCGACGCGCGTAATTTCGGGGCGCTGCGTGAGGTGTTTCGCGAGTGGCCGCCCGCCGATGTCGCGGAAGTGATCCTCGATGTGGCTGAAGATGAACAGGTCATCATCTTTCGCCTCCTGCCGCATGCGCTGGCAGCGGATGTTTTTGAATATCTCGATGTCGATTCGCAGCAGAAATTGCTGCGTGCCATGGCGCACGAGCAGGTCGTCGGCATCCTGAATGAAATGTCGCCCGACGACCGCACCGCGCTGCTGGAAGAATTGCCCAGTGCGGCGGCGCGGCAATTAATCCGACTGCTAACGCCAGAAGAACGTCACATCGCACAGTCGTTGCTCGGATATCCGGAAGGCAGTGTCGGCCGTTTGATGACCCCGGATTTCATCGCTGTTCCCGAAGATTGGACGGTCCAGCAAGTGCTCGATTTTGTGCGCGAACACGGCCAGGACAGCGAGACGCTCAATGTCGTCTACGTCGTCGATGAGCGTGGCAAATTGATCGACGACATCCGCATGCGCGAGTTTTTGCTCAAGCCACTCCCCACAAAAGTAAGCGACATCCGAGATCGAACATTCGTCGCCTTAAATGTAACTGATTCGCAGCAGGATGCGCTCAATGTCTTCCGCAAATATGACCGTACGGCGTTACCGGTGGTTGATTCCAGCGGCATCCTCGTCGGGATCGTCACCATCGACGACATGCTCGATGTCGCCGAAGCAGAAGCGACCGAGGATATCCAAAAATTCGGCGGCATGGAAGCACTGGACGAGCCCTATATGCGCATTCCGCTCTGGCGAATGGTGCGAAAGCGGGCCGGCTGGCTCGTGATTCTGTTCCTGGGCGAAATGTTGACCGCCACCGCAATGGCAAATTATCAGGAAGAACTGGCGAAGGCGCTCGTGCTCGCGTTGTTCCTGCCGCTTATCATTTCGAGCGGCGGCAACTCCGGATCGCAAGCTTCGACATTGATGATTCGCGCCATGGCGCTGGGAGAAGTGACCCTTCGCGATTGGTGGCGGGTGATGAGTCGCGAAGTGCAGACCGGGCTTTCATTGGGCATAATCCTGGGAGTAATCGGTACAGCACGGGTCGCGATCTGGTCAATCGTTGGGGACCATTATTTCCATAGACAATTGTATGGTCCGCATTGGCCTCTCGTCGCGCTCACCGTGGGCGTTGCGCTCGTCGGCGTCGTGCTTTGGGGAACACTTTCCGGCTCCATGCTTCCCTTTCTTTTGCGACGCCTCGGCGCCGATCCGGCAACTTCGTCTGCCCCGTTTGTTGCTACTCTTGTCGATGTTACCGGACTTATTATTTATTTCAGCATCGCGTTGGTAATCATGCGCGGTGCAATGCTCTAACTGTCGCCGTCGCCAGAATCCGGACCATAGGCTGAAGATGGTTACTTTCCGGGAAGGGCTATAGCGTAAGTGATAAATCCGCAAATGATAACCATCAAAATCATGGCAAGGATGAATATGCCATCGGCGACGCGCTCCATTCGATGCATTCGGCGCTTCGAGCGCGTTCGTAGCGCAGAATAAGAAAGCAGACAGGATACGAGGAATAAAAACGCATCAGCGGCAAGGAGATCGTCAGCCACCGTATCCGCCTTTCCGAAAGTGATGACGACGCGGATAAGGCTGATGACAGTCAGGCACACACCGACCATCGCAGACGAAACGGTGAAAATGTGAATGCTGATATCTTCTTCAAGATGGTTTTCTGGAGTCATTTTTGGCATAAAGTAATCTTCCGCGTAGCCTAACGAGAATTATGCTGAATTATTCGGCCAATGCAGCTCTAGCAGGAGCGCGCCCGGCCAGAGGCGAACTACTTAGTCGCGACCCACTCGTTGCGCGCGCGTGAATCGGCCACGGCTTGAACAACGCGCATGTAGCGAACGCCTTCTTCGAAATTTGGCCGCGGCCGGATGCGCCCCTTCGATTTTACGGCCGCCAGAAAATCTTCTTCTACGCGCCATTCGCCCTCCAGCTCCGGCGGAAGATCGACCACGTGCAGGGCGCGATCGCCGAGTTTGCCCACCTGCACAACGTCGGAGCCGAAATCGTACGTGAGAGTGCCGGCGCTGCCGTAAATTTCCAGTCGATCACCCGGAGCCATGGCATCGACACCGCTGAATTCAAGCACGCCTTCCGCGCCATTGTCGAACGCGCAAAGGACAGTCAACAAATCGGGAATGATCACCTCATAGCCCTGGCGCAACGGGTGCACCATTTTGCCGCGTGCGAAAACGCCGTTGATGTCTCCGAGCCAGCGTTGTAACACTTCGACGTAAATCCCCAGCGTAAGCACGTTCAGTCCGCTGATCTCGATCCTTTGCCGCCAATGCGGCGGAGCGTTCGGATCCAGATAATTGCTAGTAAAGCTTTGCAGGCGCACGTGATGCAAACGGCCAATGTAATTTTCAGCAAGGATCTTTTTCACGAGCAAATCAGCGCGCATCCCCATGGGGGGCGGACAAAGCATCGTTACCAGCTCGGGATATCGCTTCGATGCTGCGAGCATTTCCTCCGCTTCGGCCAGATCCATCGACATCCGGGCCTGGCAAAAAACGTGTTTGCCCGCTTCAAGCGCCGAGATCGTTACCGCCGAATGCATGTACGGCGGCGTGCCGATCCAAATAATATCGAGGTCAGGCAAGGCGAGTAGATCGGCCCAGTTCTGCATTGGCGTGGCTGATGGACAATTTTCGCGGCAAAAATTTTCCGAACTTTCGTACGTTGAATTAGAGACGGCCACGATCTCGACTTCAGGATGTTTTTTTAACGCTGGCAAGTGACGGGCGCGAACGATGCTGCCCCCTCCCACAATTCCGATCCGCAGTTTCTGATTATTTTTTGTCGTCATGTATCAAATGCGCTCTCGATCTTGCGAAACCGGTGGCCTCTTGCGCGAGATAAATTTGACCGCGCCACGGCCCGCCCGTTCAATCCAACCACGAATGGCAGGCGCGAACCGCTGAGTCATCCGAGATGGAACGTTGTGGCGCGCCCGGCGGCCGCGCGTTCCCGGCGGCCCGAGCTTCTTCATAATTGTTCTCCATTCGTGTTTATTGGTGTCCATTCGTAATGAACATTCACTTGACCGGCGCGTCTGTGCGCGGCAGCTTACGCGCCTCTTTTGGAGTTACATCATGTCAAGAATTTGCAGCATTACAGGATCAAGAGCGGCGCGCGGTAGCGTTATTCACCGGCGTGGTCTGGCCAAGAAAAAGGGCGGGGTCGGCCGCCACATCACGAAGAATGTGCCGCGCGTTTTCGCGCCCAATTTGCATGAGCACCGCATCTGGGTGCCGGAGTTGAAGAAGTTTGTGCGTATTCGCGTGACCACGCGCGGTCTGAAGACGATCAACAAAAATGGCGCGTATCGCGCTTTGAAAAAAGCTGGCGTTATCTAGCCCTCAACGAGAGCTACCCGATTTTCGATCTAACGATCGTCGATGGAACTCACCCTTCTCAAATCGAAAATCCATCGCGCCACCGTGACGGGTGCGAGTGTGGATTACGAAGGCAGTCTGACGATTTCATCTGATCTGGCTGAATTAGTTGGGCTGCTTGAGTACGAAAAAATCCTCGTCGGAAATCTGAACAACGGCGAACGTTTCGAAACCTACGCGATTTACGGGGAGCCGCAGCGCGGAATTATCGAACTGAACGGCGCCACCGCCCACCTCGGGAAAATTGGCGACCGCCTCACCATTATGAGCTTTGCCCGACTCGCGCCGCAGGAAGCTGCAATTCATCGGCCGCGGATTCTTGTATTGGACGAAAAGAACGAAATCGTCCGCTACGAGGAAGGCGATTCGATGCCATCGTTCAAGGTCGTCAGTGGCGAGTAGAGTGTCGCGGGGTTCACCAAGGCGAGCGCCAGAGTTTGATCTGCGGCTGGGACAGCCGCTACTTCAGCAGATTTCGCTTTTCCTCGGGGAATGTCCAGCGACCCATCGTTGAACTCGATCACGTAGCCTTCGTTAATCAACCAGCGAAGGTCTGAAGCAAAGGCGAGTTTGCGCGAGTCCGCTCCTTCGCTCGCAATATCAGGAATCAATTTTTCAAAAATTTCTTTGCGATTAATCCCCGGCGCTGCCGCCAGGGCTCCAAGGATCGCATTCACCGACGAAGATACTTCAGCTTGCGCGTGGACAAAGGGTCGCACCCGGATTGGCGAGACGAATAACATGCCGCGGCGATGCCGGAAGACATTGAGGCCAGCTTGTCGAAATCGGCTGGCCAATTCCTGCATTATGTTCGATGGCGATCGGGCCTCGCGCGCCCAGGCATCTTCAACCGCATGATTGAGCACGCGATCGGGCAAACGCCGGCTTAAAACTCCGCCGACGATCACTTCCTCTACGCCATGCAACAGGCCCGGTAAATAATTCGAACGAAAATGCCGTTCTGCTTCCGCTGCGGACGAGAATGTCGAGGGCGTTTCTTCGCGCGACGTTGTATATGTCGTCACTGTTCGCGCTCCTTCCTTCCATCGCTCGATCAATGCCGGGTCGTTCACGATTTCGATCTGCCGCTGGTAATCGGCAAAGCTCATTCGACGGCTGAAGCGCTGTTCATAAAGGCTGCGAAGTTGCGGTTGATAATTGTGGTGATTGGTCGGGCCAAGCAGGGTCCCGCTCAATTGACATCGTGCGACGTTTGAGAAATTTCCCTTGATCGGATCGGATTGCGTGATGTCGATCTTGTAGAAATCCTCGTGGGCGAATCGAAACGCATTCCGCTCAAGAAATTCCTGATCAAGAGATACGGCTCCATTCTCACCCATTTGGTAAAGCGGCGATTCCGCCTTTGCCGTCAAACGAACCTCGTAGCGTTCCGGTTTTTCCAGGAACAGGCGGGCGAGCGCAAAAAGCGAATAGGCAACTGAGCCCGACTTAATCTGTGCCACTACATTCTCGAACGCCGGCGAGTACGGCAGAAAACGAATCGTAATCTCAAGCGGCAATCCCGTGGCTGGAGCATGTCGATCTTGTGAAAGGCGATCCTTGGCTTCGTGCGGACGATACTCACGTCCGCCCGTCTTCTTTCGCAATCCGCCTTGCTTCTCTTTATCGGCCGCGGATGTTCGCCGCGGCGAATCCGTCCGTCGCCGGATTGGATGCTCGCCACTGCGAATCCGTCCGTCGGCGGATTGGATGTTGGCTGTTCGGCGTTTTCCGCCGCCGTCTCGTTTATCGCGCGGAGAATGCTGCCGACCGCGTGGTCCCCTTCCCTCCTCTTCCCCCGTGTAATGCTCGTAGTTCCTCGCCTCAGCGGGTTCTCTCACCCACGCAGGCAGCAACTTCAAATCGAGAAAATCAGCAGGCTCGACAGTGGAAGAGGACATCGCTTCCATCTACTCGAACAATAAAAGAAGTAAACCCGAAGGTGTAGCGGTAGCTGGCCGCAGCCGCAATCGTTCAGATCTGCGCGTGAGCATACACACCTCTAGAATTCCTGAAATTGATTGACAAGCTCTCTAATTCATTTACTTGCCATGCTGTGCCCGGATGGTGCCGGCAATTGCCGGGCTTTTCCACACGCAATCAACACCAACAGAACAAATTTTATGGCGGAAAAATCAATCGAAGAAAAGGTTAAGGACATCATCGTCGAGCAACTCGGCGTCAACCCAGAGCAGGTCACGCCGCAGGCCTCTTTCATTGAGGATTTGGGCGCGGACTCGCTGGATATCGTCGAGCTGGTGATGGCGTTTGAAGAAGAATTTTCCGTCGAGGTACCAGACGAGGACGCCGAGAAACTGCAAACCGTCGGCGACGTCATTAAGTATATCGAAGAGCGCGCCAAGCCGCAGTAAGTTAGACATAGATGTCGAGTCCCGTAGGTGGAGAAGACTCGACCTATGCGGCCTATGACCCATGCCGCCTATTCGGCTATGGCTTGGAATAACCTCTGCTATTGCGAAGCCCCATAACGCGTTCACACTAGAGAACATGGACCTGACGCTTCTCGAGCGGCCGCTGTTTTACATCGGCGGCCACTACGTCACGTTTCTCGGGCTGATTGCGTTCGCAGCTTTCCTGGCAGCCGGGTTCATCGTGGCGCGGATCTTACAGAGCCCTGCGATCCGCCGTTTTCTGAGCCGGTTCAAGATCGACAATAACCTGACCGCGATTCTCACCACGCTCCTGAGCCTGGCGGCGCTGATCTTCTTCATCGTCAGCGCGATCAACGCAGCCGGGATTCCACTTTACTGGAACGCCCCGTTGCCGGGTGTGACGCTGAGTCTTTTACAAATTTTTCTCCTGATCGCGCTGCTCATCGGGGTTTTCTGGCTCTCGTCCCGCACGAAACGTTTCCTCTTCAATCGGTTCCTCAGTAGAAGCGGCCTCGACCGCGCTTTGCAGCACGCGATTGCGCAAATCGTCGGCTACATCGTGCTAATCGTCGGGATTTTGATCGTCTTGGATAATGCCGGCATCCATCTCGGGGCGCTGACGGTCTTTGCGGGCGCGGTGGGCGTAGGTGTCGGTTTCGGTCTGCAAAACATCGCCAGCAATTTCATCAGCGGTCTGGTCATTCTGGCCGAGCGACCGATTACTCTCGGAGATCGCGTCGAGGTAGCGGGAATCGCCGGTCAAGTGGAACGCATTCGCGCGCGGAGCACGGTGATTCGCACGAACGATAACATCATGATGATAGTGCCAAATACGAAATTCATCGATTCACCCGTGACTAATTGGACCTATACCGATCGGCGGGTGCGATTCCGCATCCCCGTCGGCGTCGCCTATGGCAGCGATATCGCAAAAGTGCGCGACACTCTGCTGGCTGTGGGACGTGAAAATCTCAATACGTTACAAGAACCGGCTCCGGGCGTTTTCCTTAAAAAATTCGGTGACAACTCGATCGACTTCGAGCTGGTGGTCTGGAGCAGTGAGATGAGCGCTCGCCCAAGCCGCTATCGCAGCGATCTCAACTTCGCCATCGTTGAGAAATTTCTTGAGGCCAAGATCGAGATGCCGTTTCCGCAGCGCGATCTCCATATTCGCAGCGGCACGCTCAAGGTGGAAAATGTCACAGAGCAAGAAACAGCAAAACGCCGCGAATCAGCGGACGGTCCCTTCCAATCTGCGAAACGCGGACTAGATTGAATCACTCCGCTTCTAAATGTCCTATAATTCTTCTTAGGCGGCGTTGCTAGGCTGCCTAACAAGGTCTGTCGAGGACCATGAAGATTCTCGATGAGGCCACGCCAGGACCTGACCGTATATCTGACGTCATCATCTAGCCTATGCTTCTCGGGTTGGCGATCGCGCCAAAGCACGCTTCACCACTTCTATCAATTGAGCAGCAGCAATGGGCTTCTCGAGAAAGGCGAAGGCCCCCAGACGCAGCGCCTGAGCTTCGACATCAGGCTCCCCAAAAGCGGTGATGATGATAACCGGCAATTCCGGCAGGGCACTGGCCAGCGCCAAAACGCCGCGCCCACTGAACATTGGCATCCGCAGGTCGGTGATAACCAAGTCGAATCGCTTTTCAGAGTCCGCAAGTTCCTTCACAACCACGAGTGGATCAGACACGCCGGTGACTTGCATGCCTTCACTGGCAAGCACTTTAGTCATCGGCCGCAGCATTCCCCGATCGTCATCTACAACCAAAACAGATTTGTTCTGCAACTCGCTCATAATCTTTTCAAAGAATAGCACCGTGCCACACGGCAAATCGCCCAGGTGCAATGATCTTCCGCACCAACAAATTCAACCATCCCGCGCTGATTACCAGCCGGTAGCGGAAGTGCGACATTTGGAACAAGAAAATCGTCATATCATGCGCCAACAGCCAACGGAAGTTGAATGTTAAAAGTGCTGCCTTTCCCCCGCGCCGTAGCGCAATCAATCTTCCCGCCATGTTCATTGACGACCCGCTGGGCATATGCGAGACCGAGGCCGGTGCCATCGCTCTTCGTGGTGAAGAATGGGACGAAAAGATTTCGCGCTTCTTCCTCGGTCATGCCACGACCGTTATCACTGAT
>Ga0307278_10000852_pt1 | contig 14961 bp, 19 predicted proteins | sample ER_DNA_117_FD_194482 | JGI IMG/M metagenome (GOLD analysis project Ga0307278, IMG submission 194482) | Bulk soil microbial communities from the East River watershed near Crested Butte, Colorado, United States - ER_DNA_117 | ecosystem: Environmental > Terrestrial > Soil > Floodplain | place... | reverse complement strand
CCGGGAAGCCATGCGTTGCCTCAAACGCCGGATCGCCGATCACGTCTGGCGGGTCATGCTGGCAGACGAACAAGCCCGCGACCGACACCAACTACAAGCGAGTTGACATACAGAGGCGCCCACGGCCCGTAGCGTCAAGCGACCGTCTTGGATTGGGATGGTTGCTGGGCTTGCTGGCTGGTCGCGGCCCGCTGGTGCGCGGGGGCCTCTGGCGGCCGCAGCCACAGCGACGCCTGTGTCGGCTGCATGGTCTGGTTGACCACGGCCAGCAGCTCGGCCGAGAGCGTGTCCAGGTCGATCTCGTCTCGCAGGCGGGTGCTGAACGCCTGGATCGTCTTGGCGGCGTCGTAGCGGCGCCGGTTGAAACGCCGGTCCACCGCCTGCTGGATGCGGCGCCGGGCGGGCTGGAACAGGGCCGCCACCGCCAGGGTCGCGCCCGCCACCGCCCAGCTCGGCGAACCGGCACCCAGCCCAGCCAACAGCTGCCCAAGCGCCAGCACGATGCCGGCGTAGACGCCGCCGAGCAGAACGGTGAGCGCCCCATAGACCAGCGTGCGGTTGATGACCCGGTCGATGGCGTACAGGCGGTACCTGAAGATGGCGATTGCCACCGCCAGCGGCATCCCAACCGAGCCCACCGCCAGCAGGGCCCCCCCGATCCAGTCGGTGGTGACGCTGCGGCCGAAGATCAGCAGGCCGAAGCCGACCGGCAGGAACGCGGTGGCGTAGGCGAACCACTTGAGCTGCTGGCGCGCCTGGCCGCGGGCACGGCGCAGGCGCAGCAATGAGGACACCGCCGCGGCCAGCAGCACCGCCACCAGCAGCAGGAACGCGACCACCACCAACGGGTTCAGGATGCTCAGCAGGGCGGGACCGACCTGGACGGGGTTGCGGATCCCGAGGGCGGCGATGGCGTCGGGATCAACGATCCACCCCAGCGCCAAGACGGCGGCGGCCGCCGCCCCCGCCCACACCACCGGCCGCCAGCGCCTCGACGGCAGCCGCCCGTCGGGGAACAGCAGGAACACCAGGGCAGGCCCCAGCAGGGTGAGGGGCTCCAGCGGCCGGTGCAGCAGCGCCACCGGGAGCGCGGCGGGCAGCGACCCCGGATGGGCGACCAGCCCGTAGGCGGCGTAGCCGAAGGACCACTCGTAGATCGCCCACAACAGCGCGGTCCCGGCTATCAGCCAGCCGATCGGGTGGGAGGGACGGCGAGCGGCGATCAGGCTGCCCACAAACGACCACACCAGGATGGCGGCCGACATCACCGCCACGCCCGCCAGGCCCGTGGGGTCCTCGGGGATGCCGGCCAGCGCGTGCAGGACCAGCCCCACGGCCGTGAAGATGCCGTACAGGCCCAGGGCAAGCCAGGCCAGCAGGCGGGCAGGCCACACCCTGGTGGCGCCCGTGCCTGCCACGGCCGCCGCTGCGGGTCTGTGCCGGTCCACCTAGGCTCCTGCGTCGACGTACCAGTCCGCAGCGATAGCATCCGCAGCGACCGTCCCGAGATCGTTACGGACACCGTGACGATGATGCGCCGGCGTCCCTGCCGTGGCCACGGTCAAGCGCGATCAAGGCAGGCGGCCGGGCTCGCCGGCTGTGCGGTGCCGCCTTCGGCGGCGATCGATCCATCCAGCCGACGAGCCCGGCCGTCCCATCGCGCTTGACCTCGCGGCATCCCGCCCCGTCGGCCCCGCCAGCCCCGGCCATCCAAGTGGCCAGTATCGCCGGGGGGTTGCACCCCCCGGCACCCCCCGCTCCTCTGCTCAGGCGGCCGGCCAGGCGACCTGCTCCTGGTAGGCGACCCGGCGGGCCAGGCAGCCGTGCAAGATGCCGACCAGCCGGTTGCCAAGCGCCCGTAACGCCTGATGGTGGGTGGCGCCGCGGGCCCGATGGGCGTCATAGCAGCGCCGCGCGCCCGACGAGGCCGAAAGCGCCGCAAACGCCCACAGGTAGCAGGCATCCACCAGCCGCTGGTTGCACGCCGCCCTGGCGACCACCACCGTGCGCAGCCCCGAGGATCGGGTGACCGGGGCGGTGCCCGCGAACGCCTTGCGGCCCTTGGCCGTCTGATAGCGGTGCGGGTCGTCGCCGAACTCGCCCAGCACCCGCGCGCCAACACCACCCCAAGCCCGGGCAGACTCCGCACGATCACCGCGTCCGGGTGGGCGCTGAACTGGCCAGCGAGCTGCTGCTCCAAGCCCGTGATCTGCTGGTTGAGGCAGCCGAGCGTGGCCACCAGGGCGTCAACCACCTGCCGGTAGGCGGCCGCCACCGGCTCGGGTGCGGCCAGCTGCGGTGCCGCCAGCGCGTCATGGACTGCCACCACCCGCGCCTGCAGGTTGCGGCGCCGGCCGGCGCCGACCAGCGCGCGGCGCACCACCACCCGGGTCAGCTCGCGGCCACGCCCGGGCGTGGGCGCAAGCCCCAGCACCGCCAGGGCCTCCGGCTCGGCCAGCTGGGCGCCGAGCGCGGCCAGCGCCCCCGGGTAGAACTCCCGCAGCGCGCTGCGCAGCGCGTTGACGTGCCGCTGCCGGGTCCAGATCAGGTCTGATGGGCCCGGGCCAGCACCTTGACCGCCTCCACCAGCGGGCTGTCGCCGGCGACCTGACGGTGGTTGTGCCGGTCGGTGCGGACCAGGTCGGCCAGCACCTTGGCGTCTCCACGGTCGGACTTGGCGCGGGAGCTGCCATACCGGCCGCGGTAGCGGCTCATGGTGTGCGGGTTGACCGCATAGACCTGGTAGCCGGCCGCCAGCAGCGCCCCGACCAGCAGCCCCCGGTCGGTCTCGATCCCCACCGCAACCTGCGCCGGGTCCTCGGCATGGGCGGCCACCAGCGCGTGCAGCTGCCCCACGCCGGCTAGGCCATCGGCGATCCGGCGGGTGGTCAGCACTCCGCCGTCCCGGTCAAGCAGGCACAGGTCATGGTGGGCCTCGCCCCAGTCCACCCCAAGAAACAACATGACGTCCTCCTCTGCTCCGACCTGCTGTCTGTGAGCCAGAGAAGGACCCGCGGCGCCCTAATGGCAGTGCTCACCTGGCATGACATCCCACCAGCCGTCCGCCCTTCCCTAACACCGGCCGGGGCACGGTCTCCCCCGAGAACTCGCTGGCTCCCTTTCCTCCGAGTGCTCACCAGCCGGTGGCTCCGCCGTAGCCTCTCATCGAGGCTCGTGCGGCCCCATTAGGGTCCTCCCCCCGGCACCCCCCTCCGCAGGGGCGGCGGGAGCGCCGACGCCGGCGCGCATACAAGAAAAGGCCCCTCGGGTCGAGGGGCCTTGGCGGTCGGGCAGGCACGGGCTGTCGGTGCCTGGTCATGGGCGCGTCGGTGTCGCCATGGACGGTGCAGGCTGGCCGGGTGGCGGTCCAGCGTGGCCGACGTCCAGGTGCTCCTGGAGGTCGGCGGCGATGCGGCGGGCGACCTGGTGCAGGTCGGTGGCCTGGGCGAGCAGGCGGGCCAGGTGTTGCAGCTCCGCGGCGGGAAGCTGGTCCAGCGCGCGGGCGACATCGACCTCGGGCGCGTGCCGCAGCAGCAGCACGACCAGGTCGCGGTTCCAGCGCTGGCGGTCGTCCAGCCAGGCGCGGCGGCGCTGGCGCGCCTCCTGGTCGCTGAGCTGGCGATGGTCGGACATCGGGCTCACCTCCTGGTCGTGCGGGTCAGGCGCAGCCGGGAGCGGCGCAGGATGCGCGCCCGGCCGCTGCGCTCCTGCCGCAGCTCGTAGGCGGGATCGTCCAGGCCCGAGCCAACCAGCCGGTCACCGACGATCCAGGCGCCACGCTCCCCGCGGGCGGGCCGGCGGATGCGAACCTGGGTGCCGGGGTAAGGACGCGCAGACGAACACGCATGCGGGTGCTCCTTCCTCTTGGGCGCGGTGGGGTCACGGCGCCGGATGCGCGGGGTCGAGGGTGGGCTGGTGGCCGTTGCCGGCGGCCAGCCGGGCGCGTTCCTCCCGCAGCAGCGCATACGCCCGGCTGCGGCTGAGCCCGGTCTGTTCGGCCACGTCCTGCCAGGACACCGGCCGGTCCTGGGTCTCGCCGGCGAGCAGGACCCGGACCAGGACGCGGGACGGCTCGCCGTCCTGCCCGTTCCTGGCCGAGATGGCGCCGGCGGCCTCGACGACCACGGCTGCATCGTCCTGCTGGCCGGCCGGGATGGTCGTGTCCTGGGTGTGCTGGCTGTCGTCCTGGTGGCGGCGGTGGGCGAGCCGCAGCAGGAACAGGTGCCAGGCGAACGGCGCGGTGATCGGGGGGACGCCGTAGACGCAGGCGACCAGCAGCCTGGGTGGTGGGTCAAGGGGGATGTAGGGGTGGCCGAAGTTCAGCGCGATCGAGCTACCCGCGGCCAGCGCGGTCAGCACCCACGGATACCAGGGTGTCTTGTGGGGTCGGGTGCGCTGCTCGGCCAGCACCGCGACGGCGGCGACGGCCATGAAGGTCTCGAAGCCGAGTGGCCACAGCCCCGCCAGGACGGGGCTGAGGCCGGCGGCCGAGGCGATGGTGTGGAGGACGTCGAAGCTGAGCGCGGCGCCGTAGCCGAACATGGCGAAGGCGCCCAGCCAGCTTGCGTGGTGGATGGCGCGGTCGATGCGGTCGCGGTCGGAGGCAGCACGGACTGGCATGACGGGGGTCCTTCCTGGTGTGCTGGGCATGGCCTGGCCTCGGACGCGGCGGTCCGGGGCCAGGTCGTCTCTCCTGGTTGACGCGTAAGCGTCAATTGCTGGCTTCGTCGGGGTCTGCGGGTTCGAAGGGTTGCTCGCAGGCGCCACAGAGGATCGGCGCCTCCGCCAGGGTCGCCTTGGCGACGCGGATACGGCGCCCGCAGCCGCAGGTCGCGGCCAGCAGGTTGCGGGAGCGGGTGCCGGTGCCGATGCGGTGCTCATGGCGGCGCCACAGCACCAGCGCGGCTTGGAGTTCCTCGAGCTGCCCGGCGTAGCCGGCCGCGGTCTGGTCGGGGACGGTGGTGGCGGACCAGCCGATCGGTTTGACGCAGGCCACCTCCAGGCCGAGCTCGCGGGCCAGGGTGGCGTAGCGGCGGTTGTGGTAGCGGCCACCTCGGCTGGTGTCCTGCACGCTGCGGGCTTGGGCGAGGCCGTGGGCGGCCTCGTGCAGCAGCGTGCCCAGCACCTCTAAGGACCCGCGTTGGAGGCCCTCGCCGCCGACCAGGACCTCGTGCCGGTCGGCGCCATTGACCTGCCAGCGGTGGGGGGCGAAGTGGCCGAGGTTGAGCCGCTTGCCCTCCGACCCGGAGGCGACTACCAGCACCGCCTCCGGCACGTCGGGGTAGCGCTGGCGGATCGTCTGCCAGGCGCGTTCGAGGGCGGCCACCAGCAGGCTGGCGGACCCGTCCGGGCTGGTGGTGTGGTTGGATGCTTGGCGCATCAGCGACTCCCCTCGGGGTGCTGGTGTGCGGGCCGGGTGCTCGCTGTGGCGGCGGCTACCCGGCCCGCGCTCCTGGTGGGCGGCCCGGGATCGGGCCGGCCGCGCTGGGTGGGTTAGCGGCCGGTAGCAGCCCCCTGGGTCGGCGGGGTCGGCGGCTGGCTGGCGGGGAGCTGGCCGGCGGCGGTGGCGATCTCGGTGAGGGCGTCGGTCATGCGCGCCAGCAGCTCGATGAGCTGGCTGGGGCTGCCGGTGAGGGCGATGTGGCCGCGCCGGTCGGCGGTGTCCAGAGTGACGGTGAAGCTGTCGGGGAAATCCGGGTGCTGCCAAGCGGTGACCTCGGGTGGGGTCGGCTCGCTGCCCAGCAGCAGGTGGGCGTCACTGCGAAAACCCATGGGAAACCTCACTTGTGGGTGGCGTGGATGTCAGGTGACTGGCTGCTGCGCCCAGCGGATGCGGCCGGCGTGGCCGGCGTGGTGCAGGGCGGCGAGCTGCCGCTGATGGCTGGGGCAGACGTGGCGCCACTGGCCGGCCGGGTCCAGCCAGCCGCGACCCTGCGCGGGGCAAGGCCGCCAGCCGTCGCTGGGTGGGCCGGCCTGCTCGCCGACCGGGTCGACGGGGACGCGGCCGACCTGGGCGGGATCGAAGTACAGCACGTGGCAGGCGGCCATCAGGAGCCGTCCTGGTGGCAGACCGGGCAGAGGCGGCGGGCGGCGCGCCGTTCGCAGCGCTCCTGGGTGCGGGCGGTGGCGAGCTGGAACCCGCACGACGGGCAGGACGCGACCCACATGCCGTGGAGCAGGTGCAACGCTGGCGCCGGCGTCCGGGTCGCGGCGGGCTGGCTGCTGCTGGTGGTCGGGTAGGGTTGGGTATGCATCAGAGGGCCTCGCTTCCTGTGGTGCGCGAGGCCGGGACGGGTCAGCTCCGTCCCGGCCTCACTGCTGCTCGGGGTTAGAACGGCGGGTCGTCGTTGAACTGGCCGGCCTTCGGGCCGTTGGCCTTGGTCCGCTCGGGCTTGGCGGTGGCCCACTTGAGGCTGGGGCCGACCTCCTCTGCGGTGACCTCGACCACCGAGCGGCGCTCCCCCTCGGGGGTCTCCCAGCTCCGCGCCTTGAGCTGCCCGAGGACGATCACCCGGTCCCCCTTGGACAGCGAGTCGCCCACATGCTCGGCGAGCTGCCGCCAGGCGGTGATCCGGAAGAACGAGGTCTCCCCGTCCTTCCAGGTGTCCCCCTCGCGCACGCGGGGGGTGACGGCCAGCCGGAAGTTGCAGACGGCCGCGCCGCCTGGGGTGAAGGTGACCTCGGGGTCGTCGGTAAGGTTGCCGGTGATGGCAACGTGGGTGTCGGGCATCTGGTGTCCCTCCTTGGGGCTCGATGTGGTCTGCTCAGGGGAGCGGAGGTGGCGGTCGCTCCCGGTCGTGCGGGCTAGCCGCCGGTCCTGTCGGCCTCCTCCCGGTCGGCACGCTCCCGCTGGTTGAAGGCCTCGGGGTCGCGGTCGTAGGCGTCGGCCATGTCGGCGGCCTCCACCAGCGCGTCGGCGAGCGCCCGCATGGCGGTGGCGCTGCCCCTGATGGCGGTCGTGCCGATGCGGACCTCGGCGTCGGTGGGGAACAGCAGGGTGGCCTTGGAGATGGCCGGTTCCAGCCGCTCTCGTGCGCCGATCTGCACGTCGACCTTGGGCATGACGTGTCCCTCCTTGGGACTGTGGTTGGTGCGGGGGCCGACCCGACCTCTTCCGGCCGGGCTGCCGGCCCCCGGGCTGTCACTGCTGGCTGGTGATGACCTGGACGGGGACGCCGGCCGCGCGGGTACGGCGCACCATGTCGGCGGTCCCCCGGCTCTCGGCCAGCGGGCCGACCGTGAAGGCGACCACCAGGTCGGGGCGACCCTGGCGGAGCATCCGCGCGTTCCTACGGAACCCGGCCGCTCGGCCTTCCCCGCTCCAGTCGGCGGGGTAGCGCTCCAGCCGCCAGCCACGCTCGCGCGCGAGCCGCCCGGCCAGCCGGTCGGCGCCGCGGGCGTCCCCCTCGATGACCGTGACCTGGCCGTCGCCGTGGTCGGTCACGACCTGGTCGAGGACCTGCCAGAGTCGGGCTCGGTCGGTCCAGGTGCGGGAACCGCAGACAAGCAGCCGCATCGCATCACCTCCTCCGGGGGTGCTCGTAGACGGTGTGGGTGACGGGTCCTGCCAGGGCTGTACGTGTCAGGCCGAACCTCGCCATCGCCCCGTGGGGTGGTGGGTCCTGGCCCTGGTGCCCCCCGTCCGCTCTGGAGTTGTCAATGCGCTCGTGGCCGTGCTGGCCGGGCGTCGCCCGAAGGGCTCAGCCCCACCCGGGGCTGCCGCTGGCGCGACGCCGCGCCGGGCCGGGCGGGGTCAAGGGGCGCCCGCAGGGCGCTCCCGCAGGGACGCGCAGCGCCCTTGACGCCGGCCGGTCCGGGGTGGCACCCGCCCGGCCTGCACGGATCGGCGGGCAGGTCGCGGGGTGCAGGGGCCCCCGCGAGCCCGCGCGCAGCGCGGCCGCCGATCCCGACCCTGGGTTGCTCCTGGCCAGTGGCCGCAGGACACTCGGGACGCCACGCCGCCGACGGTGGCGGGGAGGATGTGGGGATGCTCGGTGATCCGGTGCTGGCGTTGGTGGTCCGGCTGCTGGTGCTGCTGGTGGTGCTGGGCCTGCTGGCGGCGATCGTCCGCAGCACCCGCCGACGCTGAGCCAGCGGGAGGGGCGGACCGGTGCCCCTCCCAGCCGGCCGCCCGGGCTCACCGGCGGCGGCGCTTGGCCTGGCGGCAGATGGGGCAGTAGCGCGGCGCGCACTTGCGGTTCTTGAGCCGCCGCTCCAGCAACCGGTCGCCCGGCCAGGTGGCCGCCACCACAAAGCCGATGCCCTTGGCCTGGACGGCGCGGACGATCGCGGCGCCGCCGCCGGCGGTCTGGGTCGAGATCCGGTCGGCGGCCACCAGCGCCCAGCCGATGTAATGCTGGGCCATCGCGTGCGGGTTGGCGGGGTTGCCGATCGGCTCCAGGAAGTGCAGCAGGTACACGGTCCCCTGGACGTGCTGGCGCATGACGGCTCCTTCCGGTCGGGCCTGCCGGTCCCCTCCCTCCACGTGCCGGGGTCCCCGGGGCCGGAGGGGCCGCCCGAAGGGCGTCCCGGAAGGGACGGGAGTACCGGACTGAGCGCAGCGAGGGAGGAGCGGACCGGCCTTGCAGGCGCCGGGGTGGCACGACCCTGGGAGGACCAGGCAGGCCCACCTCGGTGCCCACCGGCAGGGGCAGCGGCGAGGCCGGGATCACGGCTGGCCCTCCCGCTCGGCCACGACCACGGCCGCCCGGCGGCGCGGCCGGCGCGCCCACGCCCAGCGGGCGCAGTCGACCGCCCACCGCTGCCCAGCGAGGCGGGCGCGGGTGCGCAGCCGCGGCTGGGGCCAGTGCCGCGCGGCCACGGCCAGCAGCACGGTGACGGCAAGGCCGCACCGGCGGCCCTCACGGAGCAGCGCGACGGTGGCGGCCTGGTCGCCGTCGCGGGCAGCGGCGGCCACCGCCAGCCGCAGCCGGTAGCCGACCGCCAGCAGCGGCGCCTCCGCTGCGTCGGGCTCACCCAGCGCGCCGCCGCTGCGGCCGCTGGGCGGCGGCCCGTCATCGTCCGGTGCGACCGGCAGGCTGTCGGGGGGCGGCTGGATCGCCAGATGCCCCGCAAGGCCCGCAAGGGCTTCCAGACTGCCCGCTTGCGCCTCGGCCCAGGTGCGGGCGCCCGGCATCACCTCCTGCGGGCGCCAGGAGCGTGCCAGCGCGACGATCGCGTGCGCCCGGGCGCGGTAGCCGTCGGAGATCCGGGTGCGGGCAACCATCAGGTGCTCGTAGCGGCCGCGGGCGATCAGCCAGGCTTCGCCTTCGCGGGCCTGCTGCACCGCCCCGGCCTCGATCCGGGGCCGCTCGCCGATCCGCGCGGAGCTGTTGCCGGTCGGCCCGTCCGGGTCCAGCCGCCAGGTCTGCTCGACCACCTTGACCACCCCGGCGGCGGCCAGCAGCCCAGCGGGGTCCGGCATCGCATGCAGCAGCAGGCCGCCGGAGCAGGCGCCGACCAGGCGGGCCTGCTGCCGCTCATCCCCCAGCCCATCCGCGGACTGCGCGGACAGGTAGACCGCGCAGCCGGCGTCGCGGACCCGTTCGGTGAGCTGGATGGCGGTCTCCCGCCCACCAGTGATCGCGCTGAACTCGTCAAAGACGAGGGTGGCGTCCTCGCCCTTGCGGGGTTTGCGGAGGGTGGCGTAGTGGGCGAAGTCCTCCAGCAGCAGCCGCATGCAGGCATCGGCGTCCTCGCGCCCAGCGAGGTAGGGGGCACGCAGGTAGGCGAAGTCGACATCCTCGAACGACCAGCCGACCTCCCCGGCGTCGAAGCCGCCGGCGACGGCGGCGAAGAAGTTGGCGAACCGGCCGATCGCGCCCTTCACGGCTCTCGCTTGGTCGCGGCCGACCAGGGACTCGGCTTCGCGGCGGCGGTCGGGGTCGTGCTCGTACAGCGACACCAGCAGGTCCGGGTCCATCCGCGCCATCAGCGCCATCGAGGAGCGGATGGGACCGTCCTCCCCGGGCGCGTTGAGCGCCAGGCGCAGCAGGAGGGAGGCGACGTCCTTGTAGTAGGGCTCGGTCCAGCCCAGCATCGCCACCAGCCGGTTGTGGATCGCGGCGGGGGTGCCGCGCCAGCCGTCCATGGGCAGCTCGGGCCAGAGGGCGACCTTGGCGTGGGGGTTGCCCCACAGGTAGCCGGCCAGGGCGCGTTCCACGAAGCCGGGGTCGGTGCCTTTGCCGTCGACGACGAAGAACTTGCGCCCCTGCCGGGCGGCGATCAGCGCCTCCCGTTCGATGTCGACGGTCTTGCCGGTGCCGGAGGTGCCGACGATCAGCCGCGACCGGCCCTGCATCTGGCGGGGCACGGTGACCAGGCCGCGCTTGTCGGTCCAGTCGAGGTCCCCGTCGACCTGGACGCCAAGGGCCGGGACGCCGAAGTGGTCGTCACGCACCTGGGCGGCGCGATGGACCGCAGCGGCCATGCGCCGCTGGGCTTCGCGTTGGGTGCGGCGGACCTCGGCCGGGTCGATCGCCTGCCGGCGGCTGGCCAGGTTCAGGGCGGCGGCCAGCAGCCCGGCCGGAACGGCGAGGGGGAGCTGCGGCACCAGGAACGCGCCCGGCATTGGCAGGTGACGCCCTGGCGCGCCGTACTGACGCACCCAGTCGACGTAGCCGGAGACGTGGTGGGCCAGCGCGGGGCCGGGGCCGCCCTGCATCCAGATCACCGCGGCAACCGCGGCAAGAGAGGCTAGGGCGAGCTTCCACCAGCGGATGCCGGTCGCCCGCAGCAACGCCTGGCCGGCCGCCCAGGCGAACAGGGTGAGCGGGCTCAGCAGGAACAGGGCGAGGGCGACCAGCATCGACAGCTCGCCGCGGGCGGGTGGGCCGCCGGTGGGCAGCCGGTGGCCGAGCTGGTTGTCGAACAGCGGCCGACGCTGCTGCCCCCAGCCGGGCACCCGGGTAGGCCGGCCGCCCCAGCTCCGCGGGTCCTCGGGATGCCAGCTCACGCGGCACCCCCATCTGCGCGAAGGTTCGCAGGATGGGGCAACAGCTCCACGGCGACCTCAGGGCGGCCGCTCAGCTCCCGGACTACGCTGGCGAGCTGCGCCGACAGCGCGCCATGTAGCGCAGCCGGGACGTAGTAGGTGATACGGGCGGTATGCGGCGGCCTGGTCTTGAGCGCGGCCACCACACGAGGGCGGGCCTTCTGGTGCAGCTCGACCTCGATCAGCTCCCACGCCTCGCTGATCCCCTGCTGCTGCCAGCCCGCAGGGACGGGTGCGGGCAGCGCACCGTCGGCCAGGTGCCAGCTCGCCCGACCGCGGCGGCGCCACAACTCCCGCTCGCACACCCAGGCGCCTTGACCAGGGACCGGCTCACGGGCCAGCCGCACCACCGTCACGGCGTGGTGATGGGCCAGCCGATCAAGGGCCGGCGTCCACGGGTCCAGCTCCAGGCCGGCCAGCCGCAGCCCCGCACGGGTCGGCAGCACCCAGGAGTGGTCGAGCATGCGGCGCCGTACAGCCCAACCGGCAGCCTCCCACCGTTCCACGCGCTGCCGTACGGTGCGGCTCCCCAGCCGCCCGGCCGCGCGTAGCTCCCCGGGCGACAGCCGGCCGAGGACAACGGCCAGCACGTCGAGGCGCGCCGCGTACTGCTCACCGACGAAACGCAGCGCAGCCAGGTCGCGGGACGTGGCCGCCGGGCCAGCGTGCCAAGGGCGCGCTCGTGAGCCACGAGGGGTCAGCACCTCAGCCACGAGCACCACCACCCTGCCGCCTACCGCGGCGGGCCTTGGCGGATGCCAGGGCCAGGCGGGTGAAGTAGGCGCGCCGCGCGTGCTCGGCCCGGCGGCGCCGCTCCTCCGGGGAGAGGCGGCCATCCGGATCGACCTCCCGCTCGAAGCGGGCAAGGAACGCGGCGCGGCCGTTGGCGGTGCGGGCAGTGGGGTCCGGCTCGCGGCTCCACTGGACGTGAGCTGCGAGCTGAGCACGGAGACGCCGCTCCCCGGGCGACATGCCCTGCTGGTCACTCGTGGACCGCAAGACCGAAGAGGTACGCTTGGCGCGCATCTCGGGGGGTCCTTTCGACGGGCTACCGGGGTGCCAGGCCCCGGGCAGGTGCGAACTGCGCCGGGGCCGCTATCTCCTTCGCCTACGTTGGCTGCTGCCTCTCCGAGCGCTCATGTTCGGCGCTGCGTGGCAAGCACGTTCGAGAAAAGCCCGAGAAAGAAAAAAGGTCAGGGTGCGTACAAAGCTCCCTGACCAGCTCTACCAGCAGATCCGCTCGTGGCGGCCTCGCTGGCCTGGCTCAGCAGGTCGATGCTAAGCGTCTGGACGTTGGCTCAGCGTCATGTGAGGACGGATCGAGCGACCCGGAGGCCGAGGTCGATTGCGGCCACTCCCGGAGCAACCACGGTGCGGGCGCGAAGACGATCCCGCCACTTGGGGTCGAGCTCCAGGTCGTCGCGCTCTAGGTTGATGAGCTGTACCCACCGCTGGTCCGGCAGCAGCTCCGTCTGCTGGCTCTGCTGGAGATACTCGTTGCAGATCCGCAGCTCCCCGCACTCCCGCTCGTACCAGCCGGGATCGTGGATGATGAGCACCGTGCAGATCTCCGGGCGCAGGGCCAGCAGGTTGACCGCCACGCCGCTGTACAGCAGGGCAGCATCGCCCGTCCCGAGCAGGTCGGAGAGTAGCCGGGCCTCCCGGCGGTGGTAGATGGCCTGGGGGTCGACCAGGCCGTCGCCCGTCTCCAGCTCCTCGACCCCGTACAGCTCCTCCACGAACTCGCGCATCACGGTGTCCGACACCGAGAACTGGCTTTGGAGCAGGTCGCCGGATTCGCTGGGGATGAACGGCTGGAACATGCCGGATGGCACCACGTGGTAGCGGCGTCGCTGGGTGGCGACCGTGACCGAGCGGGGCGACAAGAACAGCTTGTAGCCGTCGAAGGTCCGGCTACGGACCCGCACGATCGTCAGGGTGGAGACACCGAGGGCTGCCGAGCGGTAGCGGCCGTCCGCCACCGGGTCGGGGACCCGCTCGTGCAGCCAGGCGCGCCGCTCTAGCCGCGACCAGACCTCCTCTGGCTGGGTGTCCGGCCAGGCCGCGTACGCCTCCAGCAGCTCAGGGTCCAAGCACTCCGATGTGCTCAGCGAATGGAAGTAGGTCCCGAGCTTGCAGTGGAGTTGCACGCGACCCCGCTCGTCTCTGGTGATCGCTTGCAGGTCGTAGGTGAGCTGGTTCCACGTGTCCAGATGCGCCCGCCGGCCCGCTCGGATCTCGCGGAGCTGCCGGTCCCAGTCGTCCAGATGGCGTTTGAACTCCACTTCCCCGCGAGGGTCGCACGGCTCCCAGTAGCGCCAGGTCCGCACGTCGGGCGCGGGGTGGGACAGGTCGAGCTGGCCGAGCGGGGCCTCGACATCTGCCCACTGCTCGGGCGGGGCCAGCTCGGCCCAGACTGGCAGGGGCTTGGCCTCGTCGCCGAACAGTCGCAGCAGTGGGTACAAGGGGTAGTTCGCCTCAAGGAGCTGATAGACCCCAGGGCCGTCGAGGGCGCGGCCGTGCCACTCCTCCGGCGACCTGCGCACCACCGCCGGGTGCCGTGCGCTGCCATCTGGCGGTAGCGCGTCGTAGGCGGCCGCCGCACGCTGCCGCAGCTCCTCGGTCGGGGCAAGCGCGAGGTAGCGCTGGTACGTTGCCCGGTCGGGCCGCTCGGCGGCGGCCTCGAACCTGGAGACCATCGAGACGCTCCAGCCCAGCAGCCGCCCAAGCTCCTGCTGCGTCTCTCCGCGCAGGTCGCGGATATCCCGCAAAGCTTGAGCATAGTGCTGCGCTGCTTCGGCGATCCCTTCCCGGAAAGCGGCCCGTCTGCGTCCCATTCTGCACTGCTACCTTTCCACGGCCGTTCGAGCTACATATCGCCCAGGTCCAGCCCACGGGCCTCGGCCGCTGCAAGCTCAGCACGAGTCGCCTGGACGTACCGGTCAAGCATGTCACGCCTGGTCCATCCGGCCACGGCCATCAGCCCGCCCTCGCTGCCACCGCGAGCCAGCCAGCGCGAGGCGGCCGTGTGCCTGAGCACATGCGGGGTGAACCCGCGAATACCAGCCTGCCTGGCCCGGCCTGTGAGGGCGAAGTGCAGCGCGTCATAGCCGAAGCCCCTGCCGCGATCCCCGACCCACAAGGCCGGCGTGGCGGCCAGGCGGTGCTGGCGCCGCAACCGCAGATAACGGTCCAGGGCACGTCCGGTCTGTGGTCCGAACGGCACCATGCGTCCCTTGCCGCCCTTGCCGCGGCGCACTACCAGCGTCCCGGCACTCAGGTCGACGTCGCTCAGGGTGAGCGCGACCATCTCGCCGGCCCGTAGACCTGTCTCGGCCAGCAGCCGAACCAGCGCCTCATCCCGCCGGTCGCGCAGCGTCTTGCCCTCGCAGGCGGCGATCAGCGCCCGGAGTTGCTGATCCGACAGGATGGGGATGACCTTGCTGTCTAGCTTGGGCGGCTTCATGCCGTCCAGTGGGTCGGCCTCCAGTTCACCCTCCTCGACCAGCCAGGCGGCGAACCGACGTAGGGCGAGGTGGCGGGCGCGGGCAGTGGCCGCCTCCCGACCACTGTCCAACAGGTCGGCGACGAACGCGGCGACGGTGGCGCGGTCGAGCGTCGCCGTGCGGCCCTGCCGGTTACACCAGGCCAGGAACGCGCGGATGCCGGTGGTGTAGAGCCGCACCGTGCCGGGCGTCTTGCGCTCGGCCCGTAGGTGCAGCTCCCACGAGGGCAGCAGGGCGGCCAGGTCGAGGCTTGGCATGCCTGATATCTTGACTGAGAGCGTTACGCTACGGCAAGCCTCAAGGTGACGACCGCGTTTCCGCAGGTAGAGGTAGGAATCTGGCAGCCGGGACCGGTCGGCGCTACTCCAGGTAGTCGCGGAGCTTCTGGCTGCGGGACGGGTGCCGCAGCTTGGAGAGGGTCTTGGACTCGATCTGGCGGATCCGCTCGCGGGTGACGCCGAA
>Ga0307278_10000851_pt1 | contig 14973 bp, 16 predicted proteins | sample ER_DNA_117_FD_194482 | JGI IMG/M metagenome (GOLD analysis project Ga0307278, IMG submission 194482) | Bulk soil microbial communities from the East River watershed near Crested Butte, Colorado, United States - ER_DNA_117 | ecosystem: Environmental > Terrestrial > Soil > Floodplain | place... | reverse complement strand
TGGTGGTGTGCTCGACCAGGTTGCTGGTGGTGGTGATGGTGTAGAGCGGCCCGCCCCCTTCGCAGCTGGGAACGACGTCCACGAAGGTCTCCACCAGGTTCTTCTGGACGGTGGTCTCGGTGACCGGCGGCTGGGCGAAGGCAGGTGCCCCGACCAGCAGCAGGCCGGCGGCCACCAGACCAACCAGCAGGCGACGAACCATGAAATCCCCCCTTGATCTCTGCTCGTTCGCGCCGGGCTGGTCTGTCATAGCCCTCCCGGACCAAGCGGGACATCGGCAAATCTGCCGAGTTGACCGGTTGAACCCGACGGCACAGAAGCCCCGAGCACGGAGCAGCCATCCGCGGCTTTGACCTTCATGAACAAGAAGGCTGCCCCTGCGGCATGGACTTCGGCTGCCGCGCCCTTGCGGGGCTTGCCAACGAGGCAAGTGGTCACCGAGGACCGGCCTCACCTACCTGCGGTTGAGCTGGAGTCAGTCCCCTTGCCTCCCGCCCTTCTCAAGATTCATCGTCCTGCGGTCCTACGGGAAGTCGTGCGGCCCCATGAACGTCGAGATGTCCGAGCTGGGCACGCAGGGTGTAGCCAGCCAGCGTGCTCGCTCCTCCTCGGACCACTCCTGCACATCGGGCGGCTCGTACGACGGATCGACCCACCCGCAGTGCCGACATGTCTCGGCAACCAACTCGTACGATCCGCACTCCGCACACCGTCGGTTCATCCGGCCAATCCGCAGCCGCGCGGCCGTGAACATGCCGAGCAGGTGCTCCACGACCTTGAGCCCGATCTCGGCGTCCATCCGCACGGCGTTCTTGGCGTGGGTCAGCCAGTTGACGTACTCCCACGTCTCGACGGCGGTCTTCTTCAAGTAAGAGCGCAGCTTGGCTGCCGACGCACCGGCCGCGAGGGTGTTGGCAAGCAGCTCTGTCCAGGCTCGGAAGTCGGCATGCTTCGGTCGCTGCTTACCAGCAGGCACCAGTTCGTCGCTGGTGGACTCGCCGAGGAACGAGATCAGGCACTCTCGCAGGCGCACACCGACTGCTTGGAAGGTCTCAGCCTCGTCGCCGCTGTCGTACGCCTCGAACGCCTGCTGCCACCGTCGCCACGAGCCGGGCAGCAGGTTTGCCGATCCGGGTGCAACCGGCACCTCACGCTCACGGGCGTACTCCAGGCGCAGCGCCAGCCCGATGTGGAAGGTCAACACCACGTCCCGGCTCTTGAAGTCCTGCTGGCTGTAGAGCTTGGTCGGGTTGGTAACCACCCACCAGCGGGTTTCGGGACAGTAGTCGAGCAGACCGACCTTGTGCAGCTCGCCGTGGGTGTACGCGCTCTGCGCATCGGTGACCAGCGCGAGCGGGTAGCGCTCGCGCAGAACGTCGAGCACCTCGCGCACGTGCGGGTAGAGACTCAGCCGACGGCGCGAGATGCCGCGGGACATCTCGGCCAGGAAAAGCGGCATCTGCTCGAGTTTCTCGACCGGCAGGGTTCGCGTGAAATCCGTCATGTGCCCGTCGATGATGCTGCGCCAGATACCGACGGCGTCGAATTCGGGATGCTCCTCCGAGCTGGTCCGCTGCTGCTCCCCCATGATCCGGAAATAAAGCTCCCGGACCTGGTGCCGGCGCAGGTCTATGCCTTGATAGGTGAGGAAGTGCGCCGCGGACCGGAAGATCTGATCCATGCCGTCCTCGGTCAGGATCCTGACCAGGGTACCGTTCACATCGAAGGCGACCGCTCGAATGTCCATCTGCTGTCAGCACTCCTTGCACGGCGCGTGTGAGTGGAGCAACCCGATCACAAGGTTACGGGTCGCGGCCAGCAGTCGCTACGGCGCTTTCGGGACCTGGGCGCTCAGGCGGCTCGAAGCAGCTTCTTCGCCCGCGCCACGAGCCTTCCGCCGTAGTCGCGGCCGATGTAGTCGTTTCGCGCGATCCGCAGCAGGTTGAGCGCCATGTAGTACGGCGCGCGTGCGGTGATCGACTCGAACGTCCGCTGGCGGTCGGGGAAATGACAGCTGTATTCCCAGAGAAAATGCCCGATGAACGGCTCCGCGCGGTGCCAGTCGCCGACGGCGCTCATGAATGCATGCTGGAGCTCGCCCGCGACCCGGCCGACGTCGAACATCCGGTCCCCGCGCTTCATGCGTTCCAGGTCGATCGCCGCGACGTCCATGCCATGACCGAACAGGAAGTTCGCCGGAGTCGCGTCGCCGTGCAGCCAGACCTGGCGGTCCTGCCACATCCGCGGTCGGTCCCGCCAGCAGTCGCGCAACCACGAGAGCTCGTCGATGTCCCACTGTCCGATGCGGTCGGCCTGCTCGAGCCTGCCGACGACCGTGTCGAAGTACCTGCAGTCGGGTTCGAAATCGACACCCGCGCCATTGGCCGTTCGGTTGTGCTGCGTGGCGAGGAAGTAGGCGAGCGCCTTCAGCCGCCAATAGAGATGCGCGTCGTCCCGGTGTCGCGTCGCGCGCGCGATCGCGTGGCTGAACTCCTCGCCGGAATAGAATTCGACGGCCAGCACGCCGTTGATGTCGCGACTGATGCCCAACGGGCGGATGACGTGGTGCGGCGACCCGATCAGGTTGTATCGGCGCAGCGTCTCGAGCCCCTCGTACTCCTGACGTGCCATCCAGGCCGCCTTGTCCCGGTCCCAACCGAATCTCGAACCGTAGAACTTGCAGATTATCTTGGCGGCGCTGAACTTCTCCTCGTATGCGTAGACCTCGTTGCTGCCGGACAGCCGGAAGACGCGGTACGCCGGCTGCGGCTCGCGCACCCCCATGTGATCGCGGATGATCCTGGTGAGAAAGTCGTGGAGCGGATCATGACCCGCGACGTAGCCGACATACCTTCCGTTCATCGGGAGCCTCTCCCATTGCGGCCAGGACCGCGGACGCCCCGGACCTGGCAGGCGCCGCACGGCCCCGCCGCGTCCTCGACGAACTCCCAGTCGCGCAGCGCGTCCGACCACTGCGGCTGGTAGCACGCCTCGCACATCTCTGACGGCCACACCAGGTCGGGAACCCCGAACGGGCGTAGCGGTAGCGCGCTCACGGTGGTACCCCCCGAGGGGCCTAGCGGCGACGATCGCCCACGGTGGCACCCTCGGTCCCCCCGTGACGCGGCATACCTCGCCCCCCGGCCATCTGGTATGAGCCGCGCCTTCCTGACATAGAGACGCCTGGCTTGCTCCTGATACATGGAGGGACGCGCTTGGGAACGCGGGGCAGTCGGTCACCTGGTCGAACCGCTCCACGGCCAGCGGGCCTTACCAGCCGGAAACGCGCGAGTAGGGTCGCCTTGTCCAGGATCAAGGCCAGCCTGCGGGCGGCCGTCCTCGGCCGGAGACCAACGGAGGAGCCATGAGTACGCCCGACGAGCTCAAGTCGACGCCTCGCTACGAACGGATCGTGGCCGCCTCTCGCCAGATCGCCTGGGACCTGGGCCACAGCTACGTCGGTGTCGAGCATCTCTTCCTTGCCATCGTGGACGATCCGGACGCCGTCCCAACCCAGGTCCTCAGCGGGTTCGTCGGCCCCGCGGAGGTTGGCGGTGCCGTCCGTGACCTCATCACCTCGGAGGGGTGGGGCAGCCGAAGAAGCGACTCACCGTAGCCCTGCCGGCCCCGGCAGGCGCGCCGCTCAATGCAGCGACGCGGTGGCCCCGCCGCCTGGCAGCGGAGGGGAGTCAGTTGCGTGGCAGGCAGTCGCCGAGCTGCTCCAGCCGCTGGAGGGTGGCACGCATCGCCGCCAGCTCGGCGGGGTCCTCCATGCCGGCGCGGACCGACCGCTTCCAGATCGTGTGCGCCTGGCTGTAGCGCAGCCGCAGCGCCGGGCAGTCGGTCACTTGGTCGAACCGCTCGACGGCCGGCGGGGTGGGCGGCCGGGGCGGCACCGACCGCGCGACCGGCAGGGCCGTGATGGCGATCACGACCACGGCCAGCGCGACCAGCAGCACCCGGCGCGTCATGGCCGCGCGACCGTGCCGAGATTCAGGGCGCCGGAGGACTGGAACACGGCCACGCTCCCGCCGGGGAGACGGCGTGCTCGCGGGCGATGATCCTGAAGCCCCACCCATCTGTCCAGAATCTGCCGGCCGGTCGAGTTCGGCTCGAAGGGAGAACCGGCTTCTCTATCGTACACGCGAGGCCGCAATCCCCAGGACTACCAGGCGCGAACGCGGGATGGGCGGATGCGGATCGCCACCGAGAAGTCCCGGGCCAGCTCGGCGGGGGTCGACCCCATCGCCTGGATGCCCTCCCGGTACTTGACCCGATACTCCTCGATCTCGTCGGAGGGAGGCACCTCGGGGTCGACGGCGGCCGTGCCGTCGACGGTGAGCACCTCATCACCGGTCCCGTCCGACTCCAGGTTCACGGCGACCCGGGGATTGCCCGCCAGGTTTCGGAGCTTCTGGGCGCTGGACTGGCTGAAGACCAGGAACGTCTCCCCGTCCCACAGGAACCAGACGGGCGAGGACTGCGGCTGGCCGTCGGCGCGCACCGTGGTCAGCCAGAGGATCTGCTCGGTGCGGAGGCGCCGGTCTGCCCGGGCGCCGGCCGGCGAGTCGAGGTCGAGCACGGCAGGTCTCCCTTCTCGGCGAGGCTACTCGCAGCCCAAGCCGTCGCCGTCGCTGTCGAGGCCGAACTGGTCGGGGGGACGTACCCGGATCGGACCGTCCACATACCTGGGCCCGTTCCCCGAGCCTCCCTGGCAGTCGTAGTCCTCGGCCGTCGGGTCGAGGCAGAGGTCGGGAGACGAGGGGTCGCAGGTGCCTGGTGGCGCCTTGGCGACCGCGATCGGCTCGATGGTCGTCGGAGGGACGATCGACGGGGACGAGTACGGGACCGGTGACGACGCCGACGGGTGCTCGGGAGCCTGGCAACCCGCGAGCGCCGCGACGGCCACCACGGTCCCGAGCTGGACCAGCCAACGCTGCTTCACGCCAGCTACAGGCGTCCAAGGCGTCCCGAACGGTACGCCCGCATCGTTTGTCAGGGGATCTCCCACTCGTAGGAGAACTTGGCGACCTTGAGGATCAGGCTGGTCTCGGCGCCGGTGACGCCCTTGAGGGCACCGAGCTTCTTGGAGACGAAGTCGAGCAGGTGGGCCTCGTCGTTGAAGAACGCCTCCACGATCACGTCATAGCGCCCCGTCGCCACGCCGGCGTAGCGGACCTCGGGGTAGGCGACCAGCCGCTCCGACACGGCCTGCAGGCTCGGGAGCTGGACCGAGATGCCGATGATGGCCGACATGGTCATGCCGACCGCCCGCGGGGTGGGGACGGCGACGATGTTGACCAGGTCCTGGTCGATCAGCCGGGCGATCCGCTTGCGGATGGTGGTCTCGGTGACGTCCAGGGCGCGGGCAATGTCGGTGTTGCTGGTCCGACCGTTGCGCTGCAGCAGCCGGATGATCCGCCGGTCGACCTCGTCGACGACGCCGTGGTACCGCTCCACATGAACCCCTTTCGCCGGACTTCTCTCCGGTATTCAAACATCCACCACCATTCCAGATCGATATCCGATCCCTACAGACCCCGAGACGTTGACATCCAAACACCCAAGGGTGTAAGCCGACTGCCCTGGTGGAGCGCGCGCAAGGAGGTTGGGCGATGGCACAGCAGGCCGACCTGGCCGGCTCAGGAGTCTTCTCCCGGCCGGCCTCCGGGCTGATCCGGGTCGCCGGATCCGCCGACGTCTTCATCTACAACGTGGGGCTGGTCTCGGTCGGGATCGCCATCGCGCTGAACCAGTACTACGGCCCGAGCCTGTACCCGGGGGCGGGCATCTGGCTGGGCACGCTGCTGGCGGCCCTCGGCATGCTCGTGGTCGCGGCCACCTTCTACTTCTGGTCGGTAATCTTCCCCCGCTCCGGCGGCGTGTACGTGTCGCTGTCCCGCGGCCTCAACCCGGGCTTCGCCTTCGTCGGCTCCCTGGTCGAGACCGTGATCCTGCTGTACTACGCGGCGTTCGCGGCCTCGCTCATCGTCGAGGTGGGGCTGTCGTCGTTCCTCGCCACCGTCGGGGTGGTGGCCGACAACCGGACCCTGCTCGACTGGGCGGCGTCGGCCGCCGAACCGAGCGGCGTGTTCTGGATCGGCACGGCGGTGCTGGTGCTGGCCGGGCTCCTGCTCGCCAGCGGCACCCGGCGCTACTTCTCGGTCCAGAAGATGCTGTTCGCGCTGGCCGTGGTCGGCACCCTCGTGCTGGTCGCCGTCATGCTGCTCGGCAGCCGCGGGCGGTTCCAGGACAACCTGCAGCGCCTCACCGGGCTCGACTACCAGGGCGTGATCGCCACCGCCAAGCAGAACGGCTACGCCGCCGGCAGCTTCAGCATCGGCAAGTCGATCGAGTTCCTGGTGATCCCGCTGCTGCCGCTGCTCGGCGCCGTGCAGTCCATCGGCATCGGCGGCGAGGTCAAGCGCTTCCGCCGCTCCCAGCTCCTCGGCATGCTCGGCGCGGTGGCCGCCACCGGCCTGCTCATCGCCCTGTTCGACGGGCTCGCGGCCAAGGCGTTCGGCTACGAGTTCCAGGGCGCGATCGCCTTCAACTCGCTCTCCGGGATCGCCGACGGCTCCACCGAGGCCACGGTCGGCGCCTCCCCATGGTTCACCGTGCTGGCCGGCATCCTGACCAGCAACGTGCTGCTGGCCGTGGTGATCATGGCCACCTTCGTCGCCTGGATCTGGTTCTGGGTCCCGGCCGAGCTGGCCTACACGACCCGCACGATGATCGCCTGGTCCTTCGACCGCCTGGCCCCGGACCGGCTCGGCTACGTGAGCCAGCGCCTACACACGCCGGTGGTCGCGATCGGCCTGTCGACCGCCGGCGCGGTGGTGTTCATGTGGCTGATCGCCTACCGCAACATCGCCTTCCTCAGCCTCATCGAGGCCCTGGTGGTCGTCTGGGGCGCCGCCATGCTGGCGGCGGTGCTGTTCCCCCGGTCGCGGCGCGAGCTGTTCGACGCCTCGCCGGCGGCCGGGCCACGGCTCGGCCGCGTGCCGCTGATGGCGGTCACCGGCGCCGTCTCGCTCGCGTTCTTCGCCCTGGTGCTCTACCTGCTCTGGAACGACCCGATCGCCGCCGGTCCGATGTTCACCCTCGACCACCTGTCGCGGGAGTTCTGGCTCGTCGTCGGCGTGGTGGCGTTCGGGGTCGCGTGGTTCCTCGGCACCCGGCTGTACCGTCGCCGGCACGGCGTGGACGTCGACCTCGCCTTCCGGCGGCTCCCCATCGAGTGATGGCCGGTGCCCCACCCCGACCGGGCTGGGAGGCGGTCCAGCGGGAAGCGGTCGAGCTGGTCGCGCAGGCCGGGGCTCGCGGGATGGTGCTGCGGGTGGTCGGCTCGACCGGCATCCGCCTGCACTGCCCGCCGGCCGCGGCGGCCCTGGACCGGCTGCGGCGGCCGGCCAAGGACATCGACCTGGTCTGCAGGCGCGAGGACCGCAAGCCCCTCCGGCGCCTGCTGGAGGAGCGGGGCTGGCAGGTCGACCGCGACCTGCTGGTGGCCATGGAGGGCCAACGCTACGCCTTCACCCACCCACACGACGGCCTGGAGCTCGACCTGTTCGTCGACAAGCTCGAGTTCTGCCACACCATCGAGCTGCGCGACCGGCTGCGGCGCCGCGAGGTCACCGTGCCGGTCGAGGACCTGCTGCTGCAGAAGCTGCAGATCGTCAAGCCGACCGTCACCGACCGGATGGACTCGCAGGCCCTGCTCGCCACCCACCGGGTAGGAGCCGGGGAGCGCGGGGGGTCCGGCCGGAGGGGTCCGGGGAACCCCGAAGGGGTGCCCTGGTCTGTCGATCACCGTGAAGACCCCCCGGTGGACGACGGCGAGGCCATCGACGCCGGCTACGTGGCCGGGCTGCTGGCCCGCGACTGGGGCTTCCACCACACCGCCACCGCCAACCTGGCGGCACTGCGCGCGGCCCCGCCCGGCAACGGCAGCGGCCGGCTGGTCGGCGAGCGGGTCGACGCCCTGCTGGCGACGATCGAGGCCGCGCCGAAATCGGTCAGGTGGCGGGCGCGCGCCAGGGTCGGGGAACGCCTCCAGTGGTGGCAGGACGTGGACGAGCGCGAGGCGGTGTACTGATGGCCCGGCCGCGCTGGCGCCGGCCACGCAACCAGGACGGGACCACCACCCTGTACTTCGCCACCGACCTGCACGGCTCGGAGATCTGCTTCCGGAAGTTCGTCAACGCGGCCAGCTTCTACGGCGCCGACCTGCTGGTGCTCGGCGGCGACCTCACCGGCAAGCTGGTCGTGCCCCTGGTCCGCCAGCCCGACGGGCGCTACCGGGCGTGGGTGCACGGCAAGGAGCGGCTGCTCGACGAGGCCGGCGCCGAACAGGTCGAGCGCCAGGCTCGGGTCTCCGGCACCTACACCAAGCGGATGCGGCCGGAGGAGCACGAGCACCTGCGGGCCCACCCGGAGGCGGTCGAGGAGCTGTTCGCCGAGCTGATGCGGGCGACGCTGCGCCGCTGGCTGGAGTTCGCCAACGAGCGGCTGGCCGGCTCGGGGGTCCGCATCCTCACCGCGCCAGGCAACGACGACCCCTTCATGATCGACGACGTGCTCCGCGAGCACGGCGGCGAGCGGGTGGCGCTGGTCGAGGGCGAGATCGTCGAGGTCGCCCCCGGCCACGAGCTGCTGACGACCGGCTGGACCAACAAGACCCCGTGGGACACCCCGCGTGAGTACCCCGAGGACGCCATCCACGAGCGCATCCAGCAGCTCGCCGGCGGGCTCGCGGACCCGGGCAGCGCGATCCTCAACCTCCACGTGCCCCCCTACGACTCGCGGCTGGACACCGCCCCGCTGCTCGGCCAGGACCTGCGGGTGCGCACCTCCATGGGCGCCCAGATGACCGCCCCGGTCGGCTCGACCGCGGTGCGGGCCGCCATCGAGGAGCACCAGCCGCTGCTCACCCTCCACGGCCACATCCACGAGTCGGGTGGCTCGGTACGGATCGGCCGCACCCTGGCCATCAACGCCGGCTCCGAGTACGGCGAAGGGGTGTTGCGCGGGGTGCTGGTGACCGTGGGCGGCGGCAAGGTCCTCCGCTACCAGGCGACCACAGGCTAGAAGGGGCGAGCGATGGTCGAGGTGCAGGCGGCGCGGCGGCGGCTGGAGGCGGCCGGGGTCCGCTACGTGTTCGGGGCCTACACCGACCTCAACGGCGTGCCCAAGTCCAAGTGCGTGCCGCTGGCGCACCTGGAGTCGATGGCGCGGGGCTCGGAGCTGTACACCGTCGGCGCGCTGGAGGGCATGGGCAAGCTCGGTCCCAACGAGGACGAGTGCGTGAGCGTCCCCGACCTGGACACGCTCACGGTGCTGCCGTGGGACACCAGGTTCGCGCTGGCAGCGGCCGACCTGTACTTCCACGGCGAGCCGTACAGCCACGACTCCCGCCGGGTGCTGCGCCGGCAGGTCGAGGCGGCCGCCGCCATGGGCTACCGGCTGGACATGGGCGTCGAGCCCGAGGTGTACGTGCTCCGCCAGGTCGACGGCCAGTGGCGGCCGTTCGTCGCCGAGGACCTCGACAACCCCCCGACCCGGGGCTACGACCTGGAGGCGACCATGCTGGCCGAGCCGTTCCTCGGTCCCATGGTCGCCTACCTGAACGAGCTCGGCTGGGATGTGTTCTCCTTCGACCACGAAGGCGGCGACGGCCAGTACGAGTTCGACTTCGGCTACACCGACTCGCTGGCCATGGCCGACCGCATGGTGGTGTTCCGGCTCATGGCCAAGCACGTCGCCCGCTCGCTCGGCTGCATCGCCACCTTCATGCCCAAGCCGTGGTCGCAGGCGTTCGGCTCCGGCGCGCACTACAACCTCAGCCTGGCCGACCCGGCCAGCGGCCGGAACCTGTTCGAGGTCGACGGCGCCGGGCCGGGGGCGCCGGGGGCCGACGACCGGCCCGACCGCGGCTACACCGAGCTGGCCTACCAGTTCACCGCCGGCGTGCTGGAGCACGCCGGGGCGATCGCCGCGGTGGTCTGCCCGACGGTCAACTCCTACAAGCGGATGCTGCCGCGCGGGCTCATGAACGAGATCTCGTGGGCGCCCGTGTACCGGGCCTACGGGCACAACAACCGCACGCTCATGTGCCGCCTGCCGATGAACCGGCGCTGCCTGGAGCTGCGCATCGCCGACAGCGCCTGCAACTTCTACCTGGGCGCGGCCATCACCCTGGCTGCCGGCATGGACGGCGTGCGGCGCCGCCTCAAGGCGGGCGACCCGGTGAACGTCGACACCTACGCGGTCGGCGAGGCCTCGCTGGTCGCCGCCGGGGTGCGCAGGGTGCCCGCCAACCTCGGCGAGGCGATCGCGGAGTTCGAGGCCGACCCGCTCGCCGAGGAGGTGTTCGGCGAGGACCTGCACGCCACCTACGTGCGCGTCCGCCGGGCCGAATGGCAGGAATACAACACCGTCGTCGGGGAGTGGGAGCGCGAGCGCTACCTGCACCTCTGGTGAGGAGGCGAAGATGAGCGCCAACGCGACCGCGTTCAGCAGGCTCACCGGCGCCGACCCGGTGCTGGTCGATGTCCGCCCGGCCGGCGAGGTGGTCCCCGGCATGACCCCGGAGACGATCCTCACCTCCGGCGCTCCCCTACCGTGGGAGGCCTACACCGGCGGCCAGCGCCGGGCCATCCTGCACGCCGCCGTCTACGAGGAGCTCGCCGCCGACGTGGAGGAGGCCGAGGCCGCGATCCTCGCCGGCCGCATCCGCCTCGGCGCCTGCCACGACCACGGCTGCGTCGGCTCGGTCGCCGGCATCTACACCACCTCGATGCCGGTGCTGGTGGTGGAGAGCTCCCGCCACGGCAACCGTGGCTTCTGCAACCTCTACGAGGGCGAGTCGCGCAAGCGCCTGAACTACGGCGTCTACGACGAGGAGGTCCGGCGCGGCCTGGACTACCTGGCGGGGTCGCTCGGGCCGCTGCTGGGCGTCGCGGTGCGCCGGGCAGGCGGCATTCCCCTGGTCCCGCTCATCCGCCGCGCCCTGCACATGGGCGACGAGTTGCACAGCCGCAACACCGCCGCCACGCTCCTGTTCAGCCGCGAGCTGTTCGAGCCCCTGCTGGAGCTGGCCGGCGACGGCTGGGACGACGAGGTCCGGGACGCCATCGCGTTCCTGCGGACCGCCGACTACTTCTTCCTGCGGTTGTCGATGGCCGCCGCCAAGGTCATGGCCGACGCCGCCCACGGGGTCGCCGGCTCCAGCCTGGTGACGGCGATGACGATCTCCTGCCAGGAGTACGCCATCCGGGTCAGCGGGCTCGGCGACCGCTGGTTCCGGGGGCCGCTCCCGACCGTCGAGGCCAAGCTGTTCGAGGGCTTCACCGAGGACGACATCGAGTGGATCGGCGGCGAGAGCCACATCACCGAGACCGTGGGCCTCGGCGGCTTCGCGCAGGCGGCCGCCTTCGGCCTGCAGGCCTACCAGGGCGGCGGCCCCGAGGCGATGGTCGCCAACAACCTGGCCATGTACGACATCACCCACGGCGAGCACCCCGAGTTCAAGATCCCCTACCTGGGCTTCCGGGGGACCCCGACGGGGATCGACGTCCACCGGGTGGTCGCCACCGGGGTGGCGCCGGTGATCGACGGCGGCCTGGCCGGCAGGGACGGCGGCCAGATCGGCGCCGGCATCCTCAAGGCCCCGCTGGCCTGCTTCATCGCGGCCGCACACGCGCTCGGGACGGTCGGCTGATGCGACGCTTCCCGCGCACCGCCACCACCCTGTTCTTCGATCCGGACGCCGACCCGCTCGCCGAGGTCGCCGACGGCGAGCGCTTCGTGGTGGAGACCGCGGACTCGCTCTGCGGCCTGGCCCAGACCGAGGCGCCGCGGGGCCTGCACGTCACCGAGGTGCTGGAGCGGCTCGGCGGCGCCTGCCCGGTGACCGGGCCGCTCCACGTCACCGGCGCAAGCCCCGGCGACGTCCTCGAGGTCGAGCTGCACCGGGTCGATCCCGTCCCGGCCGCCGGCGAGGCCTGGACCGGCGTGTTCGGCGGCTTCGGCGCGCTGCAGCACGAGGGCCTGTCGCTGTCGGAGCCGCTCCAGCCCGAGCTGCGCCGCATCCCCTACGCCGACGGGGTGGCCGTGTTCCCCTGCCGCGGCGGGACCGTGACGCTGCCCCTGCGGCCGTTCCTCGGAACGGTCGGGGTGGCGCCCCGCTGGGAGCGGCGCCTCACGTTCTCGCAGTCCCCCGAGTACCTGGGCGACGTCGACCAGCCGGCGCTGGCGGCCGGGGCGACCCTGCGCCTGCCGGTCAACGTCGAGGGGGCGCTGGTGGCGTTCGGCGACGCCCACGGCGCCCAGGGCGACGGCGAGATCACCGGCGCCGCGGTCGAGATCGAGGCCGACGCCGAGCTGACGGTGCGGGTACGCGACCGCCAGGAGGCCGGCTACGTGGCGCTGCCCCAGCTCGACACCGCCGAGGCGATCGGCTCGCTGGCCGGGCTGCACGGGGCGAGCCTGACCGACTGCGCCAGGGCCGCCTACGTCGACCTGGTCCACCGGTTGCACCGCCGCCACGGCTTCACCGTGGCCGACGCCTACCAGCTCCTCGGCCAGGTCGGCCGGCTGCGGGTCGGCAACATGATCGACCCGTTCTACTCGGTGCTGGCCACCGTCGAGCGCCGCTACCTCGACTAGCGCCGGGCCGCGGCGCCCCGGCCAGGTCACCAGCGCAGCGGTCTGCCGTCGCGGAAGAAGCCGCCCGTCGGCCCGTCGTCGGGCAGGGTCACGCCCCACACGACCGAGGCGGCGCCGTCGGCGACCGGACGCCCGGCCGGGCCGCCCATGTCGGTCGCCGTCCAGCCGGGACAGACGGCGTTGACGAGAATCCCAGCGGAGCGCAGCTCGGCGGCGAGGGTCCTCGTCAACGCGTTCAGCGCGGCCTTGGTGACGTGATAGGCCGGGGTGCCGGCTCCCATCCCGGCCAGGGAGCCGCCTTCGCTCGACACGTTGACGATGCGTCCCCGTCCGGATCTCCGCAGCAGCGGCAGCAGGGCGAGCGTGGTGCGCCAGGCACCGAAGAGGTTCGTCTCCATGGCCTCGTGGACGACGGCGAGGTCCGCGCGCTCAGCGAGGTTGCCGCTGTCGTAGTGGATGGCGGCGTTGTTCACCAGCGCGTCACAGCGCCCGAACCGTTCGGCGACCCACCGCGCCGCCGCGCGCACGCTGTCGTCGTCGGCCACGTCGAGCTGGCAGGGGGTGACGTTCGGCGCGTCACCAAGGCGTGCGGCCGCTCGCCGGCCCTTGCGCAGGTCGCGGGAGCCCAACACCACCGCGTAGCCCAGGCCGGCGAGCTGGCGGCAGACCTCGAGCCCGATCCCGCGATTGGCGCCGGTCACGACCGCGACCGGTTCGGGATGGGTCATGCCGCAAGGCTACCGGGCGGCGGCGCGCTCCAGTGCGGGCGCCTTCCGGAACAGCAGCATGCTCATCACGACCAGCCACAGGGTGATGACGGTCGGGAAGATGATGGTCAGGACCCTGGTCACCGTGGTGGACTCGCCGGCGTAGGCCTGCACCAGACCGGCCACCACCGAGCCCAGCCCGGCGACCACCACCACCCATCCCAGCCAGCGCGGGTACACCCGGCTCCATGCCACCGCCAGGCCGTAGAGGATGAAGGCCACGCCGGCGAACAGGATGTTGAAGAGGGCGGCAAGGGCGAAGTTGATGGTCTCCTCGGCCAGCACCAGCCGCAGGGCGGCCGCCTGCTCGTCCGGAGGCGCGGTCGCCCACGCCTCGGCGATCTGCTTGGCCGCCAGGCCGTCCAGGGTGACCAGGACCAGCCCGACGGTGATGCCCGCGACCGCGGTGACCGATCCCAGCCGGGCGAGGGCGCCCGGGAGCCCTCCCTGGATCGAGTGCGCGATGGCGACCAGGCTGCCGAGCATGAGGATCAGACCGACAACGATCGCGAGGTGATCGGCGACCCAGAGCTCGCTGTCGGCGATCGCTCGGGCGACGCCTTCCGGGTCGTTGGTGGGTGTCGCGGGGTGGATCAGGTTGCCGACCATCCCCAACAGCGCGCCGACGATGCCCGCCACCGACCCGATCCGGAAGACCCACGTGGAGCTCGGATCCATGATCCGCCTCCTCTAGATAGGATTACTATCTAGATAGGATAGTGATAGTATCCAGTCTGCGTCAAGACCGGGAGGGTGGATGCGGATCTCCGAGCTGAGCCAGGCGAGCGGCGTGTCGATCCCGACCATCAAGTTCTACCTGCGGGAGCGCCTCCTGCCACAGGGCACGCCGACCGCTCGCACCCAGGCCGACTACGCCGAGGGGCATCTCCACCGGCTTCGGCTGATCCAGGCGCTGACCGAGATCGGCGGCCTCAGGCTGCGGGACGTCCGGGCCGTGCTCCAGGCCATCGACGACCAGGCGCTCGGGACCCACGAGCTGCTGGGGACGGTCCACCACGCCCTCGGGCCCCACCTCGACGGGGAGCCCTCCCACGACGAGGTCCAGGCCATCGCGGAGGTGGACCGGTTCCTCGGCGGGCTGGGGTGGCGTGTCAGCCAAGCGGCGCCCGCCCGGCGGACGCTCGCCCGCGCCCTGACCACGCTTCGGCGCATGGGCCGCGACGCCGACGCCGCGGTGTTCGAGCCCTACGCCCGCGTCGCCGACGAGCTGGCCGCCCGCGAGGTCGCCACCGTCTCCTCGACGGGCTCCCGGCTGGAGGCGGTGGAGGGCGCGGTGGAGGGCGCGGTGGTGGGCACGGTGGTGTTCGAGGCGGCCCTGGTCGCGCTCAGGCGCCTCGCCCAGGAGCACCACTCGGCGCGGCGGTTCGGGCCAGCTCGCCGGGACTAGTGCCAATGCCGGGTAGTTAGGGTCCGGCGCGGGTTGTCAAGGCGTGTTTGGCCGATAGGTGAACAAACAGCGGAACTCCAGTAGATAGGTGTGTCCTCCAAGACCACCCCTACAGGAGTTCCGCTGTGC
>Ga0307278_10000849_pt1 | contig 14990 bp, 16 predicted proteins | sample ER_DNA_117_FD_194482 | JGI IMG/M metagenome (GOLD analysis project Ga0307278, IMG submission 194482) | Bulk soil microbial communities from the East River watershed near Crested Butte, Colorado, United States - ER_DNA_117 | ecosystem: Environmental > Terrestrial > Soil > Floodplain | place... | reverse complement strand
GCGAGCACCAAGGCCTCGTCGACCGGACACGAGAGGGGGTGGGAGCTAGGATCTGACACCAGGGCCAGGGAGCTCAGCACCCCGAACTTCGTTGATCACAAACACCGAAGCTCGTTGATCGCCCACAAGGCGGACGACAGCCACCGCCGGCGACACTCCGCGCTCGGCTACCAGGCCCCAGCGGTCTACGCTGCAGCCCGCACCCATCCATGATCGACTCTCACTGACCGCGGCACCTATGTCACGTGCTTGGGGTCGGCGTGGCCGTTTCGTACTGCGGGCGGCCGGTGGGCCGGTAGATCTGGATCGTTACCCCTTCGGGGTGGCTCGCGAGTCGACCAGGTGGAGCGCTGTGTCCGGGCCGGTGTCGGGGAACAGCCGCGTGCCCTGGCCGACGACCACCGGGACGGTGAGCAGCGTCATTTCGACCTCTAGCGCCGCGCAATGGCGCCAGTTGTCTGGTCCGACGTCTTCGAGCGTCATGCTGCTTCAGGCAGGGCTTGGAATTCGTCAAGCAGGATCTGCATCCGTTCGCCCATCTCTACCTGGGTCAGCAGGACACCTACGGTGCCGTCAGGGTCGACGAAGAAGTTGGTGCCCAGTCCGCCGGACCACCCGTAGCGGCCGGCCCGCCCGCCCTCGGTGTCGACACCGACGCCGAAGCCCCAGCCGGTACCGTCCCAAAAGCCCGGGAAGAAGCTGTCCGGCGTCTTGGCGATAGCCGGCACCTGGTCGCTGGTCATCAGCCGGAGGTGCTCCTCCGACACGATCGGCCGCCCCTCGAACCGGCCGCCGTCGGCCAACATCCGGGCGAAGCGGGTGTAGTCGCGGACTGTCGAGACGAGCTCGGCGTGACTCACGTCGAACGGCGGGTGCCCGGCGTAGAAGCCACCGGCGGCCGGTTCGAGTTCCACCAGACCGGAGTCGGTGTGCCGGTAGCTGGCCGGCAGCCGGGCGACGCTGCCTGCGGACACCCACAGTCCGGTGTCGCGGAGGCCGAGGGGTCCGAGCAGGTCGTCGGCCAGGTGATCCTGCAACGGCCGGCCGGCCACTCGAGCGATCAGGATTCCGAGGATGCCGAAGGAGTGATGGTAGCGCCAGCCCTCGCCCGGCTGGAAGGCCAGGGGCAGTGCCGCCAGCCGGGCGAGCCACTCGTCGGCCCCGAACGTCACAGGGTCGCGCGCCCGCCCTTCGATTTCGCTGTCAGCCATCGCCCGCTGCAGCGGACACTCTGTCAGCACCATGCCGTAGCCGGAGGTGTTGGTCAGCAAATGCCGCAGCGTGACCGCCCGAACGGCCGGTGATGTGTCGGCCAGATCGGCGGTGGGACGCTTCAGCACCTGTCGATCCGCCAGTTCGGGCAGCCACCGTTCCACCGGCTCGTCGAGTCTCAGGCGTCCGGCCTCGACCAGGCGCAGGGCCGCGACCGTAGTGACGGCCTTGGTCATCGACTTCATGCGCATGATTGCGTCGGCGCGCATGGGCGCACCGCAGACGGACATCGCGCCGGCGGCCACGATCTCGAGCTGCTCCGCTGTGCCGAGGCTCGCGACGACACCCGGGACGGTGCCACTCGCGACGTGCCGCTCGAGCAGGTCCTGCAACGCACTGGTCATTCCTCGACATCTCCCAGCCACTCATTCGGTCGTCTCAGCTCGCCTGGTCGGAGCGACCCGAGAACGGCTCTCTCCGGACGGCGACGACATATTCAGCCATCGCCACGTCGAGCATCTCGACGCCCTCGGGCAGGTCGGGCGGCGGCACCTGGCGTCGCCACGCGGCGAGTTGCTCGCAACATCAACATGTTCTGGTCACTGGCTCAGGCGCGGGTGGTGATCAGCGACTGGAAGGCAGACTATAGCCACCGCCGGCGACACTCCGCGCTCGGCTACCAGGCCCCAGCGCTCCACGCTGCGGCCCGCACCCACCAGTGAGCGACTCTCACTGACTGCGGCACCTATGTCACGTGCTTCGGTCGGCGGTGGCGGTTGCATACTGCGGGCGGCCGGTGGGCCGGTAGACCTGGATCGTTACCCCCTTCGGGGTGGACCGCGATTCCACCAGGTCGAGCGCTATGTCCGGGCCGGTGGCGGGGAACAGCCGCGCGCCCTGGCCGACGACCACCGGGACGGTGAGCAGGGTGATCTCGTCGACAAGCTGGTTGTCGAGTAGCCAGCGGATCAGGGCGCCGCTGCCGTGCACCTGCAGCTCGCCTCCCGGCTTGGCCTTCAGGTCTGCGATGGCGGTCGCGAGGTCGTCGGAGACGACGGTGGTGTCCGACCACTTCGGATCGGTGAGTGTGGTCGATACCACGTACTTCGGCCGCGTGTTCAACGCCGTCCAGATGGGGTTGCCGCCCGGATCTGCCCATGCTCCCCAGGAGCCGGCAAAGATCTCGTAGGTCCGCCGGCCGAACAGGAACGCGTCGGCGCGCTCGTAGACCTGGTTCAGAAACGTCCCGGCCTCGTTGTCGAACAGCGGCGCGACCCATCCGCCGCGCTCGAATCCGCCCCTGCGGTCCTCGTCCGGCCCGCCGAGTCCCTGCATCACGCCGTCGACGGTGACCATCGTGGTGGTCGTGAGCTTCATGATCGTGGTTCCTTTCTCGCTGGGTTTTGTCCCTTTGGGGCGCCCCTCGTGGGTGGCCGCTCACCCCTTCTACGAACACCTCTGCCCCGATCCGACACCGCCTCCCGGATTTCTTTCGAGGACTTTCTGGTACGCCGGTGTGAGCGATCCGACAGCGAGACGGTTTCGGGGCGACTGCGCTTGATTTCTTGGACTCGGTAGCCACGTTGAGCGACATGCACGGATGAGCCTGGCCACTGCCCTCAAGGGCGCGGTGGCCGACGCCCGCCCGCTGCAGAACCCAGACTTCCGGCGCCTCTGGGTCACCCAGATCATCACGATGATCGGCGCGCAGCTGACTGCAGCCCGACTCGAAGGTCAAGCCGACACGAGGCCAGGGCCACCACCGGGTGCGGTGTAGACCTGCGCCGGAGTGCGGTCGGCCAGCGCCTGGTGCGGCCGGATCGTGTTGTAGAGGTGGCGGAAGCGGTGGACCTCGACGGCGAGGGCGTCGCCGTCGCCGATGTCGGCACGGTAGAGGTGTTCGTACTTCAGCGTGCCGAAGAACCGTTCGACGACGCCGTTGGTCTGGGGTGAGCGGACCCGGGTGCGGACGTGCCGGAGCAGCGGATCCTCGCCGCGGAACACCTCGGCGTAGATGCCGCCGCGGAAGCAGGGGCCGTTGTCGGTCACGACGGCGATCGGTGCCGGCACCTGGCCCAGGACGTACTCGTCGGGGTCGACGATGTCCATCAGCCCGCGGTCGTCGCGCAAGTCATCCAGGCCGGTGACCCGTTCGGCCTCGGCGATCGCGGCGTGCAGGCAGGCGACGGCGTCCTGGGCGCGGCTGGTCGGGCCGATGGTGACGGCCAGGCAGTATTTGGTGGCGTAGTCGATCACCGCGCAGATCCGCCAGATCCCGCCGGCGGTGGTTTCGAACTCGGAGAAGTAGGTCTGCCAGACCCGGTTCCGGGCGGTCGGCGGGGCGTGGAACAGCTTTTTGCGCAGCAGTGCCCATGACTTCCGGTCCGCCCGGAACCCGGTCGGCAGCAGCAGGCCACGCCGGCGGAGCGCTCGTTGCACGGTCGAGGTGGATACCTGTTGCCCGTCGGCGCGCATCATCGCGGCGATCTTGCGATGTCCCCACGCCGGCCAATCCACGGCGTACTTGGCCGTGGTCGCCTCGATGTCGTCGACCTTCGGCGCCGGCCACGGCCCCTTCGACGGGTCACCAGCCCGATGCCGAGCCAGACGCCGGCGGTAGGTGCGTTCGGGAATACCGGCCAGGCGGGGGAACCTCGAAACCGGCATCCAGTGTGCCGCTCTCAGGGCTTCGAGGTCACAGAAGGGACATCCTCGATGTGCTCGGCCCCCTTCTGCCACAGCCGCAGCTGGACCATCTGCTCGGCGAGCGCGAGCTTGAGCTGCTCGTTCTCCAACCGCAGACGCCGCTCGGCCACGGTCCCACCATGCGCAGGCCCGGAGATCTTGTTCTCCAACCCACCCTTGCCCGCCTCGATGAACCGGTCCCGCCAGTTGGAGATCGTCGTCGCCGTCACCCCGTGCCGACGCGCCGCCTCCGCCACCGACATCTCACCCTGCAACACCGCCAACACCACCCGGAACCGCTCATCCACCGGCACCGTCCGCGCCGGCTTCTGTGACCTGCTCATGACCGCCATCCTCCCCGGCACCCAACCTGGGGACCCTGACAGAAAGCCTGACTCACTAGACCCCCACTGAGGCGAACAAGCGTTCGAGTCAGGCTAGCATGCCTGGCTCGATTGAGACCTGGCTCGGTGGCGGCTAGTCGGCCTGTCTGGTGGAGGCCAACCAGGACGTGGGCTTGGCATGCTTGCGGTCGATGCTAGTATGCGGCCGGTTTGACCAGTGTGTCGGTGTCGCTGGGTGACACTGGCCGAAGGGGGGGCCCAAATGCCTTCGACGCGAGGAGAGGCTGCCCGAGGGCAAGGCAGATCCCGCGGATCTCTCTTGCTCGCCGCCGTGTTCGGCGCGGTGGTGCTGCTGACCACGGCCGCTGTGCCGGCAGCCGCGGTGCCGCCGCCCCTGGTGCTGTCCGTAGCCGCCGACGGCGAGACCGCGCCGGTGGAGCACGGCGGGGACGCCGCCGACGACCCGGCGATCTGGGTGCATCCGAGTGACCCTTCGGCGTCGGTGGTGATCGGCAACGACAAGCAGGGCGCGCTTGAGGTGTACGACCTGACCGGCGCCCGCATCCAGCGGATTACCACACCGACCGGTTCCTGGGGGAACGTCGACGTCCGCCAAGGGGTGACGATCGGCGGCACAGCGCTCGACGTTGTCGGTGTGGTGCGTGGCGGGATGCGCTTCTACACCGTCGACCCGGCTTCCCGGCAGCTGGCCCTGATTACCGACGGCACGGGGACGCTGCCGTCCGGCGGCGGCGAAGGGTTCTGCCTTTACCACAGCAGGATGTCCGGAAGGCTCTACGCGTTCGTCAACGACCGCAGTGGCCGGGTCCGGCAGTTCGAGGTCCACGACGCCGATGGCGACGGCCTCCTGCAGAGCGCCCTGGTCCGCGAGTTCTCGGTCGGATCCGAAACCGAGGGCTGCGTGGCCGACGACGAGACGGGGGCGCTCTACATCAGCGAGGAGGACGTCGCGCTCTGGCGGTACGACGCCGAGCCGGTCGCCGGCAGTTCGCGTACTCGGGTGGACGACGTCGGCGGCGGCAATCTCGTTGCCGACATCGAGGGCCTGACGCTGGTGCACCTCCCCGCCGGGGGTGGCTACCTCATCGCGTCCGCGCAGAACGTCGCCGATCCCGGCAACTCCTACTTCGCGGTCTATGAACGTACCGGCGGCAACGCCTTCGTCGCGGCCTTCCGGGTGGTCGGCGGCAACGCCGCCGACGGCTGTCAGCGCACCGACGGGATCGCGGCCTACCCGGGCAGTCTCGGCCCGATGTTCCCCACCGGCCTGTTCGTCTGCCAGGACAACACCAACACCGCACCGGGCTCCAGCGGCAACCAAGACTTCAAGCTGGTCCAGCTCGGAAAGGCCGTGACCCTGTAGCGATCGTGGACAATCGCGGGAGCCTCCCTCATCCAGGTCGGTGACCGGCTCCTCGATGAGCAGCCTGCAGTGATCCATGGGAGCAGCTCGCCGGGTTCGGTCGGCGTAGGCGGCGATCAGCTTGGTGAGCCGTCTGACAACTCCTAGGCGACGCCGCGGTAGGCGGCATGCCGGAGCCGGCCCGCCTCCCACCCCAGGTAGCGGACCCGCACCGCCAGCTCCGGGTTGACGAACACCGCCGCCGGCTCCGGCGCCTGCGCCTGTCCCCAACGGCCACCGGAGGTGACCGGACGCTGGAACGGGCTGGTCGGGGTGCTGGAGCCGGCGAGTAGCTCGGCCAGCCGCCGGCGGGTCGGGGCCAGCAGCCCATGCTCCACGCGGCCGACGAACCGCAGCCGCCCGGTTTGGGGGTCTGGGTCACCGACCAGCAGCGCGGCCACGCCGTCGGGGCCGGGCACATACCCGCCGACCACGAACACGTCGTGGTGGTAGTTGAGGAGCTTCCGCCAGTCGGCCGAGCGGCGTCCCGGCCGGTATGGGCTTTGGAGCCGTTTGACGACGACGCCCTCCAGGCCCTGCTGGCGGCTGGCCTCGGCGAGTTCGGCGGCCTGGCCGGGGAACAGGGTGGTGGTCTGCCAGCTCGACCCGGCCAACCCCAGCCCCTCCAGCAGCCCGCGGCGCTGGGTGAACGGCAGGCCGGTGACCAGGCGCCCGTCCAGCCACAGCACGTCGAACACCAGGTAGACCACTGGCGCGGTGTCGGGTGGCCGCCGGCCTAGGGGGGTGGGGCGGCGGCGCATGCGCTGCTGCAGCAGCTCGAAGGCGGGTCGGCCGTCGGTGCCGATGGCGACCACCTCACCGTCCAGCACGACCTCGTGGGGGCCGAGGGCGTGGTGGAGCCCGCCGAGCTCGGGGAACCAGGGGGCCATGTCGGTGCCGCGGCGGCTGTGCAGCCGCATCCGGTGGTCGTCGCGCCGGCACAGCGCGCGGTAGCCGTCCCACTTGACCTCGGCAGCCCACCCGGCGGCGTCGGCCGGTACCGCGGTGGTGGTGACGGCCAGCATGGGACGCAGCCCATCCGGCAGCGGCGACATCGGGGGGTTAGGCGCTGGCGGCGGCAGCGCAACGCGCAGGCCAGCACAGGTCCATGGCCAACCCATCGGCGGGCGCAGTACCGACCTGTACGCGGAACCAGACACGAGGAGCGTCGATGATCGCCCGCAGCGTGGGTTCGCGAGCAACGCGGAGGCGGGCCATGGACCAGCTCGGCCCAACACGCTCGGCGAGGGCCTGAAGGCCGGGTTACCGACTGCTACCCGGGCTGGTGCTCCCCTCGGGACCCGCCAGCGAACCTGAGGCCGGCACCATCCTGGTCATCGCTCCCGAAGCGCTGCTGCATCCTCGTGTTCCCAAGTCGGCGGCAGCCTGGTCCACCAGCTGCTAGCGGGCGCCCGATGGGCTGGTGTTTGTGACCGATCTCACCTGTGAGCTGCGCGCCTGGCCCCAAGAGACTTGGGCGAAGCTGCTCAAATCACTGACTGGATCGCCGTGCCTATCGCGGCGTCGCCCGCTGCAGTCCCAGGGTGCTGACTGCCACCAGCCCCAGCCCGCAGCCCAACTGGACGACCCACCAGGCGCCAATGCCGGCGTGGTGGCCGGACACCGGACACATCACGGTGGACAGCACCAGCACCCCGGCTGCCACCAGCGAGGCCGCCAGGCCCCAGCGCCGCCGCAGCCAGAAGCCAGCCAACGTCGTCAGCAACCCGCCCAGCAGCAGGGTGCCGAGCGCGCTGACGAACCACGGGTCGACCGCGTTGGGGTTGGTCGGCGGCGGCTCGACCGCGATCCCCACGGCCAGCAGCGCTACCCAGGTGCCTGCGCCGATCACCGCCCAGCGTGCCGTGATCGGCTCAAGCAGGAGCCTGGCAGGCGGCTTGTGGGCGGCCGCGGCGGCTAGGTCGTCGGTTGCGGCCGCTGGCTGCGCCTGGGGCGCCACCCAGGCAGCCTCCAGTGTCAGCAGCGCTCGGTCGTCCCGTTCCGGTCCGGACTTGGTCAGCCGGTCCAGCTGCTCCGTGGTGGTGGCCATCGTTGCGACCTCCTCGCCGCCCGCTCACACTGCGTGTTGCCAGTAAGCGTAGCCCGCCGGCGTGCGGCCTCCTACCGCTTGTCGCGAATCGACGGCTCGCTCGGACGCTCCTCCAGAGGTCAGCGGCGGTGGGCAGTGTCGGGTGGTTGATCTGGTGGAGCGCTGCGAAGGCGTCTTGGGCGACGTCGTCGACCTGCGGGCTGGCTGGTCGGCCACGGCGACGCCGCCGGCCGCTCCACTGAGGTAGGCCCGTCGCCGGGTACGCCCGGCAGCCTCAAGCCCACCAGACCGGGGGGCTGCCAGCCCGCCACCGCCACGGCACCCGCGGGCTGCAGGGAACCAGACCCACCCTCCAATGAGCATCGAGCCCTGGTCGCCGCGGCGATGTTGCCGGGGCCTGGGGGGCGAACTACGCTGGTGGGTGACCGGTCACCTAATCTCCGGCGACCAGACCGCCGCGTCGGGCCCAGGAGGTCGCATGGTCACGCCGTTCTCGCCGCTGGAGTCGGCCGCCTGGGGTGGTTTCCTTTCGGCGTATGCGCGGCTGGACCGCGCGATCGACGCCGACCTGTTGGCGCATGACGGGATCCGTCACGTCGAGTTCGAGGTGCTGCTGCGGCTGTGGCGCCAGCCCGACCGCCGGCTGCGCATCCAGGAGCTGGCTGCGCAGAGCCTGCTCACCCGCTCGGGTGTGAGCAGGCTCTGCAACCGCCTCGTCCGGCAGGGACACATCATCCGTGAGGCCGCGCCCGAGGATCGGCGTGGCGCGTACGTGGTGCTGACCTCGCAGGGACGCCGGGTGTTCGAAACCGCCGCAACGCGGCACATGGCCCTGGTGCGTGAGCGGTTCCTCGGACGGCTGACCCAGTCCGAGCTCCAGCAGCTTGGCGCCCTCTGGCCACGGCTCGGATGAGCGCAGGGCGTGGCGCCGCCTGCTGGATGCACGCAGCACCGACTGCGCTTGGCGGGTTGGCAGCGTGACTGCCCGGGTCTGCCCGCCTGTTGAAACTATGTGACTCATCACCTATTCTGCAAGGTGCGTGACTGGTCACGCATCTTGGGATGAGATCACAGGGAGATGAGATGGACGAGGATGCCAGCAACCCGACGGCTGCCAACCAGCGGCCACGGCTCATCATCATCGGGCTCATCGTGTGGGTCCTCCTCCAGCTGCCCCGACTGATCGCCATCCCGCTAATCCAGGGCGTCCTGGACGACACCGAGGACGACGCGTGGATGTTCCCCGCCATCCTCGACATCGTCGTCGCAGTGGCAGCACCCTTCATGGCCGTCGCCCTCTGGCGGGCCCGTGGCCTGTGGGTCTGGGTCACCGCCATCGTCTTCTTCACCGTCTCCATCATTGACCACCTGGACGCGATCACCGCCGGCCTCCTGGCGCCAACGCCCCAAATCTTCGGTGGAGGATCCGGGCCCAGCCCGGCGATCGTCCCCGGCCTGCAACTGCTGATCGACCTCGTGGCGCTCTGGTTGCTGACGCGCCGCAACGTGAAGCGCTACTACCTGGACACCACAGCTCGGGAGCGACGGTGAGCTGAGCCCGCGCTGAGCCTCCCACGTGCTGGCGGAGTTCCACGTTGATCGACCAAGACGGCGACCTCTACGCCAGGTGCGATCCCCGACCCGTCGAAGCTGGAGGGGGCACTGTTGCATCTGTTGTGAGCGAGCCTGAGGCAGGCAGACTGTCACCATGAGCACCCGCTGCCGTCGTCCCGCGCCCATCGCACGGTCTGCCTTCGCCGGCTTCAGATTCCCACCCGATGTGATCGTCCTGGCGGTGCGCTGGTACCTGCGTTTCAACCTGTCCTACCGCGACGTCGAGGAGCTGCTCGCCGAGCGCGGGGTCGAGGTCGACCACGTCACCGTCTACCGCTGGGTGCTTCGGTTCACGCCGCAACTCGCCGAGGCTGCCCGGCCCTGCCGACACGCCGTCGGTGACCGCTGGCAGGTCGACGAGACCTACGTGAAGGTCGCGGGCCGGGGCGCTACGTCTACCGCGCGATCGACCAGTTCGGCCAGGTCATCGACGTGTTTGTCTCCCCGCGGCGGGACGTGACGGCCGCTCGCCGCTGCTTTGAGCGGGCCATCGGCACCACGAAGATTCAGCCGGTCGAGGTGGTCACCGACCATGCGCCGGTGTACCCAGCCGTGCTCCAAGAGGTCCTGCCGGCGGCCTGGCACCGCACCGACCGCTATGCCAACAATCACATCGAGGCCGACCACGGCCGCCTCAGGTCGAGGCTGCGTCCGATGCGAGGACTCAAGCAGGATCGCAGCGCCAGGACCGTGATCGCCGGGCATGGCTTGGTGCAGAATTTGCACGTGCGCATTACGAACTCGCGGTAGAGGAGTCGCCGAACCGGCGGTTGGCGGTCGCGTTCGACTGGCACTCGCGATCTGATCCTGGCCTGATGGTACGGCGCCGGCATGCCGTGGGCCGACCAGACGCAACAGTGCCCCTCGTGGCAGGCGTTCCTGCGTCGGCAGGCGGCCGGGATCGTGGCGTATGACTTCTTCACCGTCGACACGGTCTGGCTGCGGCGGCTGTATGTGCTGTTCTTCATCGAACACCAGACGCGACGGGTCCACCTGGCCGGCGTGACCGCCAACCCCGACGGCGCCTGGGTCACCCAGCAGGCCCGCAACCTCCTGCTGGTGCTCGGCGAACAAGGGCGGAGGGTTGCGGTTCCTGCTGCGTGATCGGGATGCGAAGTTCTCCCGCAGCTTCGATGACGTGTTCCGCTCGGAGGGTGGCCAGGTGCTGCTGACGCCGGTCCGGGCACCCAAGGCCAACGCGTACGCGGAGCGCTGGGTCCGGACAGTGCGCGCCGAGTGCCTGGACTGGCTTCTTGTTCTTGGGCGGGCCCACCTTGAGCAGATCCTTCGGGTCTACGCCGAGCACTACAACGCTCATCGACCACACCGGGCGCTCCGCCTGGAGTCGCCGCTCCAGCAAGCTGGGCTAACTGCCGTCGGCGAGGATCAGCCGGCTCGCATGCACCGACGCGATCTGCTCGGCGGTCTCATCCATGAGTACCGGCGAGCTGCATGAACGCCCTTTACGCACCCTTCAGCCCAGGGCGAACGCGTACGCGGAGCGCTGGGTGCGGACGGTCCGCGCCGAATGCCTGGACTGGCTGCTGATCCTCAGCCGAGGCCACCTGGAGCAGGTCCTTCGCGTCTATGTCCGGCACGACAACAGCCACCGTCCCACCGGGCGCTGATGCTGCAACCGCCAGATCCGCCGGCCCAGCTGACCATCCTGGGCGAGGATGACCGAGGCGCTGTGCACCGACGCGACCTGCTCGGCGGTCTCCTTCACGAGTACCGACAAGCTGCATGAACGCGTTTGCGCACCCTTCACGTACCTCGACAGCAGGTAGCGGGCGTTTGAGCCAGTCAGCGCAGGCGCCATCTACCGCGCCACGCACGGTGCGAACTGCCAGCTCACAGGCCCTATCCGAGGTTGCGCACCCGACGGGGTCCGGTTCCTGATCTCAACACCGCAGAAGGGCTATTTGCGATCCACATTGGTTGCACGGTCGACGACAATCGACTCGCGATCCTCCGATGTTCCGGGCGTGAACCGACGCATCCCCAGGCGCTGGGCGACGGTTCTGGCCCAGGCGAGATGCTCCTGGGCCCGCCCCTGATCATCCGGTCGGCCGCGCGCGAGAAGCGCGTGTGCGTAGTAGTGGCGGCTGCGCACCAGCAACGGCCGGGCGTCCAGGCGCTCGTGGGCCTGGATGGCGGCCTCAAGATGGGACACCGCGTCATGCCAGCGGCACATGGTCGTGGCGAGCAACCCAAGGTAATGCGATGCAGCGCCCAGCGTGACAAGTGGGAGCCTGGCAACCAGGACATTACGATCCGCGTAGGGCAGCAGTAGCTCGTACAACTTGGACGCGTGGTTCGGGTCGCCGAGCGCTTCACAGACCATCGCGAGGATGGCTAGGTTGGACATCCAGAGGTGGTTGCTGGGCAGCCAGGCGAAGTCGTCTCTGGCCAAGTGCTCGAAGGTGATCCGAGCCTCGCCCTGTCGGCCGGCATCGCAGAGCAGGAAGGCCAAGGTTGCCTGCCAGCCCAGGTTCGCCGGGGTACGGTAAACAGATTCCCGAATCGCACCCTCCAGCTCGGGCAACCGTCCCTGATCCGATCGAAGCTGGGTCAGGACGATCGTGAAGTAGGTCGTGGCGACCGGGTCGCGGGCGCGGCGGCCGAGAGTGAGCGCATCCCGGGCGAGCCGCTCGGCCTTGTCGAAGCGGCCATGGAGCACCTCCTGGGCCGCCTGGAACAGGGGTAGGTGCCACAGGAAGTGGAGCTGACGCAACTCCTGGGCGGTGCGATCGTAGGTCTTGAGCTCCCGCTGCAGGGCAACCATGTCACCCCGCTCAAGCAGGTTGGCCATGAGGAAGCCACGGCCCCTGAGCGCCATCACGCTGTCGCCGCTTGCCTCGGCAAGCTGCACAACCTCGGTCGACATGGCCAGGCGCTCCTCAAGGTTCCCGGGCTCCCAGGTCGCCAGATGGCGGTCATAGAGCACGGCGGCAAGCGTGGTCAGATCACCGATCCGTCGGGCCATCGCGACGGCTTCCTCGCTGAGCTGGACACGGCGATTCCGATGTGGTGAGGCTTGCAGCCCCTTGGCAAGCCGTCCCAATACCCGAGCCCGGAGCACGCTGTCCGCCTCGCCCAGCAACCCCAAGGCCTCCTCCAGGAGCCGGATCTCCAGGTCATCAACGGTCCCGGCCGTGAACTCCACCCCCAGGCCAAAGGCGGCCCGGGCCAGCCGGTCTCCATCGCCCAGCTGCCGAGCCAGCGCCGCCGCCCGCTCAAACTGCACGCGCGCCGCTGTGACCTCGCCAGCAGCCATCCGCGCCCCGCCGAGGGCAAGCAGTAGCTCACATCGCTCCGTGTGGTCGTTGGGGTCCTGGAGATCCAACGCCTGCAGCGCCCGCTCGTAGTGGCCAGCGGCCTGCTCGTAGGCGAGGACCTCCATGGCACGGTCGCCGGCCTGCCTGGTGTACCCGAGGGCCTGGGTCGCGCGCCCCGGGCGAGCAGCCTGGGAGAAATGGTAGGCGAGTTCGGCCAGGTGAGCCTCAAGGTCGTCGGCGCGCAGCTCGGCCAGCGCCGCCCCTACCCGCTCATGGAGTTGACGCCGCTGCCTGACCGAGAGCTCCTCATACAGCGTTTCGCGGAGCAACGCGTGCGCAAACCTGAAGCGGCCAGGCCTGGTGCCCGCCTCGGCCACCAGCCGGGCGTCCGCGGCCTCCTCCAGCGAGTCGAGGACGACCTCGGTCGGCAGGCTGGCGGCACGCGCGACGATGTCGAGGTCGAACTCCCGACCCTGGACGCAGGCCACGGCCAGACTCGTGTTGGCCTCCTCGGAGAGCCGGTTGAGCCGTCGGCCGATGACGTGCCGGATCCCCTCGGGGATACCCGCGGCCAGCAGCTTCGAGGCCTCCAGGCGGTTCTCGGCCACCAGCAGTCGGACCAGCTCGCTCACGAAGTAGGGGTTGCCTTCGGTCTGGGTGTGCACGGCGGACGCGAGCTCGACCTTGGGGTCGATCCCGGCCACGTTGGAGATGAATTGGCTCACCTCGCGCTGGTCGAGGCCGCCGAGGGCCAGACGAGACGTCAACGGCTGGCGGAACAACTCAGCCAGCGTGCCGCTCAGCCGGTGATGTCGATCAACCTCGACATCCCGGTAGGTGCCGATCACAAGGAGGCGGGAGTCGGCAAGCTCTCGAGCGACGAACTCCAGAAGTAGCAGGCTCGCCCGGTCGGCCCAGTGGAGATCATCCAGGACGATCACCAGACCTGTGTCCGCCGCAGCCGAACGCAGCACAGTACTCACCGCGTCGAAGAGGCGGAACCGGGCCATCTCCGGGTCCAGCGCAGCTGCGGGCATGGAATGCGCCTGAGCTCCCGCCAGCTCGGGCACGAGCTGAGCGAACTCAGCTGTCGCCTCGCCAACCTCGGAAGCCGGGGCAGCAGGCGGGCGGCCGGGGGCGTAGGCCCGCAGCACCTGTCGCCAGGGCCAGTAGGCAGGGGCTCCCTCACCTTCATGGCACCGGCCCCAAACCGCTCGAGCCTCCCGAGCCCGAGCGTCGGCGCAGAGTTCCTCGGCGATGCGGGTCTTGCCGATGCCGGCCTGACCGGCGAGGAGCACGAGCTGGCCCTGACCGCCAAGGGCACTGTCGAGCGCCGCGCTCAGCCACGCCCGCTCAGCGTCGCGGCCGACGAAGGCCACCCGGTCGGGATGCTCGGCGCGCTGCGCCACCGCCGGCGGCGGAGCGGTCATATCGGGATGCACAAGCGCGAAGATGTTCTCGGGTCGAGACAGCCCCTTTAGATGGTGCGCCCCGACATCGACCAGCCGGGCCCCTTCCGGTAGCTGGTCGACCACCAGCTCGGCCGTGGGTCTGGAGAGCAAGATCTGTCCACCTTGTCCAAGTGCCCGCAGCCGGGCGGCCCGATTGAGCGTCTGCCCGTAATAGTCGCCGTCGCGGAGTTCGGCCTCGCCCGTGTGCAGCGCAGCCCGGGTCGGGAGGGCGATACCGCCAGGCCAGCTCGTGGTGGCCAGACTCCGCTGAAGGGCGACGGCGGCGGCTGCGGCATCGCTTGCCCGCATGAACACCGACAACGTCGAGTCACCCTCCCCTCGCGTCTTGATGAGCTGTCCGCCGTAGAAGGCGACGGTCTCGATGATGAGCCCCTCGTGGTGAGCCAAGGCGGCCCCCATGTCCACCCGGTGCCGCTCCCACAGGGGCGTGGAGCCTTCGATGTCGGTCAACAGGAAAGTCAGGATGCCTTCCGGGAACCCGGCCAGCGCGCGCCTCCGGCTGATGTTGCTCTTCGACTGGTCGGGTTTTCGACCCATAAGGGCCAACTCCTGGCCGGCTTCCTCTGAGGGATCTTCCTCCATCAGCAACGACGTGGGAATGCCAGTGCCAAGCTGTCGATCGTGGTCAGGCGGGCATGCGCGGCTGGTTGGGCCTTAGGGATTGGCGACAGCGCTTGCGCCGGTTGCCTGTCGGGAGATGAGGTGCCGAACCGGTCGGTGGCCACCGAGCGACTCGCACCATGCCGTCCAAACGCGTGCATACGGATAACGGCCACCGTCGCGCGCTAGCCTCGGCTTTTCATGAGGCGACGTTGGTCTTTTCCGACCGAGGGTGGACGGAAGGCAGACCCACGGTGATGGGATCCCGGGAGCTCTCTGATCAGGATGCGAACCCGGGTGGGAATGCGAACC
>Ga0307278_10000848_pt1 | contig 14991 bp, 22 predicted proteins | sample ER_DNA_117_FD_194482 | JGI IMG/M metagenome (GOLD analysis project Ga0307278, IMG submission 194482) | Bulk soil microbial communities from the East River watershed near Crested Butte, Colorado, United States - ER_DNA_117 | ecosystem: Environmental > Terrestrial > Soil > Floodplain | place... | reverse complement strand
TGTCCGAATCGCTGCCATCGTTTTTCCCTTGCAGAGGTGTTCGACGGACGGCAGGTGCTGAGACTTCAGGTCCTTGGCCTGCTGAGACAGGACATCGACCTTGCAGAGGTGTTCGACGGACGGCAGGTGCTGAGACTCGTGTCGGTCGGTGTCCGAATCGCTGCCATCGTTTTTCCCTTGCAGAGGTGTTCGACGGACGGCAGGTGCTGAGACACCAGTACATTTACTGGCAAAGGACTCCGTCTCGTTGTGGCAGCGACCGTCGAGGGAGGTCGACACCGATCCGGCCTGAGTCGCCTTGACGGACACCAACCCTTACACCGGCGCGGGGAGGCGCCAGGGAGACGCGCGATGGCGACGACGCTCTATCTCATCGATCACGCGTGGCAGCGCGCGGACGGCAACCACGCCGTGGTGCGCATCTACGTCGGACCGCTGGCGAACTACGGGCAGCCCCCGCCGTCTTTGTCAACGGCGTGGCGGTGCTCACCGATGACGCCCTGGCCAACAAGGTGCTGGAATTGGGCATCGCGCGCGTGACCCTGTGAACAGACCACCGCGGGCGTGGTCGCATCCGAACCCCGTTCACCGTCACGGGGAGGCGACGTGGAGACCCGTCCCGTGCCGCGGGCATGGCTCCAGGGCAGACCGCCTGGCCGCCTCTAGGAGCCACGATCGCACCTCGGCACGACTCCTGATATCCCCCATCAGTTTATCAAGTTTGATCACCGCATTGAACACCGCTGTCCTGGACCCCCCGGGGCACTGGGATGAAGCCTCCTCGTGCCTACCTGCGAGCTGGATCTCACCAGCGAAGCGGTCACCATCGCGCCCCCCAACGATTTAAAAATCCCTTTACAATCCATGGTTTACACACCACTTTCCCCGCACTTTTTCCTTGCCTTCTCCCCCCGGCTCTGGTAGGCTCAGAACACGATTACTCATCTAAATCAACCACTTAGGAGGGAGTTGATGGCCTATCACTTGACCACGAATACTGGATACGACTTCTATGAGGCCGCCTCGGCCTTGCAGAAATGTATCCGGAGGGCCCTGGAGGAAGAGGCCATGTTCTGGGCCCTGGAGTTTGCTGGGAAATACGATGATTTCCTGTGGCGGCGGCTGGTTGTCGTGGCCTCAGAGGACATCGGTCCGGCCGATAGCTCCATGGCCATCCTGGTCGATGTCCTGTCGCAGCAGGCCAAAGAGCTCAAGAAAGCCAGCACCAAGCCCAGCGACCGCATTCTCCTCGCCCATGCCATCATCGCCATGTGTCGCGCCCAGAAGAGCCGCATTGCCGATGATCTGGCCGCCCTGGTGGCGCACCAGCGCGACCACGAAGGGCTCCGCCGGGAGATCCCCGACTATGCGCTCGATCAACATACGCGGCGTGGTAAAGCGCAGGGCCGCAGCTGGCAGCACTGGGCCGACGAGGGCTGTGTGCTGGCCCATGAGGCCGAGGGGCTGAATGGCTATCGCGAGCGCACCATGGCGATGTGGCTCAAGTACGGCAAGCTGCCGGACCGCGCGCCTGGACGTGGGCGCCAGAAGGCCGAGCAGCCGCCGCTGTTTGATGAGGAGATCGGTGACTAAGAAGGAGGTGATGTGTATGAGGTGACTGCGTGTGATGGCGGCCAGCGCGGGTGTGTCACCACCCAGCGCCGGCCTCGGTTCAGTTATCGCGTCTGACCGCTCGTGAACCTGGCCCTCAGTATGGGGCCGTAGGAGAACGTATGTCAAGTATCCCTTACCCGTCTGACTTCGACATCGACCACGCCGCTGCCCACCAGGAAGAACGCCGCCGCCGCGCCCTCAAGTCCCTGGACGTGGGCGACGTCCTCGCCACCGTCGATGACCTGATCCGTCAGGAGGTTGATCCCAAGGCCCATCCGATCCATGGTCTGGCTGCCTGGTTGCTGGATCACACGTATGCGTGCGATGGCGGCGAGCTCTTCGACCGCTGCAAGGCGCTCTGCCTGACGGCCATCGATCAGCTTGTCGAGGCCCGCCTGCAGGGGGAGGACTAGGCCGATGGACACCACGACCACCCCCGACACCCCCGCGGTGGCACTCGCCACCCCTGTCCCCACCATCGCCCCCGAGGTCCTGGAGCAGGTGCTGATTGGCGGCGATCTGGCCCAGCTCACCGAGGCCCAGCGCCTGGCCTACTACCGGGCCGTGTGCCAGAGCCTGGGGCTCAACCCCCTCAGCAAGCCCTTTGAATATCTGTGGCTCAATGGCAAGCTGCGGCTGTATGCCTTGCGGGACGGCACCGACCAGCTGCGGCGCCTGCACGGCATTAGCATCTCCATCGTCAACCGCGAGCGGCTGGGTGAGCTCTACCTCGTCACCGCCAGGGCGAAAGATCGCACCGGCCGGGAGGACGAGAGCACCGGCGCCGTGGCGCTGGGCACGCTGAAGGGCGACGCCCTGGCCAACGCGCTGATGAAATGCGAGACCAAGGCGAAGAGAAGGGTCACGCTGTCACTGGCCGGCCTGGGCTGGCTGGACGAGACCGAGCTGGCGACCATCCCGGGGGTCCGGGTTGGGGAGCCCACCGGCGACCCCCACCCGCCCCAGGCCACCCGCCTCACGCAGGACCAGGCCCGCGAGCTGAAGAAACTGGCGCAGACCGCCTTTGGCTACCAGGAGGGTGAGACGCGCCTGCGGGCCGACCTGGGCTTCGAGGTGGATGAGAAACTGACCTTGAGGCACCTCGCGGCCCATGTGACAGTCGAGCAGGCGCAGGCCCTCATGGACGCCTACGGCCAGGTGGTGCGCCAGGCGATCGAGGCGGATGTGCCGCACGTTGACCCGCCGGCCGCGGTCCCCACCAGCAGGGAGGGCTGAGCCATGGAGCACCTCCTTGTTGTGGCCTACTGGCCCGACCGCGTGGAGATCTACGGCGGCCGCCGCCGGGAGCTGCCGCGCCTGCTCCGGGACTACTGCGAGGGCGCCACCCACGTCGTGATCTACGAGCCCAAGGAGACCATCTGGGACGTGCGCCACGTGACGCACGCCCTGGAGCATTGGCAAGCCGAGGGAGGGCAGGTGTAAGTCATTGAATCGGGGTGTCAACTCTGGTAGGATTGGCAGGCCAATGGGGCCTTGTGTGGGGAGCGGTGTGCAACCACCGGCTCCCCACGGACACAGACGTTCCACCTTTGGGAGAGGAACCACGTCCATGTCAGACGCTATGGTAGCACAAGTCCTCCGTCTATCCAACCCGACCCTCACCCGCGCCGGCCATCGCCTCCTGGTCGTGCTGGCCCATCACCACAACGCGAAGACGGGCCTCTGCTGTCCGGGGCATGCGCTCCTGGGCCGCGAGCTGCTGATCGGGAAACGCCAGGTCATCCGGCTCGTCCACAGCCTCGAAAAGGATGGCTGGATCGATGTCGTGCCCGGTCAAGGCCGGGGGCGTCTCAGCCTCTACCGCATCAAGCTGCCGCCACCGGACGTGATCCACAGAAAAGGTGACATTTCCAGGACTGACGCGGGGAGAAAAGGTGACATTTCAGGTCCGGAGGGGCCGAGAAAAGGTGACATTTTGGGTCACGTCCCTATAACGGTAGTGGAACACGACAGAGAAAAAACGGAACAGGTCGACGCGGTCGCTCGCGCACCCGAAGCCACAAGCCCCGACCCCGACGCGTGGGTGATGCTGAACCGCACCTACGGCCTCCACCTCGTGTGTGGGGCCAACCATCAGCCGGGCACGCCCTGCTATGGGTCGCCGTCAGCGGGCGACTTCCCATAACCGACATTCGGTCAACCCAGCCGTCAACCTGACCGCCGAGGGCCGAAACAGGGTCGCCCCGCTGACACGAAGTTGTGATTAAGGTGAAATGCTCATGCATATCCATCGGTTAGGCTACACGCTGGCGGTCCTGCTGCTCGCCCTGGCGAGCCCCGCCCTGGCCGGCAACTCGACGCGCTGTCTCACCTACGAGGAGAAGTCCCTGGGCCGCTGGCAGACCCTGTGCAGCGACGGCACGCGGGCGGTGTCGACCTGGAGCGCGACGTTGCAGCGCTGGGACACCACCGTCACGCCGCCGCCGGGGCAGAGGTGTACCGGGCAGCTGAACCCGAAGACCCACCCGTGGGAAGGGCGGTGTCGATGACCCCCGCCGAGTCCTCCTTCATGACGACGCTCATTCCCGTCTTTCTCGGAGGTGTCGTCAGCTCGTTGCTCACGCTGTTGCTCGGTCAGCCAGTGCAACACTACTTTTGGAGGCGGCAGCGGCTGGCAGAACGCCAGTTAGCCACTCTTGATGAGTTCAATAAGGTGACAGCCCAGGTTCTCGACCACTGCTATATGGATTATGACACGGCGGCCGCAGAGCAGCGCGCGCCACGCCTTGATCAAGGCGACCCCGCCCTTCTGGCACTTTCGGTGCTCCAGCCACAGGTAAGGGCCCTGTTTTCGGCCTCATCGAAAGAGGCCACTGAGGCGCTAGTGGATCAGCTCGTGGCGTTGGGTAGTTCTGTGCCGGATAAGCCATGGTCGCAGGCGGTGGCTCCTATAGCCCAGGCCCGCGAGCGGGCTCTCCGAGCCCTCTACAAAGATATGGGCATCCCTCTTCCCAACTAACGGTGCACTGGATGCCGAGGCATGACTAGTCGTGCACATAGTGGACCCCTAGTGACCCCTGACATGGAGCAACGATGACCCCCGTCGACGAGGCCCACTTCATCGCCCTGTGGTCGCAGGGGCTGTCCCAGGACGTCATCGCCCAGCAGCTGGGCATCCCTGTCGGCACCGTCAAGTCCCGCGCCCATACCCTCGCGCACCAGGGGAAAATTCAGCCCCGCCCACGCGGTCGCGCCAGGGCCCGGCCGGAGGGTGCACCCACACCAGTGCAGAGACCAGTGCAGACTGCAGACACCGGTGCAGTGCCCAGTGTCGACACCGGTGCAGTGCAGAGGTTCGACACTGGAGCAGTGCAGGCGATCAGTGCGGAGGTGGATCAGCTCAAAGGCGAGGTGCACGGCCTCCGCCTCATCGTCCAAGCGGTGGTCGATCGCCTGGATCATCCACCAGTGCAGACACCGGTGCAGATCACGGCACTGCCTCCCTACCCGAAGGGTAAAGCGGTGCGCTGGAATTTGTGGATTTTAGATGTGATGCGTGATGAGCTCGCGACCTGGGCTGCTGAGCGAGGAGTGTCGCCGAGCCAACTGGTGCAGGAGCTGCTGTGGCATGCGCTTACTGACCGGCGATCGTCGATGCCATAGAGGAGGTGCTCATGGGCGAGATTTCTAGCTTTATCCTAGTGATCCTCGCTTTTGTTCTGGTGGCTATTGTCGCTGCCAGAGTACGCCGAAAATGGGGATCGAGAAGCCTCTTATGGGTGTGGATCGCCTCGGCGTTTATCATAACTGGCACAATTCTATTCTGGATTTTCTACCAGCTTGGTTTTCCTCTTCCCAGCACACGCCAAGAGTTCTTCGCCATTGTAATCGATATTGCATCTGTGCTCATGGCGACCGCTGTTACTTCAGGTATAGCGGTATGTTTCAGCGCGATATTCGGACCACCCACACAGGCCTCCTCGAGCGAGATTAACTATTTCCCGTTCAATCTGCCTATGGGAAAGCTAGAAGATACCTATGGCTTGACGGGTATCCTACGGAAGTATCAAGAGTTGCTGTCAACCTTTTTGATAGCCCTTGACTCGGCGCTCGGATTGACTCCTTTTAACCCTTACCTACGCCAGCCGCGTGCTTTCCTCAGGGGATTCCGGTCATACCTTCCTAGCTTCGTACGACAGGCAAGAGTATCTTCCCATCAGTTCGATCGGGCTCCGAACGCGCTAATGAGAGATCTCGCCGGTGCTGATGGCGTGCTGGCGGAGCTTGAAACACTGACACCCGCGCAACTGTCGGCCATCGAAGAGTGTCATCGCGTGAATACCAGGCGTCTGAGACAGCGTTCAATCTTGAGGCGGGATTGGTGGGGCAAGATAGCTGTTGTCTGTACGGCTGCGGTTCCCGCTATCAGCTACTTAGCAATCGTAGTAGAGAAAGTGGCGGGAAAAAAACCCGACGATTTATGGCCCGTCATTAGCGGGATCACATTCACGATGGCTGATCTTCAGTTAAGGATTATCCTAGGAGTCATCTCGATCTTAGTTATATTGGTCCTGTTTTTGATGTCTATAGCAATAAGCATCATGACCTTCTTACCTGCATTGCGCCGGGTCCAAGCCTTCGAGGACATCCTCACCATCGCGAAAGCCTATCGCAAGGGGGCCAGTGAGGCGATCAAACCACCAGCAGAGCTATCGCTGACGGTCACAGATTGACTGGTTTATGGAGATGCCATGACTCCATCCCGACCACGTAAGCGCTATCGCTGCCGGTTCTGTGGCGCCCTGCTGCCGGCCTGGCTCCCCGTGGCCAAGCGCCCCGAGTCGTCGATGCTGCTCTCTCACCTCGGCCAGCACCACCTGGAGGCGGCGGCGGCGCCGTCCCGGCCGCGCCTGGAGACCGAGAGCATCGACGCGGTGCTCAGCGAGCTCTTCGAGCGGGTGGAGGCGCCCGAGACCTGGTGGGTGCCGTGACCCTGTATCACACTGTCCGACAGTCTGTGCTACAGGTGAACGGGGTAAGCCCTTGGTTTTCCTTGGACCCGTGGTCGTCACCTGTAGCACAGACTGTCGGACAACTCCTTGATCTGCTTACGATTTTTTCTCACTTTTCCCTGGACATCCCGCACCCCATGGAGTAGACTCGAAGCGATGTTAACGATCCGACTGACGGCTGGGGGCAAGCCATGAAAGCTGTGGGGCAATTTCCCGTGATGGTGGGGTTTCGATTGAGCGGCAAGGACGCGGCCAAGCTCGCCGCGTTGGCGCAGCAGACCGGCCTCACGAAAAGCGTGGTGGTGCGCGAATTGGTGCGGCAGGTCCGGGTGGAGGCGTTTGCGCCACCGGCGTGTCCCGACGCGGAGGAGATCGCCGCGACGCCCACGTAAGCGCGCCCTGATCCTGAAATGGCAAGGCCCTGACGACGGTAAGGTTTACCTGGGGAGGTTACCATCTACATCGTCAAGGCCGCCGAGTGCGGACGACCGTTGAGCGACGGTCGCCGCGTGGAGCTGTGTCTATGCAACTCCCTAGCTTACCAAACATCCCCCGAAATCGCAAACAAAATCAGCCATGTTGGGTGTTTCATGTGAAACCGCCGTATGCGCAGGGGTTCCGGGTCGTGGCACGTCTCGGGAACGGAGGTGCGTCATGGTAGACGCCGCGACGCCTCAAGGCCAATCCCCGAAACCGCAGGCCCTGGCGGTCAATCCCGAGCATATCCCTGACGAGCTCAAAGCCCTGCACCAGTGCGTGTGCTGGCGGTACGAGTACCAGCCGAAGCGCAACCCCAAGAAGCCCTACACCAAGGTGCCGTACAGCGTACGGACCCGCCGGCGGGCGAGCTCCACCAACCCCGAGACGTGGGACACGTTCGAGGCGGTCCTGGCGTGCTATCAGAAGAACCGGCAGACGTTGGACGGCATCGGCGTGGTGCTGTGCAAAGACAATCACGTCGTCGGCATCGATCTGGATCACTGCCGCGATCCCGCCACCGGTGTGATCGAGGGATGGGCCTGGGAGACCATCCGCGCGCTCAAGACCTACACCGAGATCAGCCCGAGCGGCACCGGCATCCGCTGTTTTGCGCAAGGGGCGTTGCCTGGTGGAGGGAAGCACAAGGGCGACGTCGAGATCTACGACCAGGGGCGCTACTTGACCGTGACGGGCCACCACCTGGAGGGCACCCCGGCGACCATTGAGCCGCGGCAAGACGCGATCAGCACCATCTACGCCCACCTGACCTCCACACCCAAGTCGAAACCGCGCACCCAGGCGCCGCACCCGAACGGCCAGGCGCCACGACTCGAGGATGACCAGCTGCTCACGCAGGCGCTGGCCGCACGCAACGGGCGCAAGCTGGCCCGCCTGTTGAGCGGCGACACGTCAGCACACCCGAGCCACAGTGAAGCCGACCTGGCCCTGTGTAGCCTCCTGGCCTTCTGGACCCAGGACGCGGCGCAGCTCGATCGCCTGTTCCGGGGCTCCGGCTTATATCGCGACAAGTGGGACGAGGTGCACGGACAAACCACCTATGGGCAGGCCACGGTGCAGCTGGCGCTCAGTGGAGCAGGGGAGCATTGGACACCTGGGAAGCCTTCCCACACAGCCCAAGCGGAGCAGGCAGAGACCAACGGCTCGACGTCTCCCCCACCGGATGTAGATGAGGACGCCGACGTGACGCCAATCATCCGGATCAGTCCAGACCTGACCGCGATGGTCAATCTGACCCAGGCCTTCATGCTGAGCGACCCCCAGGGTCCCCACGTGTTTCAACGCGGCCGGCAACTCTGCCTGATCGCTCGCGGAGTCCCGCACCCCAAGTGGCTCCGTCGGCCCGCCGATGTGCCAGTGATCGTGCCCGCTGAGCCGGCCTACCTGCGCGAGCTGGCTGCGCAGATCGCCCGCTGGGAGAAGCACGATGGCCGAAAGAAGGGCTGGGTCTGGGCCCTGCCCCCCACGACGGTGATCGACACGCTCATGGCCCGCCCCTCCTGGACGTTCCCCTTACTGGAAGGGGTCATCGGGACGCCGACGTTACGCCCGGATGGCTCCTGGCTGACGACGCCGGGATATGATCCGGACACGGCGCTATGGCTCGACTTCAATGGGACCACCTACCCGACCCTACTGGAGCGCCCAACCCTGGATGACGCGCGCACGGCCATCGGCCGGCTGCAGCAGGTCTTTATCGATTTTCCCTTTGCCGCCCTGCATCATTTCAGCGCCGCGCTCGCCGCGGTCTGCACCCTCGTGGCCCGCTATGCCATTCAAGGCAACGTGCCACTGGTGGCGGTGCGCTCCACCACCCCAGGCTCAGGGAAGGGCTTACTGGTCGACGCCATCAGCGTCATTGCCACCGGGCGCATGGCGCCCCGCTGGGCCGTGACCTCGGATAAAGAGGAGGAACGCAAACGGCTCCTGACCATCGCCATGGCGGGCGATGCGCTGGTCCATCTCGACAACGTGACCCACGCCTTTGGCTCGGCGGCCCTGGACCTGGCGCTGACCGCCCCGACTTTTTCCGATCGCATTTTGGGCGTGCAGCAACAACGGGAAGCGCCCATGCAGGTGGTGTTCTTTGCCTCGGGCAACAATATGGTCTTTCAAGGGGATATGGTCCGGCGGGTGGTCCCGATCGATCTCGCCCCCACGATGGAGCGCCCCGAAGAGCGGAAGGACTTTACCCATAACCCCCTGCTGCGCTACGTGCTGACCGAACGCCCCGCCCTGGTGGGCGCCGCGTTGACCATCCTCAAAGGCTACGTCGTCGCCGGATCTCCCGCGCAAGGCATCACCGCGCTCGGGGGGTTCGACGAGTGGTCCACGTTGGTACGACAGGCCCTTATCTGGGCCGGGGAGGCGGACCCTTGTGCGGGACGCCAGGACCTCGGGGCGGAGAGCGATCCTCAGTATGAGGCGTTCCAAACCCTGCTCACCACCTGGTATGCCTGCTACGGCACCACCACGAAGACCGTTCGTCAGGTACTGGATCAGATCCGGGTCGAGACCGCGAAGGAGCTCCTTGAAAGTCCCTGGGATGCCCTGCGGGACGCTCTGGGGAGTTTAGACCCACAGTATTCTACCCGTGGGCTGAATCCTCGGACCATTGGGGATGCCCTGCGCACCTGGAAGGGCCGTATGATCGGCGGCAAACGCCTGGTCCGCACCAGCACCACGCGGATGGGCCTCGCCGAATGGCGGATCGAGGTCATCCATGGGTAAGACTGCTGGGTCGCTGGGTCATGCTGGGTCAGGCTACCGCTGGTAGGAAAAAGATGCCAAGAAGAAAAGACATCATCTATATACGCCATCTACACCGAGCTGGGGTAATCTGACCCAGCATGACCCAGCATGACCCAGCAGTGTGATGGAAGTCACTGACAGCATTGACGGTTCTGCACTGGGGGAGGGGCAGACCATGAGGCATAGGGGGACATATGACTGCCGTCTCGACCAAGCCGTCGAGCATTCAGGTGGTGGAGCTGACCGCCATCGGCAAGGGCAACCTGAAGGCGATGGCCAGCGTCCGCATTGGGCCCTCGCTCACGCTGCACAAGTGCCGGATCATTCAGCAGCCCGGCCAGCGGGCCTGGGTGAGCATGCCGCAGGAGGCCTGGACCGGCAGCGATGGCAAGCCGCATTACACCGCGCTGGTGGAGCTCACCGGCGATCTGCGCACGCGGGTGGAGCAGGCCATCCTGGCCGAGGCCCAGCGCCAGGGGATGATTGTGGCCGCCTCTGCCCCAGCGGCGTCACCCGCGCGCGAGGTTCGGGCATGATCGACATGACCCGGCAGGTCACCGAGGCCACCGGGGTCAGGTGGTTTGATCAATATTGATCATTGGGGGGAGGTGAGCACGATGATGACGACGCGCAAGGTGCCGTTGACAGTCGAGCCCGATGATGTGTGCGATCGTGCGCTGCTGCACATCGCCGCTGAAGTGGCGCAGGACCACGCTTGTGAGCGAGAGGAGGAGGCACCCAATGGCGCATGGACGCAAGGTTGATGACACGCGCTACCAGGAGATCGTTCGCCTGAAGCGGGAGGAGGGCCTGGGCGCGCACACGATCGCGAAGCGACTCACGCTGGCCAAGGGCACGGTGCAGACGTACCTCGCCCGGTACGAGGCTGAGACCGCCCACAACGGCCATGGGCAGGACTCCACCCCGGCCGCCCCCGCCCTCGAGGCCGTGCCCCTGGACCAGATCCACCTGGTGTTCGACACCCAGGCGCGGGTGACGATCGACAGTCACCTCATCACCGAGTACGCCGAGGCGATGACGGAGGGGGCGACGTTCCCGCCGGTCGTGCTGTTTCGTGACGCCGAGGGCTACTGGGTCGGCGACGGACACCACCGCTGCCAGGCGGCCAAGCAGGTCGGATACGCGACGATCAAGGCTGAAGTCCGGGCGGGCGACGATCGGGAGGCGTTCCTGTATGCCTGCGCGGCCAACGCCACCCACGGGCTGCGACGCGACGATCTCGACAAGCGCCACGTGGTCATGCGCTTCTTGATGGATGAGGAATGGGGCCAATGGAGCGACCGGGAGATTGCCCGCCGGTGTGCGGTGTCGCACCCGTTCGTCGGCAAGATCCGGGCGGCACGGGACCAGCTTCGGGCAGAGCGGGCCGCGCAGCCATCTGGTCACGGGTACCAGATAGAGGCACCCGAGACGCGGACGGTCCAGCGGGGCGCGTCGACCTACACCATGGACACCACCCACATCGGGACCCTGACGAACGGCGGCGTACCCGACGGTGGGCTGACCCCTGAGACGCCTCAGCGCCGTCCCCGGCGCCGAGCCTATCCGTCGCCGCCGCCGACGCGGTACTGGTATCACTTCACCGCCGGGCTGCTGCAGCTGATCCTCGACTTCAGTCACAGTGGCGGGGTGAAGGCGTTGCGGCAGGTGTGGACCGCGGAGGAGCGCCGGCACGCCATCGCGCAGTTCGCGGAACGCATGGCCCAGCTGGCGCGCATCGAGGCCGAATTGTCCGTGGACGAGGCGGCCCCCGATCCTGCCGAGGGGAGGTGAGCGCGATGCCGGACACCTACACCAGTGTGATCCCCATCAGCGTGCAGCGCCGGCTGCTGCTGAACCTGATGGGGTATCGATGGGTCAGCGGCGGCTATCAATGCGGCCGCCAGTACATCAGCGAAGAGCGATTGGACCATATGGACGAGGCGAGCTGGCAGGCCCTGATCCGGCCCTGGCTGGCGTCGTCGACGTCCTAGAGAGGAGGTGCACACGTGCCCAGAAATGGCTCGCTGAAGAGCTTTCCGCATGCGCTCACGATTGACCAGCATCGGGAGGCGGGGACGGCGCTCCGGCAGGTGCGCGGCGAGGTCCTGGAGATCGTCGAGACCTTACGAGCGGGCTATGGCAAAAGCGATGACAAGGCGCGCCACGGCGCCAAGATCTTGAGCGCCATTGATGGCTTGAAATCGCTGTTGTCCAGGGCGATGCTCATTGAACACGCACCTACGTCCCTGACGCGCTTGGATCAGGTGTACTACCCGCCGGAGCCCAGCGCATGAGCACGCCATCGACGCCTGGACATTTCAACGAGATTGTCGTGATCGGCCAGGTGGACTTGCTCCACGTCGCGCACGGCCACCTGACCGCGATCCTGCTCACGGTCTCGACTGGCGGCGATCCGCTGAAAATTATCGTGGTCCCGCGCGCGCCACCACCAGGCGTGCAGCGCGGCGATACGCTGTGGTGTCGCGGCCGATTGGCCTGTGATCCGACGCCGGAGAAGAAGAGTTTGCATTTCATTGAGGCGGCGCATGTGGATGTGATCAAGCGCCAGAAAGGCGTGTGAGCGATGCCCTTCTGCGTCGAGCTGGTGCAGACGTTTCGGGTTCGCGAATTAGACGGTTTCGGAGCTGGCGGGAGTCCGACCGTGTATCGCGTGCAGACGGTGCAGGTGACCGGGGCGCTGCGCCACCATACCGATGTGCAGCCGATCAGCGCCGGGGTCAGCAATCAGGAGATCACCCTGGCGCCCCTGGCGGCCAGTCAGCCCGGCAGCCTGCTGCTGCTGCAGGCCAACCTGCCGCTGGATATCCGGCTGAACGCCAGCAACGCCACCATGCTCAGCCAGATCTTGACCACGCTGATCGCCGCGAGTGGCGCCATCAGCGCGCTCTTTGTGACCAACCCCAACAGCCTCACCGATGCGGTCTTACGCACCGAACTGATCGGCGGCGGCAGCCTGCAGGCCGCGGTGCCGCTGCCCTAACACACGGAGGAGAGTCCGATGGATAATCGCACGCTCCTGGCGCTGAGCCGGGACTTACAGCATAAATCAGCCACCGAAGTGGACAAGATTCTGGGCCAGAAATATCGGGATCCGCAGGAACGCCTCAGCGTCAAAATCCAGATTGACGCCATGGCCGCGACCGGCCGCAGCATGCGGGCGCTGGGGGAGATGGCGCACGATCGCGCCGAGTGGTCGCCTGGCGCCCCAGACCCGCGTCCCAGGAGCGAGATGGATCGCTGGCTCGATCGCATCCAGGTGGATCGCCAGCGGACCTATACCGAGGCGGAGCTGGGCACGTTATTGGATCAGGCCGGCGTCACCGAACCCGAGCAGCGGATCGCCGTACGCCTGGAATGCCGGGCGCAGGGGCTGACCCGCGACGTCAGCGACGCCGATCGGCTCCTGCGCGCGTTGAACATCTCGGGCCCGGTGGATCTCCTGGCGCTGGAGCAGACGATGGATCAGCGCGGCTACATGCCCAGCATCAAGACCGTGATCAAGAGTGCCTGTCAGCAACGCGGCTGGCTCAAGGGTGGCGGCAACCGCACCCTGCGCGCCGCGGCGGAGACCCATAGCACCCGCCTGGTGGATCGGCACACGGGACAGGCGCGGACGCTGAAAAGTTACCCGGAGTAGCCATGATCCAGTGGAACTACTGGCATTATGTGCTGCTCGAAAAGCCTGCGCTGGGCGGGCGGACGCTCGTGGGGAGGGTCGCACGACCCTTCACGGCGCTGGCCCGGGCCTGGCGCGGGCGGGTGTGGCATCATGCCTACCGCGGTAGGCATGATCAGGAGGTGAGCATGGAGGTGGACACGGCGACGCAGGAAGCCATGGGTAAAGTGGTGATGGCCCAGATGCAGCAGCACACGCTGCAGAGTATTCGACAGGCGCTGCGTCAGGAGCTCCTGGAGGAGGCGCGGGCCGAGGCCTTCGAGGCGGCGCTGGCCGAGGTTGACGACCGCCTGCAACGGGAGCGGGAGAAACTCCGGGACGCCAGCGCCACCGAGCACAAGGCCCTGGCCCGCGAGCTGGAGGATGAGCTGGATCGGCGCAGCGACGGGCTCCGACGTGAGGCCTATGAGCACTATGAGCAGCGGCTAGACACCCTGAAGGCTGACCTGCACGCCGCGGCGGCAGCGCGGGACCAGGCCACGGAGCTGCTCCTGAGCCTGGTGACGCAGCTCGTGGTGGAGCGGCCGAAGCGCTACCTCGCCGACGCCTGTATTACTGAACTGGATCTGGTGGGGTTGAATGCCGTCCTGGCGGCCACGGGGCAGCGGATCCGGGGTGAATTTCGCCACTCTGAACGCCAGGTGACGTGCCTGCTGAAGGACGGCGCGCGGCAACTCACCGCCTTCTGGATCGAACGCACGCCGGGCGCGGGTGTGGTGGATGAGGCGGACAGCGTGGGCGAGGGCCCTGATGTCATGCACCCCATAGAGCGATAACGCGTTCGCACGCGCATACTGTATGCAAGGTATACCATATGCCGGGGAGTCGCCGATGGTGATTGCGCCCACGTCCTGGCGGCAGCCGGGGAGCCATGCGGTCGGCCTGGCCAGGTACATCGGGAGAGCCAAGCTCAACCTCGCGCGCCAGGAGGTGGCACGGCAACGCCGGGCGGAGGTGTATACGTTGTTGGAAGAGTATGGCTGGGACACGCCTGGCGTGCTTGGCGTCATTGCAGCCGAGCTGGGGGGCTGGTCGGTGGCCACGATCTGTCGTGATCGGAAAGCCCTGGCGCGCGGGTGGTGAGCGACACCTCGACGACCATGACGGCGGCGTCTGACGTCATCGCACCGCAGGAACGCTCGGGAAGAGGTCGCGAGCGGCGCGGTGCTGACGCCATCGCGGGCGGTGCTCGCACCAGTGAGGACGCGGGGTGAGGCATGATGTCATGCCCAAAGGGTGGTCAGGTGACAGGCAACCAAGGGAGGTGCTCGCAAGGACCCCTCGGAAGGCTTGTCGTGCAAGGGCTGGGAACGGTGGCCCTTGCAGAGGTGTTCGACGGACGGCAGGTGCTGAGACGGCTCACCTTCGCTAAATCTGGCGAAGGTTTCAGCCCTTGCAGAGGTGTTCGACGGACGGCAGGTGCTGAGACGGGGGGGTGTGGGCGGAATTATTGCG
>Ga0307278_10000847_pt1 | contig 15004 bp, 12 predicted proteins | sample ER_DNA_117_FD_194482 | JGI IMG/M metagenome (GOLD analysis project Ga0307278, IMG submission 194482) | Bulk soil microbial communities from the East River watershed near Crested Butte, Colorado, United States - ER_DNA_117 | ecosystem: Environmental > Terrestrial > Soil > Floodplain | place... | reverse complement strand
GTCGGCCCAGTGCTCCCGGAACTGCCGTGCCTTCGACACCGCTCCCCTCCGGTTCGCTCACGCCTGGTTCACTCACGCCTCGCATGTCGAGAGTGTTGGCTCTCCGGGCGGGTCCTCGCAACCCCCCGGCCCGGCGCCCGAGGCAGGGCGCCTCCCCGGCCCGGCGCCCGAGGCAGGGACCCCCCGCCCGGCGCCCGAGGCAGGGACCCCCCGCCCGGCGCCCGAGGCAGGGACGCCTGCCCGGTCAGGCGCCCGAGGACAGGGACGCCTCCTCGGCCCGGTCCTCGTGGACCCCGGCCGCGCGCAGCGCGTCGAGGGCGCGCTCGCCGTCGTCCGGGCGGACGTTCACGGCCCGGGTGGCGTCGGTGAGCACCACCACCTCGAAGCCGGCGGCCCTGGCGTCCAGCGCCGTGGCCTGCACGCAGTAGTCCAGGGCGAGCCCGACGGTGACGACCCGGCGGGCGCCCTGCCGGGAGAGGAAGTCGGCCAGCTCCTTGGTCCAGCCGGTGTAGCCGTCCTGGTCGCGGTCGCGGCCCTTGAACACCTGGAAGTCGGACCGGACGTCCAGGTCGGGGTGGGCCTCCCAGCCAGGGGTGCCCTCGACGCAGTGGGGCGGCCAGGGTCCGCCCTGCGCGGTGAACGAGCAGTGGTCGGCCGGGTGGGTGTCGTGGGTGGTCACCACGGTCGCGAAGCGGGGCGCGAGCCGGTTGATGACCTCCACCACCTCGTCGCCCTCGGGCACGGCGAGGCTCCCTCCGGGGCAGAAGTCGCGCTGGACGTCGACGACGATCAAGGCGTCGTCGCGGCTCGGGTCGAACGCCATCGGGTGCTTCCTCTCGTGTCGCCTGCCTGGGCTCGCGGTGTCACCGGCCGTCCATGTGCCGGCCACCGCGAGTACGCCGAGGGTATCAACCTGGTCCGCGCCGCCTGAAGCGGGCGAGGCCTCGGACTGGTTGACGGCGGACCGCGCAGGCTGGCAGCCTGGGCAAGCACATGATCGCAGCGACGGTACCTGGACCGGCGGTCGCGGCCTCGAGGTGGGGCCCGGCCGCCCTGACCACGCGTGCCTGCGCGCCCATGGGGCTCGGCACCGGCAACTCGGCCGCCGGGCGCCCTCCCTGTCGCCGGGCCGCGGCGCTCCCCGTCCGGTAGACGCACCGCGGCCAGCACCACCCCGCCGGAGCCGACCGCTCCGGTGTGCATGACGCCCATGCCCGACGCACACGTCCGAGGAGGCAAACCCTATGGCCGACCGGGAGCAGATCTTGGTCACCACCGACTGGCTCGCCGAGCACCTGAACGACCCCGCCATCCGCGTCGTCGAGGTCGACGAGGACACCGACGCCTACAGCCGGGGCCACATCCCCGGGGCGGTCGCGGTGAACTGGAACACCGACCTGCAGGACCCGCTGCGCCGCGACTTCGTCTCCCCGGAGGCATTCGCCAAGCTGCAGGACTCCCTCGGCATCGGCAACGACACCACCGTCGTGCTGTACGGCGGCAACAACAACTGGTTCGCCGCCTACGCCTACTGGTACTACAAGGTCTACGGCCACGAGAACGTCAAGCTGGTCGACGGCGGGCGCAAGCTCTGGGAGCTTGAGGACCGCCCGCTGACCACCGACACCCCGGTCGTCGAGCCGGCCGGCGGGTACAAGGCCGGCGAGGCTGACCTGTCGATCCGCGCGTTCCGCGACCAGGTCCTGGCCGACTACGTCGGCCAGGAGGGCGCCGCGCTGGTCGACGTCCGCTCGCCAGAGGAGTACAGGGGCGAGAAGCTCGCCCCCGACCACCTGCCCCAGGAGGCAGCCCAGCGGCCCGGGCACATCCCGGGCGCGGCCAACATCCCCTGGGCCAAGGCGGTGGACGGTGACACCGGCCGCTTCCTGGCCGACCAGGAGCTGTCCTCCCTGTACAGCGGGAACGGGGTCACGCCCGACAAGGACGTGGTCGCCTACTGCCGGATCGGCGAGCGCTCCGCCCACACCTGGTTCGTGCTGCACGAGCTGCTCGACTACCCGCGGGTGCGCAACTACGACGGCTCCTGGACCGAGTGGGGGTCGCTGGTGAACGTGCCGATCGAGCGCTGAGCAGGACATCAGCAGTCCCGCCCGTAGCCCGGGCCAGCGACCAGGGCCTTCCCGTCAAGTTACGGACAGGACTGCTGAGCAGGTGCTCGTCGCGGCGCGAGGCCGAACGCGCCGGCCTGCGCCTGTCCGTGCGCGGGCTCCTGGCTGAGCTGGCGCCGGCGCGCCTTCTGGAGACCGAGGGCCCCGCCACCTGGCGGGGCCCTCGGTCGTGGTCTGGCCGCCCGCCCTGCCGCGATTGCCCCGCCGGCCACGCTGGGGCAGACTGCGGTCACAGCTCGGAGGTACTGTTCTGGACCCCATGGACGACGCGCAGCCAACCTCGCCCGCGGGCGCGGGCGCCGATCCCCCACGCATCGCCGACCTTCACCCGGAGACCCTGGAGCAGGTCGTGGCGGCGCTGGTCGACTACAGCCCGCTTGCGATCGCGGTCCTGCGCGCCCCCGGCCTCGAGCTCGAGCTGGTCAACCACGTCTTCGCCGGTCTTCGGCCCGAGGCAGGCATGGTCGGCCGGACCCTCGCCGAGGTGTTCCCCGAGGCAGGGCCGGCCGGCTTCACCACCATGCTCAAGCAGGTCGCGGCCACCGGCGAGACGATCTCGGCGGCCGACACCCCGGTCGACTTCGTGGGGCCCACGGTGCGGTACTTCTCGTTCACCTGCTCGCGCCTGCCCCAGCCTCCCGGTCGCCCGACCCGGGTGCTCGCCGTGGCCAGGGAGACCACCGCGGAGGTGGTGACCCGGACCAGGGCCGAGGCGATCGCCGACGAGCGCGCCCGCGACCTGGCCCGGGCAAGGGTGACCTCGGCCCGGCTGCGCAGCCTGGTCGACCTGGCCGCCGCCATGGCCTCGGTCGAGGACCTCGACCGCCTCCTCGACCTGGTCACCGGCGAGGCGGCCCGGCTGCTGGGCGCGGACACGGCCAGCTTGTTCCTGCTCGACGAGCGGGGCACGCTGATCGGGCGGGCCGCGGTCGGCATGCCCGAGGACGAGATCATCGGCATGCGCATCGAGCTGCCCGGGTGGCCCGAGATCGCCGAGGTGATGCGCACGGGCCACCCGGCCGTGCACGTCCGGGCCGAGGAGGTGCGGGGGCCCGAGCAGCCCTCCATCCGGCGCTACGGCATCCGTTCGTACGCCGCCCTGCGCCTGGGCACCCTGGACCGGCCGCTCGGCGTCCTGTTCGTCAACCACACTCGCCGCCGCCACCGGTTCACCCGGCCCGAGCTGGCCTTCGTCGAGACCCTGACCAGTTACCTGAGCGTGACCATCGAGCGCGCCCGCCTGGTCGGCAGCCTGCGCGAGGCGGTCACCTCGCTGCAGGACGCCCTGCTGCCGGCGTCCTTCCCGGAGGTGGCCGGGCTCGACGTCGGCGCCCTGTACCGCTCGGCCAGCGAGGTCGCGCAGGTGGGCGGCGACTTCTACGACCTGTTCCCGATCGGTGGGGACCTGGTCGCGGCCGTGATCGGCGACGTCTGCGGCAAGGGGGTGGCCGCCGCCAGGCACACCGCCCGGCTCCGGTTCGAGCTGCGCGCCCTGCTCGAGGCCGACCCCGACCCGGGCCGGGCGCTCGAGACCTTCAACCGCAAGGTGTTCGAGGAGTTCGTCGAGGACGAGTACGCCACCCTGCTGGTGCTCGTGCTCGACCCGTCGACCGGGGAGGTGCGCTGGTCGAGCGCTGGCCACCCGCCGCCGGTGGTGACCGACCCGGCCCCGCGGGTGCTGGACTTCCCGGGGTCGCTGCCCGTCGGCCTGTTCCCCGAGGCCGAGCACGCCACCCACCGGCTCGTCCTGCCCCGCCGCCACTGCATCGTGCTCTACACCGACGGCGTGGTCGAGGCCCGCTCCTCCGACGGCGACGAGCTCGGCCCGGGCGGCCTGCTCGCCGCGCTCCCGCCGGTCCCGGCCGGCGCGGCGGGCGTTGCCGAGGTGATCCTGAAGGAGGTCCAGCGCCACACCGGCGGGGAGTTGGACGACGACGCAGCCGTGCTCGTCATCGCCCGCGAGTGAGGCGGGCCCGGGAGCATCCCGTCGCCTGAAGCGCGGGAGGCCCGCGGTCGCCCGAAGCGCGGAAGGCCACGGTGCCTGAGCCGCAGGAGTCTGGTCGCCCGAAGCGCGGAACGCCCGGTCGCCTGACCGCAGGAGGCCGGTCGCCCGAAGCGCGACGCCTGGGCTCAGGTGGGCGGTCGCCAGGTCGGGTCGGGCGGGGGCAGGGAGCGGGTGTCACCTGGGCCCCGCGGGCCGGCCGGGTTCCCGCCGTTCCAGGTCGACGGCCCCCAGCTCACGGTGGTCCGGGGCAGCAGGCGAAGCTCGCCCCAGCGCTGCTCGCCGGTCGCCCTGATCGACTGGGAGGCCAGCCGGGCGGCCCACACGGCCCCGACCAGCGGGGCGATCACCTCGGGAATGACGATGCGGGCGAAGCGGGCCGGCATGAGCTTGGCGATCCGGGCCGCGGTGCGCCGGACCGCCGCCTCGGGCAGGGCGCGACGCAGCGAACGCCTGCGCAGCTTCTGCAGGCCACCCTGGGCCTGCACCTCGCCGAGCACGCCGGCCACCAGCTCGCGGGGCGTGAGGACCCGCTGGCCGGCCAGGGCGCCCAAGTCGGCCCGGAGCTTCGCCTCGATGACGAACAGCAGGAGCACCTCGGCCAGGGCGGTGACGCCGACCGTGCCGAGCGCGACCCCCGCGGCCGGCGGCACCGGGGACGTGGCGACCGCGATCGCCTCCTGGGCGGCCAGGATCCCGCCGACGGCGATGGCGATCCCGGCCGCGGTGCGGGCGGACCGGTCGATCAGCTTGCGCGCGACCTCGTCGTCGCTCTGGCCCGGGTAGCGTGCGCGCAGCTCCTCCGGGGTGGCCGGCCGCACCTGCGCGGCCGCCTCGTCCAGCAGAGGCTGGATGCCGCCGCGGGCGACCTCGGAGAGCCGGCCGCGGACCACGCCGACCGCGTCGGCGACCAGGCGCCGGATGGAGGGCTCGCCGCCTCCCGCCGCCGCCCGGTCGGCCAGGCGCTCCCCCCAGGGCTGGTCGCGGCCGCCGCCGCGTTCACTGTGTGGATCCATGCTGACTTCTGTCTTCCGCCCCAGGGCCGGTCGAAAACGGCGATCTCGGACTGCTCCCCCGCGGGTCGAGCCAGACCTGCCGAGCACCCCGGGCGGCCGTCGGATCGCGCTCCGCAGTCGCGTGCCCGCTCATGAGCCGGTCGAGCCGAACCCGCCGGGACCGCGGACGGCTGGGGGCAGCTCGGCGACGGCGACCAAGCGGGCCCGGAGCACGGGCTGGACCACGAGCTGGGCAATCCGGTCGCCGCGGCGCACGACGTACGGCTCGGTCGGGTCGGTGTTGAGCAGGACGACCTTGACCTCGCCCCGGTAGCCGGCGTCGATCGTGCCCGGAGCGTTGACGACGGTCAGGCCGTGGCGCGCGGCCAGGCCCGAGCGCGGGTGGACGAAGGCGGCGAACCCCTCAGGCACGGCAATGGCCACCCCGGTCCCGACGACCGCGCGGCCACCGGGCGGCAGCTTCACGTCCTCGGCGGCGAACAGGTCGGCGCCGGCGTCCCCCGGGTGGGCGTAGCCGGGCATTGGCAGCTCGGGATCAAGACGGTGCACCGGCAGGTCGATGTCCACCATTGGACCCTACCACGGGGACGGGACCTGGACGGACAAGGGCCCCGGACCGCGCTTCCCCTCGCGGTCCGGGGCCCGCTCGTTCCCGGCCGAGGGCCGGGAAGAATTACAGCGATGTGATTATAGCGACTGCGGCCGGTTCGGCAAGCCCGCGGCGCGGGACGACCCGTCCCGCGCCGAAGCAACGCTTTCACCGGAGGCCGGCACCTGCCACGCTGACTACCGGCGAGCACCCGGGGCTTGGAGGTGGAAGCGCATGGCGCTGGAGCGAGAGCTCGACCGGCTGTTCGGACTGCCGCTCGACGCCTTCGTCGCGGCCAGGGACGAGGCCGTCCGCATGCTCAAGCGCACCGGGGACCCGGGCGCCGCCGCGCGCGTGGGCGCGCTGCGCAAGCCCTCGGTGTCGGCATGGGCGGTCAACCAGCTCGCCCGGAGGCACGCCGACCAGCTCGGCCAGCTCCTCAAGAGCGGCGAGCACCTGCGCGCCGCCCACCGGGCCGTCCTGGCCGGGGGCGGGCGCGCCGGCCTGGCCGACGCCGCCCGGGTCATGCGCGCGGCCGTTTCGGAGCTGGTCGAGACGGCCGCCGGGGAGCTGGAGGCGGCCGGCCGGCCGGCATCCGAGGCCGTGCGCAACCGCATCGCGGGCACCTTGCACGCGGCCGCCCGCGGGCAGCAGGGGGCCGAGCTGGTCCGCAAGGGCCGCCTGCTCCGCGACCTCGACCCCTCCGGCTCCGCCTTCGCTGACCTCGCCACCGGTGCCACCAGCGAGCCGGCTGGCATGCTGCGGCCAGCCGACGACACCGCCGCCCGGGAACGCCGGCAAGCCAGGCGGCGCGCCCGCGACCAGGCGCGGCGGCAGGCCAGCGCGGCCGCGGACGCCGCCGTCCTGGCCCGGCGCCAGGCCGAGCGGCTCCGCTACGCCGCCGACCGGGCCGAGCAGGCGGCTGCCCGGGCCCGGGAGGCCGCCGACGCCGCCGCCAAGGCCGAGCAGGCGGCCAGGGAGCGCGCCACCCGCACGGCAGCCGAGCTGGCCGACGCGGAGGCTCTCCCGACCGAGTGACCACGAGAATGCGCAGGGTACGCGCATGGTTAGCGCAACGGGCGCGCGCATGCTAGCGTCATCGCCGCAAGGGGTTCATGTTTCGCTTCGCATCCTGCGGTCGAGCTCGTCCCTCGCCGTCGGCGTCTACCACGTCGGCGTTGTTCGTACCTCCAAGCGATGGAGGGGAGGGACAAAGTTCATGACCGTTGGAACCGTGAAGTGGTTCAACGCCGAGAAGGGGTACGGCTTCATCGCCCCTGAGTCAGGCGAGGACGTCTTCGTACACTTCAGCGCGATCCAGTCTTCCGGCTACCGCTCGCTCAACGAGGGGCAGCAGGTCGAGTTCGACATCACGCAGGGGCCGAAGGGCGCCCAAGCGGCGAACGTGCGGCCGCTCGAGCAGTAGCATCGCGTGACAAGGGCCCACCGGACCGACAACCTCGGTCCCGGTGGGCCCTGTGGCGTCCCCGGCGGTCAGCCCGACAACCTCGGTCCCGGCGCCTCGGTGGTCAGCCGGCGCGGCGACCCCGCCGCGCGCGGAGGTAGTCCTGCACGACGTAGTCGCCCAGCCGCTCACTCGACGGGGTGAACACCCGGCCCCCGTTCAGCCTGGCCAGGGCCTGGACGAAGCGGACCAGGCGCGGTTCGGTGTCGAGCATGAACACGTTGATGGTGGCGCCCCTGCGGGTCAGCCGGAGCACCGCGGCCATGGTCAGCTCGATGGTCTCCGGGCTCGGCGGCCACTCGAACCAGGGGTAGCCGCCCGGCTGCAGGTGGGCGGTTGGCTCGCCGTCGGTGACTACCAGGATCACCGGCTCGGCGTCGGGATGGTGGTCGAGGTGCCGGCCGGCGAGCAGCAGCGCGTGCTGCAGGTTGGTGCCCTGCTGCTCCATGTTCGGGCCGAGGTCGGCCAGCTCGCCAGGCTTGAGGATCCTGGCCACCGACGAGAACCCGATGATCTGGAGCGCGTCCTGCGGGTAGCGGGTCGAGACGAGGCTGTGCAGCGCGAGCGCGGTCGACTTGGCCGCCCCCCACGCCTCCCGCAGCAGCATCGAATACGAGAGGTCGACCAGAAGGCAGACCGCTGCCCGGGTGCGATGTTCGGTTTCGAGCACCTGGAAGTCGGCTGCTTCAAGCGTCACGGCGGGCCTGGGCGCGGCTGGCGCCGTGATGCCGACCTCCGGGTGGGGGGTTCCCGCGCCGCGCAGCACCGCGTTCTTGACGGTGCCGACCACATCCAGTGGCTGCTCGTCGCCGAACTGCCACTGGCGGGAGCTGCCGGTCAGCTCGCCCAAGGCGCCGGCGCCGGGTACGTCGTGGTCGCCCCGGCGGCGGGTCTCGAGACTCGAGAAGATACGCCGGAGGGCGGTGGCGCCGATGCGCCGGATCGCCTTCGGAGTGAGCTTCAGCTCGCCGTGCTCGCGGGTCAGGTAGCCCTGCTCGGCCAGCTCCCGTTCCAGCGCGCGGAGCGCCTCGACGTCGGCGGTCGCGGCGCGGCCGAGCGCCCGCTCGACCGCCTCCAGGTCGATGTCGTCGAGGGAGGCGCCCGCGTAGCCCTGGCCCAGGCTCGCCTCGAGCGCCTCCAGGTCGGCCAGCTCCTCGAGCGCGGTGGTGGCGTCGCCGAGCCCGAGCGCCTGGTCGCCGCCCATGGCCGCGGGCTGGCCCCAGCGGAGCTCGGGCCGGCGCCACTGGAGGGCGTGGCCGAGCCGGTCCAGCTCGCGCTCGAGCCCGAGGTCGGCCATTGCCGCCTGCATGAGCGCGGCCAGCTCCTCCCGCTGCTCGGGCGAGAGCGAGGCGAGCAGCCGGCTGGCTGCGGCCGCGCGGCGGGCGAGCGCGTCGACCAGCTCGTCGAGGTTCCTCGGGCGCTCCGGGAACATGTCCCCGTACTCCTGCATGAACTGGTCGAACGCGGCGGTGGTGTCCTCGCCCCTGGCGTCGGCGTCCAGCATCGCGTTCAGGTCGGCCAGCATGTCCCGCACCCGTTCGAGGTCCTCGCTGCTCGCGCCCGCCAGGGCCTGCCGCATGCCGCGGAACTGGGCGTCGAGCACCTCCCGGCGGAGCAGGTCGCGGATCCGCTCGTAGGTGGCGGCGGCCTCCGGCGAGCGCCACTGGCGGTCGGCGAGCTGGCGCACGGCCCCGGCGGTGTCGGGCGGGAGCTGGTCCAGCTCCGCCTCTGCCAGGCGGGCCGCATCCGACGGGTCGGCCGCGAGCGCCTCCCGCTCCTGCTCCAGGGCCCGGTCGAGCAGCTCGCGGACCTGCTCCAGGGTGCCGTCGAAGGTGCCCCGCCCGCGCAGCTCGCGGCGGCGCTCGCGCACCCGGCGGAGCAGGTCGCGCAGCCCGCGCAGGCCCGGCATGCCCTGGCGGAGCAGCGAGGACAGCGCGTCGCCCGGCCGCTCTCCGGCCAGCACCCGGTCGCCCAGGCGGTCGAGGGCAGCGGCCAGGTCGAAGGGCGGCTCGAGCGGGTCGGGCCCGCCCTGCCAGCGCCCGTAGCGGTAGGCCATCCGCTACCCCCCTCCGTACACGGTCCGGCCAGGCAGCTCCTCCTTGGCCAGCCGCTTGGCCAGGTGCAGCCCTTCCATGGCGAACTCGAGGGCGGCCGCGGCCAGGCCCGGGGTCTCGGCGGCGGCGTCGTCGCCCAGGCGCCGCAGGAGCTGGGCCAGGCCGGGCACCGGCCCGACCCGGCGGAGCAGCTCGGCGGCTGGCACGAGGTCGCCGGTCTCCACCGTGGCGTCTTCGTCGAACCGGCGCAGCAGCCCGGAGACGTCCTGGCCGCCGAGCCGGCTGCGGTAGGTGTCGGCCACGGCCCGCCGCAGCAGGTGCTTGAGCAGGTCGAGCTCGCGGCCCTCCTCGAGCTGGTCGAACTCGACCTTGCCGAGCGAGGTGGGCACCGCGGCGGGCAGGTCGACGATGCGCACGACAGGCACGGCCTCGCCGGTGACCGCGGCCCGGCGCACGGCCGAGGCCGCCGCGGTCTCGGCCGCCGCGATCGCGAAGCGGGCCGACACCCCCGACCTGGCGTCGATCTGGGGCGCCTCGCGCACCCCGCGCGTGAACCTGGCGATGACCTCGAGGACGTGGTCGGGCACGACCGGCGTGCCGAGCGGGCTGCCGGCCCAGTGGAGCACGGCCTCCTGGCGCATCAGCTTCAGCTCGTCGTCGAGCCGGAGCGGGTAGTGGGTGCGGATCTCCGCTCCGAACCGGTCCTTCAGCGGCGTGATGATCCGCCCCCGGTTGGTGTAGTCCTCCGGGTTGGCGCTGGCCACCAGCAGCAGGTCCAGGGGGAGCCGGAGCTGGTAGCCGCGGACCTGGATGTCGCGCTCCTCGAGCACGTTGAGCAGCGCGACCTGGATGCGCTCGGCCAGGTCGGGCAGCTCGTTGACGCTGAAGATGCCCCGGTTGGTGCGGGGCACGAGGCCGTAGTGGACCGTCTCGGGGTCGCCGAGGGTGCGGCCCTCGGCCACCTTGATCGGGTCGACGTCGCCGATGAGGTCACCGACGCTGGTGTCGGGGGTGGCCAGCTTCTCCCCGTAGCGGTCGGCGCGGTGGCGCCAGCCCACCGGCAGGGCGTCACCCAGCTCGGCCAGGCTGGCCCGGCAGGCGGTGCAGGTCGGGGCGTAGGGATGGTCGTTGATCTCGCACCCGGCCACGACCGGGGTCCACTCGTCGAGCAGGTGGGTGAGGGAGCGGATGAGCCGGGTCTTGCCCTGCCCGCGCTCGCCCAGCAGCACGATGTCGTGCCCGGCGAGCAGGGCCCGCTCGAGCTCGGGGAGGACCGTCTCGTCGAACCCGACGATGCCGGGGAAGCGGCGCCGGTCGGCGGCCAGCCCGGCGATCAGGTTGTCGCGCACCTCGTGCTTGACGGTCCGGTGGCGGTGCCCGGACGCGCGCAGCTCGCCCAGGGTGGTGTCGGCGGGTGGCGTCAGGGCCGGCACGGCATGGGTCATGGTTCCTCGCTCGCTACGCTGGTCGCTTCGTCGTCGGTATCCACCCTCCGCCTCCACGCCCGGGCTGGCAACCGCTAGTTCGGCCGCGCCTCCGCGAACCCGACCGCGGGGGCCACCGATGAGAGGCAGGCGACCGCCGGCTCGCACCGGAGCCGCTCGGCGACCCGCTCAGGCGGGTGGGGCGCTCGCCCGCCACGCGGCCCGTCCGAGCAGGGCGAACCCGGCCACGAACCGTTCGGCCACGTCCTCGATGCCGCGCTCGCGCAGCACGGTGACGACCGTGCGGGCCTGCAGGGGCCGGTTGCACGCGTCCACGTCCAGGGGGACGTCGGTGCGGATCGCCATCAGCTCCCGGTTCAGCAGGTAGGTGCCCTGGTGGGTGACGAGGGCCTCGACCACCCAGGGGCCGAGCAGCCGCGCCACCCCGGCGGGGTCGGCCATGGCCGCCTCCACGTCGGGATAGGCGGCGAGCAGGCGGGCGGCGGTCACCGCGCCGATCCCGCGCACCCCGGGCAGGCAGTCGCTCGAGTCCCCGCGCAGGGCGGCGAAGGCCGGGTACTGGGCCGGTCCCACGCCATACCTGGCCCGCAGCCAGCTCGGCGAGACCTGCTCCATGCGCCCCCCGCCGAGCAGGAAGAAGACCTGCACGGTCGGGCTGACGAGCGCGAACGCGTCCTGGTCGCCGGTTGCCAGGGCGGCCGGCACCGTCCGCCTGGTGGCGAGCTGCGCGGCCGACCCGAGCACGTCGTCGGCCTCCAGCCCGTCGGGCACGGCCACGCACAGGCCGAGCAGCCCGAGCAGGCCGGGCAGCTCGTCGAGCAGCTCGACGAGGGCGTCCTCCTTGGGCGGGCGGGCCGCCTTGTACTGCGGGGCGCGCTGGCGCCGGACCGACCGGACCGGGTCGTCGAAGCCGACCACGCAGGCGGTGGGCCGGACCGTCCCGGCGATGCGGGCGAGCATGGCCACGACCCGCTCCAGGGCCGCGCCGGGGGGTGCCTCCGCCCCCCCGACCGCGTGGAAGGCACGGTGCGCGAGCCCGTTGCCGTCCACCGCGAGCAGGTTCGGGCCCGGGCGCCTGGGCGGGCGGCCCCGCCCGGTTCGCGGCGCGTCCCGGCGGCCGGCGCCAGGCTCCCCCTGCTCGGGCAGCAGGAACAGCCGGAGGTCGTCGGCGGCGGGCGCGGCAGCCATGCTCAAGACATACCCCGGGCGCTCGAGGCGCGCAAGGGACCGTAGGCCGGGGTCATGCAGGCCGGCTCCGGCCCGGGGGACCGGGGTCACGCAGGCCGCCGACGTGGTGGACCAGCAGCTGGTCCACCAGCTCCTCGGGGCGCTGGGGCCAGGGGAACGACGGCAGCGAGATGAGCAGCGAGGTGACCCCGTGGACCAGCGCCCAGAGCCCGAAGGCGACCACGAACGGGTCCTCGCGGCGGATCGCGCCCGCGTCCATGCAGCGCTGGACGGCCTCGACCAGGTGGCTGAAGGCGGCCGACTCCTGCACGGCATGCAGGGCGGCCTCCTCCGGCATCTCGTCGCCCCGGCCCATGAAGAGGATCCGGTAGGCCTCGGCGTTGTCGAGCCCGAACCGGACGTAGGCATGGCCGCGGAGCCTGAGCGAGTCGAGCGGGTCGCTGGAGCCGGCCGCGGCCTCCTCGCACGTCTCGTCGAGCTTGCGGAACTGCTCCTCGCAGACCGCCCAGAGCAGCTCGTCCTTGTCGGCGAAGTGCAGGTAGATGGAGGGCGTGGTAACGCCCACGGCCTTGGCGATGGCGCGGATGGAGACCGCCGACTCGTCGCCGGTCTCGAACAGCAGGCGGGTGGCGGCGTCCAGGATCTCGGCGCGCAGGCGCTCGCCCTCCCCCCGCCGCGCGCGGTGGCGGCGGGGGGAGGCGGCGCGCTGCGCGTCGGCGGCCATCAGGCCCTGACCGGCTCCGGGTCAGGGTGCGCATGCGGCGCCGGCTCGGCCGGACCGCCCTCGGACAGGCCGATCCGGTCGTGGAGGCGGCGCAGCGGGCGCGGCGCCCACCAGTTGGCCTGGCCGGCCAGGCGCATGAACGCGGGCACCAGCAGCGCCCGGATGAGGGTGGCGTCGACCACGACCGCGAGCGCGCTGCCGATCCCGAAGAGCTGGATGAAGCTGACCTGGGAGGTCGCGAAGGCGAGGAACACCACGGCGAGCACGGCGGCCGCGGCGGTCACGATGCGGCCGGTCCGCTCCAGCCCCAGGGCGACCGCGGCCACGGTGTCGCCGGTGCGGTCGTGCTCCTCCTTGATCCGGCTCAACAGGAACACCTCGTAGTCCATTGACAGCCCGAACGCGATGCAGAACAGCAGCACGGGCATGGAGGTGTCGATCGTACCGGTGGCGGTGAACCCGAGGAAGCCGGCCAGGTGCCCCTCCTGGAAGATCCAGACCATGGCGCCGTAGATGCCGGTGAGCGACAGCAGGTTGAGGACCAGCGCCTTGGCCGGGATGACGACGCTGCCGGTCATGAGGAACAGCACCACGAAGGTGACCAGCGCGATGACCGCGGCGGCGGCCGGCAGGTGGCCGAACAGCGCGGCCTTGGTGTCGACGAGTTGGGCGGCCGGGCCGGCGACCTTGACCGCGAAGGGCGCCGAGAGGCCACGGACCCGCTCGACCAGGGCCTCGCCCTCGGGGGAGTTGGTGTCGACCGAGGGGACCACCGAGAGCCAGGTGGCGGTCGCGGCGGCGAAGCGGCGGGAGGCGGGGCTGGGCCCGGCCACCCGCCGGCCGTGCGCGTAGGTGCCGGTCAGGGCGTCGACCCTGGCCACCCCGGGCAGGGCCGAGAGCTCGCCGGCGTAGCGGTCGATGTCGGCGGCGTGCCCGGCCGGCCCCTCGGCGCCGGTGGTGACCACCGAGAGTGCGGCGGCCTCGTTGGATTCGAAGTTGGCCCGGACGGCGTCCGACACCTGGCGGCTGGGGGCCGAGACGGGCAGGACCCGGTCGTCGGGCAGGCCGAAGCGGACGTTGAGGAACGGGGTGCCGAGCAGGACCAGGAAGGCGACGACGGCGAGGGCGACGGGCAGCGGGCGCCGCATCACCGTGACCGCGATCCGGTGCCAGAGGCCCGGGCCGGCGGCGCGCCGCCGCCGGCCGAGCGGGAGCCGGAAGCGGTCGATGCGGCGGCCGATGAGGGCGAGCAGGGCAGGCAGGACGATCAGGGCGCCCACCGCGGCCAGGGCGACGACCGCGATCCCGGCGTAGGCGAACGAGCGCAGGAAGTACAGCGGGAAGACCAGCAGGGCGAGCAGCGAGACGGCCACCGTGGCCGCGCCGAACAGCACCGTCCGGCCGGCCGTGCGCACGGTGACGACCAGGGCGTCGCCGGGCTCGCGGCCGGCACGCAGCTCCTCGCGGTAGCGGGAGACGATGAACAGGCTGTAGTCGATGCCGAGCCCCAGCCCGAGTGCGGTGGTCAGGTTCAGGGAGTAGATCGACACGTCGGTGAGGCCGGCCAGGACGCGCAGCACCAGCAGCGTGCCGACGATCGCGAGGCCGCCGACGGCGAGCGGCAGGGCGCCGGCCACGGCGCTTGCGAACACGACCACGAGCAGGAGCAGGGTGAGCGGGACCGAGATGGCCTCGGCCCTGGCCAGGTCCTCCTGGACCTGGGCGCCGATGTCGTGGCCGACCTGGAGCGAGCCGCCCACCTGGACCCTGGTGGCGGCGCCGTCGCGCCTGTAGGCGGCGGCCAGCTCCGCGATGCGCTCGTCCTGGGCCTGCTCGTCGCCGGTGACGCGACCGAGCACGAGCGCCTGGCGGCCGTCCCTGCTCCGCAGCGCGGGTGCGTCCAGGGTCCAGTAGGAGCCGACCTGGGTGAGGTCGGGCTCGGCGGCCAGCCGCTCGGTGAGGGCGCGGCCCTCGGCCGCGGCCGCCTCGCCGTCCACCGTCCCATGCTTGGCGGTGACCAGCAGCACCAGGTTCGGGTCGCCGGCGCCGAAGGTGTCGCGCAGCACCGCCGCCGCCCTGCTGGACTCGGCGCTGGGGTCGTCGAAGCCGCCGGACTTGAGGCTGGCCACCGCCCCGCCCCCGAAGACCCCGGCGGCGACCACGAAGGCCAGGGTCGCCGCGAGGACCAGGAGCCGCCGGCGGAGCAGGAACCGTGCGAGCCGTTCGAGCATGACACTCTCCTGACGCAGTTAGGTTAACTGGGTCAACTTAACTTCGTCAGACTCGATGCTGTCAAGCCCTGATGTGGGAGTCAGCTGGACACGGGGGCCGGCAGGCCGGCGACCACGGCGAGCAGCCGGTCCACCTCCTCCTCGGTGGTGTAGGGGGCCAC
>Ga0307278_10000846_pt1 | contig 15023 bp, 21 predicted proteins | sample ER_DNA_117_FD_194482 | JGI IMG/M metagenome (GOLD analysis project Ga0307278, IMG submission 194482) | Bulk soil microbial communities from the East River watershed near Crested Butte, Colorado, United States - ER_DNA_117 | ecosystem: Environmental > Terrestrial > Soil > Floodplain | place... | reverse complement strand
ACCACCGGGCAGATCATCTCCAAGTCGATCTCCCGCGACGGCGGCCGCACCTCCTACCGCGGCCTGGTCAAGGTCGAGGAGGACTCGCCGGGGGTGCGGGTCAACGTCCGCTGCGACGCGCTGCTGCTGGACGAGGAGTCGCGCTCCGACACCTACCCCTACACCGACGTCAAGGAAGAGGACGTCACCCTCGGGCACGAGGCCACCGTCTCCAAGATCGGCGACGACCAGCTCTTCTATCTGCGGTCGCGCGGCCTCTCCGAGGCGGAGGCGACGGCGATGATCGTGCGCGGCTTCATCGAGCCCATCTCCAAGGAGCTCCCGATGGAGTACGCGCTCGAGCTGAACCGCCTCATCGCGCTGCAGATGGAAGGGGCGGTCGGGTAGGGGTGACCACCACCGAGACGCTGACCTTGAAGGAGCTCGACCAGGAGGCGGTGACCGCCTGGTCGCGGGCGCTCGGCGACCCCGACTGGTTCCGCGCCCGCCGGCTGGAGGCGCTGGCCGCTCTGGGCAAGCTGGAGCGGCCAAGCAACCGCGAGGAGGCCTGGCGCTTCACCGACCCCAAGCGCGCCGGCCTGGACCGCCACCAGATCCTCCGGTCCAGCGGCGACGCCGCCTCGGGCGGCGACGTGGCCGGGACCGTGCTGGAGCCGGCCGGGCTGGTCGCCACCGTCGACGGCGCCACCGTCGAGGCGTTCCTGGACCCTGAGCTGGCCGGGCAGGGCGTGATCCTCACCGACCTCGCCACCGCCCTGCGCGAGCATGCCGGCCTGGTCGAGCCGCGTTTCATGACCGCGGCGGCGCCGTTCGGCGAGGACTGGTTCCTGGCCCTGCACGCCACCCTCGTCACCGCCGGCACGTTCCTGTACGTGCCGCGCGGGGTCGAGGTGGTGGCGCCGCTCGGCGCCCTGTACCGGCGCACCGGCGCCGGTGCGACCTTCGCCCACACGCTGGTGGTGGTCGAGCCGGAGGCCTCGCTCACCCTGGTGCAGCAGCACGGCTCGCCGGAGGCGCTGGACGGGCGGGCGTTCCACCACGGCGTCACCGAGCTGCTGATCGGCGAGCGCGCCGCGGTCCAGTACCTGTCGCTGCAGGAGTGGGGCAGCGAGCAGGTCAACCACTTCGGCGTGCAGCGGGCGCTGGTCGGCAGGCAGGCGCGCTTCCGCTCGTTCGTGGTGACGCTCGGCGGCGGGGTGGTGCGGGTCTCACCGGACACGGTGCTGGCCGAGGGCGCCGAGGCCGACCTGTTCGGCGCGGTCTTCGCCGACGCCGGCCAGCGGTTCGAGCACCGGGCGACGGTGACCCACGCCGAGCCGCACGCCCGCTCCAGCCTGCTGTACAAGGCGGGGCTGCTCGGCGGGTCGCGCAACATCTTCAACGGCAACCTGATCATCAGCCCGGGCGCCCGCGGCAGCGACGCCGGGCAGACCATGCGCAACCTGGTCCTGTCCCGCGACGCCCACGCCGAGGCGAACCCGTTCCTGGAGATCCTCAACTCCGACGTCAAGGCCGCGCACGCGGCCGCCACCGGCCGGGTCGACGACCTGCACCTGTTCTACCTGGAGTCGCGGGGCATCCCGCGCCGGACGGCCCGCCGGCTGGTGGTGTTCGGCTTCTTCGAGGAGGTCCTCGCCCAGGTGAGCGTGCCGGAGGTCCGCCGCCGCCTGGAGGCCGCCCTGGAGGCCGAGCTGGTCGCCGCCGAGGCCATCGCGGCGGAGGGGTCCGGGGAACCCCACGAACGCGGGGGGCTCCGCCCCCCGCGAGCCCCCCGAACGAGTGCCCCGGTGGATCGGCCGGAGGGGTCCGGGGAACCCCAAGGGGGTGCCCCGGTGGATCGGGGCGAGGGCTGATGCCGTTCGTGCGGCTGGCCGGGCTGGAGGAGCTGGCGGTCGACCAGGGCCACCGGGTCGAGCTCGGCGACGAGGAAGCGGTCGCCCTGATCCGGACCGCTGATGCCGTGTATGCGGTCGTCGACGTCTGCAGCCACGAGGACTACCCGCTGTCGGAGGGCTGGGTGGAGGACCACACCGTCGAGTGCGCCCTGCACGGCAGCCGCTTCGACCTGCTCACCGGCAACCCCGACAGCCCGCCGGCGCTGCGGCCGGTGCAGATCTTCCCGGTCAAGGTCGATGGCGACGACGTGCTGGTCGACCTGCCCGACGACTGGGCGATGCTCGCCCAGGAGCTCACCTGATGAGGAGCGACGACATCGACATGCCTGACGCGACCCTGGTCATCGAGGACCTCCACGTCGCCGTGGAGGACAAGCAGATCCTTCGCGGCGTCGACCTGACCGTGGAGCCGGGGCGGGTCCACGCCCTGATGGGGCCCAACGGCTCCGGCAAGTCGACCCTGGCCTATGCGCTCGCCGGGCACCCCCGCTACCGGGTCACCAGCGGCAAGGTGAGCTTCAAGGGCGAGGACGTGCTCGGCCTGAAACCCGACGAGCGGGCGCGCCTCGGGATGTTCCTGGCCATGCAGTACCCGGTCGAGGTGCCGGGGGTGTCGGTGACCAACTTCCTGCGCACCGCCATCAACGCCTTCCGCGGCGAGGACGTGCCGGTGCGGGAGTTCGCCCGCGAGCTCCGCGAGCAGATGCGGCTGCTCGACATGGACCCCAAGTTCGCCGAGCGCAGCCTCAACGAGGGCTTCTCCGGCGGCGAGAAGAAGCGCCACGAGATCCTGCAGATGGCGCTGCTCCGCCCGGAGCTGGCCATCCTCGACGAGACCGATTCCGGCCTGGACGTCGACGCCCTGCGGGTCGTCGCCGGCGGCGTCAACCGGTTGCGCGGGCCCGGGCTCGGCATCCTGCTGATCACCCACTACACCCGCGTCCTTCGCTACATCTCCCCCGACTTCGTCCACGTCATGGTCGAGGGGCGGGTGGTGCAGTCCGGCGGCCCCGAGCTGGCCGACGACCTGGAGGCTTCAGGGTACGAGCGCTGGCGCAGCGAGGGGGAGGCGCGATGACGACCACCGGCCTGGACCCCGCGGCCCTGCGGGGGGAGTTCCCGATCCTGGACCGGGAGGTCCACGGCAAGCCGCTGGTCTACCTGGACTCGGCCAACACCAGCCAGAAGCCACGCCAGGTGCTGGACGCCATGGCCGACTACTACGAGCGGCACAACGCCAACGTGCACCGGGCCGTCCACACCCTCTCCGAGGAGGCGACCCACCTGTTCGAGCAGGCCCGCGGCAAGGTCGCCCGCTTCGCCGGCGCCTCCGAGCGGGCCACGGTGTTCACCAAGAACGCCAGCGAGGCCATCAACCTGGTCGCCTACGCCTGGGGCCTGCGCAACCTCCGCGAAGGCGACGAGATCCTGGTCACCGAGATGGAGCACCACTCCAACCTGGTGCCCTGGCAGCTCGTCGCCGGCATGACCGGCGCGCGCGTCCGCGCCGTCCCCATCACCGGCGACTACCTGCTGGACCTGGACGCCCTCGACCGGCTGCTCGGCGGGCGGACCCGCATCGTCGCCGTCTCCGCCATGTCGAACATGCTCGGCACCCTCAACCCGGTGCCCGCCGTCGCCGAGCGCGCCCACGCCGCCGGCGCGCTCGTGCTGGCCGACGCCGCCCAGGCGGTGCCCCACGCCGGCGCCCGCCTGGACGAGCTCGGCGCCGACTTCCTGGCCTTCACCGGCCACAAGATGCTCGGCCCCATGGGCGTCGGGGTGCTGGCCGCCCGCGAAGAGGTGCTCGAGGGGATGGAGCCGTTCCTCGGCGGGGGCGAGATGATCCGCGACGTCGCCATCGAGGGCTCCACCTGGAACGACATCCCGTGGCGCTTCGAGGCCGGCACCCCCAACGTGGCCGACGCGGTGGGGCTGGGCGCGGCGGTCGACTTCCTGCAGGCGCTCGGCATGGACCGGGTCCGCGCCGCCGAGGCCGACCTCACCGCCTACGCTCTCAAGCGTCTCGGCGAGGTCCAGGGCCTGCGTGTCTACGGGCCGGCGGAGCTGGAGCACCGCGGCGGGGTGGTCTCGTTCACCCTCGGTTCGATCCACCCCCACGACGTCGCGCAGGTGCTGGACGAGGAGGGGATCGCGGTGCGCGCCGGCCACCACTGCACCATGCCCCTGCACCGGCGTCTCGGCGTGCAGGCAACCACCCGCGCCTCTTTCTCCGTCTATTCGACGGTGGACGAGGTCGACGCGCTGGTCGCCGGCCTCGAGAAGACGGCGCGCTTCTTCGCATAGACAAAGGGACGTCATGGGCCTCGAAGACCTCTACCAGGAGATGATCCTCGACCACGCCAAGAAGCCCAGGCATCCTGGGCGGCTCCAGGACGCCCAGGTCGAGGTGCGGCACTACAACCCCGTCTGTGGCGACGAGCTGCACCTGGGGCTGCGGCTTGACGGCGAGCGGGTCGCCGCGATCGCGGTCGACGGCAAGGGCTGCTCGATCTCGCAGGCGGCCGCGTCGGTGATGAGCGAGCAGGTGCTCGGCCGCCCGCTCGAGGAGGCGATGGACGCGGCCGAGGCGTTCCGCCGGCTGATGCACGGCGAGGGCGAGCCCGACGAGGAATTGCTGGGCGACGGGATCGCGTTCAAGGGGGTAGCCCGCTACCCGGTCCGGGTCAAGTGCGCGCTGCTCGGCTGGATGGCGTTCAAGGACGCCGCCGTCAGGGCGCTCGGCGGCCAGGGTGGCGGCGAGACGGTGTACGGCGAGGAGCAGGACGAGACCGCGGCGCGAGCGGTCAGGGGCGCCCGCGCGGCGGGGGAGAGCTAGGAGGCAGAGATGGCGACCGACGCGGACATCCTCGAGGCCATGAAGCAGGTGGAGGACCCGGAGCTTGGCGTCAACGTCGTCGACCTGGGCCTGGTGTACGGCGTGGACCAGGCGGCCGACGGCCGCAAGGTGCGCCTGGACATGACCCTCACCACCGTCGCCTGTCCGCTCACCGACATGATCGAGGGCGCCACCAACGCGGCCCTGGTCGGTCTCGACGACATCCAGGAGGTCGAGATCAACTGGGTATGGTCGCCCCCGTGGGGGCCGGAGCGGCTCACCGAGGACGGCAAGATGGCCCTGCGGGCCATGGGCTTCGCGATCTGAGGAAATCTGACATGGCACTTCCAGCCCTGGTCGAGCCGGGGGACGAGCTCTCGCGGGACGAGATCGCCCGCTACTCCCGCCACCTGATCATTCCCGACGTGGCCATGGACGGCCAGCGGCGGCTCAAGAACGCCCGCGTGCTGCTGATCGGCGCCGGCGGCCTCGGCGCGCCCAACGCCATGTACCTGGCCGCGGCCGGCGTCGGCCACCTCGGCCTGGTTGACTTCGACGTGGTCGACGCCTCCAACCTGCAGCGCCAGGTCATCCACGGGACCTCCGACATCGGCCGTCCCAAGCTGGAGAGCGCCCGCGACAAGATCACCGAGATCAACCCGTACGTCCAGGTGACCCTCCACGAGACCCGGCTCGGCTCCGACAACGCCCGCGAGCTGATCCGCCAGTACGACCTGGTGGTCGACGGCTCCGACAACTTCCCCACCCGCTACCTGGTCAACGACGCCTGCGTGCTGGAGGGCAAGCCGTACGTGTGGGGCTCGATCTACCGCTTCGACGGGCAGGCCAGCGTGTTCTGGGCCGAGCACGGCCCGTGCTACCGCTGCCTGTACCCGGAGCCCCCGCCGCCGGGCATGGTCCCCTCCTGCGCCGAGGGCGGCGTGCTCGGCGTGCTCTGCGCCACCGTCGGGTCGGTCCAGGCCAACGAGGCGATCAAGCTGCTGACCGGCATCGGCGACCCGCTGGTCGGCCGGCTGCTGATCTACGACGCCCTGGAGCTGTCCTTCAAGGACATCACCGTCCGCAAGGACCCTGGCTGCGCGGTCTGCGGCGAGCAGCCGACGGTCACCGAGCTGATCGACTACGAGGAGTTCTGCGGCGTGGTCTCCGACGAGGCCGCGCAGGCGGCGGCCGGCGCCACGCTCACCCCGGCGCAGCTCAAGGCGATGCTCGACGACGGGCAGCGGGTCAAGCTGCTGGACGTCCGCGAGCCGGCCGAGTGGCAGATCAACCGCCTCCCCGGGGCGACCCTGATCCCGCTCGGCGAGCTGCCGAACCACCTGGCCGAGCTGCCCCAGACCGAGCAGGTGGTCGCCTACTGCAAGACCGGCGTCCGCTCGGCCGAGGCGCTCGCCCTGCTCAAGCAGTCCGGCTTCTCCACCGCCCGGCACCTCGGCGGCGGCATCACCGCCTGGGCGAAGACGATCGACCCGAGCCTCCCCGTCTACTGAACCGAAGATTGGTTCCGTAATTCGCTTGACCTCCCTCGCGCGCGTCTGCGAGCCTGAACGAGCACGGCGGAAGGTCCGCCGTCCGAGGAGGTGCCCGTTGTGAGTTTCCGGACGTTCGTCACCGCGCCAACCCCACTCGGGGTCAAGGGTGACGTCTGCCCGGAGATGGCCACGGTCGGCATCCGCACCAGGCACCTCAGGAAGATCGTCACCGCCATGTCCGTCGGCGTCTCCGGCGCCCAGGACGGCCCCAAGGCCTTCGCGGCCGAACGACGGGAGGTACCCACCTGACGGATCCTCCCAGGAGCAGACCGAAGCGGTCGCTCCGACACCGCGAAGGCCGTGGGCGAACCCCACGGCCTTTTTGATTGCCCGAATCCGCCACCGACCAGCGCGCCCCGTCAATGACGACAAGGAGCGACCCGACCATGCAGACCCTGGAGCTGTTCCCGCCCGGGCGAGCGCTGCCATGCGTGCAGGCGGGACCCGACCTCTACTTCTCCGAGTCACCCCGCGAGCTGGAGCTGGCCAAGCAGCTCTGTCGGCCCTGCCCGCTGCGCACACGCTGCCTGGAGGGCGCCATCGAGCGCCACGAGCCCTGGGGCGTGTGGGGCGGAGAGGTGTTCGTCGACGGCCGGCCCGTGCCCTTCAAGCGTTCCCGGGGACGACCCCGCAAGCATCCGCTGCCCCCGCTCCCGGCCGAGCTACCGGCCGCGCAGGCCGAGGCCTGCTGAGGAGCCGCGACCCGGGGAGGAGGTGAGACAAGATGCACCTGTACGTGCTGAGCCAGCTCGTCGCCGACCGGAAGGACGGGCTGGCGGCCAACGCCGACAGCCATCGGGCCCGCCAGCGCGGTTCGCGCCGGGCGCTGCCCGCGGCGGACGAGACCATGAGCGGGCGGGAGTGGCGGGCGCTGCTCCGAATCCTCCAGCTCGCCCGATGAGCCCCGAACCACGACCGGCCCCCGCATCCGACCCCCGGCACCCGTGACACCATCACGGCGCCGGGGGTCGCTTCGTCCCCGGGCGGACCGGCGGCATGGGAGGACATCGTGACGGCTTCGAGTGCACCGGTTGCCGTGGTCACGGGCGTCGTGCAGGGGATCGGTCGGCGGGTCGCCGAGGCGCTCGCGGACGAGGGGTACGCGCTGGCCCTGATCGACCTGCGCGAGCCTGCCGGAACGCTTGCCGCCGTGCGCGATCGCGGTGTCGAGGCGCTCGGCGTCACCGGTGACGTCGCCGCCGAGGCCGATGTCACCGCGCTCGCCGGCCGGGTTCGGGAGCGGTTCGGCCGGGTCGACGTGCTGGTGAACAACGCCGGCATCTCCCTGCTGGCGGCGGCCGAGGATACCTCCCCGGCCCAGTGGCGGCGGGTGCTCGAGGTCAACCTGACAGGTCCGTTCCTGCTGTGCCAGGCGTTCGGCCGGATGATGCTCGGGGCGCGCGCCGGGTCCATCGTCAACGTCGCCTCCATCGCCGGGTTGCGGGGCGTCGCCGACCGTGCCGCCTGCAACGCCAGCAAGCACGGCCTGGTCGGGCTGACCCGCACCCTGGCCGCCGAGTGGGGTGGCCGCGGCGTGCGCGTGAACGCGGTGTGCCCCGGCTGGGTGAAGACCGAGATGGACGCGGCCGACCAGGCCGCCGGCGCTACAGCGACGCCGACATCGTCGGGCAGGTGCCGATGGGCCGCTTCGCCGTTCCCGGCGACATCGCCGCGGCGGTGGCGTTCCTGGCCGACCCCGAACGCAGCGGCTTCGTCAACGGGGTGGCGCTGCCGGTCGACGGCGGCTGGACGGCCGATGCCGGCTGGACCGCGCTGCGGCTGCGCAAACGAAGCGGTACCACCGACTGATCACCCCGGCCTCCCGGATTCCAGGAGCTGCTTCAGCGTTTCGAGGTTGGCCGCCACCGCCGCCCGTGTTCTCGAAGGTCGCCATGGTCAGGTGTGCAGGTGGGTCCTGACGGCGGCGGCGACCTCGGCGGCATCCCTGGGGAAGCCGTGCAGGATGCCCGAGCTGCGGCGGACGAGCCACTTCAGCCCGACGTACCAGACGCCAGGCGCGGGCGCGGCGGTGTCCTGGTGCCAGGGTTGGCCGTCGGCGTCGACCAGGGCGGGGTCCAGCCAGGAGAAGTCGCCGGTGAACCCGGTGCACCAGACGACGCTGGCGACATCGTCGGCGCGCAGGTCGAGCGCGGCCGGCGGGTCCAGGTCGACGGGCGCGTCGGTGTCGTCGGGCTCAGGGGGCGGGGCGTCCAGGCCTTGGCGCCGGATGAGATCATCGACCATCCCCCGCACCCGCGTGGCGAAGGCGTCCCCGGCCGCCACGTTGGCGGTGACGCTGTCGTCGAAGGTGACCCGCTCGCGGGCCACGGCGACCGGCCGCCCGACCAGCGTGGCGCCGGCCCGGGCCAGCGCCTGCAGGCTCAGGCTGCGGCCGCCCGACGCGACGATCGGCTGGGCGGCGCGCATGACCGTGGGGTCGGGGAGGTCACGTGGCCGCTGGTCGAAGAAGCCGACCTCGACCAGCCAGTCGATTGTGTCGCGGCCTCGGTGCCGCCAGGTGAAGCGACCGGCGGGGCTGGTCGCCAGGACGACCCGCCGGCCGGCGGCCAGCAGGTCCTCGGCGATCTGGCAGCCGGACTGGGCGCTGCCGACGACGAGCACGGCGCCGGCCGGCAGCATCGCGGGACCGCGGTAGTCCGCGGTGTGGTACTGCGCGACCCCGTCGGGGAGCGTCCGCGCCAGCGCGGGTACCCGGGGCACGTTCTGGTCGCCGGTGGCGACGACGACGGTGCGGGCCTGGAGGTCACCGCCGCTGGTCTCCAGGGCGTACCCGTCGCCGCGCTGCCGCAGCCGCGCGACCCCCACAGCGGCGCGGACGGGAGCGTCGGCGGCGACCTTCTCGAGCCGCTGCACGACCTCCGCGCCGGTCGCGAACGCGTCCCGTGCCTGCTCGCCGAGCAGCTCGTTCATCCACCCCGGGGTGTTCAGCCGGAAGGAGTCCCACCGCTGGGTCCGCCAGCTCTCGCCGGCCCGGCCCCGCTCCAGGACCACGTGCTCGACGCCATGGGCGGTGAGCGCGGCGCTGGCGGCGAGCCCGGCTGGCCCGGCGCCCACCACCACGCAGTCGATCCCCGTCTGGCGCGCCGTGCCCATCGTCGTCTCCCCTCGTCGTGGCCTCACCGGCGCTGCTGGCCGAGCGCGGTCCGCAGCGCCGCCCGGCACGCCTGCGGCTGCTCCAGCGAGAAGTGGCCGGCGTCCTCGATGACGTGCAGTGGCCAACCGTAGCGGACGCTGGCCTCCTCGGCGATCCGCAGGCGCATCACCCGGTCGTGCCGTCCCCAGATCAGGGAGGTGGGGACGGCGATCCGCGCGAGCTCATGCGGTGGGATCGTCTTCGTTCCCAGCTCGCGCAGCAGCCGGCGGTTGGCGGCCCGCACGCTCGGCGTGCGGGCGCGGTCGAGGTTGTACGCCTGGGACGCCTCCCAGCGCTCACCCAGCAGCGCCCGCACGCGGGACGGGTCCACCGTCACCTGCCGGAGGAACCTGGCTTGCGTGCGCTCGCCTGGTCGGGCGATGAACCGGATCAGGGCGAGCGCGACGCCCGGCGCGGGCCGGAACCGGGCGAGGCTGCCGGCGCCGACCAGCACCAGCCGGGTCAGCCGGTCGGGGTGGGCGATCGCGAAGCGGGCGGCGATGGAGGCGCCGAGGGAGGCTCCCACCAGCGCCGGCGGCGACGGGCAGGTGCGCTGGATCAGCTCGCCGAGCCAGGCGAGCACGCGGGCGGCGTCCGGCGGGCCGTCGGGCACCTCCGAGGCGCCAAGGCCCGGCAGGTCGGGCGCGACCACCCGGTGGGTCGTCACCAGGTCGGCGATGACCGGCAGCCACATGCCCGACCAGCCGCCCTGGCCGTGCAGCAGCACCACCGGCGGGCCGTCACCGCCCTCCAGCACGGCGGTGGACACGCCGGCCAGGTCCAGGCGTCGCTCGGTGACGGGTGCCCCGGCCAGCAGCCGGCGCCGAGCGTCGTCACCGCTCATGCGTCCGCTGCCGTCCTCCACGATCGGCTGCCTGCTCATGGTCGCTCCCTCCATCGGCTTCGCTCGCCATCGTGGGGGACGGCAAGGCGCCCGCCTAGGACAGTTTGTGAACCTCCAGCGCCAGGTTCACGATTGGAACTAGCCACGACCGGCACGACAGGGGAGACTGCGCCCATGCGTAACTACGGCCAGTTCTGCCCGATCGCGCGAGGGTCGGAGATCCTCGCGGAGCGCTGGACGCCGATCATCCTGCGCAACCTGCTGCTGGGCTGCCGGACCTTCAACGAGATCGCCGCGGGCGCTCCGGGGCTGTCGCGGGCGCTGCTGACCAGGAGGCTCCGCGAGCTGGAGCATGCCGGGGTGATCCAGATCCGCCCCAAGCCCGACGGGCACGGGTCGCTGTACGAGCCGACTCCCGCGGGGCGGGACCTGGAGGGGGTGCTGAACGCGATCGGGGGCTGGGCCGACCGGTGGACGCAGGCCACCTCCGAGCACGCCGACCCCGACGTCGTCCTGTGGTCGTGGTGCCGGTCCTTCGTCCGGCACGACCTGCTGCCAGACCGGCGGGTGGTGGTCCGCTTCGAGTTCGCCCGTGGTGGCCGGCGGGTGCGGGTCTGGCAGCTCATCGAGGGGCGCGAGGTCGAGATCTGCCGCTTCGATCCCGGCTTCGGCGACGATCTCGTCGTCAGGATCGAGGACCCGCTCACCTTCGCGCACTGGCACCTGGGGCTGGTCGAATGGGCGGCGGCGCTGCGGTCCGGCGGGGTTCAGGTGAGCGGGCCCCGAGCCCTGAGCCTGGCGCTTCCGACCTGGAACGCCGGGCCCGAGGCGCACGCGCGGCTACGCGCGAAGCTCGGGACGCCGGCCTGAGACGGCCCGGCTACAGCCAGCCGCTACGCCGGAACCCTCGGTACAGCGCCACGCAGACGACCACCATCACCACCAGCACCAGCGGGTAGCCGAAGGCCCAGCCCAGCTCGGGCAGGTGCCTGAAGTTCATCCCGTAGATGCCGGCGAGCAGCGTCGGGACGGCCCAGATCGCGACCCAGGCCGAGATCCGCCGCATGTCGTCGTTCTGGCGCACCGACACCTCGGTCTGGTTGGCCTGCAGCACGTTGGCGAGCAGGGTGCCGAGGTCGTTGGTGGCCTCGACCAGGTGCGCCAGGTGGGCGCGCTCCTCGCGGAAGCGTCTGCGGAGCCGGTCGCCGGCGGGCGCCGGCGACTCGGCGGCCAGACGGTCCAGCATCTCCGACAGCGGCACCATCGCCCGCCGCAGCACCAGCGCCTGGAGGGAGAGCTTGTAGATGCGTTCGGTCGGCCGAGCCCTCTCGGGGGAGAAGACCGCCTCCTCGACCTCCTCGGCCGCGTCGTGGAGCGCGATGAGGACGGGGCCGTAACCCTGGACGGCATGGTCGACGACGCAGGGCAGCACCGCCGCCGGGCCGATGTCGACCAGCTCGGGGTCGGCCTGGAGGTCCTGGCGCACCCCATCCAGGACGGCGGCGCCGCGGTCGACGCTGACCACGAAGGCGTCGCCGAGCACGAGCTGCACCTCCCCGAGCCTGACGGTCTCCTCGGCCTCCACCCACGTCGCCGTCTTGACCACCGCGAACAGCGTCTCGCCGACCAGCTTCAGGGTCGACCGCTTGGCTGGCGCGCCCAGGGCGTCGACCAGCGGCCCTGGCAGGCCGAACTCGCGCTGCACGGACGCCAGCTCCTCGGTGCTGGGGTCGCGCAGGCTGACCCAGACGAACGTGCCGCCCTTCCCATGCTGGTAGGTCGCACGCGTGCTGGCCATCACCCCCTCCCGAATGCTCGTGCGCGCCGCGGGGGAAGGCGGTCGAACGCCGCGGCGACCATCGCCGCGGTCCCGGCGCCCACGATGGAGCCGACGACAACGTCGCCCGGGTAGTGCACGCCGGTGTGGACACGCGAGTAGGCGACGGCGGCGGCGAGCAGCCGGATCGGCACGCCGAGCCCCGGGACGTTGCGGCCGACGGCGTAGGCGAACGCGAAGGCCGACGCGGCGTGGCCGGAAGGAAACGAGGTCGACTCGGGCATCTCCACGTGCCGCGCCGGCGACAGGTTGGCGACCCGATCCGGACGCCGCCGTTGGTGGAGGGGTTTCATGCCCAGGTTGACGGTCGCGGAGGTGACGCCGATCGAGACCATCCCCTCCAGCGCCGCCCGGCGTCCGCGACCGCCTCCCAGCAGGGCCATCGCGGCGGCGATGGCCAGCCACAGGCGCGAGAGGTCGGCGGCGCGCGAGAGCCGGCGGACCGGGCCGTCCAGCCCCGCGGTGGGCGTGCGCGCCACCGCCTGGTACACCGCGCGATCCACCGCTCCCAGCTCCCGCAACGCCTCGGCCCATGGGGACCCTGGGCCGCGTCGGGCTTCGACGCCTCGGGCGAGCGCGTCACCGACGGTGTCCGGAGGCTTGTTCGCTTCCTGCGACATGGCGATGATTCTAGGGTCGGTCTGGAGGTTGGGCATGAGGTCGGTGACCGCAGCGCGCAGGCTGAGCGCGATCGTGGCGCTGGCCGCCGTCGTCGGCGTCGTAGCGATCATGGTGGTGGTGCTCGCCCGGCACCTGCTCGTGCTGCTGGCGGCGATCGCGTGCCTGGGTGTGGCGATCGGCGCGGCCGCCTATGCGCTCACCCGAACCGGGGCGCGGCGGCTGCTCGCGGCGGTGGTGGCGGTGGTGGCGCTGGTCGCGCCGATCGTGCTGGTGGTGGCCTACGGTCAGCTCCTGCAGCTCCTGCTCCTGCTCGCGCTGGGGGGCGTTGCCGGGGCCGCGACCCGCCATGCGCTCGGACGCGACATCCAGTCGCTGAAGAGCGCCGCCGTGCCCACCCCCGGCTGGTCCACCATCACCGCCCTGCTGCAGACGGCCGCCGGCCGGCCGGTCACGATCGAGCCGTGAGCGGCCGCCACTCAGCCTTGGTCTGGCCGGATACGGCCACGGCCGATGTTGCCGACCAGGAGGGCGACCACCGTGACGAGGTAGAGCTGGCCGATCAGCGCCTCGCTGACCGCCAGCATCCGGCCGAGGTCCCCGGCGGGGGACAGGTCGCCGTACCCGACGGTGGTCAGCGACGCGTAGCTGAAGTACAGGTAGTCGACGAGGGTTGCCTGTGGCTGGGCGGTGAAGAAGGGCGCACTGATGGCGCCGACCGTCGAGAACAGGTACGCGAAGGAAAGCCCGAAGAGCAGGTAGATGCACAGGGCGCCGAGGATGGTCGACCCTTGCACGCGTGGATGGCGCAGCAGCCGCCGCGCCACCACGATGGGGCTGGCTGCGGTGAGCAGCGCGATCGCCATCCGGCTCGCGCCGTCGATGACCGTGCCGGAGCCGAAGAAGACGGCCAGGCCGGCACCGATCACGCCGAGGATGACTGCGATGGTGACCCATCGCAGCACCCGGGCGCCGGGACGGGAGGTCCAGAAGGCGAACAGCGCCGTCGCCCCGCTGCAGGCGGTGATGACCACCCGGCCCAGAGGCCGCTCGCCGAACAGCGCGGTCAGCAGCAGCAACAGCAGGATCAGCAGGAGCAGCAGCCCATAGCTGTCCGGATCGCGCAGCCGCTCCGCCAGCGGCCGCCGGCGGGCTGTTGGCGGGGCGAGGCGTTCATGCTCCGGGTCGGAGGCGCTCATGGCTGCCGCCATGGTCGCATGTCCGCCAGGATGTAGATTGGTCCCCATGGGTGAGGTCGCGCCATGAGCCGGCGTGGACGGCTGGTGTTCGTGGGGGTCTGCCTGCTGGCGTTCACGTTGATCGCCGCCTGGGTGATCTCCTCGCCGACGCTGTCGCCGTTCGGCGGGTCGCACGCCCCGGTGACGCTGACCCCGGGCGCGACCCGGCCGGCCGGGCTGACCGTGGTCGACCTGGACGACGTCGGCCAGCTCCAGGCCAGGTTCAACGCCGACAAGGGCATGCCGCGGCTGGTGCTGGCGCTGTCGCCCACCTGAGGTGAGTGCCTCGCGGGCGCCAGGTGGGCGGCCGAGAACATCCTGGAGCGGTACCGGGACGCCGGGCTACGGGTCTACGTGGTGTGGGTGGGCCGCTGGGCGACCGACAGTCGCGCCGAGGTCGACGGGGGCGGGATGGTGGACCGGCGGGTGACCCATCTGTGGGATGCCGGCAACGTCATCGACCAGGGGTTCCTGGACAGGCTGGGCGTGGACTTCGGTGGGTTGGACTACGACTTCTTCCTGCTGTTCGACCGCGACGCGACCTGGGGCCCGGACCCGCCGCGGCCGAGCAGCTCCGGCGCCACGGTGATCGGCGACAGCGACCGCCTGGCCGACGGCGTCGCGTCACTGCTGGGGTGAGCTACATCGGGCTCATGAGCTGGAAGTAGTTGTCGTCCGGGTCGGAGAAGGTGGCGATCCAGCCCTCGGACGACTCACCCGGGTGATAGGGCTCCTGGACCACCGTCGCGCCGGCGGCCTTGAGGCGTGCGAAGTCGCCCTCCACGTCGGGGGTCTCGAGGTTCCAGATCACTCTGCCAGGATGGGTGCTCCTGCCCTTCACCTGGTCGTGCGGTCCAACGGTCACCCAGCCGCTGCCGAGCTGCCAGCCGCTGAAGCCGCCCTCGTCCCAGCCCGGCTTGCCGAAGAGCTTGGTGTAGTAGTCCGCCAGGCGTTGTGGGTCCTCGGACCCGATCAAGATGCCCGTCAGGTTCATGCCGCCTCCTCTCGAGCACGATCCTAGCCGGTTCGGCGGACATTCCACGGC
>Ga0307278_10000845_pt1 | contig 15038 bp, 15 predicted proteins | sample ER_DNA_117_FD_194482 | JGI IMG/M metagenome (GOLD analysis project Ga0307278, IMG submission 194482) | Bulk soil microbial communities from the East River watershed near Crested Butte, Colorado, United States - ER_DNA_117 | ecosystem: Environmental > Terrestrial > Soil > Floodplain | place... | reverse complement strand
GCGGCATGTGGCGGAGGCGATTGTCCAACTGCAGATCGCCTCGACCCCGCATCCGGTGCGGGTTTGCGCCCCGATGTGGCGGATGTGGCGGACGTGGCGGACTCCGCCACATCGAAGGCGGCCATGCCGCACCCAGGAGGGCGAGGTACTCGTTGGGGTCGGATTCGGCACACCCTCGTCGCCGAGACCGAAGCCATGGCCACTTGCTCGGGCACGGGACACGCCGCCAGGGCCGAGCCGACCCGGTTCCCCCCGGGGCCCGAGGCCGGGCTGCTGAAGATGGGGGCGACGATTAGCGGCCGGCCACGTTGCCGACCTTGACTGCCGCGATGGTGGTGTAGATGAACTTCGGGTTCGGGCCTTCGCCGCCTGTCCTAATGCACTTCAGCGCTGCGCTGGCTCCCTCGGGAATGACGATCGAGGAGGGAACTCCGAAGGTGATCGTCATGGTGACCTCCGTCTCATAACCGGTGAAATCGCCGACGCTGGCCGCCGCCCCGCTGACCCAGGCGGGCGAGGTGAGCGGCACCCGAATGCGGCAGTCCACACGCCAATGTGAATTGGCCGGGCCGAGGATCGTCACCGCAGCGGCGAAGACATAGCTACCGGCGGCCAGGTTATCCATCGTCAGGAGGTTCGGCGCGACCGACCAGTCCGCCCACGCAATGTCGATCGCGGGATCGGTGCATTCGGAGGCATAGAGGTTGGAGCAATACTCGAGCTCATACGCGTTCGAGGGGCCGATGTCGCCCTTGTCCCCCTTATCGCCCTTATCGCCCTTGTCGCCCTTGTCGCCCTTGTCGCCCTGGAGGCCTCGCAGGCCCCGGGGCCCGGCGGGCAACTGCCCTCTCTTGAAGTCGACCCGAAGCAGCGAGAAGTTCTTTACCTTCGCCGAGTTGACGGCGTTCTTCTTCAACTGCGGCGTGCCGACGCTGTTTCTGGGCAGGCTGATCGCCGCATAGCTCGTGCCACCGAGCGCGATTGTCAGGGCGACACAGGCGATCACGATCGCAGGCGACGGACGGTAACGCCTGATCCGTTTCATGATCGCCTCCCTTGAATCGACAAGAATCCAGTTTTGTCGTAGCACGATTCCTCGCGGAACTCAAGGGCAAGAATTTGCTAGATGCGACCGCGGACAGAATGGCGCTTCTTTAACGCGAAACAGGCGATGAGGCGGTCTCTTGGAGGCGAAAGATGGCGCCGAACGCCACTCGAGGCTCCGCGAAAACGGCTTCCAAGAGGCCCTGAAACCGTCAACGATCGGCGAGCCGAACGTCCGAAGTGGTCGCAAGACGACCTCTCCCTTCTCGATTGGGCCGGCGTAACACACGCCGATCATCACGACCGGCCGCCCATGGACCTCCGAGGGAACGAGCGGCAGCGACGGCGCCCGCCGGAGATTGAAGACCGTGGTCAGCTCGTCGGGCGCCTCGGCGATGAAGTCACGGTAGAAGTGCAGTACGTCGGGAGCATCGTCGAGCGAGTGGAAGATCGGGCCGGCGAGCACCTGCGGACCGACAGGATGGGACCGGTATTCGAACGAGGTCACGATCCCGAAGTTGCCGCCGCCACCGCGGATACCCCAGAAGAGGTCGTGGTTTTCGTCTGCGCTTGCAGTCACCACGTCGCCGTCGGCCGTCACGAGCTCGGCCGAGACCAGGTTGTCGACGGTGGCACCGTGCTTGCGCATGAGGCAGCCGATGCCGCCGCCGAGGGTGAGCCCGGCGATGCCCGTGTGCGTGACGACCCCGCCTGTCGTCGCGAGGCCGAACGCCTGTGTCTCGCGGTCGAGCTCGCCCCAGAGGAGCCCCGCCCCGGCCCGAGCGCTGCGCCGGCGCGGGTCGACCTCGATCGCCTTCATCGGCGAGAGGTCGATGACGAGGCCGTCGTCGCACACGGAGTGACCGCCGACGCCATGCCCGCCGCCCCGGACCGCCACGAAGCAGGTCACGCTCGCGCGCGAAGCGGACGGCCGCGACAACGTCGGACACCTCGGCGCAGCGCGCGATCGCCGCAGGGCGCCGAGGTGATCGCGCCGTTCCACACCCTCCTCGCTCCGTCGTAGCTGGGATCGCCGGGACGAATGACCTCTCCGTCGATTGCCTGCCGGAGTCGGGTCAGATCGGTCTGTCGAATCACGGCTCAATCGGCGTCGCCGGGGGATGGGGAACGGGCAACCTTGAGATGGTCCACGCGGACGACATCGGGCGGAGCTTGCGCGCCGGCCAGCCACCCTCTCCGTGGCGCAGCTTGCCATTGCGCCATTGCGCCAAGTGGAGGGCGCAAGTCCGCAGCAGATGCGGGCTCTAGGCCTCTCGAGCGTGCGCCACGAGCTGCGCCAGTGTGAGGCCGCTGGAGCCGAGATTCGCTCAGCTCGTCGCTTGCTCTTGTCGGCGCTCGCTGCAGGCCGAATTCGAAACACGCAAGCGCCTCGACCACGCACGCCCTAACCAGGCGCCGCCAATTGACCTGCTGACCCGCCGGCGTGTTCGAGCGGTGTACCCCTCCGGCGCGGGCGTTGTCGGCGAGCCGACTATTGCTCGCCCTGGCGCGGGTGGACTGCTGCGCATCACCTGGGTAGCAGCGAACGGTGCCGGCGACCCTGAGACGGAAGGCTCGGTTGTCGGAGAAGAGCCGGAAGGCGACTTCCGTCTCGAGACGACACGTCCAAACCCGCACCGACCAAGGTCTGAAGCGGCGTTTTTCACAATCGCATTATCGGGAAGCGATCTTGAGGCTCGCGAGGTGAAGGGCTCTGCCTCCTCGACGGGGTCAGCGGCAGCGGGATCGGCAAGGGAGTCGGCGAGCTCGGTACCGCCGTCCGGGCTGACCGCCTGGTTGAGCGAGGCCGAGGCCTCGGCGCAGTCGAGCGCCTGGCGGACGTGTCCGAACGGCAGGCCGGTCGCCTCGGCGAGCTCCTCCAGGCTCGGCTCCCGGCCGAGTGAGGGCGCGAGCGTTCGGGCGGCGCAAGCGAGCTTGTGCTGGCGCTCGCCGATGTGCGTGGGAACGCGGATCGTCTTCGCCTGGTTTGGGGGCTTCCCGTCTTGGAAGTCGATCTCCTGCGCGGCCTCTCTCCGCCGCGGCAGCTCCGGCGTTTCGATTGGCGAAACAACTGCAGGGGCGTAGAGTTGCCCCATGGCCGGCCTCATGGCGAAGATCCGCAAGTGGCTCGGGCTCGGGAAGAAGTCCTAGCCGCACCGGGAGCAGAGGCGAGGCACGCCGAAAGGAACCTCGCTTAATCTGGATGGGACGAACAGCTCCGCGGCTGAGCTGGGCCTCGCCGAAGGACATCCGCTTGCTCAAGAACGTCGCCGCGTCATCCACTGCCGCTAGTTCCCTTGACTTCGCGCGCGAGCGAGCGTTTACCGTTTCGTCGACCCGCTGGTTCGAGCGGAGCTCCCCGCTGGCGCTAGATGGGCTAGCTTCGGGCGAGTGAGCGAGATCATCTTCCGGGTCGACGGACGGTCGCAGCCAGTCCCTATCGATGACGCGCTCGACATTCGCGGGCGCCTCGTTGAACGAACACTGGCGGCGGATGAGCTTCGCTCCGCGATCAGTGCCGCAATCCGGCGCGCCGAGAGCGTTGAGAGGCCTGCCGTCGACGTCACCGAGGAGATGCGGGGCGAGCTGTTCAAGGTGCTCGTCGCGATCAAAGATGAACGTGGTCTGACGCCGGCGCTGAGCGAGCTAGAGACGACGCTGCTCCGCTAGCTGTACTGACCACAGACGTGTGAGACGCGGCTGATCGGGGGCCGGCCGCCGTTACGACTGCCCCCTCGTCCCGATGAATAGGGGCGGCCGAGACCAAGAGCGGACTTCCAGAGGCGCTGATCCCTCGCTCGACGAGTTGACTTCGGGCTTGCAGTGCTCACAGTGAGATCAAGAAGGCCGCCACGGGGCGGCCTGACCACGAGGGGACTGCGGCAGATGCGAATTGAGGTCAGCGACCCAACGCTGACGGACGAGTTGATCGATTTCTTCCGCCGGCGCGAATGTCGCGTCCCTCCGTCCTCTCTATTCGGTTCTAACGGCTACTTCCTGAAGGAGGTTCCCTCCGCCGATCTGGCTGCGAAAACGCGCCCGCGGCCCTCACCGTTCGAGCTTTCGCACATAGATCGTGACGTACCAGCCGGATGCACGCGACCCTGACCTTCTCCAGCGCGGGAGAACGGCGCTGACGATCGACTCGACCTAGGTAGACACCGCCGCACGCGGTTCCTTTCCCTCTCCGCGTCAAGATGGCTGGCTGTCGCGCACTGGCGGAACTGCGACACGCTCTCGTCTCACGGACATCGACCTCACTGCGCCTGAGTGGTGCGCCTGTGCGGCCTCAGGCCGCGGCTGCCCAGCTTGGTGGCGCGAGCCTGGAGGCCGCGAGCAGGATTGGCCAGGCAGTGAGTTTGAGCGAGCGCGCGGCGAGCGGCAGGGTCAGCCGGTGTAGGGAGCTGCAGCGGAGCCCGTACTCGTGCTGTAGGCGGCGTGGGAGCAGCGTGCTCGTCGCGAGGCGGTGCGCGGGCGCGAACAGTTGGATCGGCCTCGGCAGGGGTGCGTCCAGGATCACCTTGGCGATCTCTCGCGCCGGTTCGGTGACGGTGATCGTGTCAGACGCGATCTGTGCGTCGAAGTACTCGCGGAACTCGCCGAGGGTGGCTGGGATGACGTCCGCGGGGGTGCCGAAGAGCTGGGCGACGACGCTCATCTCCTGGTAGTAGCGTTCCTGCTCTTTGGGCGAGAGCGGCCGCTCGAAGCGCTGGTAGGCGGAGAGCGAGGCGGCGACGAGGGTCGCGTGCACCCATAGCATCAGCTCGGGATCGTCGGCAGCGTACGGGGTTCCCAGCGGGAAGCGACCGAGCTGGGTTCGCGTCCGGCCGTGGATGTGGGCATGAACCGCCTGGACGGCGACGCCGGTCGTGTCGGCTTCAGCCTTGCTGCCGAACGTGATCAGGTAGAGCGCGCGCAGCGTGCGCCCGAGCCGGCTCCAGAGATCGCGGCGATAGTCGGAGTGCTCGGCGACCCCGACCGCAACCAGCGGGTGGGCGACCTGCAGCAGCACCGCGGTGCCGCCGCCGAGGAAGGGGGTGACGGGCGAGTTGCCGACCCTGCGGATCACGCTCTCGGGCGGGAAGTAGCCGTCGCGGCTTGCCAGCCGCTCGGCATGGGAACGCGGTCGCGACATTCGCTGCTGAAGCGTGCCACTCATCCCGTCCGAATCGGCGCGTGCCGCCCGTTCGGCCTCAGCGGCCGAAGCGCCGCTTGCGTTGCTGGAACGTCCGTATCGCCCGCAGGAAGTCCAGCTCGCGAAACGCCGGCCAGTAGACGTCGGTGAAGTAGAACTCGCTGTGGCTGCTCTGCCAGGGCAGGAAGCCGCTCAGGCGCACCTCGCCGCTCGTGCGGATGATCAGCTCCGGGTCGCTGTGCTCCGCCGTGTACAGGTGGCGCGCGATCGCCTCTGCGTCGACATGGTCGGCCATCTCATTGGCCGGAATCTGTCTCGCCGCCAGCGACCGGATCAGCGCCTGGGTCGCGTCAACGAGTTCGTCGCGGCCGCTATAGCCAAGCGCGACGTTCAGAAACAAACCGACATTGCCGGCCGTCTGCGCTTGCACTCGGCGCGCGGTCTCAGCCAACCGCGAGGGGAGCGTCTCGACCCGACCGAACACGCGGATCCGAGGCGCTGGCCCGCCCCGGCGCTCCGACAGCGCCGCCAGCTTTCCGGCCAGGATCTCGAGCAGCGCTTCCAACTCGTCGCCCTCGCGGGCCAGGTTCTCGCTCGAGAGCGCCCAGACCGTCAGTTCGTTGACCCCGAGCCCGCTGCACCAGCCGAGCAGCTCGTCCAGCTTCTCCGCGCCCTGCCGGTGTCCCGCCCCCGGCTCGCGCAAACCGACCAGGCTCGCCCAGCGACGATTGCCGTCCAAGATCACAGCCACGTGCGCTGGCACCGTCGCCGCCAGCACCTGCGCACGCAGCCGGCGCGTATACACCCTGTACACCGGCACCAAGGCGACCGACCCAACACGCCAGCCCAACCGCGCCACCCGGACGCCGCGCGTGCGTGCTCCCACCCTGGCGCCGTCACCAGCCGCTTCCGTCACGCCTTCAGGCTACTCAGATCTCCGCACGGCCCGATCAGCCGCTCGCTCCTGCGCACCAGTATGTCGCTTTCTGTTGGAAGTGCGACAGGGGGAACGGACGCTCACGGCCACCGCCATCCGCGCTCGCGGTCGCGAGGAGGGGCCTGACCCGCCTGAGACGAGGAGCGCCCCGAGCCCTCGTTCCGCCCGTTTCTTGACTTCTGTTCGCAAGGAGAGTAAGCCTCTTCCGCGGATCGGGCCGCGAGGGAGCGCAGGATGGATCGAAAGATTCGAGGGTGGTCGGGCGCATTTGGCGCTCGTGGCTGCGCCCTCCTTCTCGCCTGCGTCGGCCTTGCGCTGACGCTCGGCCTCGTGTCGCCGTTCGCCACCTCAGCGCCTTCGTTCTCCGGCCCGACAAGCTACGCAACCGGACTCGCACCTCTGTCGGTCGCGATTGGCGACCTGAACCGCGACGGCAAGCCCGACCTGGCGACCGCGAACTCGAACGGAAACACCGTCTCAGTGCTCGCCAACAGAGGCAACGGCAGCTTCCAGCCCAAGCTCGACTACGGAACCGGACACTTCCCCGCCTGGGTCGCGATCGGAGACCTGAACGGCGACGGCACGCCGGAGCTGGCGATAGCGAACGGCGGTGACGACACCGTCTCAGTGCTCCTCAACAGGGGCGACGGCAGCTTCCAGCCCAAGCTCGACTACCGAACCGGATCCAACCCCGCGTCGGTCGAGAGCGGCGACTTGAACGGCGACGGCAAGCCGGAGCTGGCGATAGCGAACGGCGGTGACGACACCGTCTCAGTGCTCCTCAACAGGGGCGACGGCAGCTTTCAGCCCAAACTCGACTACGGAACCGGACGCAGCCCTGTATCGGTCGCGGTCGGCGACCTGAACGGCGACGGCAAGTCGGAGCTGGCGACCGCGAACATCGGCGCGGACACAGTCACCGTTCTCCTCAACAGGGGCGACGGCAGCTTCCAGCCCAAGCTCGACTACGGAACCGGACGCACACCCTGGTCGGTTGCGATCGGAGACCTGAACGGCGACGGCAAGCCGGAGCTGGCGATCCCGAACAACACGGCTAATACCGTCTCCGTGCTCCGCAACAGAGGCGACGGGAGCTTCGAGGCCAAGCTCGACTATGGAACCGGAATCTGGCCGACATCGGTCGCGATCGGCGACCTGAACCGCGACGGCAAGCCCGACCTGGTGGCCGCGAACTCCTACGAGAACACCGTCTCCGTGCTCGCCAACAGGGGCGGCGGCGGCTTCCGGGCGAAGCTCGACTACGCGACCGGTCGCAGCCCTCTCTCGGTCGCGATGGGCGACCTGAACGGGGACAGCAAGCCGGACCTGGCGACCGCGAACGAGGATGACAACACCGTCTCCGTGCTCGTCAACACCACTGTCTTCTGCACGGTGCCGAGGCTCAGTCGGAAGGCTCTGCCCGCCGCGAAGCGGGTGATTGCGAGCGCCCATTGCCGCGTCGGGAGGATCCGCCGCGCCTACTCGAAGACCGTCAAGAAGGGCCGCGTGATCTCGCAGACGCCCAAGCCGGGCACGTTGCTGCCGAAGCGCGGCAAGGTCAACCTCGTCGTCAGCCGGGGGCGAAAGCGCTAGCCGCGTAACCGGGCGCTCCTAGAGTCGGCCCCGTGGCGGCGCTCGCGCTCGTCGTCGTCACGTCGGTCTGGGGCCTCACCTTCGTCCAAGGTCGAAGGACGCGGTCGCCGTCTACCGCTCTTGAGAGTCGGGCGGTGGCTCGCGCTTGTCGCCTTCTGCGGGAAGTGCGACACGCGCGCTCGGTAGCAGAGCGGTCGATGTTTGGCGGCGGCTTCACCGCGCCCGATCTCGCCCTGCGCCGCCAAGCGGCTCGAAGCTGCTCCGACTGAGAAGCTGGAGCGGCTTGAGCCGTCTCTTCACCGACCTTGAAGCGGCGTCGCTAGCCGCTCGGTGTGCCGAGTGGGTGCTCCTACCGCGGGAGCGGGTAACGAAGGGCCACGCCCGGGAGCAGGCTCTGGGGCGGGGCAATGCCCACCGAGTGAGCGGAAGCCCCACACGGCGAGCCGAACGCCGCGGCGCTTGCATCGCCTCCGGCCCCCGGGCAGGGACCGAACGACTGTTGAGTAGGGCCGGGGCGGTGCCGCAAACCGTCCCAGCCCGTATCCGTAATACGGCCCAGCCTGCTGCCGGCCTTACAGGCTGCCGCGGGGATTTGGTCGCAAATTGCGCACCGCGTGTCGGCTCGCGCTCTTGTTCCTACATCGGGACGCTGGCATGGTGCCCCGTTCCGGTCGGCCCTCTTTGGGTCTCCGGCAGTGGGCCCCCGCGCCTGGCCGCAGGGCGTGGGGGCCCACTTTCGTAGCGGCGCGGAAGCCTGCCCGACGCCCTCGGCCCGCGCTCAGTCCGCCCCGAATTCGCGACGGTCGCACTCAGGGCAGTAGGCCGCGACCTCGGCCAAGTCTGTGAACCGGAGCGACAGCGAACCCGAAGCTATGCCGTGCTTTTCCGCGTGGGCACGCGCACGCACGTCGAACCTGGATTCACGGCGAAGGAAGCGCTCAGCGAGGCGCAACAGGCGCTGCGCGTCTTCGAGGTCGGCGATGAGGGCGGCCAAGCGCTCGCCTGGCACTACAGCGCCAGCTACCACGGCATGCGCGGCGACCACGCAGAGGCGCGTAAGGCGACCGAGCGGGCGCTGGCACACGCGACCGCAGCCGGAGACGAGCGTTTGCAGGATGAGACGCGGTCGCGCGTTGGCTACTGCCTTTTCCACGGCGCCGCCTCGCTCGACGAGCTTGTCTCGTACGCGGAGAACCTCGGAGGAGAGGCCCCATGAGCGGCGGCTCCCACACGGCGCGGAAGCCGTGGCCGTGGCCGGTTTCGACCGGGTTTGTCGTCCGAGGGGGTCAGGAGTTTGGTGCCCTGCGCGTGGGCCACTAGCGTTCTCGGCGCGATGCCGATTCCGACGTTCGAAGGCCGGCGAACGTACTTCTTCTTCGCCGACGTCGAGCCGAAGGAGCTGATGACATTCGGCGTTGAGGCCGGGATCCAGCTCGACGACGACTCGACGCTCGAAGTCCTCGGGCATGCTCTTGCCTACTGGGCGATCGCGGAGGAGCAGGACCTGTTGACCCTGCGTGCGTTCGTCCAGGACGTCTTCGACGTGACGCTCGCGATCTACGCGCTCATCCGCCTCGACCGTGGCGACAGGCGCGACGCGCTCCGGCTGCGTGCGGAGCTTCACGTGGCTCGAAGTCCGCGGCGTCGAGGCTCGCGCGAACGTCGTCGGAACGATCCACGAGCGCTATGAGGCCGGCGCCGTCACGGAGCTAGAAGGCCCGCGCGCCCGCGACTTCACGACCGCCGCGAACGCCGCGTGGCGCTTCGTCCGTGAGCCGACGCTCCGGCTCGCGTTCAAGGATCTCGGTTTCAGCCTCCACGACCGCGGCGACGACGCCTTCCTCTACGCTTACCGGGCCGTAGAGAACGCGCGCCGCTTCTATGCGGGCAAGGTCTCGGCGACGGAGACGAAACCCGTCTGGCCGCCGCTTCACGCCGCGCTCGGGACGAGCGAGGGGCAACTCCAACCGCTCACGGACGCCGCGACGTCGATCCGCCACGGCAACACGAAGAGCTCCGCTCTCGCCGCCGCTCGCGTGAACCGCGACGCGACCCTCGTGCTCGCCGAAGACGTCCTCCGGCGACTCGCTCAGCACGAGGGCGTGAGCTGGTAGCCGGCGCCCGTCCCGACGTCGGGTGAGGGGCTAGGGTTCCGCGCTTGGACGAGCTGGACGTCGCGTTCGCCGCCATGGTCGTCGCCGGCGTTGGGCTTCTCGTCACGTTCTTCAACGGGCGCGCGGATCGCCGCCATGCTCGGCAGGTCTGAGCCGGGCGCCGAAGCGCTGGACTAGTCTCGAAGCGGGTAGCTGTCGCTCTTTGGCGGCACTGCGACAGAGACCTCGGCCCACCTACTGGACTCGAGATCGCCCGGCTGGCGGCGAGCTGTCTGCAACACTGCGCTGACCAGATGGAGCTCGAAAGAGCCCGAGACCTTCTTCGCCGCGAGCGGGCCCGGATCGAGCAGGCGCTCGCTCGACTCAGCGTTCCCGGCAGGGAGAGCTGGCTGGGCAGGACGAGATGGCGGATGCCGCGTCGCAGCTCTACGAAGAGGAATTCGACGAGGGACACGCCGAGGATCTGCGAGCTGAGCTCACCGCCGTTGAGCGCGCCGAGGCGCGGCTTATCGAAGGCACCTACGGACGCTCCATCGAAAGCGGCGAGGAGATTCCCGATGAGCGGCTCGAAGCGGTTCCCACGGCCGAGCGGACGGCCGAGGAGCAGGCGCGCTTCGAGCGCCAAGCTGCCTAGCACGAAGGGCACCGGAGCGGTTAGGTGCCTCGTCCTCCTCGACCCCGTCTAAGGCAATGGCGAAACGGCACCTCCCCGGCTGCCGCGCGCCCCGCGGATCAAGACGCCGTACGAGCCGAAGATTTCGTCGCGCAGCTGTCGCCTTCTGTTGGAAGTGCGACAGAGACAGACCTCGGGCCCGGCGCGCTCCAGTCACGACTCCGCCAGTCCGTCGGGCGACAACCAAAGCTGGTTACGCCCCCGCGCCGACAGCCCACTTCGAAAGATCTCAGTAGGGGATTGTTAATCGCCTGCGCTTAGAACGGGCGCAGCCTGGCCGGATTGGGGCAGTCACTCCGTCGATCCGCTGAGTGTTGCAAGTGGAGCGAGGTCGGCATCCTGGTCGTTGCCAAGACGGGCGGATTGCAGGTGCTGCAACTCCTGGAGTGCGCGGAAAAGTGCTCGCTCGATGTTCGATTCGTAACGAGCCAACTTGGAGAACGCATTGGTGCTGCCGGCGTCTATGCTGAAAGCTCGCCCGAGCGTGCCAAGGGCTTCGTTGCGGCAACCGTCCGCCTCGAGCGTGTTGCGAACCGCTGGCGAGTGCCGCTCATCATCGATCACGCGCGGAGGACCCTGGATGGCTTGCTGGAGTGCGAGCACTTCCTCGTCGGCCGTGTGCTGCGGCTCGGGCTTGTTGGCGATCGCGTAGTTGAGTCGCGCCACGAAAAGGCCGGCCTCCACGAGAACGACGCGTCGCAGCCGCCAGGCACAGCTGGTGATCCGATCGACGAGTAGCTGTTCAAGCTCGCCGACGGGCTCGAACTGCGCGCGTATCTCCTCGGCGAGACGGCGGAAGAGTGCCGCGTCCTCACCTGGGAGCAGGGAAGCTTGGGCGAGAAGGCCGTGCTTCAACGCGTTGTAGCGAACGGCCCTCTTCCCAGCCTCCGTCTGAGGACCGGTTGAACGCTGCGCGTTTAGCCGATTCGCCTCGATCTGTGCGTCGCTTGCCACGATATCCTCTCTGCCACAAGATCGGCCGGCAAGGCGCGCAACTTGAGGGCTGTCAGCCGCTCGGTGCATCGATCAGGGCCGCAACGACTTTCCGTCAGAAGTTGTGACTCGCGGTGCAAGATCGGATGGGATCCGATGTCGGCCGATGCGTGCGCGCCGAGAGCCAGACGTACGCCCGGTGGCTGCGGCAAAGGACGATTCTGGAGTCGCCCCGTGCTGACCTCAACGGGTGCTCGACGTCTTCGTGCGCGTGAGTTTCGCGTAGAGCTCGTCGCGGAGGACCGCATCTGTCCTGATCCGTTCGAGCACGAATCCCTTCCGGTACTCCGGGAAGTAATCGGGGGGTAGGCCGAGCGCAGTGGCCACCCGCCGCGCGAGCTCAGGACTTGGGGTCTTGTAGTTCGCGCGTCAGATGACTCGTGACAGATGGCCATCCGTCACGCCCACTTCGCGCGCGAGTGCGCGGATCGAGAGTCCTCGCTCTCGTAGGAGACGCGGGACCTCCTCCACGAACGGGCGGTCGTTGAGCGCTCGACGCACTGCCGAAGTATCGGCTGGCTTGCGGACGCGCCGCTGACCTTATGGACCGAAGGCTAGCCAACGTCGGATGCGCTGGCCATATGGACAGCGCAACGGTGAGAACACCAAAATCACTCGCCAGCGCTCGCCGAGGTTTCTGCGAAACAAAGCCAATTGGACATGTTCCCCGACCGCCCTCAGAACAGCGACGACGTGTCGTTCCGTGGCGAGTGGCCGCGGCGCGAGCGTTGGACGGCGCGCTGAGACAACCTTCTTGGCTCACGGGTTCGCCGCATGGAGCCGCCCCGCGCGCGATCATGAGTCCCGCACTCCCTCCGGCCTGCAAGATAAGGGGGCCGTCTTTGAGGCGGCCCCGATTCTCTGTGGTCCGTCCGTGCGCGCTATGGCGCCTCGCAGTTCACGACTGCCTCACCGTTCACGCACGTGTCGAAGCCCGTGTCGCCATCGAGGGCGTCGAAGCCGGCTCCGCCGTCGAGCTCGTCATCTCCACCATGCGGAGAGTCACCGATCGTCTGGTCACCGTCGAGCGAGTCGTCGCCGTCGCCGCCCAAGACGTGGTCATGGCCGCCGGTGTCGATGGCCTCAAGGCCGTCACCCGCGACACCCGTGTCGTTCCCGGCATCGCCGAACACCCAATCGTTCCCGCCGGTGCCGATCTCGGCCCCGTCGCCCTCGACCGAGTCGTCGTTGCCGTCGCCGCCGGAGACCCAGTCGTCGCCCCCGGTCCTGACGCGGTCTCCGTCGCCGAGGAGGAAGACCTCGTTGCCGTCGCCACCGTAGATCCTGTCGTCACCGGCCCTCCGGATGTCGGCGGCATCGCCCATCACCCTGTCGTTCCCGGTGCCGGCGTAGATCACATCGTCGTCCCCCTCCCGGAGCCCGTTCACGTCCCCGCAGATACGGTCGTTCCCGCCGAGGCCATAGATCACATCGTCGCCACCAAGGCCGGCGATGATGTCGTCCCCGGCTGTTCCCACGATCACGTCGTCGCCGGGCGTGCCCAAGGTGACCGCCACGCGGGAGCCACACATGGGAGTCTTCTCCGCCCCCGTACCGATGGGGGCGAGAACGAATGCCGTAATGATGCCCACCGCCAAGAGGCCGAGCAGCGTCCGTGGTCTTCGCATTGAGTCTCCTTCCTGCGATGAGAGCGACGGACGCAGAATGAAGGTCCTCCCGTGAGGCCCCGCGCCGCACCCTCGCCGCATTGACCGGACGATTCTCTCGCTCCGAGAGGACATGTCAAGTGAGTGCGCTTCCGGTTCGGGTGCGGGCTAACCCGTAGGGGAAATCGCTTCAAACGCTGCGCTTCGGACGCCAGATGAGGCAGCGCACGCGGCCCAGGCAAGTCAGGCTCAGTTAACCGCCGGTTCGACAAAGTATCGAGGCGTTACGGTCGTGGGCGACGAGAGGACTGCGCGGAAGCGAAGATCAGCCGCGCGCTCGCTCTCCGCTGCGCGGAGACGCCTGGCGCCGCTGTCGACTCTAGGAGCTCAAGGTAGCGGTGGCGCAACATGCATCAGACGCGTGCTGACCTTCCCCACGCGTTCAAAGCACCGGCTGCGAAGGCGTCGAACGTTCGATGGTTGGAGACGCCAATGCCTGCAAATCGGGCCCTTCCTCGCTGCCTACTTCCGTCGATCATCACCCGCTTCTCCGTAGGACGTATCGAACATCGGCGCCTATACAGATGCAACATTCGAACGTTTGCTGTCGAACGTCGCCGGTGTTCGACGGGTACAATCAAGGCATGGCACTGTTCGAGCAGCGGATCAGCGAAGATGACGTGACCGCCGCGCGCAACAAGATCGCGGGCGGTGCGTCGCTCCGTTCCGCCGCAGCGGAGATCCCTTGCGCGCCGTCGACGCTGTCCATCCGCATCAAGAAGGCCGAGCAGGCGGAAGCCGCGGCCCGCGAACGAGCCGGCATCCGCGACAACGAGCAGCGCAGGGCTCAGCGCGCGCCCGAGGACCCAGAGCTGCGCGCGATCGCCGCGCGGGAAGGCGCCGTTCCCGGCGATGTCGGGCCGGTCGAGATCCTGCGCGGCGCGCTGCTGGCCACCAAGGCGGGCGGCCAGCCCGACTGGCCGACCCGCGTCTCCGCCGCGCGGGTGCTCGCGGCGCTGCGGCCCGAGGAGGTCGAGCCCAAGACGGAACCCGAGCAGCCCTCGGCGCCGTCGATCGTCGTCTACGACCTGCCGCCGGGCACCGACCCCGTCCTGCACCGCGCCGCAGACGGCAGAGCCGCAACCCCGCTGAGCGACGCCGAAGCGCCGTCCGAGCAGCCCCCAGCGTCCGATCCTCACTGGTTCTACTACGAGCCCCCCGACGGCGAGATGGTTTCCATCGGTTCCTGGTCTCCCGGCGACCTCGAGCGGTCACGAGACCCGAACGCCGGCGCGAAGATCAGGTTCTCCAAGACGGACGACCGCGAGACGGCCGAGCTCTGGCGGGCCGAGCTCGCCGCGGGCAGGCTCCCACCGGTTAGCACCGAGAACGTGCCCTAAGAGCTCGTCTTTCGGCCCCGTTTCGGCTGGGACGGAGAAAGCGCGACGACCGCCAAGTGCGTGCACAGATGTTGCCGTCTCCACTCAACAGACGTTCGCCTATTGGGCTCGGCTAGAATATTACTTACGGCCCGCGTTGGGCCAACTTGCGATCGGGAAGACGCGCTTTCTGGCCGCAGGGAAGGCGTGAGGACCCCTCTCCCCTGATCCCCCGAGGCCCGCCGCGGGCCGCTCTCACGCTCCCCTTGTACGCCTCCGAATACTGCCCCTATCCCCCTTTTTACGCGAAACTTGACATTGCAATTGGCCCCTCACCTGTGGAAAACTGGGGATGTTCCGAGCGATGGGGATGGCGTCCCCCAAGGAGGTGCTGCGGTTTGCGGCTTCGCCCTCCGCACAAGGTGGCCTTAGAGAGAGACGGAGGTTGTCCCGTAGCTCGTAGAACTTGACGGCGGTCCCTCCGGCCTCGTCCGCTCCGCTTGGGAGCGTTCGAGGCGATCCGTCGAAGATCGAAGGAGGAACCGCCGTGAAGGAGACAACCG
>Ga0307278_10000844_pt1 | contig 15039 bp, 6 predicted proteins | sample ER_DNA_117_FD_194482 | JGI IMG/M metagenome (GOLD analysis project Ga0307278, IMG submission 194482) | Bulk soil microbial communities from the East River watershed near Crested Butte, Colorado, United States - ER_DNA_117 | ecosystem: Environmental > Terrestrial > Soil > Floodplain | place: USA... | reverse complement strand
GATGTCATAGTACTCGGTGTACTGGTAGGCCGCGGTGCGGATCGAGGCCCAGCCGGGGATGTTCTTGTTGTTGTTGGGGTCGGTCCAGTACTCGGTCAGCGCCCGCTGGCGGGCGTAGCCGGAGAGGAAGTTGCGGCCGTCCAGGGTCACGTGGTTCTGGGTGACGCCGGTGGCGGCCAGGATCGTCGGCGCGATGTCGACGTGGGTGACCAGGCGGTCGTCGACCGCGCCGGCCGCGACCCGCCCCGGCCAGCGGACCAGGAACGGCACCTCGACCGCCTTGCGGTAGGGCAGGAACTTGCTGGTGGCGCGGTGCTCGCCCAGCAGGTAGCCGTTGTCGGAGGTGAAGACGACCAGGGTGTTGGCCAGCTCTCCGGCCGCCTGGAGCTGCCGCATCAGCCGGTCGACCCCGTCGTCGACCGAGTACAGGGTCCGGATCATCGCCGTCCGGGTGGCCTGGACGGAGGCCGCGGTCGGGTTCTGGTTGCGCACGAACGGCGGCTTGTCGGACTTGTCGGCCTCCATGTAGGAGGGGTCCGGCTGGTGGGCCGGGACGGCGGCGCCGGCGTACCGCTGCTCGGCCACGTACGGGTCGTGGGGGGCGATCGGGGCCAGGTGGAGGTAGAAGGGCCGGGCGTCGTCGCGGCCCTCGAAGTCGTTCAGGTACTCGATGGCGCGGTCGAAGACGATCGTGGTCGAGTAGCCCTGGGAGCGGCGCACGGTGCCGTCGAAGTTCATGTAGACGTTCTCGTAGCCGCCCTTGAAGTAGGTCCAGCGGTCGAAGTGCGGCGCCTCGGTGCCCAGGTCCAGCCAGTGCAGGACCTTGCCGGCGTGGCCGGTGAGGTAGCCGGCGTCGTGCAGGTAGCGCTGGATGGTCAGGTCGAGGTCGAACCCGAGCGTCTGCTGCTGGTACTGGCCGTTGTTGTGGACGTACCGGCCGCTCATCAGGGTGGCCCGCGACGGGCAGCAGCTCGGGGTCGAGACGTAGCCGTTGCGGAAGTTGGTGCCGCCGTCGAACAGCCACTGGCGGATCTTGGGCAGGTACGGGGCGAAGTCGGCCCGCATGTCGTCGGTGTTGATGACCACGACGTTCGGGCGCCCGGACGGGGGCGGCGTGGTCGTAGTGGTTGGCCCGGGCGTGGTCGTGGTGGTCGGGGTCGTGCCCTGGACCAGCACGTAGGTGTAGCTGCCGACCCCGCTGGCCGCCCACACCCCCGAGTAGTAGCCCACGCCGGCCTGCAGGTTGAGGGTGACGGACTTGGGGTTGGCGGTGGTCAGGTTCTCGCCCAGCTTCTGGCCGCTGGCGCTGTCGAACACCGTGAAGCGCATGTCGGCCGTGCCGGTCCACGACAGCCGCAGGGTGCTCTGGCCGCTCTGGGGCACGGTGAAGTCGACCCGGCGCCACTTGGGCCCCTGGGCGCCGGAGGCGTCGGCGACCCCGGTGGAGAGCACCGTCTCGTCGGCCAGGGCCCGCCCGGACGCCAGCAGGACCGAGCCGAGCATCGCCACCACCAGGAGGAGCGATGCGGCCGGGCCCCGCCATCCCCGCTGTCTGCGTGCCATGGGCAACTCCTCGGCCTGGGAGTCGCACGGCGGCGTTCACCTCGAAGTGTGGTGGCCCGGCGGCCGGGAGGTCAATGGCCTCCTCGGCCGCCGGGCCTTCGCGGTCGGGCCGTCACTCCGACGGCATCAGGATCCAGAGGAGCGGGTAGACCAGGATCTGGCTCCCGGGGATGGCGATCAGGGTGACGACGAACAGGATCCGCATCATCGTCGGGCCGATGCCGAACCGGCGGGCCAGCCCGGCGCACACCCCGCCCAGGATGCGGCCCTCGCGCGGCCGGACGAGTCCCTGACGGCGAAACGCTTCCATTGCTGTGGTCCTCCGAGTGTCGATGTGTCCCCACCCACGCTAGGGGCATTCCCCGGCAACGGCATCGGGGAACGGCCCCGGGGTTGCCGCCAGCCAGCCAGGGTCCGGTCAGGGACCTCCCTGATTGGTATGCTCCGGGCGTGACGACCGACGGCACTCCGGGGACGGGCGCTCCGACCCTGGCCGACCAGGTGAGCCGGCTCTACGACCTGATCGGGGGCTACCACGCCACCCATCTGATCGAGATCGCCCGGGAGCTGGGGGTGTGGGAGGCGCTGGCCAGGCGCCCCGGCCTCGCCTCGGACGCGCTGGCCGCCGAACTGACCACCGACCCGTTCTACACCGACGTGCTGTGCCGGACCGCCTTCAGCTTCGGGCTGCTGGAGCGCAAGGAGGCCGGCTGGCGCATGGCGCCGCACTTCGACCAGATCCTCGGCGACCGGGAGTCCAGCTTCTTCTTGGCCTGCGCCCCCAGGGTCCACATGGTCCTCGGTGAGGACTACCGCCAGTACGCCGGGCACTTCCGGGCCGGGACGACCAGGCCCTACCAGGAGCACGGCGAGCGCTTCATGCGAGAGGTCGCCGAGGCCCTCAAGACCCTGCCGCGGATCTTCCTCGACCTGGTCCTGCCCCGGCTGCCCGGCCTGGAGGCGCGGCTCCGGGAGGGCGCCCGGGTCCTGGACGTGGGCTGCGGCGGCGGCTGGGCGGTGGTCCAGCTGGCCGAGCGGTTCCCCGGGAGCTCCTTCGTCGGGATCGACCTGGAGCCCTACTCGGTCGAGCTGGCCCGGTCGCTGATCGCCGAGCGGGGCCTGGAGGACCGCTGCTCGGCCCGCCTCCAGAGCGTCGACGACCTCGGCGAGGACGGGGCCTACGACGTCGTGACCAGCTTCCTGGTCGTCCACGAGATCGCCCCGGCCCTCAAGGCGGGCGCGTTCGCGGCGGTGGCGCGGGCGCTGAAGCCCGGGGGCCACTTCCTGATCTTCGACGAGGCCTACCCCGAGACCGACGAGGCCCTGCGGACGATGCCCACCCGCTTCGCCGCCCTCGCCCAGTGGTACGAGCTCACCTGGGGCAACGTGGTCGGCACCCGCTCCGAGCTGCACGCCCTGTGCCGGGAGGCCGGCCTGGAGGTCACCGAGGAGACCGGCTTCTCCCGCTTCACCATCCTGGTCGCGGCCAAGCCCTAGGACACTGTGTCACAGGGGAGAACCTGGTCGGGCCCCCCCCACGGGGCTGCGAGGGGATGTGCGGCGACGAGCTCCCGCCATACCGCCATAAGCCGCTCGAGCCCGGCAATGGGGGGGTGGCAGAGCTGGCCGTACAGCACGCGATCGAACAGGTCGACGCCGTTCCACAGCTCGATCGCGGCGCGTAGCTGCTCTTCGGCTTGGCCTGCCTGACCCGCGCACGCCAGCGACAGGGCAGTCAGCTCATGACCCCGGAACGCCGAGACGGCCGTCGCGCTCCTGGTGGTCGCCGCCACGCTGTCCGGAATGGCGGCCATCAGGTCGCTGGCCCGCACCGGCTCCGTCGAGCGCAGCAGTCCGGCAAGGAGGCACATCGCGCCCGCGTGCGCCTGGCCGACGGCCACTTCCAGGTCGCGCTGGGCGGAACTCGGATCGCCTCCCAGGAGCCGGCCCCGCGCCCGGTTGAACAACGCCCCAGCCGATTGGGAATCCAGTTCGACCGCCCGGTCTAGTGCCGCGATCCCCCCTTCGATATCGCCCTCGTGAAGAAGGCTCCACCCCAGGTTGTTGTAGCTGACGGCGTTCTCCGGGTCGACCTCCACCGCACGCCGCGCGGCCGCCACGGCCTCGCTGTACCGCTCCAGGGCGGCCAGTGCCGTTCCCCTGTTGTTGTGCGCGGTCACGTACCGGGGCTTCAGCTCCACCGCTCGCTCGAAGGCCGCCAGCGCCTCCGCATATCGGGCCAGCGAATACAGGGCGTTACCGCGGCCGTTGTGGGCGTAGGCATACCCGGGGTCCAGCTCCACCGCCCGGTCGTAGGCGGCCAGCGCCTCGGCATGCCGGCCCAGCTGGCTCAGGGCGTTCCCGCGGCCGTTGTGGGCGTAGGCATACCCGGGGTCCAGCTCCACCGCCCGGTCGTAGGCGGCCAGCGCCTCGGCATGCCGGCCCAGCTGGCTCAGGGCGTTGCCGCGACCGTTGTGGGCATAGGCGCGCCCAGGGTCCAGCTCCACCGCCCGGTCGTAGGCGGCCAGCGCCTCGGCATGGCGGCCCAGCTCGGCCAGGGCAGCGCCTCGGTTGCTGTGCGCGACCGCATATCCCGGATCGAGCGCCACGGCCCGCTCGAACATCTCACCGGCTCTCTCGTAGCGGCCGAGGTCGTAGAACAGCAGGCCGACCCGGTTGAGCACCGTGCCCTTGTCCGCCTGGAAGTCGACGAGCAGCTGGGCCACCCGGATGGCGGCGTCGGCATCCTCGGGCGTTGTGCCTCGTTGCTGCTGGAACTCGTCGAGGAGTTCGCTGGCGACCTCAGCGACAAGCGGCGCCATGGCGCCGCTGCCAGGCGGCACGTACGACCTGATCTGCTCGAGCTGGTCGACCTTGATAGGCAGTGCCTCATGTTGCCCGTATGGGAGGCGCAGCAGGTCGAGAAAGACCGAGGACGGCACGGTGGAGGGAAGGACTGGCTCGACACCGGAGAGGTCGATCGCGGCCAGCCGGTCGAGGGCGTCACGGACCATCCGGTCGTGTCGGAGCGGACCGCGACTGCTATCAGGGCTCCACCACGACACCCGAGGAGTGACGGAAGCGAGGCTGGAAATGAGCGCCTGATGCCGACTTGGGCAGGTCGGCGCGAAGAACTCCGCGATCCGCAGCAGAGCGCCGACATGGTCCGGCGCGAGCAGCGCGATCCTGGGGTAGAGGTCGGCCAGCAGTGCCGTGCCCCTGGCGCCGTCGGGTGAGGTCCAGTAGGTGTGCCAGAGCAGCGCCGACAGATCGCGGCGCCACTCCTGGTCGTCCAGCGTCCCGTCGATGGTTGCCGCCGGTGACGCCTCGAGCCGGTCCCGGAGGTGCTCGACGGCTCGCTGGTTGGCGTCGACTACCTGGGAGCGCTTGAAGGGATCCAGGAGCAGTGCGCCCCGGATGGCCGCTCGGACCTCCTCGTGCATCCGCAGCTTGCCGCTCAGGACGAAGTCATGCCGGCGGGCGAGGCCGCGCAGCTCTTCCTCGACACGGTCGGGCGGGACCGCCCAGAGCGCGGCGAGGAGCTCGACGTCAAGGTCGCTGGACCCGTCGCGAGGCGAGGACGGCCAGAACGCGGGGAGCGGCAGGCGACCAGGGCTGAGGAGCCTGTACCAATCGGGTTCAGATGAGGAGTAGCGGTCGTCGTCGGCCGAGAGGAGCGCCAGGCCGTACAGGAGGGGCAAGTCGCCGCGGAGCTCCGAGTTGTGCTCGGTGTGCTTCAGATAGTACTCGGCGAGCTCCCGGATCACCTTTGATGCCGGGCTGAATCGGGAGACGTCGCGGAGCTGCAGCACGCTGAAGCCCTCCCTGCCCATGATCCGGCTCAGCAGCGAGACAGCGAGCGGGATCCCGCGGGTGATCTCCGCGACGGCCTCGATGTCCAGATCATCTGGGTAGGCGTCGCCTAGCTTGCCCTTCAGGTATTCCTGGATCGTCTGGTCGTCGAACCGGATGAGCCGCTGGGAGGTCATCCGGCTGTGGTGCGTGCCACGAAAGACCAGCGTCGTGAGGCTGTCCCGTCCGGCCTCGTCCTCCGGCTCCAAGCGGACCCCGAGCACCCAGACGACATGAGCGCCCGCCAGGCGGATTGCGTCGAACAGACGATCCAGGCAGTTCCCGAGAAGCTCGCAGGTGTCGAGCAGCAGCACGACCGGTCTGCCCTTCCGGCTGACCTCATGCAGGCCCCCGGCGAAGGCCCGGACGATCGCCTCGTCATGGCGCAGGAGCCAGTCGTACCGCTCGCCGGTACGGCGGTCCCCGATGCCTTTGCGAGCGGCCTGCGCTGCAGCACTCGCCATGTCGGCTATTTCGGGCACACCCGGCGGCACACCCGTGACCAGCTTCCCTACGGCGGCCACGACCGACGCCGAGGTTGGCCGTTCCTGCTCGGGAGTCGCCCCCTCCCCGGCCCGTCGGCCAGCCCGAGTCGCCGTGCTTCGTCGTCCAGCTCGCGGAGCTGGGTGACGGCACTCCGGAACGGGGCGAACGCCCGCCTGAGCCGCCTGCGCGCCCACCGGGACCGGCCGACCGCGTCCTGGAGGGCGGCATACAACCGGTCGGCCACGAGCCACACCGGCGGTCCCGCCGTCGAGTGGTAGGCCGGGTCCAGCTTCCGCTTATCCGACCAGTCCACCTTCGCGACCAGGAACCGTCCCTTCAGCTCGGGGTCCGTCTCGCCGCCGGCGATCGCTTCGTACCGATCCACCAAGCTGGTCTTCCCGATGCCGCCGAGGCCGTGGACGAGGACGACGTGGCCCTTGTCCTCCCCGGTTGGCTCGCCCCGAAGGAACCGCCGCGGGCGGAGTTCGGCCAGCACGTCGCGGAACTGCTGCTGCTCGCTCGTGCGACCGACGAAGTACGCCATAACGGGCTCGGTACCGGGGTCAGGGGGCCGAGGGGGTCTCCGGCTGGGCCTCCAGGACCCGCTTGGCGATCTCGGCCAGGGGGAGCTGGCGGTCCATGGCCGCGCGGCGCATGCGGGTGTAGGCCTGGTCCTCGGTGAGGCCGAACTGCTCCATCAGCCGGCCCTTGGCCCGCTCGATCACCTTGCGGGCGGCCAGCTTGGCCTCGAGGTCGTCGACCGTGCCCTGGAGGTCGCGGCGGTCGGCCGCCCTGGCCAAGGCGACGCTCACCCCGGCCAGCAGCTGGGCCGGCTGGAACGGCTTGACCAGGTAGCCGATGGTGCCGGCGTCGGCCGCCTCCTCGACCAGCTCCTTGTCGGAGAAGGCGGTGAGCACCAGCACGGCCGGCCCGTCGGCGGTGATCTGCCTGGCCGCGGTCAGCCCGTCCACCTTGGGCATCTTCACGTCCATGACCACCAGGTCGGGGCCGAGCTCGCGGGCCAGGCGGACCGCCTGCTCGCCGTCGCCGGCCTCGCCGACCACGGTGTGGCCGCCCTCCTCGAGGGTCTCGACGATGTCCACCCGGATCATGACCTCGTCCTCGGCCACGAGCACGCGCGCCATCCCGCTCCTTCCGCCACGGACCTCGGGTAGGCATCGTAGCCCGGAAGCGGGGTGCGTGGTCATCCGGTGCCCTCGTGGGCCTGCTCGATGGCCGCGACCTCGGCCCGGGGCGCGACCCGCCAGAAGGCGCCGGCCGAGCGGTCCCAGTCGTCCAGGATCTCGGCGGCCACCGCCGAGCCGGTCAGCTCGAGATGGGCGACGACCAGCTCGCGCAGGAACACCAGCTCGATCTCGTCCGGCCGGCGGGCCAGCACCAGCTCGTCGTTGAGCTGCTCAAGGGCCCGGTCGCCGGGGTCGTACAGGAACAGCTCGCCTCCGGTCATGCCAGCGCCGAGGTTGCGGCCGACCGGGCCGAGCACGATCACCGACCCGCCGGTCATGTACTCGCCGCCGTGGTCGCCGACGCCCTCGACCACCGCGGTGGCGCCCGAGTTGCGGACCGCGAACCGCTCCCCGGCCCGCCCGGCGCAGAACAGCTCGCCCCGGGTCGCCCCGTACAGCGCGGTGTTGCCGATCAGGACCGGGTCGCCGGCGTCGTCGCCGGGCGGCCGGACGACGATGCGGCCGCCGCCCATGCCCTTGCCGACGTAGTCGTTGCAGGCCCCGGTGAGGCGCAGGTCGATCCCGGGGGCCAGGAAGGCGCCGAAGCTCTGCCCGGCCGTGCCCTCGAACTCGATCCGGGCCCGCCCGGCCGGCGGCCGCGAGCCGAACGCCTTGCCCACGGCCACCCCCAGTCGGGCCCCGACCGCCCGCTCGGTGTTGGCGATCGGGTAGGCGAGGCGGACCAGGTCGCCGTCGCGCAGCCCCGGCCAGGCGTCGTCGTGGACCCGGTCGCCGAGCTCGGAGCGGGGCCGCTGGACCGGGTCGGAGGCCACGAACCGGGTCGCAGGGGCTAGGCGGCCATCCTCGGTCCCGGTGTCCAGCAGCGGCGACAGCTCCAGGCTGTCGGCACGGGGGTCGCCGGTGCGGCGCTGGCTCAGGAGATCGACCCGGCCGACGGCGTCGTCCAGGCGCCGCAGCCCCAGGGAGGCCAGCAGCTCCCGCACCTCCTGGGCCACGTACTCCAGGTAGTGGACGACCATGTCCGGGGTGCCGGTGAACTTGGCCCGGAGGTCGGGCCGCTGGGTGGCGATCCCGACCGGGCAGTTGTCCTGGTGGCAGGTCCGGACCATCAGGCAGCCCTCGGCCAGCAGGGCGGCGGTGCCGAAGCCGAACTCGTCGGCCCCGAGCAGGGCCGCCAACAGCACGTCGCGGCCGGTCTTGAGGCCGCCGTCGACCCGGACCTTGCAGCGGCTGCGCAGGTCGTTGGCGACCAGGGCCTGCTGGGTCTCGGCCAGGCCCAGCTCCCAGGGGCCGCCGCCGTGCTTGATCGAGGACAGCGGGCTGGCCCCGGTGCCGCCGTCGGCGCCGGAGATCATCACCACGTCGGCCAGGGACTTGACCACCCCGGCGGCGATCGTGCCCACCCCGGCCTCGGCGACCAGCTTGACCGACACCTCGGCCTCGGGGTTGGCCTGCTTGAGGTCGAACACCAGCTGGGCCAGGTCCTCGATCGAGTAGATGTCGTGGTGGGGCGGGGGCGAGATCAGGGCCACCCCCGGCTGGGTGTGGCGCAGGCGGGCGATCTCGGCCGAGACCTTGTGCCCGGGCAGCTGGCCGCCCTCGCCCGGCTTGGAGCCCTGGGCGATCTTGATCTGGAGCTCGACGGCGTTGGCCAGGTACGCCGGGGTGACCCCGAAGCGGCCGGAGGCGACCTGCTTGATGGCCGAGCTCTTCTCGGTGCCGAAGCGGGCCGGGTCCTCGCCGCCCTCGCCACAGTTCGACCGGCCGCCGACCCGGTTGAGGGCGACGGCCAGGGTCTCGTGGGCCTCGGGGGACAGCGAGCCCAGGCTCATGGCCGCGGTCGAGAAGCGGGCCAGGATGTCGGCGGCCGGCTCGACCGCCTCCAGCGGCACCGGCGGGCCGGCCGGGGCGACCTCGAGCAGGTCCCGCAGGGCGGCCGGGGGGCGCTCGTTGACCAGGCTGGCGAAGTGCCGGTAGCGCTCGAACCCGCCCCCCTTGACCGCCTGCTGGAGCAGGTGGGCGCCGCGCTTGGAGCCCTTCATCTCGGCCCCCTCGCGCACGGCGAACTGGAGGGCCTGCATCACCGAGGGGTTGGTGGCGTGGTACTCCCCGCCGGGGCGGTGCTTGAACCAGCCCGGGTTCTCCAGCCGGGCCACCTCGGCGTGGCCGGCCCGGTGCCGCTCAAGGGCGTCGCAGGCCAGCGCGTCCAGGCCGATGCCGCCGAGCGGGGACGGGGTGCCGGCGAAGCAGAGGTCGACGACCTCCTCGTCCAGGCCGACGGCCTCGAAGATCTGCGCCCCCCGGTAGGCGTCCAGGACCGAGATGCCCATCTTCGACATGATCTTGAACACGCCCTCGGTGAGGGCGGCGCGGTAGCGGTCCTGGGCGGCCGCCGGGTCCGGGTCCAGGCCGGCCACCGTCGCCAGGGTCAGCCGGGGGCAGATGGCGTCGGCGCCGTAGCCGAGCAGGGCGGCCGCCTGGTGGGAGTCGACCGGCTCGCCGGTGTCGGCGACCAGCCCGGTCCTGGTGGCGATGCCCTCCCGCAGCAGCCGCTGCTGCACCGCCCCCACGGCCAGCAGCGACGGCACCGGCACCCGCCTGGCCGTCCGCTCGGCCTCGGCGTCGGAGACGACCAGCAGGCCGGCGCCGTCGCGCACGGCCGCGACCGCCTCCTCGCCCAGGCGCAGGCAGGCGGCCCGCAGCCCCCCCGGGCCCTCGGCCAGCGGCCAGCTGGCGTCGAGGGTCACCGGGTCCAGCCCGAGCGCCGGGTCGGCCAGGGCGTCCAGGCCGCCGGGAGTGAGGACGAAGCCGGCCAGCTCGACCAGGCGGGCAGCCTCCGGGGCCTCGCCCAGCAGCGGGTGACGGGGGCCGAGCAGGGTCCGGTTCGACAGCACGTGCCGCTCGCGCAGGTGGTCGATGGGCGGGTTGGTGACCTGGGCGAAGCGCTGGCGCAGGAAGTGGCCGACCGGCCGGGTGGTGGTGCCGAGCACGGCCGGCGGGGTGTCGTCGCCCATCGAGGCGGTCGGCTCCTTGCCGGCGGCCGCCATCGGCCGCAGCACGGTCGTGACCAGCTCGCGGGTGAAGCCGAAGCCGGCCTGGGCGGCGACCAGGGCGCGGTCGTCGGCCGGCGGGTCGACCGGCCCGCCGGGCTCGACCCGGCGCAGGTGCTCGGCCACCCAGGCGCTCCAGGGCCGGCCGGCGGCCAGCTCGGCCTTGATCTGGTCGTCGGTGAGCAGCCCCCGCTCGGGGTCGACACAGAGCATCTGGCCCGGCCCGAGCCGGCCCCGCCGCACCCGGCCGCGTCCGCTCGTGTCGACCGCCCCGGCCTCCGACGCGCACACCACCAGGCCGTCCTCGCACGCCTCCCAGCGCATCGGCCGCAGCCCGTTGCGGTCCAGCGCCGCCCCGACCAGGCGGCCGTCGGTGAAGACCAGGCCGGCCGGGCCGTCCCAGGGCTCGGTCAGGCAGGCGTGGTAGCGGTAGAAGTCGCGCAGGTCCTGGTGGTCGGGGTCGCCGGCCGGGGGCTCGACCGCCGGGACCAGCATGGCCAGGGCGTGGCGCAGGTCGCGGCCGCCCCGGACCAGCAGCTCGACCGCGTTGTCGAGCTTGGCCGAGTCGGAGCCGTCGGGGTCCAGCACCGGCCGCAGCAGGTCCTCGTCCAGCTCGCCCGCGCCCAGGTGGCCCTCGCGGGCCCGCATCCAGGCCACGTTGCCGTCGAGGGTGTTGATCTCGCCGTTGTGGCAGAGGAAGCGGAACGGCTGGGCCCGCTCCCAGGAGGGGGCGGTGTTGGTCGAGTAGCGCTGGTGGAACACGGCGAAGGCGACCGCGACCGTCGGCTCGGCCAGGTCGGGGTAGAAGGCGGAGAGCTGGTCGGCCGCGCACAGCGCCTTGTAGGTGACCGTCCGGGTCGAGCAGGAGGCCAGATACAGGCCGACCCCGGCGTTCCGGGCGGCCAGGACGGCCCGCCGCCCGGCCCGGAAGCAGCGCCGCTCGGCGTCCTCGGGGTCGGTCTCCCCGGCGACCCTGAACACGGCCTGCTCGATCTGCGGGGCGTTGGCCTTGGCCACGTCGCCGAGGGCGGCGTGGTCGACCGGGACCGGCCGCCAGCGCAGCAGCTCCAGCCGCTCGGCGACCAGGGCCTGCTCGACCACCCGGCGGGCCTCCTTGGCGTCCTCGGGGGCGCGGGGCAGGAAGGCCATGGCCACCCCGAGCCGACCCCCGGGCCGCCCGGCCCCGGGGCCGTCGAAGAGCCCGTCGGGCAGCGGCAGCAGGACGCCGGCGCCGTCGCCGGTGCGGGCGTCGGCGGCGACCGCGCCCCGGTGCCGGAGCCGTTCCAGCCCGGCCAGGGCGGCGTCGAGGATGGCCCGGCTGGGCCGGCCACCCACGTCGGCCACGAAGCCGATGCCGCAGGCGTCGCGCTCGTCGCGGCGCCGGTCGTACAGCGCCCGGCCGCGCCGGCCGGTTCCCTGCTGGAGGTGGTCCGTCATCTCGCCTCCGAATGCACTGCATGGGGCGGACGCCAGGACCCGGGCAATGGACAACGTTGTCCAGGGACACGAAAACGGCGCCGCCTGGGGCGAGCGCCGTTGCTCTTCGAACTATGAGCCTACGGAGGTGGCTCCGGCACGTCAACAACCGGGAGGACCGGCGGCTCAGCGCCCCACGGCGGCCGCCCGGTCCGCGGCCGTCCTGGGCCGCCGGGCGGCAACGGCGCCGGCCCCGGCGGCCAGCAGCAGCAGCGCCAGCAGGGCGCCGAGCGGCCGCAGCAGCGGCCCGGTGTCCAGCCGGGTCTCGGCCGGCCGGGGCGGCAGGCCGGGCACCGGCTCCAGCCGCATGGCCTGCTCGGGGACCAGGCCGAGTTGCACGGCCAGGCGACCGAGGGCGGCCGGCCGGGCCGGGCCGCCGTCGGCCGGCAGCTCCAGCACGACCCGCTCGAAGGGCTGGCGGACCGCCCCGTCCGGCATCGTCTGCGGCATGCCCAGCGGCCGGCCGAACCGGTCGCGGGCCCGCCGGTAGTCCTCGGGGGTGGCCGTCGCCGGGTCGGTGCCGAGGTAGGCGCGGGCGATCAGCTTGTCGCCGAGCAGGGCCCGCGCCTGCCGGTCGGTGACCGGCGGCCGGGTCGAGGGCAGCGGGATGTCGGCCTTGGCCACCGCCTGCACGTCCAGCTTGACCAGCAGCGGCGGCAGCTCGATGGGGCGCACGGCCGGGGGGCCGCCGGTGCTGGGGACCGCCCCGAGCACCATGGTGTCGAACGCCTGGAGGGCGGGCCCGTCGCTGGTCCAGACCGACCCGAGCGGCCGGCCAAGGACCGCCTTGCCGCCGACGGCCCGGTAGGCGGTGGCGAACGCGCCCGCCTGGCTGTCGACCACCCGGTAGCCGCCGCAGGCCGACCCGTCGACGTTCGAGAACACCCCGTCGGGCACCGGCAGGCTGTCGGCAACCGGGTCGAGCGGGGCGGCGTCGACGTGCCACAGCTCGACCTGGTCGAGGCTGGCCGACGGGTCGGCGGCGAGCCGGTTGCCGTGCTGGCGGACCCAGGCGGCCAGCGACGGGGTCATCGGCCCGCCTCCGTCGGTCGCGCCGGTCAGCACGAAGTAGCGCACGCCGGCGGCCTGGGCGGCCGGCCCGTCGGAGAACTCGGTGACGGTGGCGCCGGCGGCCAGCAGCCGGGCCCGGTCGTCGGGGCCGCTGGCGTTGACCGCCGAGCACCGCGGCACCTGGGCGGCGACCGTGGCCACCAGCCGCGAGAGGCCGTCGTCGGCCCGCCCCCCGTACCGGGCGCCCCAGTCGATCCCCTGGGCGACCAGCAGCCCGGCGAGCGCGACCCCCGCCCCGGCGAGGGCGAGCCGCCGGGTCCGGCCGCTGGTGGCGGCCAGGTGGGCGCCGGCCAGGGCCAGCGAGACGGCCGCGGCGGGGGCGGCGAACACCAGGGCCTGGCCGGCCGGGTAGCCGAGCGCGACAGCGACCAGCGCCCCGGCCGTGGTCGTGGCCACCCAGGCCAGCGGCCGGGCCGCCCCGGGGCCGGCGTCCGGCCTGGCGCCGGACCGGTGGCGCCAGGTCAGGACGGCGGCGGTCAGGCCGGCGGCGACCAGCAGCCAGCTCAGCGGGGCGCCGGCCAGGGAGGCGGAGACCGACCCGCGCCCGGGGGGGCGGCCGAGGAGCCAGCCGGCCTGCCCGGGGCCCAGGTCCTGGCCGGCGACCCAGATCGGCAGGACCAGCCAGAGGCCGATCCCGGCGGCCGCGGCGGCCGTGTCCCGCCAGGCTTCGCGGTAGCGGCCCTCGAGCAGCTCGGCGACCACCGGCACGGCCAGGACCGGCAGGGCGAGCGGGCTGACCAGCAGGGCCAGGCCGCCGGCGGCGGCGACCAGCGGCAGCCGGCGCAGGCCCGGGCGCGGCGGCAGCCCCCAGGCGAGGGCGAGCGCCCCCAGGGCGAGCGCGACGGCCAGGATGGTCCCGGTCGCCGCCCGGCCGCCGCGGACCAGCAGCGGGTCGAGCGCCACCAGGGCCGCGGCGAGGGCGGCGCCGGCGAGCCGCCAGCGTCCCCGCCCCGGTGGTTGCGGCGGGGCCGGACCCGGCCCGGCCGCCGCACCGGTACCGGGCCCGACCCGCATGAGCATCAGGAACAGCAGCATCGTCAGGGCCACGACCCCGGCCAGCAGGAACCGGCCCGGCACCCTGGCGTCCCGGACGGCCGCCTCCAGCGAGGTCCCCGCCTCCGTCGCCCGCAGCCAGGCCCCCACCGCCAGGGCGTGCAACGGCTCGATCGGCCCCACCCGCGGGTCCTGGGCCACCAGGCCGCCCCCGTTCCCCCCGGCAGCCCGCACCACCGCCACCTCACCCGCCAGCGTGTCCGGCCCCCCGGCCCCCCGCCACCCCGCTGCCGCCACCCCTGCGGCCATCACCACGACCAGCAGCCCGACCCCCGCCACTCCCCCGACCCGGCCCCGAGCGGCCCCCACCAGCGCCCGCCCCGCCTCGGCAGCCTTCGCCCGCCGCGCCTCCGCGCGCTCCGCGCTCACCCGCCGCGCTTGGTTCCGCGCGACCGCCCGCTCCTCGGCCCGAGCCGCGCGCTGCCTGCCCGCCTCCGCACGCGCCGCCCTCCGCACCTCGGCCTTCGCCGCGGCCGCCCGGCGCGACTCCTCCCGCCGGACCTCGGCCTCGGCGGCCTCCACCTGCCGCGCCTGCTCCCGGGCGACCCGCCGCTCCTCCGCCTTGGCCGCCGCCAGCCGGCGAGCGTGGTCGCGGGCCGCCTTGCGCTGCTCCGCCTGCGCCGCCCGCGCCCGGCCGGCTTCCTCCCGCGCCGCCTGGCGGGCCTGCGCTCGGGCCGCCCGCGCCTGGCGGGACTGCTCGCGGCGGGCCTCGGCGGCGGCCGCTCGTTCCTGGCGCACCCGCGAACGAGCCGCCCGGCTCACCTCCGCCTTGGCCGCGCGGGCCTGCCGACCCTCCTCCCGCCGAACCGCCCTGGCCTGCCCCGCCTCCTGCCGCCGGACCGCCCTGGCCTGCCCCGCCTCCTGCCGCCGGACCGCCCTGGCCTGCCCCGCCTCGGCACGAGCGGCCCGCCACGCCTCGATCCGCGCCGCCAGCACCCGCCGGGCCTCCGCCCGTCCGACCCGCCTCGCCTCGGCCCGCTCCGCGCGTCGCGCCTTCGCCTGCGCGGCGTTGGCCCGGCGCGTCTCCGCCAGCGCCGCCCGCCGCTCCGCACCCTCCACGGCCCGCGCCTGCCGCGCCCCGGCACGGGCGGCACGGCGCTCCGCCGCCTGGGCCGCCTTGGCCCGCCGCAGCTCCTTCCGGGCGCCCGCCCGCTCCGCCGCCTCAGCCGCCCTGGCCTGGCGCGCCTGCTCCTGGGCGGCGGCGCGCTTGGCCGCCTGGGCAGCCTCTTCCTCCTTGCGCGCGGCCGCCCGGGCTGCCGCCTCGGTTGGCTTGGCCTGGC
>Ga0307278_10000843_pt1 | contig 15082 bp, 14 predicted proteins | sample ER_DNA_117_FD_194482 | JGI IMG/M metagenome (GOLD analysis project Ga0307278, IMG submission 194482) | Bulk soil microbial communities from the East River watershed near Crested Butte, Colorado, United States - ER_DNA_117 | ecosystem: Environmental > Terrestrial > Soil > Floodplain | place... | reverse complement strand
CGTGGTGCGCACCGTGGGCGCGCGGCGCACGATCGAGGAGCAGCCCGTCGTCATCGACGTCGTGGTCTCCGGCGGTCGGATGCCGCTGCCCAGCGGGTTCATCGAGGACGACCTGCTGCCCGAGCCGGCGGCGATGGTCAGTGGCCACCGGCGCACCGAGGTCCACATCAGCGCGCGCTTCGCCCGGCGCGGGCGCAAGGTGCTGCCGCCGCCGCGGATCGTCGTCAGCGACCCGCTCGGCCTGGCCACCCGCGTCGTGACCGCCGACGAGCCCGCCGAGCTGCTCGTCCTGCCGCGCCTGGAGAAGGTGGTGACGCCGCCGGGCGATGGCGACGGCAGCGGCCTGGCCGCGCGTCGCGGGCGCCCGTCGATCGCCGCCGAGGTCGATCTCGACGGCCTGCGGCCCTACCGGCCCGGCGCGGCGGCGTCGCGCATCTTCTGGCAGGGGCTGGCGCGCGGCGGCGAGCTCATGGAGCGCCGCCTGCGCTCCGACGGCGACACGCGCCCGCTCGTCGTCCTCGATCCGCGTCGCCCGGCGCGCGAAGAGGACCTCGACGCGGCCGTGCGCGCCGCCGCTTCGCTGTGCGTGCACCTGGCGCGTGCGGGCGGCTGCGCGCTGCTGCTGCCCGGCGACCGGCGTCCGACCGTGCTCGAGTCCACGCTCATCGGCTGGCCGCACCTGCACGTGCGCCTGGCGCTCGTCGACGATCGCACGGGCCCGAGCGTGGCGGGGCTGGCCTCGCGCCGGGGACCGCTGCTCTACGTCGCCGCCCATCATCCGGCGCGCGCGCCGCGCGCGCTGGGCCACGCCATCGGCGGCGGGCGCTACCTCGTCGTCCCGGGCGGCGAGGCCCTGCCCGCCGATGCACCGCGTCTGGATCGGCGCGTCGGCGGGCGCCGGGCGGCGTTCACCGTGGCCGGCTGCACCGGCTATGAGCTCAGCGGCACCCGCCGCGTGGCGGAGGTGGCCTGATGGCCGCCGCCGCGTGGCCGCAGCGCACTCCGTTCGCCGCCGCCGCCGCGCCGGCGCGCGCGCACCCCGAGCGCGCGCGGCTGGGCGCGTTCGCCGCGCTCGGGTTGTTCGCCGGGCTGCACTGGGGCGCGCTCATACAGCCCGCACAGGGCGGGGACATGCTCCTCTCGCTGCTCTTCGCGCTGGCCGGCGCCGCCGCGCTCATCGCGATCCCGTCCGACGCGCCCGACTGGCAGCGGCGCACCGCCGCGGGCCTCGTGGCCTTCGTGCTGCTCGTCCTCGCCCTCCTCGTGGCGGGCGTGCCCCTGCGCATGCTCGGGCCGCGCGGGTGGGACGAGCTCGTGGCTGGCATGTCGCAGGGCATCAGCTCCACGCCCGCGATCACGGTGCCCTATCGCGGCGTCGACGAGTGGGTGCGCACGGCGATCCTCGCCGGCGGGACCGCGCTGCTGGCGCTGGCGGCCCTGCTGGCCTTCTGGCCGCGGCGCGCGGTCGCAGGCGCGGGCGGCTACCCGGTCGCGGCCGCCGTGGCCCTCGGCACCCTCTACGTGGTCCCGATCGTCGAGCACGGCCCCGACACGCCGTACTTCGACGGCGCCATCTTCTGCATCCTGTTGGCCGCCTTCCTGTGGCTCGAGCGCGTGCGCTCCGAGCAGGTCGCGCTCGCCGCGGCCTGCGTGGTGGCCACGGCCACCGTGGGGGCGATCGTCGCGCCGCGCCTGGACAGCACGCGGCCGTGGTTCAACTACGAGGCGTTCGCCGAGAAGCTCGAGCCCAAGAAGGCCGAGGCGTTCTCGTGGACGCACAGCTACGGGCCGCTGACGTGGCCGCGCGACGGGCGCGAGATGCTGCGCATCAAGGCCACGGTCCCGGCGTACTGGAAGGCGACCAACCTCGACCAGTTCGACGGCGTGCGCTGGCGCGAGGCGCCGCCGTCGCGCGACGCGCTCGTCGAGGAGCGCCTGAACCGCCGCTGGATCCAGACGATCAAGGTCATCGACCGCGGGCTGCGCTCGACGCAGTTCGTGGGCGCGGGCAACATCCAGACCATCCTGCCCGGCTCCTCGCGCCTGGCGCTGCCGCAGAGCGACGGCACGTTCGTGACCTCCACCAAGCCGCTGCGTCCCGGCGACAGCTACCAGGCGCTGGTCTACATCCCGCACCCGAGCGACGGCCAGCTCAGGCGCTCAGCCGCCAAGTACCCCGGCTACACCCAGGACTTCCTCGAGCTGCGCGTGCCGCTGCAGGGCGCCTCCATCGGCAAGAAGGACCTGGGCTCGGGCCGGCCGCTGGGCCGCACTGCCGAGATCCGCTTTGCCCCCTACGGCACCGACGCCGGGGCCGGGGTCGTGTGGCCGAGCGGCGTCGGCATCGAGCAGGACGGCGACAGCGTCCTCGCCGATTCGGCGTACGCGCAGCTCTATGCGCTCACCCAGGAGATCAGACGCACCACGAAGACGCCCTACGAGTTCGTGCAGGCCGTCCAGGATCGCGTGCAGGCTGGGACGACGTACGACGAGCGCCCGCCCCAGCGCCGCTATCCGCTGGCGGCCTTCCTGTTCGACACCAAGACCGGCTACTGCCAGCAGTTCTCAGGCGTGATGGCGCTCATGCTGCGGATGGGCGGCGTACCCGCGCGCGTCGCGTCGGGCTTCAGCCCGGGCAGCTACAACAGCGAGCGCAAGGACTACGTGGTGCGCGACACCGACGCGCACTCGTGGGTCGAGGCCTACTTCGCCCCCTACGGGTGGATCACCTTCGATCCCACCCCGGCCGCGTCGCCGGCCAGCTCGCAGCTCGACGACGGCGGCGCCGGCGCCAACGGCGGGCCGACCCTCCCGCCGAACTTCGGTGGCCGTCTGGGCCAGTCCGGCGACCGCCCGTTCGCGCCCGGCGATCCCGGGGCCGACATCGCGCCCAGCGATTCGGGCGGCGGCTGGAAGCTGCCCGTCGGCGCCGGCCTCGTGGCCCTCATGGCGCTTCTCGGTGGCGTCACGCTGTGGCGCCGGCGGACGCCGTTCGCGACGATCTCGCCCGAGCTGGCCGAGCTGCAGCGCGCGCTGCACCGCTCGGGGCGCGACCCGGCGCCCAACGTGACGCTCGCGCGATTGGAGGGGCTGCTGGGCGGCTCGGAGCCGGCCGCCGCCTACGTGCGCGCGGTGCGCGACCGGCGCTACTCGCGCATCGCGGCCGAGCCGACCCGCGCGCAGCGCCGCGCGCTGCGCCGCCAGCTCGGATCCGGCCTCGGGCTGCGCGGCGCGCTACGGGCCTGGTGGGCGCTTCCGCCGCTGCGGCGCGGAGCCCTCAAGGATCGTCTTCGCCGTCCGTACACTCAGAAGTAGGCATGGACAGCGCGTACGACCTCTTCATGAACGGGACCAGGTTGCTGGACCACGGCGACTTCCACGCCGCCGTCGTCCCGCTGGCACGCGCGCGCGACCTCGAGCCCGACAAGGCCTCGGTCCGCGAAGCGCTCGGGCGCGCGCTGTTCGGCGCACGCCGCTACCGCGAGGCGGCGGCGGAGTTCGAGGCCGTCGTGGAGCACGCGCCGACCAACGACTACGCGCTCTTCTGCCTCGGCCGCTCGCTGCAGCTGCAGGGTCGCCACGCCGAGGCGCGCAAGCCGCTGGCGCTCGCCTCGTGCCTGCGCCCGGAGCGCGAGGACTACTCGAAGTACCTGGGTCAAGCGCGCCGGCGCGCAGCCTGAGGGCGTCTCGCCGCACCGCCCGTTGGCGGACGTTTCACACCCCCCGCGGTGCGATCCAGGGTGCTATCTTGCCGCTACAGCTTTCGGTGCCGGCCCCTCGGCCGGCGTAGTTGAAAGCGGGCGCTCGCCCGCTTTTTTGTTGTCAGAAGTCAGGAAGGGAGGATGGATGAGCAGCCTGCAGGCAGACATCGAGGCGCGTCTCTCGGAGACGGCGCCGGATGTCGAGGTGCTGCTCGCCGAGGTCCTCGGCGGCCACACCGTGCGCCTCTTCATCGATCATCCAGACGGCGTCTCGGTCGCCCTGTGCGAGCGCGTCACCCACCTGCTGCCCGAGGTCCGCGAGAGCTACGCGCTCGAGGTGTCCTCGCCCGGTGGCGCGCGCCCGCTGACCAAGCCCGCCCACTTCCGTCGCTTCCTCGGCCGCCGCGCCCGCGTGCGCCTGCGCGACGCCCGCCACGGCCACGAGTCGTTCACGGGCGAGCTGGTCGGCGCCACCGAGGCGGAGGTCACGATCGCCGTGAATACGACCCCACCCACCCTGATCGCGATCCCGTACGCCGACATCCGCAAGTCCAACCTCGTCGAGGAGTAGCCGACATGTCGCGAGAGATCCTGGACGCCATGAAGGCCCTGGCCATCGAGAAGGGGATCGCCCCCGACCGCCTCATCCACGCGCTCGAGGACGCGCTGCTGTCGGCCTACAAGAAGCAGCCCGGCGCGGCCAAGTACGCCCGCGTGGAGATGGACCCCGAGACCGGTGACTACCGCGTCATCGAGCTGATCGTGCCCGAGCGCCTGGAGGCCCACCTGATCGTCGAGACGATCGACGAGGGGACCTACATCGACCCCGAGACCGGCGAGCCCGTCGAGCCGCAGGACCCCGAGATCGACCCGGCCAAGTTCGAGGAGTACCGCGACCAGATCGACGAGCAGGACGTCACCCCCGACGACTTCGGGCGGATCGCCGCGCAGACGGCCAAGCAGGTGATCCTGCAGCGCATCCGCGAGGCCGAGCGCGACATGATGTTCGAGGAGTACCGCGACCGCGTCGGCGAGCTGATCACCGGCATCGTCCAGCAGTCCGACTCGCGCTACACGCTGGTCCAGCTGCGTGAGCGCGTCGAGGCGCTGCTGCCCAAGTCCGAGCAGGTCGACGGCGAGCGCTACGACCACTCCCAGCGCATCAAGGCGGTCATCAAGGAGGTCTCGCCCTCGACCAAGGGCCCGTCGATCATCGTGTCGCGGCGCGACCCCGAGCTCATCAAGAAGCTCTTCGAGCTCGAGGTCCCCGAGATCGCCGACGGCCTGGTCGAGATCGCCAACGTCGCCCGCGAGCCCGGCTACCGCTCGAAGATCGCCGTGGTCTCCTACGCCGACGGCGTGGACCCGGTCGGCGCCTGCGTGGGCCCGCGCGGCTCGCGCGTGCGCATGGTCGTCTCCGAGCTGCGCGGCGAGAAGATCGACATCATCCCTTACAACGACGAGCCCGCCCGCTTCGTGGCCAAGGCGCTCTCGCCCGCGCGCGTGCGCGAGGTGCTCGTCGATGACGACGCCCGCCAGGCCACCGTCGTGGTCCCCGACGACCAGCTCTCGCTGGCCATCGGGCGCGAGGGCCAGAACGCGCGCCTGGCCGCGCGGCTGACCGGCTGGCGCATCGACATCAAGTCCGAGACCGAGTTCGCCACCGAGGAGCCCGACGGGGGCTACACCGAGGAGGAGACCGGCGGGCGCTGCGCGGCGATCCTGGGCAACGGGCGCCGCTGCCCCAACGCGGCGCTGCCGGGCTCGCGCTTCTGCGGCCTGGACAGCCACCAGGCGCTCGAGGGCACCGGCACGGTCTACGTGGCCGGCGAGCCCCCCGCGGAGGTCGTCGCCGAGAACGGCGAGGTGGAGGAGGCCGTCGCCGAGGAGGCGCTCGCCGAGGGCGTCGGCTCCCCGGACGCCAACGACGCGCTCGTCGAGGAGGCCGTGGCCGAGGACGCACTCGAGCCTGCTGCGGAGGCCGCCGAGCCCGAGGCACTTGCCGCAGATGAGCCGGCCCCCGCCGAGGAGACGGCGGAGGAGCCCGCCTCATAGCGGCGCCGCACACTCCCGAGAGACGTTGCGTGGCCTGCGGGCGCCGAGCGCCCAAGGCGGCATTGCTGCGGATGGCCGTGAGCGCCGATCGGGTGGTCGCCGATCCCGGCGGGTCGCTGCCCGGGCGGGGCGCCTACGTCTGCGACGCGGCCTGCGCTCGGAGCGCCATCGAGCGCCGCGCCTTTGCTCGCGCCTTCCGCCGCGCGGTGTCGGTTGGCGATGACCTCGTAGAATCGGTGAACGGATGACGAAGAAGCGCGTTCACGAGATCGCCAAGGAACAGGGCATGTCCAGTGCGGACGTGCTCACAAAGCTGCGCGCCGCGGGCATCGACGTGACGGCCGCGGCCTCGACCGTCGACGAGGCCGAGGCGCTGCGTGCGCTGGGCGGCAACGGCGCCGCGCCGGCCAAGCCGGCCGCCGCGCGCCCCGCCCAGGCTCCGGCCCGCGCCGCGGGCGGCGCGACGCAGCAGCGTGCCGCCACGCCAGGCCAGCCCGCTCGGCCGGGGGCGCCTGCCCGCCCTGCCGGCCAGGCCGCCGCCGCGCCGCCGGCGCGCCCGCGCCGGATCTTCGAGCCCGACGGGCCGCCCCTGAAGGTGCCCACGCGCCGCCAGGAAGAGGAGTTCCCGCGCCCGCCGATGCCCAAGCGCCCGGCGCCGGAGCCCCCGATGCCGGCCAGGCGTCCGGCCGCGCCCGCGCCGGCCCCGGCGCCGGTTGCCCGCGAGGCCGCGCCCCCGACCCCTGCCGCCGCGCCCGAGCAGCCCAAGGCGCCTGCCGCCGAGCCGGCCAAGGCCGCCGCGACGACGCCCGCGCCGGCGCCGGCGCCGGCCGACGCAAAGCCGCAGCCGGCCACGGCCGAGGCCGCCGCGCCCGCCACCGAGGCCGCCGCCAGCACCGAGGCCGCCGCCAGCACCGAGACGCCCGCGCCCGAGGCGAAGGCTCCCGCTGAGCCCGAGGCCACGGCTGCCGCCACCAGCGAAGACGAGACGCCGGCCGAGACGCCGACGGCCAAGCAGCGCCCCGCGCCCGGCACCGGGCCCAAGATCATCGCCCAGCCCGAGGAGCCCAAGCGGCCCACGCGCGACGAGACCAAGTCGCAGCCCACGCGCCCGTCGCGTGGCGGCCTGCGCAACGAGGGCGGCGCCGCCGGCGGGCGACGGCGCGTGGTCATCGACTCGCAGGCCTCGCGCCGCCAGGGCCCCGGCGGCCCCGGTGGACCGGGCGGTCCCGGTGGCCCGCCAGCCGGCGGCCCTCCCGGCCGGCGCCCCGGGCGTCGCAGCCGCGGCCGCCGTCGGCGCGAGGTGCTCGAGGAGGTCGCCGCGCCGCTGCAGGCCGACGTGATGAGCCGCACCGACCTCGTGCGGATCAACTCCGGCTCGACGGTCAGGGACGTGGCCGAGTACCTGGGCATCGCCGTCGCGGACATCATCAAGAAGCTCATGAGCATGGGGGAGATGGTCACCCTCACGCAGACGCTCTCCGACGAGGCGATCGCGATCCTGGCCGAGGAGTTCGGCAAGGAGGTCGAGATCCTCCACGCCGGCGACGAGCCCGAGGAGGAGGCGGTCTTCGAGGACGCCGACGAGGACCTCGTCGAGCGCCCGCCGGTCGTCACCATCATGGGCCACGTCGACCACGGCAAGACCTCGCTGCTGGACGCCATCCGCCAGACCGAGGTGGCCTCGGGCGAGGCGGGCGGCATCACGCAGCACATCGGCGCCTACCAGGTCCATCACAACGACAAGACGATCACCTTCCTGGACACGCCGGGCCACGAGGCGTTCACCGCCATGCGCGCCCGCGGCGGGCAGGTGGCCGACATCTCCGTCGTGGTGGTGGCCGCCGACGACGGCGTCATGCCGCAGACCCGGGAGGCGATCGACCACTCGCGCGCCGCCGACGTCCCGATCCTCGTCGCCGTGAACAAGGTCGACAAGGAGGGCGCCGACCCCACGCGCGTGCGCACGGAGATGACGACGCTCAACCTGCAGCCCTCGGAGTGGGGCGGCGACACCGAGTTCGTCGACGTGTCGGCCAAGACCCACCAGGGGCTCGACGACCTGCTCGACACCATCCTCGTCGTGGCCGAGCTCGAGGAGCTCGAGGCCAACCCCGAGGCCGAGGCCAGCGGCGTCGTCATCGAGTCCAGGCTCGACCCGGGCCGCGGCCCCGTCGTGACGCTGCTCGTCCAGCGCGGCACGCTGCGCGTCGGCGACGCGCTCGTGGCGGGCGCGCACTGGGGCAAGGTTCGCGCGATGGTCGCCTACAACGGCGAGCGCCTCGACGAGGCCGTCCCCGGCGACCCGGTCGAGGTCCTCGGCTTCGACAGCGTGCCCGACGCGGGCGAGTTCGCGCACGTGGTCGAGAACGACCGCACCGCGCGCCAGCAGGCCAACGAGCGCGCCGTCCGGCTGCGCAACGAGGCCCAGGCCCGTCGGTCGGGGCGCAAGGTCTCCTTCGAGGACATCTTCAAGGGCATCGAGCAGGGCGACATCCAGGACCTCGACCTCGTGCTCAAGGCCGACGTGTCGGGCTCGCTGGAGGCCTTCGAGGACGAGATCGCCAAGCTGCCCCAGGACGAGATCCACGTCAACGTCATCAGCGCCGGCGTCGGTGGCATCACCGAGTCCGACGTCATGCTCGCCGCCGCCTCCGACGCCGTCGTGCTCGGCTTCAACGTGCGCCCGGTGGGCGACGCACGCGTCGTGGCCGAGCGCGAGGGCGTGCAGATCCGCCACTACTCGGTGATCTACAAGGCGCTCGACGACCTGCGCGACGCCATGACCGGCATGCTGCGCCCCGAGGAGGTCGAGGACACGGTCGGCAGCGTCGAGGTGCGCCAGACCTTCCGCGCCTCGCGCGTGGGCACCATCGCCGGCTGCTACGTCACCGACGGCAAGGTCACGCGCGGCGGCAAGATCCGCATCGTGCGCGACGGCACCGTCATCTACGAGACCACGATCCTCTCGCTCAAGCGCTTCAACGACGACGTCCGCGAGGTCGCCGCCGGGTACGAGTGCGGCATCGTCCTGGCCAACTACCAGGACGTCAAGGAGGGCGACGTCTTCGAGGTCTACGAGACGCGGCAGGTGGAGCGAGCGTTGTCGTAGGCCTGCAGCCGGGCTTGTCGTCCGCGAGCGCTTGCGGCGCCACGCGCGTTTACAGCATCACCGAGGGAAAGAGAGCCGTTCGCCAGTGGTTTCGCGCGAACTGCTTCGGTTTGGGTGCGGAAACCGGACACAAACCGAAGCGGTTCGGGCCGACGCCCGCCGACCGACCCTCTTCCCCTCGGTGCCTCGCCGCGCACCGCCGCCGACGCTACGAAGCCGAAACCCCCAACCAAGCAAGATGCCTTCCAACCTCACCACGCCCCGTCGCCGCCAGATACGCCGCGCCCTGCGCGATGCGCGCGTCGACGCATGCGCTCAGCAGCGCCGCGTCGTACGGCCCGCCGTGGGCGGCGAGCGCCGCCTCGGCCCAGCCGAAGTCGTTGCCGTGCAGGCGCGCGGAGGTCACCAGGCACGCGAGGTCCCACTCCAGTGGGCCGAGGTGCGCGTCCTCCCAGTCGCTCCACAGCGGCCCGTCCGCGGTCCACAGGACGTTGCCGGGGTGGCTGTCGCCGTGGACGATCCGCGGCGGGGCCGCGCCGAGCGTCGCGAGCGCGTGGTCGATCGCGGGCAGCGCCTCGGGGAGCGCGGCCTGCGCCAGGCGCCGCGCCTCGGTCAGCATGGCCAGCGGCTCGAGGTCGAGACCGGCGGGGTCGAGGTCCACGAGGGCGTCGTGGCAGGCCCGCAGGGCGACGCCGGCCTGCGCCGCGTCGCCGGCGTGACCATCGAGCTCCAGCCACGGCCACAGCGTGACCACTCGTCCACCGGCCTCGTACGGGCCGCCGAGCGGGGCGACGACCGGCGCGCCCGCAGCCGCCAGCGCCGACGCCAGGCGCCGTTCGCGGCGCAGGTTGGCGACGGGGTCGCGGAAGCCTTCGGTCGCGCCCGTCAGGCGCGCCGCGACGGGGCCGGGGTCGAGCCTGACGAGGACGTTGGCGGCGACCGTCACCACCTCGGCGCGGTCGACGGTAAGACCGGCGCCGCGGGCGGCGGCCAGCGCCGCCGAGGCGTGGTCGAGCATCGCATCCAAGCGCCCGCACGCTACCTTCGAGGGGCGGTGTCCCACGCCTACGTCGCCCTGCTGCTCATCCATCTGCACTTCCCCGACGCCGAGAGCCTCAAGGAGAAGCGCAAGGAGCTCTCCTCGGTCAAGGCGCAACTGCGCACGCGCCTGGGGGTCGCCGTCTCGGAGGTCGACGGCCAGGACACGTGGCAGCGCTCGACCCTCGCCGGCGCGCTGACGAGCGGCTCGTTCAAGCAGCTGACGCAGGCCGCCGACCACGTGGAGGCCTGGCTGCTGAGCCGCTACCCAGAGGGCGTGCGCGTCGAGCGCAGCCTGACCTCATTCGAGGACGCCGGAGGGATAGGATGAGCGTGGAGAGGATGCGACGTGTCGACGAGGCCGTGAGAGAGGTCCTCAGCGACGTGCTCACCCATGAAGTGAAGGATCCCCGGGTGGGATTTGTGACCGTCACGGATGTCAAGACCAGCCCTGACCTCAGCCACGCTCGCGTCTATGTGAGCGTTCTCGGCGACGCCGAGGCCGTACAGGCGTCGCTCGAGGGCCTGCAGTCCGCCCACGGCTTCCTGCAGGGGCGCGTCGGCGGCGAGCTGCGCCTCAAGCACACGCCCACGCTGAGCTTCTTCCACGACGACACCGCGGAACGTGCGCAGCGTTTGGAACGTCTCATGGATGAGCAGACGTGAGCACCGTGGAGGCCGACACCCGGCAGGAGGTCCTCGACGAGTTGCGCGACGCGTCACGGTTCGTGCTCGTCACGCACGAGAACCCGGACGGCGACGCGCTCGGATCGCTGGTAGCGATGCACCGCATCCTGCTCGCGCTGGGCAAGGACTCGGTCATGTTCATGGCCGCCGACGAGTTCCCGCTGCCCTACGAGTACCGCTTCTTCGAGCTCGACGGCCTGCAGAGCACGCTCCCCGGAGACCTCGACGTGCGCACCATCGTCTTCCTGGACTGCGGCAACATCGACCGCAACCCGGTGGGCGCCTTCAAGCGCGAAGAGGCGCACATCCTCAACATCGACCACCATCACGACAACACGCGCTTCGGCACGGTCAACCACGTGGTCGAGGACGCGTCGTGCACCGCCGAGATCGTGTGGGACCTCATGCGCGCGCTGGGCGTCGAGCCCGCACTGGAGATCGCCGAGGCGCTGTACGTCGGTCTGGTCACCGACACCGGCAAGTTCATGTACGAGAACACCGGGGTGCGGGCGCACGAGATGGCGGCCGAGCTCATCGATGCCGGCGTCGATGTGCACGGCATCTACCGCCGCCTCTATGAGGGCATGCCGTACGCCAAGCTGGAGCTGCTGGCGCGCGCGCTGGCCCACGTGCAGCGCTACGACGAGGGACGCCTGGCCTTCACCCGCCTGACCCGCGACGACTTCCGCCTCTCGGGCGCCGAGGACAGCTACTCCGAGGGCATCATCGACCACCTGCGGTCGGTCGAGGGCACCCGGGTCGCCGCGCTCGCGCGCGAGCTGCCCGACGGCAGCCGCGGGGGGCGGCGGCGCAAGGTGTCGCTGCGCGCCACCGACGGCCGGGTGGACGTCTCGGTCATCGCCCGCGCCGGCGGCGGAGGCGGCCACCGCCAGGCGGCGGGCTTCGCCACTGAGCTGTCCGAAGCGGACCTCATCGCCTTCCTGCGCCAGCAGGTCGCAGCCCAGCTGTAGGCGGCCGCCGAGCGCCGGCGGCCGAGGCCGAGCTGCCGCGATCGGCATGATGGGCGCCTGCATGGACGGCCTCGTCCTCGTCGACAAGCCCCCGGGGAAGACCTCGCACGACCTGACGCTGGCCACGCGCCGCGTGCTCGGGGTGCGCAAGGCCGGCCACGCGGGCACGCTCGACCCGTTCGCGACGGGGCTGCTGCTCATCCTCGTCGGGCGCGCGCGGCGCGTGCAGCGCTTCCTCATGGCGCTGCCCAAGCAGTACGTCACCGTCGCGCGGCTGGGCGCGATCTCGACGACCGGCGATCCGGAGGGGGAGATCACGCACACCGGGCGCGTGCCGCCGGTCGACGTGGCGCTGCCCACCGGGGTCATCGTGCAGCGCCCGCCGATCTTCTCGGCCGTGCGCGTGCAGGGCCGCAGGGCCTACGAGCGCGCGCGCGACGGCGAGCAGTTCGAGGTGCCCGAGCGCGAGGTCACCGTCTATCGCTTCGAGCAGCAGTGGCGCGAGGGCGACCGCGCCCAGTTCCTGATCGAGTGCTCGTCGGGGACCTACGTGCGCTCGCTCATCGCCGAGCTGGGCGACGGGTACTGCGAGGAGCTGCGGCGCACGCGCATCGGCCCGTTCTCCGTCGACGACGCCGATCCCGAGCGCGTGCTGCCGCTCGAGGAGGCACTGGCCTTCCTGCCCCGCGTCGAGGTCGACGCCGACGCCGCGTGGCGCGCGGGCCATGGCCAGACGATCGCCGGCGAGGCTGAGGCCGAGCACGTCCTGCTGGCCGACGCCGAGGGTCCGGTGGCGATCGCAGAGCCCCGCGGGGACGGCCTGCTGAAGCCCGTCGTAGGGTTCCGCGGATGAAGGTGACGGCGCTCCCCGACGTCGAGCCGCGACCGCGCCGGGTGGCCGTGGGTACCTTCGACGGCGTCCACCTCGGCCACCGCGAGGTCATCCGCGGCGCCGACACGGTCGTCACCTTCGAGCCGCATCCCGCGGCGGTCGTCGCCCCGGGCGGCGCGCCGCGCCTGCTGACCACGCTCGAGCGCAAGGCAGAGCTCATCGGCGAGCTCGGCGTGCAGGAGTTCGTCGTCATCCCGTTCGACCACGAGTTCGCCGGGCGCAGCGCGCAGAGCTTCATCGACGACGTGCTCGTGGGGACGCTGCAGGCCGAGCACGTCAGCGTGGGCGAGAACTTCCGCTTCGGCCACAAGGCCGCCGGCGACGACGCGCTGCTGCGTGCCGACACGCGCTTCGAGACGCGCGTGGTCACGCTGCTGGAGGTCGACGGCGAGGTCGTTTCCTCCAGCCACATCCGCGGCCTCGTGCTCGGCGGCGCCGTGGAGTACGCCGACAAGCTGCTGGGCGCCCCCTTCACCGTCACCGGCGAGGTCGCCCACGGTGACAAGCGCGGGCGCACGCTGGGCTTCCCGACGGCCAACCTCGTCCCCCGCGAGGGCTACGTCGTCCCCGGCCACGGCGTCTACGCCTGCCGCGCGCGGACGGCCGACGGCGTCGTGCACGTGGCGGCCACCAACGTCGGCGTGCGCCCGATGTTCGTCACCGGGCGCGGCGAGCTCATCGAGGCCTTCCTCGTGGACTTCGACGGCGACCTGTACGACACGCCCTTGCGCGTCGAGTTCCTCAAGCGCTTGCGCGGTGAGAAGCGCTTCGAGTCCGTCGACGCGCTGATCGAGCAGATGGGCCGCGACGTCGAGGACGCGCGGACGATCGCGGCCTGAATATCCGAGAAGGAGGGCAGATGCCGGGTCTGGTCGAGGGCAAGGCGGGGCTGGTGACGGGGTCGGCGGGCGGGATAGGACGGGCCACCGCGCTGGCGCTGGCGCGCGAGGGGGCTTCCGGCGTGATGGTCACCGACCTCGCCTCGCGCCGGGAGGATGGCGAGGAGACGGTGCATCTGATCGAGCAGGAGGGCGGGCACGCGGTGTTCGTGGCCGGCGACGTCACGGTCGCGGCCGACTGCCAGGCGCTGGTCGCGCAGACCGTCGAGGCCTTCGGACGCCTGGACTTCGCCCACAACAACGCCGGCGTCGAGCTGCAAGAGACGATCGTCGGCACCGAGGAGGCCGACTGGGAGCGCGTGATCGCCGTCAACCTCAAGGGCGTGTGGCTGGGGATGAAGTACCAGATCCCCCAGATGCTCGAGCACGGCGGCGGCTCGATCGTCAACACCGCGTCGCTGGCCGGGCTGATGGCCGTACCGTCGCTGGCCGCCTACATCGCCAGCAAGCACGGCGTGGTCGGGCTCACCCGGGCCGCCGCCGTCGAGGTGGCCAACGACGGCATCCGCGTCAACTGCGTCTGCCCGGCGGCGATCCGCACGGCGATGATGGACATCCTGCCCGAGGAGCGCCAGCTCGAGCTCCTGGCCCCGCAGGCGATGAAGCGGTTCGGCGAGCCGGCCGAGGTCGCCGAGTCGGTCGTCTGGCTCGTCTCCGACCGCTCGTCGTTCGTGACCGGTACGGCGCTGTCGGTCGACGCGGGGGCGATGGCGCAGTAGTTCTCCGCATGCGTTCGCGGCGTTGCGCGGCGCAAACTGCATCATCGAGGGAAGGGTGTCCGGGCGCCCGCCCGGGTCCCTGGCGCGTAGCCGCTCATTCGCGCGATGCTTGTCAGGTTTGGGGTCGTATGGACCTCAAACCCGACAAGCGTCTGCCCGACGAGCGCTAACGCGCCAGGGGCGCCCCTCGCGCCCCGACCACCGCTCACTCCCTTCCCTCGATGATGCTGTTCGCGCCGCGCAGCACCGCGAACGAACGCGGACGACAACCGCTTAACCACTGCGCCGCAACCGCAACCGCACCTCGCGCAGCGCCGGCGGCGCCGCCGGGCGCTGCCAGCCGCGCGCGGTGAGGACCCAGTCGCCCTCGTCCTCGCGCAGCACGATGCGGGGCGCGCCGTCGGTGGTCGTGGCCAGTGCGGCCTCGCTGAGCGGCCACGGCCCGTAGCCGTTCAGGCGCTCGACGAGGCGGTGCACTTCGGCGTGGCGAATGCCTCGTTCCAGCAGCGCTCTGACCACCGCGGCCTCGGCCACGTCCTCGACGCTGTAGACCCGCGGATCGTCGTCGGAGATGGACGAGCGGATGAGCCCGCGGCGCGCCCATTGGCCGATCGTGGTGCCTGATACGCCGGCCAGCTCACCCGCCTCCGCAGCCAGGAAACGGCCGTGTGGCCGGGCGTTGGTCGGCGCGGGCACTCTGCTACCTTCCCACGTCGCCATGCCCTTGACGCAGGAAAGAAAGGCCGAGCTCACCAAGCAGTTCGGCAAGGACGAGCGCGACACCGGGAACACCCGCGTGCAGGTCGCGCTGCTCACCGAGCGCATCAACCAGCTCACCGAGCATCTGCGCGGACACCAGAAGGACCACCACTCGCGTCGTGGGCTGCTGATGCTCGTCGGACAGCGTCGCCGGCTGCTGAACTACATGCAGCGCAGCAACCTCGAGGGCTACCGCGAACTCATCAAGGAGCTCGGGCTGCGGCGATGAGCATCGTCGCGCCGGGAGCTCCG
>Ga0307278_10000842_pt1 | contig 15089 bp, 13 predicted proteins | sample ER_DNA_117_FD_194482 | JGI IMG/M metagenome (GOLD analysis project Ga0307278, IMG submission 194482) | Bulk soil microbial communities from the East River watershed near Crested Butte, Colorado, United States - ER_DNA_117 | ecosystem: Environmental > Terrestrial > Soil > Floodplain | place... | reverse complement strand
CGACGAGATTGAGGCCGTGGAGGCCGACAGGGCCGACGACGGGCGCGACGGGCGCCCGGAGCGATGAGCACCGCGGGCGCGGGAAAGGCCCGCCGGTGAGCGTAGCCGACCGCCGACCGGCGAGCGTCGAACTGCCGCTCCTCGACCAGGTGGCCGGCAACAAGGTCATCCAGACCTACATCGCGCTGGCCGACCAGTTCACCGGCCAGCTCGGCTTCACCGAGCACGGCTTCCGCCACGCCAACCTGGTCGCCCGCATCGCCCACAACATCCTGGCCCGGCTCGGCTTCGACCCGCACCTGGCCGAGCTGGCCGCGGTCGCGGGCTACCTCCACGACGTCGGCAACGTGATCAGCCGCCACAACCACCCGCAGACCTCCGCCCTGATCGCCATGCCCGTGCTCGCCGAGATGGGCTTGGCGTCCGAGGACATCGGCCTGGTGATCAGCGCGATCGGCAACCACGAGGAGGAGCTCGGCCACGCCGTCTCGCCGGTGTCGGCCGCGGTCAACATCGCCGACAAGTCCGACGTGCACCGCTCCCGTGTGCGCAAGGACGCGCAGGTCGAGTTCGACATCCACGACCGTGTCAACTTCTCGGCCCGGCACTCGTTCGTCCGGGCCGACGCCGCTCAGAAGACGGTGACGCTGGAGCTTGACATCGACACCGGGGTATCCGACATCCTCGAGTACTTCGAGATCTTCCTGACCCGCATGATGATGTGCCGGCGGGCCGCGGAGGGTCTCGGCTGCAAGTTCCGCATGACCGTCAACGGCAGCTCGTTGCTCTAGGGTTGCTCTAGGCTGGAGCGTGCGTCCCGCCGGCGCCCACCGAAGCCAGGGCGCCCGGGCGCGCGAGTCCCAGCTACCGGCGTGAAGGCGCCGCCCACAGGCTTGAAAAGGAGAACCGCTCCCCAATGTCAGGAACCCGTCGACTGGTGCTCCCCCTCGTCATCGTGATCGTGCTGGCCGCCGCGATCTGGGGCGTGGTCGCCGCCCAGGACATCCGTCCCCGCCTCGGGCTCGACCTTCGCGGCGGCACGAGCGTGACCTTCAAGCCGGTCAGCCCCAACGGCAGCACGCCCACCAAGGAGCAGCTCGACACCACGATCGACATCGTCCGCAACCGGGTGAACTCCAAGGGCGTGGCCGAGTCCGAGGTCAACCTCGAGGCCGGCAACATCGTCGTGTCGATCCCGGACGTGCAGAACCCCGACGAGGTCATCAAGGCGGTCGGCACCACCGCCCAGCTCCGGTTCCGGCCCGTGCTCGAGGTGGTCGGCTCCAGCCAGCCCGAGTACAAGCAGGGGCCCTTCGCCTCGGTGGACTGCGCCAAGCCGCAGACCTGGGTCGACCAGATCGACAAGGACGCCGTGCTCTGCCTGCGCGACCCCGGCCAGGACGCGCCCGAGCCCACCGCGGCCAAGCTGCGCATGGGCCCGGTCGCGCTCGGCGGCACCGACATCTCCTCGGCACGGGCCGAGCTTGAGACCTCCGGGCAGAACGGCGTCACCACCGGCCAGTGGCAGACCGCGCTCAAGCTGTCGGGCGCCGGCGGCAAGAAGTTCGCCGCCATCACCGGCAAGCTCGCCTGCAACCCGCAGGGCGACCCCAAGCGGCAGCTCGGCATCACCCTGGACGGGGTGGTCATCAACAACCCGCCGATGGCCGACAGCGTCCAGTGCAACGTCGGCATCCCCGGCGGCGAGGCGGTCATCTCGGGCCAGACCGAGGCCGAGGCCAAGGCGCTCGCCCCGCTGATCTCCACCGGCGCCCTGCCGCTCTCCCTGACCGTGCTCACCCGCGACACCGTGAGCGCCACGCTCGGGGCCGACTCGCTGCATGCCGGCCTGGTCGCCGGCGGGCTCGGGCTCGCCGCCGTCCTGCTCTACGTGCTGCTGTTCTACCGCGGGCTGGGGCTCGTGGCCTGGGTCGGCCTGGGCCTGGCCGCGGCCCTGAACGTCGGCATCGTGTTCCTCATGGGCAAGATGATCGGCTTCACCCTGACCCTGGCCGGGATCGCCGGCCTGATCGTGGCCGTCGGCATCTCCGCCGACTCCTACGTGGTCTTCTTCGAGCGCCTCAAGGACGAGGTGCGCGAGGGCAAGACCCTGCGCGCGTCGGTCGACCGCGGCTGGCAGCGGTCGTTCCACACGCTGGTCTCGGCCAACACGGTCTCGTTCGCCGCCGCGGTCGTGCTCTACCTGCTCGCCATCGGCCCGGTGCGGGGGTTCGCGTTCACCCTCGGCCTGGCCACCGCCGTCGACTTCTTCTGCGCCTGGATGTTCGGCCGGCCGGCGGTGAGCCTGCTCGCCCGGACCCGGCTGTTCCGGGAAGGGCGGTTCCTCGGCATCCGAGCCGCCGTCTAAAGGAGGATCCGTTCCCGTGTCGTCCCTTGCCAGTCGCCTGTACCACGGCGAGACCAGCATCGACTTCGTCGGCCAGTGGCGCCGCTGGCTCCTCGTCTCGAGCGTGGCCATGCTGGTCTCGGTCGTCGCCCTGTTCGTCCCGGGCCTGAAGTTCGGCATCGACTTCAAGGGCGGCGCGGTGTTCCGGGCCCGGGCGGCCAAGCCGGTGACCGTCACCCAGGTGCGCGAGGCGGTCGGCCCGTCGGTGGCCAAGGTCGTCCAGGTCACCAGGGACAACCCGCCGCAGGTCATCGTGCAGACCGAGTCGCTGCCCCAGGACCAGGTGGCCAAGGTCCGCAGCGACCTCTCCCGGGTGACCGGCGACCCGCAGGTCTCGGCCGCCGTGGTCGGCTCCAAGTGGGGGAGCACCGTCTCCACCAAGGCGCTCATCGCCCTGTTCGTGTTCCTCGGCGTGATCATCGTCTACGTGTCGTTCCGCTTCGAGTTCAAGATGGCGGTGGCCGCGCTCGTCGCGCTCGTCCACGACCTGGTGATCACCGCCGGGGTGTACGCCCTGGCCAGGTTCGAGGTCACCCCGGCCACGGTCATCGGCCTGCTGACCATCCTCGGGTACTCGCTCTACGACACCGTGGTGGTGTTCGACAAGGTGCGCGAGAACACCGGCGCGCTCACCTCGATGTCGCGGGTCACCTACTCCGACGCCGCCAACCGGGCGGTGAACCAGACCCTGATCCGCTCCCTCAACACGAGCCTGGCGACGCTGCTGCCGATCGCCGCCCTGCTGTTCGTGGGCGCGTTCCTGCTCGGCGCCGAGACCATCAAGGACCTCGCGCTCGCCCTGTTCGTCGGGGTCGCCTGCGGGACCTACTCCTCCATCTTCGTGGCCACCCCCTTCCTGGCCGTCTGGAAGGAGACCGAGCCCCGCTACAGGCAGCTCAAGGCCAGGGTGGCCAGGCAGCCGGCCGCCGCGGCGGCCGGCGCGGGCGCGCTGGCCGACGGCGGGGGCAGGAGCAAGCCGGCCGCCGCCCGCCCGGCGGCGGGCGCCCGGCGCGCAGCCAAGCCCCGGGTCGCCGAGCCCGTGACCGAGCAGCGGCTGCCCGACCTCCCGCCCGACCCGGACGAGCCCGACGGGCTCGAGCCCGAGCTGGAGCCGGTCGACGACGAGGTGGCGCCGGTGGCCGCCGCCCCGCCCAAGCCACGTCCGGCCCAGAAGCCGAGGCCCTCGCAGCAGCGGCGCAAGCAGCCGTCCCGCCCGGCCAAGCGGCGCCGCCGCTAGCCACCCCGCCCGGCCAAGCGGCGCCGCCAGCCGTCCCGCCCGCCAAGCGCCGCCGCCAGCCACCCGCCCTCGAGCCCAGAAGAAGCGCAGAAAGGGAGTCCCCGTGCCCATCGACATCGAACGCCTGCGCGCGCTCGTCCGCGACGTGCCCGACTTCCCCCAGGAAGGCATCGTCTTCAAGGACATCACCCCGCTGCTCGCCGACGAGGTCGCCTTCTCCTCGGTCATCGACGAGACCGTGGTCCACTTCGGCCGCGGCAACATCGACAAGGTCGTCGGCATCGAGGCGCGCGGGTTCATCCTCGCCTCCCCGGTCGCCTACCACTTCGGCGCCGGCTTCGTGCCCGTGCGCAAGGCCGGGAAGCTGCCCTACCGGGTCGAGGCCGAGGAGTACGTGCTCGAGTACGGCACGGCAACCCTTGAGCTGCATGCGGACGCCATCACCCCGGGGGAGCGGGTGCTCATCGTCGACGACGTCCTGGCCACCGGCGGCACCGCCCGGGCCGCCGCCCGGCTCGTCGAGCGCCTCGGCGGCAAGCTGGCCGGCATCGCCACCCTCATCGAGCTCAGCTTCCTGAACGGCCGCAAGGCGATCGAGGGCTACGACTTCTTCAGCCTCATCCGCTACTGACGGCTCGGCTCGGGGCCTCGCGGGCGCCAGCCGACCGGCCAGGGCGGGACCACGGTGGCAGAAGGCTCCGCGGTGGCAGAAGGCTCCGCCTGGGCCGGCGTGGCCGGCCGAGCCTGACCGCCGGCCCCTGCCGGTCGGCCCGGAACCGGGCCCAGGCGTCGTCCCGCTGCCGCTCGACGGCGGGGTCGTAGGCGTCCTGGTCCTCGGCCATGTGCCAGTGGGGGCTGAAGGTCAGCGTGGTGGCCCGCGCGGCGAGCTCGGTCCACAGGCCGGCCTCGATCAGCTCGTGACAGGGCTGGCAGGCCTGCCAGCCCTGTTCCGGGGGCGAGGACCCCTGAGGCGCGCCAGGCGGGGCGGTCGGGTACCACCACCGCGGGTCGACCCCCGCGCAGAAGTCGCATTCGCGCAACATCGCTGCTTCCCGTCGAGATGGGCCCTGGCCGGCAGGGTGCCCGTCCACCATCTCGGCCGGGCGCAAAGGCGCCCGCAAAGACCGGCCGCCCGCGTGCAAAGATTTCGTTAAGGCGTTCTCGGGCAGGGGGTTGCCGCCTGGGCCTCGGCAGTGCCTATGCTGGCGGGTATGCAGGCGACCAGGCCGGGGCGGCGCAGCGTCCGAGGATCTCGAACCGGGCTCGGCTACGGCATCGCCGTGGCCGGCACGCTCCTGGCCACCGTGGGCCTGCTGCTGGTCCGGGGCCAGGTCTCCACCACCAACGTGGTGCTCGTCTACCTCATCGTGGTGGTCACGGCAGCCGCCGTCGGTGGTCGCGGCCCCGGCGTGGTCGCGGCCGTCCTCGGCTTCCTCGCCTTCGACCTGCTGTTCATCCCGCCGTACTACCACCTCGTCGCCCACGACAAGCAGAACTACCTGTCGCTCGGGGTGTACCTGCTCATCGCGCTGGTGGTGAGCGCGCTGGTGGCGGCCCGCGAGCAGCGGCGCATCCAGGCCGAGCGCCGGGAGCAGGAGGCCCAGACCCTCTACGAGCTGTCCTCCAGCCTGGTCACCCAGGGCGGCCTGGGCCAGATGCTGGCCAGCGTGGCGCGGACCGTCCGCGCCCTGTTCGACCTGGCCGGCTGCGCCATCGTGCTGCGGGCCGAGGACGGCTCGGCCCGCATCGCGGCCGCTGACGGCGACGTGCCCGAAGGGCTGCGCCGGGCCGCGGGCGGGGCCGACGTCCTGGTCGACCCGCCAGCCGAGGAGCTCGCGCCCGCGGGCCCGCTCGTGCCCGGCCAGAGCATGACACTGCCCCTGGGTGGCCCCAGCCGGGCGGTCGGGGCCCTGGTGGTGGTGGCCGGCGGCCCGGGCGCGGCCACCTTCGGCGAGACCGAGCAGCGGCTGCTTGCGACCTTCGCCAACCAGGCCGCCCTGGCCGTGCACAAGGCCGAGCAGGACGAGCAGAACGCCCGGACCCGCGCGCTGGAGGCCACCGACCGGCTGCGCACCGCCCTGCTCAACTCGGTCTCCCACGACCTGCGCACGCCGCTGGCCTCGGTCATGGCCTCGGTGGCGAGCCTGCTCGACCCCGAGGTGCGCTGGCCCGAGGACCAGCGGCACGAGTTCCTGTGCACCATCGACCGGGAAGCCGGGCGCCTCAACCACCTGGTCGCCAACCTGCTCGACATGTCCCGCATCGAAGCCGGCGCCGTGGACCCCAAGCTGGTCGACACCTGGCTGTCGGAGGTGGTCGGCCCGGTGGTGCGCCGGGCCCGAGCCGTCCCGTCGCGCCAGGTGATCGACATCGACGTACCCGAGTCGCTGCCGTCGGTGCTGGTCGACCCCGTCCGCCTTGACCAGGTCCTGACCAACCTGCTGGACAACGCCCGCCGCTACGCCGGCAACGGGCTGATCAAGGTCGTGGGCCGCCACGTCGGGAGCGACGTGGAGCTCCGCGTGATGGACCATGGCCCTGGGATCCCCGTCGCCGAGCGCGAGCGCATCTTCAGCCAGTTCTACCGGATGGAGCGCACCGGCCAGCCCGGCAACGGCACCGGCCTCGGCCTCTCCATCTGCCGTGGGCTGGTCGAGGCGATGGGCGGCAGGCTGTGGGCGGAGACCGCGCCGGGTGGCGGTGCCGCCTTCGTGATCCGCCTGCCTGCCGTCCAGGCGGGGTCGTGACCGTCCAGCCGGCCCGTGCGGGTTACCCTACGACCGGGCAGACCGGATGGTGCCGGCCCGGCAGATGCGCCTCAGGAGGATGCGTGCGGTGAGCAGTACGGAGAGCAAGCCTGCCCTGCGGCCGGTGCCGCCAGCACCCGAGGAGCCGAGGCGGTACGAGTCGCTGGGCTACCGGGCCAAGCGGGTCCTGCTCGGCCCGCCGTTCAAGACCGCCCAGCTCGCCCACGAGCGCATCAGCAAGCGGGTGGCCCTGGCGGTGTTCTCCTCCGACCCGATCTCCTCGACCGCCTACGCCACCGAGGAGATGCTGATCGTGCTGACCGCCGCTGGCACGGCGGCGATCGGCCTGGCCCTGCCGCTGGCCGCCGGGGTCGTGGTGCTGCTGGGCATCCTGGTGCTGAGCTACCGGGAGGTGATCGCCGCCTACCCGCGGGGCGGCGGCGCCTACATGGTGACCCGGGACAACCTGGGCAACCTGTTCGCGGCGGTCTGCGGCGCCGCGCTGCTGATCGACTACGTCCTGACCGTGGCGGTGAGCGTCTCGGCCGGCACGGCCGCGCTCGCCTCGGCGATCGAGCCGCTGCGGCACTACCGGGTCGAGATCTCGGTGGCGTTCGTGCTGCTGCTGATGTGGGGCAACCTGCGCGGCATCCGCGAGTCCGGCCGGATCTTTGCGATCCCGACCTACGTCTACATCGCCGCCCTGGGCGGCGTCATCCTGTACGGCGTGTTCAAGACCGTGCTCGGCGAGCTCGAGCCGATCGTCTACCAGCCCGACGAGGCCGCCCAGCTCGCCAACGCCGGGACGTCGCTGGCCGCGGTGTCGCTCTTCCTGCTCCTCCACGCCTACGCGGCCGGCACCACCGCGCTGACCGGGGTGGAGGCGATCGCCGACGGGGTCCCGGCGTTCCGCAAGCCGGAGGCCCGCAACGCCCAGAAGACCCTCACCGCGATGGCGTTCATCATGGGGTCCCTGTTCCTCGGGGTCACCTTCCTGGCCATCCGCCTGCGGGCCCTACCGTTCGAGGACGGCCATCCGACCCTGGTCGCCCAGATCACCCGGCAGGTGCTCGGCAGCGGAACCGGCCAGCTGCTGTTCGTCTTCGTGCAGGTCGCCACGCTGTTCATCCTGGTCCTGGCGGCCAACACCGCGTTCAACGGCTTCCCGGTGCTGGCCTCGTTCGCCGCCGAGGACGCCCTGATGCCCCGCCAGCTCCGCAAGCGCGGCCACCGGCTGGTCTACTCCAACGGCATCATCATGCTCGCCGGGGGCGCGATCTTCCTGGTGGTCGCGTTCAAGGCCGACGTCCACGGGCTCATCCCGCTGTACGCCATCGGGGTGGTGACCTCGTTCACCCTGGCCCAGGCGGGCATGACCCTGCGCCACCTGAGGCGGCGGCAGCCGGGCTGGCGCAAGGGGCTGGCCATCAACGGGTTCGGCGCCGCGGTGACCCTGGTCGTCCTGGTCGTGATCACGGTGACCAAGTTCACCCACGGCGCCTGGATGGTGGTGGTGGCCATCCCCGTGATCGTCTGGCTGCTGCGTCGCACCCAGCGGGCCTACGGCGCGGAGGTGGCCGAGCTGAAGGTCGAGGCGACCCATCGGCTGGCGCCGCCCAAGCCCCGCCACGAGGTCGTCGTGCTCGTCGAGGGCCTGGACCAGGCCGTGCTCGGCGCGCTGCAGTACGCCCGCCAGCTCAACCCCCTGCACATCACCGCGATGCACGTCGCCACCGACCCCGACCGGGCCCGCGAGCTCGGCAGGCTCTGGGCCAAGATCAGGATCCCGGTCCCGCTGGAGATCATCGACGCCCCCGAGCGGAACCTGCTGGCCAGCGCGCGGGAGGCCATCGGCGAGCTGGTCGGGCCCGACACCGAGGTCACCATCGTGCTGCCCAAGCGCAGCTTCGCCGGGTTCTGGAAGCGCGTGCTGCACGACAACTCCTCGGCCGGGCTGTTCCGCGCCCTGGGCAGCATGGACGGGGTGAACGTGACGATCGTGCCGTTCCGGCTCGGCCGGCGTCCCCTCCTCCGCGCCGTCGCCGGCCCACCCCCCAGCTGAGGCAGCGTCACCTGCTGGGATGGCGGCCGGCGCGGCCGGCGCTGCTCGCCGGCCCGTCCTCCAGCTGAGGCAGCGCCACCGCTGGGCTGGGCGGCCGGCGGGTCAGCGCTGCTCGCCGGCCCGCGCGATCGCGTCCCGGATCTCCTTGCGGGCGGCCTCCACGCCCTCGAAGCCGGCCGTGGACGACGACTTCCCCGGTTCGAGGTCCTTGTAGACGTTGAAGAAGTGCTCGATCTCGTCGAGCAGGTGCCTGGGGAGGTTGCCGAGCTCGCGGACCTGCTCGTACTCCGGGTCGCCGGCGACGACGCAGATGATCTTCGCGTCGGGGCCCTTCTCGTCCTCCATCCAGAACACGCCGATCGGCCGCACCGTGACGTGGCAGCCGGGGAAGGTCGGCTCGGAGATCAGGACCAGCACGTCGAGCGGGTCGCCGTCCTCGGCCAGGGTGTCGGGCACGAAGCCGTAGTCGGCCGGGTACATGGTGGCGGTGAACAGCCGGCGGTCCAGCCGCATGACGTGCCGCTCGTGGTCGAACTCGTACTTGTTGCGGCTCCCCTTGGGGATCTCGACCACGACCTCGATCGCGTCGTCCATGGCTGCCTCCTGCGTCACCGGGCTCCGGGCCATGATGAACCGCGGGTCTCCCGTCCGGCATCTTGCCACCCGCACGTGGTGACGAGTTTACGAAAGGGTGGTGGTGACGAGTTTACGAGAGGGGTGAAGGAACGCGAAGCCGGGGGCTCGCCCCGCACCCCGGCAGGTGCCCGACCGGCTGGCCGGGGGACCTGCCGGGGAACTGGCGACACTCGGTGTACCGTGGTTTCCTAGGAGTGAACAGCGGCGGAGTGAACAGCGGCACGGTGAACGGGTGGGGCCCCGATGGCGCAGCAGCACGGTCCGGTGAACGAAGGGCTGGCGATCGATCGCGAGCCCCACGGTATCACGGGCCTGCCTGGGCAGAACGGCGCCCCCGACACCACCGGGCTGGCCGCCGCGCTCACCCGCCCCTACGACACCGCGCCCCCGCCCGAGCCGGACATCGACTCGCTGCTGCGGCGCATGAAGCACCGCAACCCCCGGGCCGACCTGGCCCTGGTCCGGCGTGCGTTCGAGGTGGCCAGGCAGAAGCACGACGGGCAGGTTCGCGACTCGGGCGAGCCCTTCATCGCCCACCCCTTCGGGGTGGCCAACATCGTGGCCGACCTCGGCCTGGACGCCACCAGCGTGATCGCCGCGCTGCTCCACGACACCGTGGAGGACACCTCGATGACCCTGGAGGAGGTCGAGGCGCTGTTCGGGCCGGACGTGGCCAGGATCACCGACGGACTCACCAAGCTCGAGCGGATGGACTTCGAGACCAGGGAGGCGGCTCAGGCCGAGACCATCCGCAAGATGGTCATCGCCATGGCCCGTGACATCCGGGTGCTGCTCATCAAGCTCGCCGACCGCCTGCACAACATGCGCGACCTGGGCTACACCTCCCGGGAGAAGCAGGAGCGCAAGGCGCGCGAGACCCTCGACATCTACGCGCCGCTGGCCAACCGGCTCGGCATCCACCAGGTCAAGTGGGAGCTCGAGGACCTCGCCTTCGCGACCCTGTACCCCAAGCGGTACGAGGAGATCGTGCGCATGACCGCCGAGCGCCAGCCGGCCCGCGAGACCTACCTGGCCGACGTCATCGAGCAGGTGACCGCCCAGCTCAAGGCGGTCAGGGTGCGGGCCGAGGTGACCGGCCGGCCCAAGCACTACTACTCGATCTACGAGAAGATGGTGCTGCGGGGCAAGGAGTTCTCCGACATCTTCGACCTCGTCGGCGTCCGGGTCCTGGTCGAGTCGATCAAGGACTGCTACGCGGCCCTCGGCCAGATCCACGCGCTCTGGAAGCCGGTGCCCGGACGCTTCAAGGACTACATCGCGATGCCGAAGTTCAACCTCTACCAGTCGTTGCACACCACGGTGGTAGGGCCGGGCGGCAAGCCGCTCGAGGTGCAGATCCGGACCAAGGCGATGCACCGGACGGGCGAGTACGGCATCGCGGCCCACTGGCGCTACAAGGACAAGGGCAGGGACGGCAAGGGCGCCACCGACGACATGGGCTGGCTGCGGCAGCTCATCGACTGGCAGCGGGAGCTGTCGGACCCCAAGGACTTCATCGAGAACCTGAAGACCGACCTGTACGTCGACGAGGTCTTCGTGTTCACCCCCAAGGGCGACGTGATCCAGCTCCCGGCCGGCGCGACCCCGATCGACTTCGCCTACGCGGTGCACACCGAGGTCGGGCACCGGTGCGTGGGCGCCCGGGTCAACAAGCGGCTGGTGCCGCTCGAGTACGCCCTGCAGAACGGCGACACGGTCGAGATCTTCACCTCCAAGGCCCAGGACGCCGGGCCGTCGCGGGACTGGCTGTCGATCGTGAAGACGCCCCGGGCCCGCAACAAGATCCGCCAGTGGTTCTCCAAGGAGCGACGCGAGGACGCCATCGAGGCGGGCAAGGAGGCCCTGGTCCGGTCGTTGCGCAAGGCGGGCCTGCCGCTGCAGAAGCTGACCCAGGGGGGCAGCCTGGCCGCGCTCGCCTCGGAGATGCGCTTCGCGAGCCTGGACGCCTTCTACGCCGCGGTCGGGTCGGGGCAGACCTCGGCAGCCTCCGTGGTCACCCGGCTCCAGGCCGACCTCGGCGTCGACGAGCAGGAGGACGACGACGACTTCACCCTGGAGCGGGCGGTCCGCCCGGCCCGGCCCCTGCCCGCCAGCCGGGGCGTGGTGGTCAAGGGCGTGGACGACGTCTGGGTGAAGCTGGCCCGCTGCTGCACGCCGGTGCCCCGGGACCCGATCATCGGCTTCGTGACCCGCGGCCACGGGGTCAGCGTGCACCGGGCCGACTGCCCCAACGCCGACGACCTGCGGCGCGACTCGGCCCGCCTGCTCGAGGTCGAGTGGGACACCTCCGGGCCGTCGGTGTTCGCGGTCACCATCCAGGTCGAGGCACTCGACCGGACCAAGCTGCTGCGCGACATCACCGAGGTGCTCTCCGACCACCACGTCAACATCGTGTCGGCCACGGTCGCGACCGGCCGCGACCGGGTCGCGACGCTGCGGTTCACCTTCGAGCTGGCCGAGATCTCCCACCTCGCCCACGTGCTGTCGACGGTGAAGAAGGTGGACGGCGTGTTCGACGCCTTCCGCGTGGTGCCCCACGGCCAGCACGCCCCCTCCCCGCCCGGGGGCTAGGCTGCGCGCCGTGGTGTCCCGGGTCGACTGGGCCCGGGTGGTGGTCGGCGGCGAGGTGGCCGGGGAGATCGGCCCGGGCCTGCTGGTGCTGGTCGGGGTCGGCCACGACGACGGCCCGGCCGAGGCCGGCTGGCTGGCCGGGAAGGTCGCCGCGCTGCGCGTGTTCGACGACGAGGCGGGGCAGATGAACCGCTCGCTGACCGAGGCCGGCGGCGGGGCGCTCGTGGTCAGCCAGTTCACCCTCTACGGCGACGCCCGCAGGGGACGCCGCCCGTCGTACGTGGCCGCCGCCCGGCCGGAGCAGGCCGCGCCGCTGGTCGACGCCGTGGCCGCCGCACTCGCCGGGTCCGGGGTGCCGGTCGCCCAGGGCCGCTTCGGGGCCCACATGCGGGTCGAGTCGGCCGGCGACGGCCCGGTCACGATCCTGCTCGACAGCGCCAGGCAGTTCTGACCCCCGGCCCGGCCGTGATCGGCCTCCCCGGCCTGCGGCAAGGTTCGTGCCGCAGGCCGGTGCCGAGCACGTCGGCGGCGGGACCTGCGTGGTAGGGTCGGCTCGATGGCGACCGACGACCCTGGCGGCCTCACCGCCCACGCCCGCAAGAACCTGGCCGGCTGGGAGGCCCGGAGCGACGACTACCAGCAGGCCCACGGCGGCGCGCTGGACCGTGAACCGCTCGCCTGGGGCGTGTGGCGGGTTCCCGAGGCCGAGCTGCGGGTGCTCGGGGACGTGCACGGCCTCGACCTGCTCGAGCTCGGCTGCGGCGCCGCGCAGTGGTCGATCGCGCTCGTGCCGCTCGGGGCGCATCCCGTCGGCCTCGACCTGTCCGCCCGCCAGCTCGACCACGCCCGGCGCCGGCAGCGCGCGGCCGGGGTGCAGGTGCCGCTGGTCCGCGCCAGCGGCGAGCGGGTCCCCTTCGCCGACTCGAGCTTCGACGTGGTGTTCTGCGACCACGGCGCGATGAGCTTCGCGGACCCGGAGCGGACCGTGCCAGAGGCGGCCCGCGTGCTGCGGCCAGGCGGGCTGCTCGCCTTCGCCGCCTTCAGCCCCTGGCACGAGGTCTGCTACGACGACGAGGCGGACCGGGTCGGCGCGGTGCTGCGGCACGACTACTTCGGCCTGGACCGCTACGAGGGCGACGACGAGGTCGTGTTCAACCGCACCTACGGCGACTGGGTCCGGCTGTTCGCCGCCAACGGCCTGGCCGTCGAGGACCTGATCGAGCCCCGCCCGGGCCCCGACGCGACCCTCACCTACCGCGACGCCGCCACCCGTGCCTGGGCCCGCCGCTTCCCCCTGGAGGCCATCTGGAAGGCCCGCCGGCTCGGGGTCAGGTGATCTGGACCGTCAGCTTCTCGATCCAGACCGACTCGGTCGGCTTGTCGTTGTTCACCGGGACCTTGGCGATCCGGTCGACCACCGACTGGCCCTCGATCACCTTGCCGAACACCGTGTAGTCGGGCGGCAGCTTGGGGTTGTCGGCGGTGGAGATGAAGAACTGGCTGCTGCCCGAGTTGGGCGTGCCGTTGTTGGCCATGGCGATGGTGTACTTCTTGTACGGGGCCTTGCCCTTGGGCAGCTCGTCCCGGATGCTGTACCCGGGCCCGCCCATCCCGGTGCCCTCCGGGTCGCCGCCCTGGATGACATGGAGGCCGCCCTGGCCAGGCACGATGCGGTGGAACCAGGTCGAGTCGTAGAAGCCCCGCTGGGTCAGGAACACGAAGTTGAACGTGGTGATCGGCGCGGCCTTGGGGTCGAGCAGGGCCTTGAACTCCCCGCACGAGGTCTGGAACACCGCCTCGTAGCGCTGGTTGGCCTGCGCCGTCGCCTTGGGCGCGCGGTTGAGCTTCTGGCGCTGCTTCCTGGGCGGGACCGTGCCGTCGCAGGCCACGGTGGCCGGGGCCGAGGGCGCGTCCGTCCGCGCGTCGGGGCCGGCCGCGCTGGCCGGCTTGGCGGCCGGGCGCGAGGTGAGCAGATAGCCGCCGACCCCGACCACGAGCAGGGCGATCACGCCGAGGGAGCCGTACAGCCACACGGCCCGGCGTCGCTGCGCCCGGCGGCGCTCGGCGTCCCGCCGCGCCTTCAGGCGCGCCAGCTCACGTCTGCGGGTCTGACTCGGACTCGGCATGCGGACTTCCTCCAGCGGTGACCAGCGGTGACGCAAAGACTGGTGGCGTGGCCGCGGCCACGCCGACCAGCGGGCCACGACGTTCGCCGCGCGTCCTTGAGTCTAGTCGACGCCGCCACAGGGCGTGGACCCCAGACCCGCACAGGGCGTGGGGCCCCGCACAGGGCGTAGAGCCCAGCACAGGGCGTCGGCCCCACACAGCGTGTCGGGCACAAGATCCGCACAGGACGTGGGACCCCAGACCCGCACAGGACGTGGGACCCCAGACCCACACAGGACGTGGGACCCCAGACCCACACAGGACGTGGGACCCCAAGCTCCGCACAGGGCGTGGGGCCCCAGACCCGCAGGGTGTGGGGCCCGCGAAACCCAGCGGGCTGGTGCGGGTGGATCCGGTAGACTCGGCTCCGCCGCCCGCCAACCCCTACAGACCGAGACCGCTTCGCCATGCTCGTCGCCGGATTCCCAGCCGGGACCTTCCAGACCAACTGCTACCTCGTTGCCGCCTCGGCGGGCGCCGAGGCGCTCGTCGTCGACCCCGGGCAGGATGCGCTGCCCGGGGTCGAGGAGGTGTGCGCCAGGCACCACCTGCAGCCGGTGGCCGTGCTCCTCACCCACGGCCACCTCGACCACGTCTGGTCGGTGGCCCCGCTGGCCGGGGCGCGCGGCATCCCGGCCTGGATCCACCCGGACGACCGGCACCTGCTCACCGACCCCCTGGCCGGCCTCGCCCCGGAGACGCGCGGCTTCTTCGCCGGGCTCCGGCTCGGGGAGCCCGACGACGTCCGCCCCTTGGCCGACGGCGACGTGCTCGAACTGGCCGGCCTCCGGGTCACCGTCGACCACACCCCCGGCCACACCCGGGGCCACGTCACCTTCCGCGCGGCTGACACCCTGTTCGCCGGCGACCTGGTCTTTGCCGGCTCGATCGGCCGCACCGACCTCCCCGGGGGCTCGATGACCCAGATGCTCGCCTCGCTCGCCGGCCGGTTCCTCACCCTGCCCGACGAGACCGTGGTGCTGCCCGGGCACGGGCCGCGGACCACGGTGGGGCGCGAGCGAGCCGCCAACCCGTTCCTGGCCGACCTCGTCCCCGGCCAACCCCACCGTCCCGTCTAAGGCCTGTCCGATGGATCCGCCGAGTACCCCGACCATGGCACCGGCGCGCTTGGAGGGCCGTGGGGGACCGGCCCGACCATGGCACCGGCGCTGTTGGGGGGCCGTGGCGGCGGGATCGGCCGACCATGGCACCGGCGCTGTTGGGGGGCCGTGGGGGGAGCGA
>Ga0307278_10000841_pt1 | contig 15089 bp, 14 predicted proteins | sample ER_DNA_117_FD_194482 | JGI IMG/M metagenome (GOLD analysis project Ga0307278, IMG submission 194482) | Bulk soil microbial communities from the East River watershed near Crested Butte, Colorado, United States - ER_DNA_117 | ecosystem: Environmental > Terrestrial > Soil > Floodplain | place... | reverse complement strand
TTTATCGATCTTAATAACGGCGTCTTCGATGTCCATACTGGGCACGAGAGCCGCGCGGTGGGTTCTGTGTTAGGCACGTTGACGCTGCGCTACCCGATTCCCTGCACGCGCTTCTCGCCTTACGTTTTTGGCGGAGCCGGCGGAATCTTTGGTGGCGGCGAAAGCACGAACGTTGTCGTGAACGACGGGATCATTCGCACTGAACAAACCAGTTCCGAGTCGCGGGCAATCGGGCAGGTCGGCGGCGGCATGGAAGTTCGCTTCACCCCGCACATTGGCTGGGTCAGTGATTTCAGCTGGAATTTCGTCGATGGACCAAAGAACAACTTCGGAATGGTCCGCACCGGCGTAAACTTCGCCTTCTAAAGATCCACGATCAGGTTTGCTAAAGCGGCGTCCGGAATATCGGACGCCGCTTTTTTTCTACGCGATTGGCATTTGCGAACGCGGGCATGGGCACGAAATTATCTTGATGTCGTTCGTCGAAACCCTGGACAATCTGGCTCTGAAGAAATCGGAACTCGTCAAGCGATTCCAGGATCTGATTGCTCCGAAATTAGATCGGGAGCTCGAAGCGATGGCGCAAAGTTCGCGTGCGCTTACGCTACAGAATTTTGGACGAACGATGCGCCTTTTCGCGCCGCTGTATCTTTCCAACGAGTGCATCAACAATTGTCAGTATTGCGGTTTCTCGCGCGACAATCCGATCCTTCGCGTCACGCTCGACATTGATGAAGTCCTCGCCGAAGCGCGGCATCTTGGCCGCCAGGGGTTTCGTCAGATCCTGCTTGTCGCGGGCGAGCATCCAAAATTTGTAAGCAGCGGCTATCTTGCCGAATGCGTGCGTGCTCTCGCCCCTGATTTTTCGTCGATTTCAATCGAGGTAGGTCCTATGGAGACGGAACATTACGTGCCGATTGTGGAGGCTGGCGCGGAAGGGCTTGTGGTTTATCAGGAAACCTACAATCGCGGCATTTATGCGGAAATGCACACCGCCGGACCGAAACGCGATTTTAATTTTCGGCTCGATTGCGCCGAGCGCGCCTATGCCGCCGGTTTTCGCAGGCTCGGCATTGGTGCGCTCATCGGCTTATCGCGCTGGCAGGACGAAGCGATCGCGCTAGCCGCGCACTTGGAACACCTGTTCAAGCACTGCTGGCAGGCGCAAATTAGCGTGAGCCTGCCACGGTTGCGTCCGGCGGCTGGCGAATTTCGTCCGCTCTTCTCGATGACCGACCGCGAACTGGCCCAGCTGGTTTGCGCGTTGCGTATTACTTTTCCGCAGCTTGGTATTGTTGTGAGCACGCGTGAGCGCGCGCCGCTGCGCGATTCGCTCGCGTTAATCGGGGTAACAATGATGAGCGCCGGCAGTCACACCGAGCCCGGCGGTTATACCCGGCAGGGTCGCGAACATTTACATCGCACCGTACGCGGCCGCATCGTCGCACCCGATTACCAGGACGGCGAAGATCAACTCGCCACCGGCCAATTCGAGATCAGTGATGAACGTTCACCCGCCGAAATCGCCGCAGTCCTTCGCCGCCGCGGGCTCGAGCCGGTCTGGAAAGATTGGGACCAGGCGCTTTGCGGCGCATGACGATTTCACTCAATGGGGAAACCGTTGACACGCGCGAAGCCAAAACCATCGCGGAACTGATCGACCGTTACAAACTAGCGCCGCAATCCATTTTGGTTGAGCACAACGGCCTCGTCGTCCTTCGACATGAATGGACGGAGCGATCATTAGCCGAAGGCGACCGTGTTGAATTGATCCGCGTCGTCGCCGGCGGCTAGAGGCTTGTTTGGGATTCTGGTTCCTCAGATTTGAGCAGCGCTCTTCACTACGACTCGCATTCCATCCGTTTGGATGACGGTAACTGGTGTTTGCGGGGCGATGAAATCGCCTTCGGTGACAACGTCGACAACGTGATCGGCGAAACGTGCTTTGCCGCTGGGTCGCAATACCGTAACCGCGATGCCTTGCATTCCAGGCGCGAGTGCTAGCGCAGTCGCGAACTGTCGAGGTATTCCTGCGAGCGATGGCCCGGGTGGATTTGAATCCATCAAGGCGAACCGGCGATAAATACTCGTGCGCGGCAGGTAGCGTGCAAGCAAAGCGATAACGATGAATGAGCCGACGATCGCGATGAACATGTTGAGCAGCGGCATCGCGAGCATTTTGCCGGTCGGGAAAAAGTTCTGGCCCGGATAGCGATCGATCATCGTCCACAGCAGCGAAGCGAGCATGAGCAAAACGCCGACGACACCGAAAACTATCGTGCTATGCGCGAAAAAGAGAATCTCGATCAGGACCAGAACCATTCCGAGAATGAACAGCGCCATGACTTCCCAGCCGGCGAGACCGGCCAGATAATGTCCCAGGAAGAATAGCGCGAAACAAATCGCGGAGATGACCCCCGGCCACGTCACACCAGGAATCTTAAATTCCAGATACGCGCCGAGAATTCCTCCTAGTAGTAGCAATGGCGCAAGCGCAGTGATCCAAAACGCGATTTGTTCGAAGCCAGTCGGCTCGATCGTGACTTCTTTTCCTTTTAGCCCGGCTTTCTTGATCAGATCGCTAATCGACTCGGCGACACCTTCTGCTAGCAACGGTTTGCCATTGACCCGTTCGGTGGCGTCTTGGGCATTGAGAGTGAGCACCGCGCCTTTCGGATGAACGACGCGGTCGCCAATCTTTACTTCCTTGTCCTTGTTCATGAACGCCTCGGCGACGTCAGGATTGTGCCCGTTCCTGGTCGCGGAACCGCGGATGAGCGCAGACCAGTACGAAATCGTTTTCTCCTTTGCCGTAGCAGGAAGGTCCTCGCCAGTAGGGAGAATTGGTGCAGCTGCGCCAATTGCGCTCACCGGCGCCATGTAAATGCGTTGTGTGGCAATGGCGATAAGCGAACCAGCGGACCCGGCATTTGTGTTGATAAACGTGTACGTCGGGATTTTGGTTTGATTAAGTGCATTCACGATATCGGTCGCTGTATCGAGACGGCCCCCGTATGTGTTCATGTCGAAAATGATCGCGGACGCTTCATTGCTCTCGGCTGTCTTCACCGCGCGCCGCAAAAACGCCAAGAGCGAAGGCGCGACTTCGCCACGCAATGGCACGACCACAACGTCGCCTTTGTGAATCACGTCGCGGGCGCGGGAGGTCATAGCTGTTGCGATGAGGATTGTTGTCGCAATGGCGATGGTCATTCTGAGCGAAGCCCGTTCGACTCGCTTCGCTCGCTCAGGATAAACTCCACGGAGTCGAAAAATTCCGTGGCGTAACTCAAGGGAAATTTTGCGGGATCCCTCGACTGCGCTCGGGACGACAGGAGAATTGCTGTTCGTTGCTTGGACACCAGGCCGCACTGAGTAAGTTTGGCATCGCTTCAAAAGCCAAACGAGGCAAAAATAATCAGGCGCGCATGGGAACGATTCCTTCGGAAACGATCGAGCAGATTGCTGCTGCGAACGACATTGTCGAAGTGATTGGCTCGTATTTTCCGCTCAAACGCGCCGGCGCAAATTTGAAGGCTCTCTGCCCGTTTCATCAGGAGAAGACGCCTTCGTTCATCGTCAGCCCGAGCCGTCAGACTTTTCACTGCTTCGGCTGTGGCGCGGGCGGGAGCGTTTTTCGGTTCGTCATGGACTACGAGCATACCGATTTTCCATCGGCCGTGCGGAAGCTCGCGGCGCGCGCTGGAATTACAGTGGTGGAGAAGCGCAGCGCAGCGGATGAAGATCGACGATATGAGGCGCGCCGAACGCTGCTGAAGTTGCACGCGGACGCTGTCGAATGGTTTCATGAAAACCTGCTGAAAAGAGATATCGGCGAACCAGCGCGAAAATATTTAAAACAGCGCGGGGTCACGGCGGACATCGCCAAACATTGGCAGCTTGGTTACGCCCCAGACGAGTGGGACGCGTTTGGCAGCTGGGCGCGCGCGCACGGCTACCATACTCGCGACCTCATTACGAGCGGCCTCGCAAAAACCAGGGATGATGCAGAGAGCACACCGGTTGAGGGGTCAAGCGCGTACGATCGTTTCCGCGGACGAATCATGTTTCCGATTTGCAACGATGTCGGCGAAGTGATCGCGTTCAGTGGCCGACTTTTGAAAGACATGGAGGGAGCGGCGAAATATTTGAACTCGCCGGAGACGCCGCTTTTCCGAAAAGGCCATGTTCTTTTTGGCCTGCACAAGACCAAGCGCGCCCTGATCGAGGCGAACTGCGCCGTTGTCTGCGAGGGGCAGCTCGATTTGATAAGTTTGTTTGAGGCGGGAATCACGAACGTAGTCGCTCCGCAAGGGACCGCGTTCACAGAAAATCAGGCGCGGGTTTTGAAACGCTTCGTTAATGAAGTTGTTCTTTGCTTCGACGCCGACACAGCCGGCCAGAAGGCGGCCGAGCGTTCGCTCGATGCCTTGCTCCAGAACGACCTGATTGTGCGTGTGGCCGAGCTGCCAGCAGCAGAAGATCCTGACTCCTTAGTCCGGCGCGAAGGGAAAGAGTCGTTTGAAAGCCGCGTCGCCGGCGCGCGTGATTTTTTCGATTACTGGATCGAGCGTAAGACTGCCGGTGTTGATCTAGGTTCGTTAGGGGCCAAGATGCAGCTGGCCAAAAGCCTGGCTGACACTGTTTCACGTGTCCACGATCCACTCATGCGGGGGGAAGTTGTGAGCAAAGTCAGCGCACGCCTCGGTGTCGCCGTACAAGATTTTCAGTCGCTCCTGCCGAAACAGAGAGCTGAATCGCTTCGATCAGGCGATCAATCTGCGGCGGATGGTCCGCTTAAGGCGGGTGAGACTGCTCCGGCGCCGCGGCACGATATCGCGATGCTTTGCCTCTTGGCGCTGCGAGATGAAAAAGCGCGCGAATTTCTTCGCGAACAAAATTGGCGCGAGATTCTCGTCCAGATCCCGGATGGAGAAATTCTTGGCCTCATCCTTAAAAGCGACTTGCATCCAGATGACGCCGCTTCTCTGAACGCCTTTATGGTCACGCTTTCCCCGCCGGAAGAACGACTGGTCTCTTCGTGGCTTCTCCAAAAGGCGCCGCCCAATGTTGGAGCGATGGTCGAAAAATGGTGGCTCGGCATCCGCCAGTCTGTTCTGCGGCGGCAACTTGATGTCGCCGCAAACCGAATAAAACTCCCAAATCTCAGCACCGGTGAGACGGTAAATTTGCAGAAACAAATTCTTGACCTGCGGGGTCAGCTCCACGAGCTTTCCCGGCCTGCCGGCCCAGGCGACAATTGATTGTCGATCTTGCCGCGCGGCAGATCGAACGTCTTAGTCAAATCCTTAATCGCATCATCTTGGCCAGGCATTCGAAACACAGGGGAGGCAGCCGACAGTCGTCGGCGAAACGGCTTAAACGGGCCCAGCGCCGCAGTTCATCAAAAAGACCTGCTGCTCGACTTCGTCGCAGGCTCAGGAAGCAACCACGAATCGTTGCGCTCAAAGCCAAACGCAGGCCCACTTCAACCCAACGCACTAACGGCTCGTTGCCAGAGCCGCAAGAGCCGATGGCAGCTTCTCGCTTGTATTCGACGATTGAATTACAGAGCCGCATTCGCGAACTGATCAAGCTCGCGAAGGAACAAGGTTATCTCACATTTGACGACTTAAACGAGGCGCTGCCCGAGGGAATCACAGATGCCGATGAATTGGATCTTATTCTCACACGGCTCCGTCGCTTGGAGATCGACATTATCGAGGCGTCGGAAGTCGATCGCTACAAGGACGGGAAAAAGGACACAGAGGAGGATTTGGAGGAGGAAGAGAGACCTGAACCCAAGGTCGATATTCTGGACGACCCGGTGCGGATGTATCTCAAGCAGATGGGCCAGGTTCCGCTCCTGACCCGCGAACAGGAAGTAGAAATATCCAAACGCATCGAGGAAGCCGAAGACATGGTGCTGAAGCACATCAATCGCTTCGGTTTTATCGCTCAAGCCCACTTGGATCTCGCTAAAAAGCTGATCGAGGGCAGAGAACGATTCGATCGGGTGATTCTCGACAAGAAAATCGAGAGCCGCGAGAGATATATGAAACACCTGCCGCGCCTCTGCAAACAGGTTGAACAGCTAAGCACGTCGATCACCCGGCAGTTTTGCGAGGTCTCGCGCAATTCCTTAAAAAAACGACCGCAAAAGCTCCGGGCGTTGCAAAGAATGATGACTTCTTTGCAAAAGCTTTATCCTCATTTTTACCTCAAGCAGAAAGTCACGGAGGAATTCGTGCACCTGGCGGATGACGCACACCATACGTCGCTTTACCTGCAAACTGAGCTGGCCAAAAATCCTCGCGGCAAGAAACGGCGATTGCAGCTTCAGAACAAAATTCGCGAGCTGGAACGGGGGCTGTGGTTCTCGCTTGCCGAATATGCGGAAGAGTACCAGACGCTTAAGGGTTGGATGCGCCAGGCATTCAAGGCAAAAACCGAAATGGTGGAAGCCAATCTCCGTCTCGTTATTTCTATCGCCAAAAAATACACCAATCGCGGTCTATCGTTCCTTGACCTGATTCAGGAAGGAAACATGGGGTTAATGAAGGCGGTGGAGAAATTCGAGTATCGGCGCGGATACAAGTTTTCCACGTACGCGACGTGGTGGATTCGCCAAGCCATCACACGCTCGATCGCCGACCAGGCGCGCACGATTCGCATCCCGGTTCACATGATCGAGACGATTAATAAGCTCATGCGCGTGCAGAAGCAGCTGGTGCAGGAATACGGCCGTGAACCGTCGCCCGAGGAGGTGGCCGAAGAAGTTCTCCTGCCAGTAGATCGCGTGCGGTCCGTCCTCAAAATGGCGCAGCAGCCAATCTCGCTTCAGTCTCCGGTCGGTGAGAGCGAGGAAACAAATTTTGGCGATTTTATCGAAGACAGAGGCGCCGAAAATCCAAGCGACATGACCGCGATTGTCTTGTTGAAGGAAAAAATCAAGGACGTGCTGGAAACGCTAACCGATCGTGAAAGACAGGTCCTTGAGCAGCGATTCGGGCTGGTCGATGGCTACAGCCGAACCCTGGAAGAAGTAGGCCGGCAGTTTCAAGTTACCCGCGAACGCATACGTCAAATCGAAGCAAAGGCCTTGCGCAAAATGCGACATCCAACTCGTATCCGGCAGCTTGAAGGCTTCCTTGAAGCTCCCGGACTGTGATTTATGGTTGCCATTCGAGCGCAACTTCCAACTCTGCAGACAGTTCAATTGACTGGAGACTATGGATCGTGAGGATGACAAAAAGTTGTGGGATATTCTCGGCCGCGTTCCCGAGCCTAGGCTTTCCCCATTCTTCGCCCGCAATGTCGTAAGGCGCGTTCGCCAAGAGGCGACTCGCTTTGATCGGATGCGCAGCTGGTTTAGTTGGCGGAGACTTGCCGCGGCGTCTGGTGCTGTCGTTGTCGTGATCGGCATGGCTGTCGCCACCCATCAATCTCCAGTCTCGCAGACGCCGGCTGTAAATGACTCAGACGTTGTGGCGAAAATCGATCCACAAGATTATGACGTCGTGGTCGATCTGGATGAACTGATCGCCTGGGATGAAAATAGCGTGTGGGAGGACAAGCCAACTTTGTAAGTTAGTCGGAGCTTTGTCGGCAGTCTTCGCTTTGTCTTGCGCTGCCGCACAAGCGCAACCACAATCACATCGACCCGTTGGGCGTCCGCAGGCCGGGCCTCCTCACGGCCGCCCTCCATCCCAGAACATACGTGAACGGTGGATGGCAATGCCTCCGTCAGCGCGCCAAAATTTCCAGCGCAACGCCGAGCGCTGGCTGCGGATGAGTCCGGAAGAGCGCAACGTCATGCGCCAGCGAGAAAATTTGCGGCGCGAGACCATCAGGCGTGAGACCGAAGCGGCGCTTCGCGAATCCGGTCTCCACTTGAATCCGCGGGAGCGCGCTCAGTTTGAATCCCGCTACATCCAGGAGCGCCGAAAGGTGGAGCGAACGTTGCGCCAACAAATCGAAGCCGAACGACAACAGGAGTTGCCTGCGTTGATTCAGCAACTAAAAAAAGAGTTCCAGATTGATCAACCGAGCAAGAGTTCCACCACAAAGCCTGGGGAGTCGCCCAAATCAAAAAAGTAGCGGCCGCAGTTTTTCTCTTTTGCGCGCCGGTCAAAATTTATCCCAAAAAGGAAACTGGCTCGAAATTGCGTTCGAGCCAGTCCCGTGGATTTCTAGATTCTACGTCACTTAGTACCGATAATAGTGGTGGTGACGATGGTGGCGGTAATAGCGATGCCCGCCGTACCCATAATAGGGCCGGTAGTAGCCATAGTAAGGATACGGTCGGTAATAGCGATATGGATAGTATCCATATGGGTAATATCCATAATAACCCGGAAATCCGATCCCTATTCCAACCGATACGCCAGCATCAGAACGCTGTGCGGGAACGAAAGCCAGCACCCCTGCCACCAATCCAATTAAGAGAAGTTTTTTCATTGTTTTTCCCTCCTAGTGATTAAACAGGACTGAGGAAAGAAAGTTTTCCGATTTGTTCGGGCACAGAAATCTCCGGATATGCCGTGATGCAAACGCTTTGGCCGATCTGTCGATACGAAACACGCCGAAGGCGAAGCGCGTTCGCAGCAGATTCAGCTCCTCGTCTCGGAAATGCGATTACCGGTCCTCCGGTCAAGATTGGGCCCAAATAGAGCTGCACTTTATCAATGAGACGTGTATCGAGCGCCTGGCCCAGCACGTCGCCGCCGCCCTCAATCAGCACGCTCGTGATATCTCGCTCACCTAGATTTTTCAGCACGCTAGCCAGAGACTTGCCTTGATAAATCAGCGTTCTTCCAGCCAGTCGGCCGGAAAACAGATGAGCCTGCCGTGGCAGCTTCCCTGAGCGAGTGAGCACGACGCGCCAGGGTTGCGGCGCGCCACGAATACCGCGTACGGTCAGTCGCGGGTTATCCACTCGCAATGTTTCCGCTCCAACCAAAATGGCGTCCACTTCGGCGCGAAGCTGATGTGCATGACGGCGGGCGGAACGGCCTGTGATCCAACGAGACTCACCCGCAGGTCGCGTCAATCGACCATCGAGCGACATTCCGCACTTTGCGATAACAAACGGGCGCCCAGTGACAATCCATTTGTTAAAAGCTTCATTGATTTCCGCGCAGTCATCGGCCAAAACACCCTGTCGTACGCTGACGCCCGCATTTCGCAATTGCACAATGCCCTTGCCGGAGTGATGTGGATTCACGTCAATCGCGCCGACAACCACTTTTCTGATTCCGGCTTGGAGAATCGCATCTGTGCACGGAGCAGTGCGTCCTTCTGTGGAGCACGGTTCCAGCGTAACATAAAGCGTGGCGCGGGCGGGCACCGGCGCGGCGAAATTGCGGAGGCATTCAACCTCAGCGTGATTGCGGCCCGCTCCACGATGACGTCCTTTCGCCACAATTTGATTGCCGACTACGAGAACCGCTCCGACCGCGGGATTGGGACTAGTCTGACCGAGCGCCTCCTTGGCCTCCTTGAGCGCCGCGCGCATAAACTTTTCGTCTCGTTCCCTACTCATCGCTTCGAAACATCAATAGTTGTTCTCATCCGGGGAGGCAACGCGGTCCCCGAGTGGTCCTCACTCTTGCCGCGTTATCAGAACATCAATGCATACTAATTCGTGCCTGGAGGGATTCGAACCCCCAACCTTCTGATCCGAAGTCAGAAGCTCTATCCGGTTGAGCTACAGGCACAATTGGAAAGTGACTTGTGAGAAGTGATTGGTGGCAAAACAACTTCTCACACTTCACTGGGCACTTTTCAAAAACTGGGTGGCCGACGGGACTCGAACCCGCAACAACCAGAACCACAATCTGGGGCTCTACCATTGAGCTACGGCCACCATCGCTGACGCGGAAATAAGATTCTAAAATTCGAATCTCTTTTTGCAAACAAAGGACTCGACTTTCCCCAGTCGCTCCGCTATTTCTCAACGGCCGTGGAGGGAAAAGCTGGTCGTCGCCCGCCTATCATGGCAAATCATCGTCGCATGAGGCGAGTCGGTTCGGCTTTGCTAGTCCTCTTCTTTTTCTTCTTGGCGAGCGACCTACTTGTCGGCCAGCAAGACGATCCGAGCGAAATTTTTCTTAAGGCGTATCTGTCGGCGCAGCAGGGCGAAAAACTCGAGCACGAAAACCGATTCAAGACTGCCCTCGCCAAATTTCGGTTTGCTGGAAGCCTGATTGAAGAGTTGCGTAGATCGCAACCTGATTGGCAGCCAGCTATCGTAGAATATCGCGGCCGTAAGATCGGCGAAGGAATCTTGCGAGTCCAAGAGCGCATATCGAGGCATAATGAACTAAGCGCAGCTGCAAGCCCTCTACCGGAAGTTGTTCCTTCGCTCCCAGAGAATGAGGCTTGGTCTGAGCCCGGTCCCGAGGTCGTAGCTCCGCAAGGACACGACACGATTTCCCAAGGATCGAGCGATGGGGCGATTGAAGAGGCAACGAAGAGATTGCGCCGCAAGGTCGATCAACTGCAAGCGGCGCTTGAAAAGTCGGGCAGCGATCTCAAAACCGCCCGAAAGGAAAAGGCATCCGTCAGCACGCATCTGGAGGAAACGAGCTCCAAGCTTGAGAATGCACAAAAGGAAATCGGGACGTTGCAGGAGTCAGAACGTCAGGCACGAGATCAACTCGCGCAGACGCAGGCATCGTTCAAAGCGCTCCAGTCGTCACAAGAAAACAGCACTACGAAGCAGCTGCGCACGGAGATCGCCGCTTTGAAAAATGAAGTTGCTGTTGTGGAAGAGGCGCGTGCAACAGCAGAAAGTCAAAGGGACGAAACAAACGCGAAACTTGCTGAGGCAAACAAGCAAATCACTGCGATAGAGCAGCAGCGCGATGCAGCGCTCGCTCAGCTAAAGGCGGGGAGCGAAACAGAACAGCACGGACAGGCGCTGCTCGCCGAGACCGGCGATCTTAAGCTGAATCTGGCAAATTTAGAGAAGAACGTGCCCTCTAACGACAATTCAACAAATGAGGAGGAATTAGTGGGAGTGAAACAGGAGGTTACGCAGCTCCAGCAGCAACTGGCCGAAAGTCAGAAACAGAATCAGTATCTCGTAGCCAGAATTGCGGAGCTTTGGGTGCAGTTGGATGAGACTGGCGCGCAGCTTCAGAGCGCGAAGCTGGCCGGCAAAAACAGCGAGGAGACGGACCAACTAATGAGAGAAAACGAACTCCTGCGAAACATCGTGGTACGCGAACTGGAGCAAGAAGCGCGTCGAGACGAAGCAAGAAAGTTGATGCTGGCGGAGCTGGACAGGTTAAAAGTCAAATCCGACGTCTTGAATAAGGAGGTCGAACTTCTCGCCCAACCGGTTACAAAACTAAATAGTGAAGAACTCAGTCTGCTGCGCCAGCCTGTGGTCTCCGTTTCGGACCAGAATCGCGGCGTGGTGACCGCGAGCTTTATTTTTGCAAAAAAATCCGCGGAAGATGCAGTCGAGCCTGAGGCGACAAAGAACAATTCCGGCGTGTTGAAAGGAGATGCACGCGACGTCCCGGAGAGCGTTGTACATGCCGCCAAGGAGAGCTTCAGCGGCGCGACTACGGAACGCCAGAAACCTGGAAATCCTGAGCTAGGATCCGAATGACTTTTACTCGCTTTAAAGTTTTGCCGTGGCTTGACGGCAAAATCTAACGGCGAGTTGCTCGATCAACTTCAACTAAGCTAGCCGCAAATCTTAATGCGCGTTCTTCGTGCTTTATTCATCACGCTTCTCACGGCGTTCGTCGGCTGCCTTCTCGCCTTCTTTGTCGGTGATTATTTAACCAGGCTCGCGCACGTGCCCGAGATGGAGGGCCAGCGTGGCATGACCATCTTTTTTCTCTGCGTACCTATTGGAATTCTTGCGGGCTTGGTAATTGGTATCATTTCGTCCATCGCGGTTCGGCGGGAAGGACTCGGTGGCTTTTTCGTTGCGCAAGGGTGGTCGCTTCTCATTGTTTGCGGCCTCGCTGGTCTGTTGGCCGGCGTGCCATACCTGCTATCGGACAAGCCTCCGACGATCGATGGTAAGCGCCTGGAGTTGCAATTTGAGCTTCGCGCGCCGGCAACGTTTAAAATTCCAGACCAGCCCGACGGTTACAGCATTCGAGTAAGTCTTTACACTGACAATCGGCAAGATCAGTACGCTTTCATTGACTGGAATGGGATCACAAAAGATGCCGAACATGCCACGGTTCCCGGACATGTCCCGCTGTTGACGCATAGCAAAACCAGATCGCTCCTGGCGTCAGTCGGCAACGAACCGGTCGCGTCGCAATTTATTGAATTGAAAATTCCTCCTGCACCACGGAAGGAAGACGAAACCTGGTCTGACTGGATTTTCGCCACGCAACGCGCGGATCTCAGTCCGGTTTCCGAGCCTCAACGAATGGCGCTCCGCTATCGCGTCCGCCCGGGCGACGATTGATTCTACAACGGCGGTCTATGAACGCTGCATGCGCTATATGAAACCATTTCTTACCGCTAACTGGCGTTATCTGGCGATGCTGAATTACGTCGTCGATCCCACTCTGGTTGAACCGCTCGTTCCGGTCGGGACGGAGATCGATTATGAAAATGGCGAGACGTTCGTCAGTATCGTCGGATTTCTCTTTCTCGATACTCGTCTTCTGGGGCTTCCGATCCCGCTGCATCGCGATTTCGAAGAAGTGAATCTACGTTTCTACGTAAGGAGAAAATCGGCCGACACCTGGCGACGCGGCGTAGTTTTCGTCCGCGAGTTTGTGCCCCGGCGTGCGATTGCCCTCGTTGCTCGTGCGTTTTACGGGGAGCGCTATTTCGCTCTCCCGATGAAGCACAACATAGAGCATGTCGATGACAGCTTGAGCGTCGAATATTCCTGGCGACGCGGAAAGAAATGGGAATTTCTCAAGATGAGCGCATCCAGTGGACCGCAATCAATTTCCATCGGATCACACGCTGAATTTATTACGGAACATTATTGGGGATACACCTGTGTGCGGGACGGTTGCAGCGAATACCGCGTGGAACACCCACGCTGGAAAATCTGGAACGCGGCCAGCTTTGAATTTACCGCCGACGTCGCTGCCCTTTATGGCGAACAATTCGTCCAGACTCTGAGTGCGACTCCGCGCTCCGCTTTCATTGCAGATGGTTCTCCGATTACTGTTGAGCGCCGATCGGTTGTTGATTGAACTTTGTTCGTCCTATTGTAGCATCGCGTTGAGCGCTGCGATGATATCTTTTGATGCGTCGAAAGCGCGAAGTGCCCCGCGTTCTCGATCACGACGAACTGTTTCTTGGGCGCCGATACTTTGTCGAAGTAGGCCTTGGCCAGTGGCGTCGGTGCAAACAGATCACGTCGGCCTTGAATGACGTAGTAGGGAATTTTGAAGTTCGTTGCCGTGGCGGGCAAATCAATCACTACCGAGGTTCCGATCAATGCGCTGCCCGAAGCGTTCATGCCGTCGCCTATTGCTTTCAGCGTTGTGTCGGTTTGGCCGTTGGTCTTCAAGATTTCCAACATGTTGGCAAACCAGGAAGTGTCGGATGGATTCATGTTCTGCCGGAGCCGGCGCTAGAAACTAAAGTATTGATCGACATTCTTCGGGTCCGGCTTGTCGATTTTTTCGAGCGCAGCGAGCGCGGCGGTATCACCCTTTTCCTTGTAGCGCTGCTTTAAAAAGTCGAACTGGAACTGCACCGTATCGGCCCAGCTCGAAGCCTGGCCGGTTCCGACGTAAGCGTAGAACAAATCCGGCCGGCGCTGGGCCATTCCGGTCGCGATGATGCTGCCCCAGGAATGGCCAAACAGGACCAGTTTTTGTTTTGGAAAACGCTTTCGCAATTGTTCGGAGAGATCGATTCCATCCGTAATAAGTTTTTGCAAGCTCACTCCGGCCGCGCCATTCTTGGCAAACGTCCGGCCGGCGCCACGTTCATCCCATTGCACCAGAACGAAATCACGTTCATACGGCGCGAACACGGATACGTAGGGGGACTGGACATCGCCGGGACCGCCGTGAATCAGAAACAAGACAGGTTTGGCCGCATCGTCGCCGCGAACTGTCACCCATTGGTCGATTCCCCCGATCCTAAGATAATTCGCCTCTTCTATTCTCTGCTCAGCCGGTGCCGGTGAAATGCAAAAGAACAAAAGGGCCAAAGTGGTCGGAATTAACTCAAGCGCTCGCACAACGAGGCACTCCTTTTTCATGATTTGCCTTTTCTTGAAGACGCCGTTGAGCGCCGCTTTGTCTAAAGGCGCCTCAGCGTTGACTCGCAAGCAGCTGCCGTAACACGTACGGCAGAATCCCGCCGTGCCGGTAATAATCGATCTCGATTGGCGTATCGATTCTCACCTTCACGGGGAAATAGCGCGTCTGCCCGTCCGTCGTTTTGAGTTCGACCGTGAGCTGTTGGCCTGGCTGCATGTCGTCCGACAAACCGTTGACCGAAAATGTTTGCGATCCATCGATGCCGAGTGACTCCGCGGTCACGCCATCGAGAAATTGCAATGGCAATACGCCCATGCCGACCAGGTTCGAACGATGAATTCGTTCGTAGCTCGCGGCTATGACCGCTTTCACGCCCAAAAGCCTTGTTCCTTTGGCCGCCCAGTCTCGCGATGAACCAGTGCCGTACTCGTGCCCGGCGAGAATAACCAGCGGAGTATTTGTCTCTGCATATTTCATCGCCGCGTCAAAGATTGACATCTCTTCGCCTTCACCATTCGAGAAATATTTGGTCACGCCGCCTTCAGTTCCCGGCACCATCAAATTCTTGATCCGCACATTGGCGAATGTTCCGCGCGTCATCACCAGATCGTTGCCGCGCCGGCTGCCGTAACTGTTAAAATCTCGCGGCTGAATTCCACGCGACTTTAAATACTTTCCAGCGGGCGAACTTTCCTTGATTGCTCCCGCAGGCGAAATGTGATCGGTCGTTACTGAGTCGCCGAAAATCCCAAGCGCGCGAGCGCCTCGAATCTCTTCGATGTGCCCGGGCTCCATCGAGAAATTTTGGAAGAAAGGCGGCTCGTGAATGTAGTCGCTCTTCTCGTCCCACTGGTAAATGTCGCCGGCGCTTGA